>Ga0307982_1003455_pt1 | contig 12600 bp, 13 predicted proteins | sample OrgLakmetagen989_FD_201847 | JGI IMG/M metagenome (GOLD analysis project Ga0307982, IMG submission 201847) | Saline water microbial communities from Organic Lake, Antarctica - #989 | ecosystem: Environmental > Aquatic > Non-marine Saline and Alkaline > Saline | place: Antarctica: Organic Lake... | reverse complement strand
AGTCCGACATTGTTGCAGGAGTGTCGCTCATGACCTACGCCTAAGCCGAAAGCGAGGCCTTGATGGCTAGTATTCACAATCATATCTTTAAAAGAATGTGACACTATTTCATTCAACTATTAGCGTCAAAGCCCTGAGGCGGGCGGGTATGTAAGGCTATGGTGTGCACTTGAAGTTTGTTGTAACGAACCTTGGTGCTTCCAAGTCAAACTCAACAACTTTCCCACTGCGAAGGCCAGATGCTGTCAAAACCCGACGCATGAATCCACCAGTGGTGAAAGCGATTGCTTGCTGGCTAGCCAGCGCGATAAGGACTGTTAAGAGCTTCATCTAGCTAGGTCTGCTGAATAGGTTGAAACAGGACAGCTATTGTTGCTTGGTTTCCTTCCTTGATTTGTTTCGAGTGTTTTGTGTTGACGCCGCCTTTCTTCTCTGTTGGCTCGTCGCGTTGCTGTTCCCGTAAAAACTCACGAATTTTACTTCGAGAAGAGCTAAACAAGGAGCGACACACGAAACGAAACCACGAAACCTCCACCAAAAAGCTACTAGCGGCTGCTAATACATACTTACTGTAGCTCCTGAGCCCACAAACCTTAACCAAGCATGTCGTTTGCGATCAGCGTCTCGAGGCGAATTAGGTCAACGCCGCCTATGTGGCATGTGGTCGACGCCAAGGGCCAGGTAATCATGCCCTAGCACTACGTTCATCTTTCGCCGCCGTTTTGCCCGAAGCTAAGCACATTCATCGCATGCTGCGTGATACAGGTGGCGGGTCGATTAGCAACACAAATTCAAAACATCATTCGTGGAAAGGTGACTTAAACTCCTGTTAATGCAATAATATGCGCTCTTGTGTCGTACTATCGTTTGAATCATATTCCTCCTCTATGAACGTTGTGATTAACATCTTCAGCACAAGCCCACTTACCTCAACAACGCTGACTGCGGCGACAATGTTGTGGTGAGTCTAATAGGTACAACCGCGCTATTTTGACAAATCCACTAGCAATTAAATGGCTGAGGCGGATTACCTCGGCAGTCATTGCGAGCTATCTTCCTAGCTGCCATCTTCCTAGCAGTATCGCTTTCTACGCGCGTCGTCCGTTCAGTCGCCCCTAAAGATACGTGCTTGCTCTTACGTTCTGCACTTAACTAGGTGATCAATGCTAAGGACATCGTTTTAACGGGCTCTAAATGGAAGAACAAACCGTGAGTAGGATGTATACCCCGGGGCGCTCATTTGCCACTTACTTGCCGAGCCAGCTGATAAAAGCATGCGATTTTGTTCACACCTTGCCCCTTACTCCACCTTGACTAATGCTAGCCTGGAAGCATGCGCTTGCTTTGCTAGCGAGTGCTTACTGCAGTTTGTTTAAAGTTTGCCATCTCAATTGTGTGTATGCATTAAATGCACCGCACCTCCACACTCATTCTGCTGCTTCAGGTACCGGTGGCACACGGGCTATCCTGGAGGCCTGAAGGAACGGTCGGCGCAGGAAATGGCCGAGCGCAAGCCCGAAGAAATCCTCAGGTGCGTGCAAATATTGTGACTGCTCTCAACACCACCCTTTGTCTCATTCACGGTGAAAGGCTCTCTATTTCTATTTCACTCGCGGCGCAGGATGGAAGCGTGCAAATTAGATTTCAAATAGTTGTTTCTTGCTTCAAGTTCGCTCATATTCCTAATGCATTTTTTTTTTAAATCAGCTACCCTTTGCTCCATTCTCTTACTTCGTCATCTTTGTCTTCTTCAAGGCATGCGGTGGCGGGCATGCTCCCCAAGAACGAGCTCCGGAAGCAGTGGCTGCGGCGCCTGCGGATCTACCCGGGTCGCGCGCACGAGTTCGAAGCCGAAGTGGCGGGCCGCGCCCCCATCATTTGAGGAATTCAGAAGGCAAAGAATCAAGCGCATGTCGCGCGAATAGGAAGGATAAGGGAATTGGAAATATCTAAAATGGCCAGGGCCCTTGCGAGTTTTAGTTCTTTCCTTTGCGTTTTCTCTTGATTAACTAAGAATAAAGTGAGTTGGGTTATTTTCCTACGGAGAACGGATAACGGATAACATGAAAAAAAGTTCACCCGGAGGAAGCTGAGTGATTTCGAGAATTCTTGGGGCGAATAATTACATGGGATATGGCTAACGACGGCGTGTCTGGCTCTTCAGTGAAAGTGAGATATTATATTTATAACATGGGTTCGGAATCCATTCCGCAATTCGGCAGAAAGAAAGAGGAGAGAGGAGGCTGCTATCGAAATCGGAATCGTGTGCGTTAGGCAATAGGCAATACGCAATAAGCAATAAGATGTGCGGCATCTCTGGGCTGCTAGAGTCAACTCGTTTACCCCTCGCTTTTAAGACCGATAATCGTGCGTGCGCATATCAATCCTAGAATGCACCGTCCTTGTCCTTAGACCACTTGTCCGTCAGTTCTTCAGTTGCGCGTTGCTCGTGTGTTTGCTTCTCTCTTTTCTCTCTTGTTACTTCTCTCCTCTTATGAGCGGGCGCGCTTTTTAGAGGACTGGGAGTGGGCCCCGATGCCCATGAAGGTGCGGTGCGTAAACGTCAAAATGTCCATGGGCTCGAGGGCGTTGAGGATGGCCGAGGCGAGGTCCGGCATCCCCGCGGGCTCGAAGTGGCGCCCTTTCACCACTTTGGCCTGGGAGTTGACTTCGAGCAAGTGAATGGACTTGCCCCGCGGGTTGAACCCCACCTGTGGAGGAGCCAATGCAGAAGATCACGCGATGCAAAAGTTGGCACGGTGTGATGCATGATGGTTTGGTGGTCGTAGTGGCAGTTCAAACAGTAGTAGTTGGATTGGCAGCGAACGATTACAGCGCAGCGACCTCCTGAGCCAACGCTAAGTCTCAAAGATGGCCGAGCTCAGCTCTCACCTCGCGGACGATGCTGCGGAAAACGGCGCGAAACTCGGCCAGTGCTTCGTCGTCGATGCTAAACACGTCGGTGAGCACCAGGAACACGGGGACCATCCGATGGTGGGGAATGGACACCATTTGCTTGATCCGCTCCGGAATCACCCGGTGGCCCGCCTTGTGGCAGTACCTGATGTACGTGTATTGTATCATATTAGAGAAAAAAAGAGTGTGGACTAGGAAAGCGAAGGACGGGACGAGCGAACAAGAGGATCATTGTAGGGAGAAAAAGTAAAAAAAGAAGGGGCAAAAATAGAGATTGAATGATCAAAAGTCTTCTATTCGCTGTTCTACTCGTTCACGAGTCCTTGGCATAATTGGTCTTGACAACCTCAGCAGGACAGTGCCTATCTTGGCTACTTCTCCTTCTATGGTTGCAAGCGAGTCTCGCTTTACATGATGGCGAGGGGGCGGTCTGTAGGGGACTGCGAGTCCATGCGAGTCCGCACCGACCGCAGCAAGCGCTCCCACTGCAAGTACTCCTTTAGCCACTCGGCGTTCAGCAGGCCCAGGGTCGTGGTGGGGACCAGAGGCACGCGAAAGCCCCGCGTGTCGATGAACCGCAAACCACTAATGTACACAAAATGAAGAAGAAAAGAAGCGCGCGATGGGTGTGTCGAGTGGAAAAAGGAATGGGTTCAGTACTTGACGATGTAGCAGGCACCTACGGCTGAAAGCACCACAGTTGAGAGACAATACAACAGCAGCGCCCAGTGTTGGCCGTGCCTACGTAGAGCAACGCATCTACTTCCCTCCCTGGCTAATTCTTTAACTCACCTCTTGAAGATGCAGTGGGTGTCGTATTCGGTGCCCGGGGTGGTGTGGGAGGTGACCGCGTTCGGGTCCTTGGTTAAGTTGCGGATCAGCGTAGACTTCCCACTTCCCGACTCGCCGTAGCAGAAAATGGTGGCCGTGCAGTGGTCGATCTAAAGGAAGCAGGTGAAGTACGATTATAATTATGACGGACGGAATGGGAATCAAGTAAAAGAGACATTGAGACAATAGGTATTGTGCGAGGGAGCTTGTGTGAGAGAAGAGATGCACTTGACGCTCATGTGATAAAGCAAACAAAGAAAGAAATTATTGCTGCATGCTTGTTCAACCAACTCTCTCTTGTTAATTCGTACCATTTGCCGAGCAAGGTTGGTGTCGAAGTCGCTGGTCCCGGCGTTGGACTCGATCAAGTTGAGCATTTCGTCCATTTTGTGGAAGAACGAATGCAGCAGATGCGGGTGGTCGAACGCGCGCTGAGCTTGCTCCAACGTCTGCGCACAATGTATTAGAAGAGGGGCAATGATGCAAAATTCTCTAGCAAGAAAGAATTGCGAAAAAGCAATCAGATTGACGGCCGTATGTCCGGCGAGAACAAGACTCTGCTCTCGTAAAACAACAAAAACATGCACTCAAACACACATACAACAAAAATTGACTTCGAAGGAAAAAAACGACTTTGCGCACCATTCATCGCATGCTCCCATACCTGAAAGTTGGCGATGGGGCGGGACCAAAAGTCGGGCGGGGGCACTTCCGATGCCATGCCGCTCACAGTGATGGCCGGCAAGCGGTGAGGGGCCATTTTACGCTCCACGAAAAAATACGTGTCATCGGCGCTGCCTTCCTTGGCTGTTTTACATGAAGTTGGCGGGGGGAGATGAGGACGGAAGAGGAGAAGAGATTGTGAAGAGCTGAAATTTGAACATCACGCATGGATGCTTGGCTTGGAGAGTCTGTCTAGCATGTGCCAACAAGCAAAAGCAATCATTTCTCTTTCTACTCATTTATGTATAAGAGTGACCGCTTACTTAAGGCAGCTAGTACTATTCAGGATATGTATATCCACAACGTGCATAAAAGGGTCTAAAGGGGGCTGTGTGCAGGCACACAAAGCAAGCAAAGAGCACATTGATTACCGAATGGAAGGCGGTCTTCTTCTACCATCGATTGCTTCGTTGGCGACCGCTGAGTGCATAGCAGAAACCAGGGAATTGAAGTAATCAAAGTAAAATTATGGAAGCGGGATAAGAATGGCTCTCGATAATCGACAGCGCTCAATAGAAAAGATGTTGATACGAGCAGTGTACACGCAGCAGCAGCCGGAGCGTGGGGGTTCTATAAATATATTTCACGCAACAATGCACAGCGCTAGTATGCTCCTTGTTTCGATTCATCTTTCAATTGCAAAGGTCTTGATCATATGATGATCGCGTCGCTCGTGGGGGTGTTGTGGAATAGAAATGCATTTCGATTGTGAAGGTGGCGCGCACTTACGTTTTTCGGCACTTTGATCTTTTTCTTGCGCTGCGTCGTCCTGTCACAAAATTGGAAGACAAAAGCAGCGCGGATATTACACAAACTTCAGAAGAAATGTTATGGGCATGGGGGCACGCTACGCACTCTTCTTCGTCGCTCATGGTGGTGATGCAGTCTTCTATAATCCACAATAGACGGTTGCGTGGAAGGCTCAGGTTCAAATAGTTTTGGCGTTACGGGGAGCGTCACCACCAATCACCGCCAAGTCATTGCAGACAGGGGGGACAGATGCTGTTGTGGTGTGCAGTGTCCTCGAACTCGAACTTTATACTTCTGTAATACATAAGACAAACCCAAATGACATAGAAGCCAGTTCTGCGGGCAGGAGTTGGAATGCGCGTGCGTTGCGCAAACAAAGCCAGTTCGGAGTGATGCGGTGCACGGTGTATCCATTTATCCATGCCCTGTTCGTACCGTGTTCCGTGTTATCTGCACCATGCATGATGCTGATAAGTGATAAGCCGTTGCCGTGTACCTTATATCGTGCCGTTTATCTACCGTTCGCCCTGCGTAAGCGGCAGCATAATTTCCCAAATCAGCTGCCATATATCCCATTATTCTGTTCTAAGTGAAGCCCCTCGCTACTCGCTACCTCGGCTCGGCTGCTCCGATACTCCGATATTCAGGAACGTAAACGTGCCATCATTGCCATGGTAGATGGTAGGCTGGTATATATATACGTATACGTACGTAAGTGTATAGGGGGGAATTCTCTATGGCCGCAGGTATATACGCCAATGCCAACAGCCCCAAACAGTCCGGCAGTAAGATCTACAAGGCCCAGGGCCCAGACACATGGATGCACAGGAAGCCACAAGAAAGGAAAACCATGCCCGTCTGAACGGAATGCGCTGAGAACACGCGCGCTTGGAGTTCACTGCCAGTTCCTCTTCGATGAAAGGAAACCCCGGACCGATAACTCCTGTGAGCAGCGTTCACGATAGGGACTTCAAGGGCACAACCGTGCTCTCGATTTAGTCCTTGTACTGGTCTAAGTCCTGGTCGAGGTCGGCCAGGTCACCTCCAAAGCCACCTTCTTCGTCCTCGAGGGATTGCGGCAGCTCAATGTGGTCGAGGTCGTCCAAGTCCTGTTCACATGGACGACGATTCCACGATGCAATGGAAAACAGTGAAGGAAACGTCCATAAAACAACAACAACAACCAAGGACACAAGTATACACTTCAAGTAGGAGGGATCTAGCAGTAGGAAGAAGCACTTAATAGCAGCATGTTTCATTCAATGCATATGGGCTTTTACCTCCGTGGAAGCCAACGCCATGTCGTCTAATTTCGGCATGTACGCAAACGCCATGGTGTACACGTACAAGTTCAAACTGCCAAACATGATGGTGAAACTGGCTGCGGAAGTGGGAATCGTGTACTCGGCCCCAAAGAACGGAAACACCAGGGCAATCCCCATGGTCAGGAAGGTAATGGCAGCAATGAAGCCAAACGCCGGTGTCAGCTGCCGCAGCGCCCGCGCCGCATCCCCAATCAACACCAGGAGCCAGGCCAAGTAAATCGCGTACAGGGTGCAAATGACGGCGAGGGGAAACCGCCACTTGGTGAATTCGGCGTCTTCGTCCTGTTTGTTCAGGGCATTCCAGGAAATTAGTTTCCATGGAGCAGAAAAAAATCAGCTTGATGCTCAGCAAGTGAGCTCCTTTCGATTTCCTAGACCCCCGTTTCAATCACAACCCCCTCCCCCCCCGAAAAAAAGGCCATGCACACACGTCACCACCTGATCGTAAAGGGAGAACGAGGGGTCAGCTTCGCGGGCGTGGGCTAAAGCCAGGTAGGTGCGGTAGCTGGCGGCCCAAAAGGTGCCCACCAGGGCGCCCTTCAGCGCGTTGGAAGACGAGCGGTTCGCGCACAGAGCGCAACAGCCAAAGTAGGCCCAAATCCCACCTTCGCCCATCTCTTCGAGCACGCAGAGGAAGTAGATCTGTGTATATAGAGGTCCCCGAACGCAGGCACGAGAAAAAAAGAAAAAGAAGAGTCGACCCAGTTGAGAAAGCAAGAATAGCGATTAGGACCATACATGACGAGTGGGTTTTAGAATCTTAGGGTAGGAAGCAAAGGGTAGCCGGCGAAGAATTGCATAAAACTTGAACGCTGAGCATTCATATATCACCATGAGAACGGCTACGAAAAGGGTGGTGCCCATGAGCTGCAGATCGGTCAAGAGCCGCGTGGCCTGGTTGTTCACGTGCTCCATTTCGTGCACGTCTTGCATCTCGTGAGCCAGCTTATGCTGCTGGTGGAAGGCGCGGGCTTCTTCTTCCGTCATCGTCGCTAACCGACGCACCTCATGTTCTTGTGCCTGCTGCTCGGGCTCTTGCTCTTTTTCGGTGCTCTCAGTAGACACGCCGCTATCACCCACCATCTGGTTCCCACTAGCACCCCAGCCGCCAACCCATCCGTCGCTGTTAGGTCCAAGGGAGGCAGCGTCCTCAGGCGACGTCTTCACGTTGCTTGTATCGCCTGCACTGCTGCTGCTGCTGCTGCTGCTGCCGCCACTGCCGTGCACAATCGGCACTTTGGGCTGGAAATGCATGAACGGAGGGTAATTCTTGGGGAACCCGGGAAGCTGGGGCGTGGGATCTTTGAGAGGATCATGGTCTCCGCCGCCGCCGCCACCGAGGTAAAGGTCAGGGTCAATGGCGCTGTCGAGAGGCTCGGCCTTCCATTTGGTGGTGCCGTCGCTGTTGAACCCAGCGTGGGTGTGCGCAGGCACGCGCTGAGGGTTGAAGCCGTGGCTCACCTACGACACGGGCATGCATCCGGAGGGGCGAGAAGAGGTGACGAGGGTCCTCAACAAGAAGCAAGACGCAGCGATGATGCCTTCGTCGCATGCCTTTTGTTCCTTGTTTTTCCTACGCTTACCGTGTATATGCGAGGATACGCGAGCGGCCCGTCAAAGAGCACCAAAAAGAGCAGCAAGAGCACGATCCATTTCTGCTGGTAGCCCCACATTTGCCCCGACAATTTCGTCATTTGGCCGATGTACACCGCTGCCACAAACACCGTCACTGCCAGGAAGCCATACCGAAGGATCAGCTCGTACCTGCCATAAAAACACACGAGAAATAAACGAAGGTGAATAATGGAACAGCGTCAAGAAACGGTTGAAAGTAAACTACCTCCTAAATCAAAAGGAGCTGCTCCACAGTGCGATTCCTCTCCCTCCTTTTCACTCGCATCGATGCATAATGTTGGAACAACAGCAAAGAACAATGGTTCCGCACCGCGTGTACGACTTGTTGGCGTGTACGGTTTCGAGCAGTAGCGTCCAGGTAGCGTTCTGGTTGAAGTCAAAGAAGTCCACCGTGGGGGCAGGCGACGGCACGTTCTCCAGAGGCGGTGGCGGCGGTGATTGGTAGAGCTGCCGCCGGTGCTTGTTCTTTTCGTCGTCTTCTTCTTTTTTCACTGCGTTGTAGCCTTCTTCGTCTTTCTCCACCATGTCTCCCTGGTGAATGGAATGCTTCTTGTGCTTGCGCCCGTCCCAAAACAGCTCGGGCCGGTAAAAGAGCACCTGCACGCAGAGTATTGTTGCATCCCCATCATTGCACAACCTGCATATCTCTAGCTAGAATAAATATGAGGTCGACTCATCTTACACCAGCTAGGTCATCTTGTATTAAAAAGAGAAAGGAAAAGATAGCGCAGCAATCGATGCAAGAACAACAGAAGTACCTCGATGTGGAAAGCTTCCGCACTCAAATAGTCCTTGTGGTAAATCGTAAACGGCTCACAGAAGCGCTTCCTGGCTGGGCACGTCACCTAATGTAATAAAAAAATACACCCCAGACGTAAAATGTATGCACACAGACGTACATGTATGCCGTGTTCGCCCAAGAATGGAAGAAGAGACGATAGGGCGTGGAAAAAGTACGCTTCGGGCATTCTATGACACAGCCAGCTACAGCCGTAGCGACTGCCGCTGCACAACCTCTCTTAAATAGACACAAACAACATCGCCACCACAATCAACCAGCCAGCGAGCTCTCTGGACACTTCAATCCTTCTGACCTTGTGGTGGTGCGTGTAGTTGGCATACACGTCCGAGGACTGCTGCAAGAAATGGTTGTCGGTGCCTACTTGGCTGAACAACGTGTATTCCTAAGAGTGGTCAACGAAACAGCCACCATAGTAAGGCGCAACATCCAAATCAGAAAATGTACAATCCATACGCATGCGCACCACAAAACGCATAGATGCACGTATCTATAATGCACCCAGGTCGAGACTGAGAGAGAAGAAGGTCACGACTTCGAGGCCCAAGAATTCATGTACCAAATGGATTGGGATCTCTGATATCGCAACTTCAACTGGATTCTCTTTCGCCTCATGGCCTCATAATACCCTCTCCCTCTACGCTACCTTACCTGAATGTAATGGAAGTCCATGGACCGCGTGGCCGTGGGGCCACTGTTCCAGCCAGGGCGCTGCAGCTTCGCGTTGAGCTGCACGAACTGCTTGTCCGGCACCAGGTCGTGCAAGTGCACCTTCCACAGTGCGTCGCCGGTGGTTTCGCTGTACTCAATTGAGGTCCCGGCCACCTTACAGTTGTAAAAAGAGATGAGAGAAAGAGGCCACCCAAGGAGTTTGGAAACGATCAGAAAGGAAGGAGTAAGAAGTGGGGTACTCCTCCATAAAGCATGCGTCTCGAGTGTTGGCAGTAAAAGATCTATAGTCAATCAAATGCATAAAACTTTTAGCAGATCGTAGACTTATTATAACAGCATGCCAGATTCAAACCGGCTAGTCGCCAGAATGTTGAAGGCTTAGTAGTGGGCCCACTCGTGATACCAATTCCACCGTAGGATACAACACACAACATTCAATGAGGTATAAGAAATTCAGGCTAGAAGGAACCTCAATGTTGTCGTAGTCCACGTCGCGGTACACTTTGCGCGTCATGGTCTCGGGGCCTAGGATACCCGCCGTGCAGATAGCCACCAGAGCGGCAGCATAGCACAGAGTAAGGCCCCACACGCCCTAACATTGGAAGGCGAGACGGAAAGACACGGAGTGTGTGAGCGGTGTTAGCCGAACTTCGAGCATCAAAAGAAGTTGACTCAGATCTTGTTACCTTCCGTGCAACGAAGTTGGGCTGTTCGATTTGAACCGTAGCCCATTGTTCATGCTGCATGATGGCTTCTTTCACGCCCTGAACCCTGAACCCTCATGAACAACGTGTCCCAAGATTTTTTTGCGCCTCTCCCCCGAAGAGAGGTCTGGTATTAGTAGTTATACAGGGAGGAGTGCCATTTAGGCGGCAGCACAAGAGACCCCGAGCCCAGCCTGAGTCCCAAGAATTTTTTAGTGAACGAGGACCGAAAGCGAGAGGAGCCGGAAACGTGGAACGAGGGGAGAAAAGGGGGATATTTTAGCTGTACGTAAAGTGCAGTCAGACAGTCAGTTCCGGGGAACGAGGGTAAAAAATTGGTGTTTTTCGCTAAGAGAACAAGGGTTCAATCCGCAGATACACACAGCCGCCACTCAACTCAGTGCATGCCCCTGTTGAAGGCTACTAAGAGAACGGGGGTTTCAAGTAGAAAGATAAGGGATCAGCGAAGAGAACAAGGGCTGAGATAAAATTCCCCACTCTTATCGTTATCACCCGGAACTGGCTGTATCGTACCGCGTACCGTATAATTGGTGGTGGACACCAGCTCGAATGCACAAATATAATAAAGTGGCCCAGTTCTAAGGCGATATAATCCCGAGATCCTCAGTTCACACGAGCAGCAATAGATGTGGATTTGCTGATGGCCCTTTTTCAATTGAAGCGAGCCAGTATCACGTAGTCTTCCGCTTCGCCGTCAGCAAAAGCACTGTACTCTTCCTCAGGTTGACGAAGAAGGGGTTCCATCTCGAAATCTGCGTCGCCTTTGCTCTTGCTATCCTGCATTAGGAAAAGATCCTCGAGGTTGCCCATGCGTGCGGGCGCAAAGAAAGGCACCCGGCCTTCCCATTTGGAAGCTGCATACGGCGCTGGTTCATAGAACCCCGTAATCTCCAAGGCATGCTGGAAGCAATCGTAGCAGCGCTTCTGCCTTGCTCCAAACTGGCGCCGGTGCATGGCACCGTACACGAGACACCCAACCATTACGGCTGGCAACAGCCACGAACGAAAGAGGGCACGCACCATCAACGCAAACAACAAGGCGCCCATCGATCTGAAATCCCAATGCAATAGCCCATTAGAAGAAGCAATGTTGGTGGTAGGGCCGCAGCCGCTGACTGCCAAGGCACGTGCTGGGCCGTCGCTGAGGTCGCACGCAGCACAGGCTGCAAAGGACGCTTGCCGTTGGCCGTGTAGGAGCGCGCACACGTGGGCTTGAACACAAGCTGCATCGCAGGTCGAAGCATCGACACAATTGCTGTCTATCCCACTGCTAATGGAGCTGGAAAGGGTACTACTGGTGCCAAGGCCAACACTACTACTACTACTACTACTACTACTAAGGCTGGCACTGCTGCTGCTGCTGCTGCAGTCGGCACGGTTGAATCTCAACCACTTGGCGAAAAGCGCTGAGTCAGAGAGCATGCGACCAGCCAGATCTTTCAGCGACAAGTTGCTGGCATCCGGCACTCCAAAGGCGTCACGCAAAGCGTACAGTTTCGACCACACCAGGCCTTCCCCACCATTGCTGCTGCTGCTGCTACTACTACTACTGCTGCTGCTGCTGCTGCTTGTCGTTGCACTGGCTAGCACGGTCGAATGCACTTCCCAATCTAAAACCTGTAGCCACGTCCGAAAGAAACACGTTATACACGGAGGAAGCAGGAGGTGTGAGTTACGTTTCAAAGGGACTTCACAGCTCTGTCCTCGAGTTTAACCGTGAATAGAATGAGAACAAAAGCAGGATCCAAGAGGGCGAGAGAGCTGAAGTAGAGCACGCACGCGTGCGCGAGAGACAACTCTTAAAGGCGAGATATAAAAACGGAAAGAGACCTCAAACGTGGCGTCGTCGTAGTCAACGATTCGAAAGCTCGGGTTGTTGCTGTAGTACGGGCTGATGCTGCCCGTCACGAGCATGGGCGTCGAAGCTGACGCCCACCATTCGCCTTCAGTGGCAAGCACGCGAAACTCGTCCGTGTGCCAATGCCCAAACACCTTGGGATTTTATGTAAGGAACGAAAAAAAAGAAGAGAGTGAGCATCGAAGGATGTGAAGGAAGAGAAAGACTTCACGAATGGAAGTGCGTTCGACTGATAGCCCAATTATTCAAAGAAGCTCAGCATTAGAATGCCATCACTTAGCGGCACTTTCATGGACACCTCGTTACTACTTAGCGCTGCTGCCTCCACCCACCCACCCCCACCCACCCACTACACCCACTACACCC
>Ga0307982_1003454_pt1 | contig 12602 bp, 7 predicted proteins | sample OrgLakmetagen989_FD_201847 | JGI IMG/M metagenome (GOLD analysis project Ga0307982, IMG submission 201847) | Saline water microbial communities from Organic Lake, Antarctica - #989 | ecosystem: Environmental > Aquatic > Non-marine Saline and Alkaline > Saline | place: Antarctica: Organic Lake... | reverse complement strand
GATGGTATAACACAAAAAGAATACACTCTAGTTTAGGTTATAAAACACCGTTAGAGATGCAGTTAGAATTAGAAAAATTAATTAACAAGGCGGCTTAATAAAATTAGTCACATATTTTGTAGCTATTACATACGCCTGATTATTGATGGAAGAATAAAGCTTGGTTATACAATGGAAATGATGAATTAAAACCTTTAAACCTTTCTACCCAGAAGGCCAATATTCTTAAAAACAATTTCTAAATCTTTGCCAACAGAATAATCTCGGCCATATTCAAAGTTGAGTTGCTCTATATTTTCTTGGTCAAGAGTGAACGAATCGTGTAAGTCCGTTGGGTTTAAAATGCCTTTTTTAACTTTTAAGTTTTTGTCAGACATCTCTCCGGAAGAGTAGAAGCCAACAAAGGAAATTTTTCCACGAAGAACGTTAAAGAGATTCGAGAAGTAGGAACCTTTTTCGGCTGCAATCCAAAAAAACAGAGGTGAAAGAATCAGGAAGAAAAGTGAAAGACAAAAATCAAGAGTTCGTTTATTTTTTTGATTAACAGGTTTTAGAATCGTATCAGAAGCTAAAATGTAATACTCTCCTGAGCTTTCAATACTATTGCTGCCAATGATGTATAAGCTCTCTGGAGGTGCAATTTTAAAATCAACATCTTCTTTCTCTATGGCACCCATTTGCTCAATAATCTGAGCAGAACTTAAATCTTTCGCACAGAAAATAACTTCGTTGATGTCGTAAATGTCAATAATGTCTTTCAGTTGGTATAGTCTAGCTGAAAAGGCGCTATTGTTCGCTCCATTATTATCTGCATTTACATGGATGATTTTTTCTGGTTCAATGAGGGTTTTCTTTAGGAACGAACTGATTCTGTTTAATTCATTAGCCTTCCCAACAATGGCGATTCTTTGCGCTCTTGTGTTCTTGAATTTTCTTGCTTTTGTAAGGTGCAGAAGATACCGAAAAAGGGGTAAAACAATACTTGCGAAAATAACGGTAAACAGAATAATTGCTCTGGAGAAACGATAGTTTTCGCTCAGCAGCGAATATACCATGAGTAATAAAGCAGAGCCGCTTAAAACGCCACTAAGAATTTTCTTGAAGGAAGTAGGTATAGAAAATGCTCCATTAAATAGAAGCGAGACGAGGTAAATAAGAACGATGATTGGAATTCCAAAAGTTTCCACCTCATCAGGATATGCGCCCCCTTCAATAAACTTTACGTTGTATTCGTAATATTCTTTAAACAGGTAAACTCCTGTCGCTAAAATAACCCCATCTGAAATTGGGTGTAAAACGTGTTTAATCGTTCTAGTTAAAACAGCCAAGCCCGCTCGGATGTAAATGGCAAAGTTAATGAGTGTAGAAAAGAGCTGTGCGTTTTTGTTGGAAAAGTGCTTTTTTGCAAAAATTGCCATCGCGCGATAAAAAACAAAAACATAGTTAATGCTGCTTTTTTTAGTACTTTCCCCTTTATAATGAATGATCTGTGTTTCTGAAAAGTAGTGGTTGGTGTAACCTGCTTGCGTAATGCGATAAGACAAGTCGATGTCTTCCCCGTACATGAAAAAGCTTTCATCTAGCAATCCAATTTCATCCAAAACAGACTTTCGCATCATCATAAATGCGCCACTGAGTACATCAATTTTATGATTCTCGTCTTTACTCAGGTGACCTAAGTGATACTGCCCAAATTTTTCTGATTTTGGAAAAAGTGCAGAGAGCCCAAATATTTTGTAAAACGCAACAGATGGGGTAGGAAGTCCCCGTTTTGATTCTGGCAAAAAATTACCTTTGCCATCCAACATCTTCACGCCAAGCCCTCCAGATTTTGGAGTTGCATCCATAAAGTTACAACAAAGCTGAAAGGTGTTCTCTTCAACTACCGTGTCCGGGTTAAGCAATAGGACGTATTCGCCTTTTGCTATTTTTATTGCTTGGTTGTTCGCTTTTGAAAAGCCTTTGTTGTCTTTGTTTGCAATTACGGTAGTTTTGGGGAATTTCTCTTTCAGCATTTGAAGGGAACCATCTACCGAGTTATTGTCTACTACAATTACTTCAAAGTCAATGTTCTTAGAGGAGTTGTAAACTGAATTAAGGCAATTCTCTAAAAAGTACTGCACGTTGTAGTTAACGATAATGATACTTAGCTTCATCTTATCTTGCTAAGGTATTTTCATACGGAACTCGATTCAACAAGGAGCGACCCAGAGTTAATTCATCGGCATACTCCAATTCATCGCCCACGGAGATGCCTCGTGCTATGGCAGAAATATTTATTTTAAAATCTTTTAATCTTTTAAATATGTAAAAATTAGTTGTGTCCCCTTCCATAGTGGTGCTCAGGGCCATAATTACTTCTTTTGCCTTGCCTTCTGCTACGCGTGCTACCAGTTCTTCAATTCGAATGTCTGAAGGTCCAATTCCGTCCATGGGAGAAATAATTCCTCCTAGAACATGGTATTGACCTTTATATTGTCCTGTGTTTTCAATGGCCATAACATCGCGAACATCTTCCACCACACAAATCAAACTCTCATCTCGAAGCCCGTTTCTACAAATGGAACAAACGCTATCCTCGGAAATGTTGTAACACTTTTCGCAGTATTTTATGTCATTTCTTAGCTTAATAAATGCTTGTCCAAATCGGTTAACCTCTTCTTTTTCTTGTTTCAACAGAAAAAGAGCAAGTCGCATGGCAGTTCTTTTCCCTACTCCCGGAAGGGAAGAGAATTGCTCAATGGCGTCGGCTAATAGTTTTGAAGGGTATTCTTCCACGGTGTTTTTTATGAGATTCAAAGATACTAAGTAGAACTAGGAAATTTGAGGTAGAAATAGGAATGTTGGAGAAGAGAAGTGAGACCGCTTTGCTGCTAGAAGTGAGATCGCTTCGCTGTTAGAATTGAGACCGCTTCGCTGTTAGAAGTGAGACCGCTTCGCTATTAGAAGCTAGAAGTTAGAAAAGAGAGATGAGATTAGAGAGTGTGTTTATATAAACAAATGTTTTTAGGTTTAAGCTTTGTGAACTTTGTGGTTGACCCTTTTGTAAGAGAAGTGAGACTGCTTTACTGTTAGAATTGAGACCGCTTCGCTGTTAGAAGCTAGAAGTTAGAAAAGAGAGATTGGTGATATAAACAAATGTTTAAGCTTTGTGAACTTTGCGTTCTTTGTGGTTGACCCTTTTTAAGAAGAAGTTAGATTGCTGCGCTGTGAGAGGCTAGACCGCTTCGCTGTGAGAAGTGAGAGGTCAGAAAAAAGAAAAAAGAGCGGTTTGGATAAACGTCTATTTTTAAGCTTTGTGAACTTTGCGTTCTTTGTGGTTGACCCTTTTGTAAGAGAAGTGAGATCGCTTTGCTGTTAGAAGTGGGAGGTTAGAAAAAGAGCGGTTTGGATAAACGTCTATTTTTAAGCTTTGTGAACTTTGAGTGCTTTGTTGTGGAATCTTTTAGTTTCTATACAATTTGTTGCTTTACAAATTCAATTTCTGTTTGAAAATCTAAGTTATTGGCCAATTGGAAGGCTTTTATTTTGGATTTTAGCTTCAATAAAAATTGCTGATGCTTGGCGCTATCTGGTTGAAAAGCTCTATGTTGAAGTGAAGTGTTGAACTTTTCAATTTGCTGATTAATCAGTTGCGTTCCTTTTGGAAAATACGCTTCAGAAAAAAACTCCCAAATGTATTGCACGGCTGTCTCGTTTGGGTGCAGCAGGTCTTCCTTGTAAAAACGATAGTCGCGTAAATCGTCTATTAACAATTCGTAAGCCGGGAAGTACTGACAGTTAGCGTCGTTCTTTTGAATCTCCTCAACAGCTAAATGCAAAGTAGCTTTACTGAGTTGGTTTTCTCTAAACCCATCTTTCAAATGCCGCACAGGACTGATGGTAAAAATGTAATTCTTATTCGGGAAAGTTTCCTGTAAGTACTTTTTTGTTTCTTTCCAAGAATCAACAATCTGTGCAACGGTTAACAGCTTTTTGGTGAATAGTGCTGAAGGTTGTTTGTGGCAATTGTTCACTAATTTTCCAGTTGCTTTTTCTTCGTATACCCACGCAGTTCCATAAGAAAGAATCAACGTGCTTTCTTTGCTCAAAAAGCTTTGTTGGGCAGTAATGGCTTCTCTCACATTTGCATGAAAACCTTCGTTTGAATTTGAATTCAGTTCGGAATGCAGGTCATAGGAGAAATGAATGCCATCCGTTTCAGTAGTTTTTACTTCAGAAGAATCTCTTAAGCGCAAACTTTGGTGGATAGAAAAAGGATTGTAACTAATGCCAAACGGATTTACCAAGGCTGTAAATTTTAATTCACTCAATTTTTTACCAATGTTCTCTGAAAAACAAGAGCCTGTTAGGTAAATTAGGGATTTGTGGGTCAAGTTGGCGGTGCTTGCTACAGGGTCTAATATGGTTCTAAAATCTCTTTTCATCTTCGTTTGCAAAATAACTACTTTTAGATTTCAGATTATGGCAAAAAGAGAATTCGAAAAAATAGATAAAAAAGCGGCTCCAAACTGGAAGGTTAAAATGCACGAGGTAATTTTTGAGGCGGATACCCCTTCCGGAAAATTCTTCGACGTTGTTCTACTTTGGGCTATATTGGCTTCAGTAATCACCGTAATGTTAGAAACGGTAGATAGCATTAAAGTGGAGTATCGTGATTTTCTGATTATTTTAGAATGGGTTTTCACGATTCTATTTTCTGTAGAGTATATTTTTCGGTTAGTCTCCATTAATAAGCCGTGGAAGTACGCCACCAGCTTTATGGGTGTCGTGGATTTACTATCTACCATTCCAACTTACATTTCACTTTTTGTGGCTGGTCCTCAATATCTTTTGGTCATTCGAACGATTCGCTTGTTGAGGATTTTTAGAATCTTAAAATTAACTCGATACATTTCGGAAGCCAATGTTTTACTAAATGCTTTAAGGTCAAGTGCCGTTAAGATTATTGTTTTTATTGGAGGAGTAGTGGTATTGGTTTTAATTATGGGAACACTAATGTACATGATTGAAGGCCCGGAGCATGGGTTTACGAGTATTCCTACAGCAATGTATTGGACAGTTGTAACCATTACAACCGTTGGCTACGGCGATATAGCACCTTCAACAACTCTTGGGCAAACATTGGCTTCTATCATTATGCTTTTGGGTTATGGAATTATTGCTGTTCCAACAGGAATTGTAGGTGGTGAAATAGCTAGATCAAAAATGCCGAAAGAAAAGAGTGAAATTTCAACACAGTCATGTCCAAACTGCTCAGAAGAGGGACACGATTATGGAGCAAAGTTTTGTAAGAATTGCGGGGAAGGGTTGTAATATTAGCTTAAGTTGGAGAATTAAAATTGCTCCAAGAGCAGTAATTATTCTAAATTTTTTTTTCTAGAAGTACCCTCAGTGAATCTGAGGATTAAGGATTTGTTTGTAAAGTACCCTCAGTGAATCTGAGGTACGCCTTTCAATACTATTTGTCCAATCATCTTTAGTGAATTTAACAAAAAGACTAAGGGGCAAATCACTCAAGGTGCCAAAGATTAGTATCGAAGGGCATTTTATAAACGTAAACTTTTCCAAAGTTCCAAACTTTGGAAAGGTTGGGAATTCAAAACTACCTATTTCTAGGTATTGCGATCTCTCAATAAAAAGATGTATTTTGTTTCAAACTTTTTTAAAATGAGATTCCTCTTTTCGATTGTATTATTGTTCTCTACTTTTTCCATTTATGCCCAAGATTATGAAGTAACGCATTACACCGTTGAAGATGGTTTGATGAGTAACGATGTGAAAGGTGTTTTTCAAGATAGTTTAGGTGTTATTTGGGTGGCAAATGGGCTTGGTTTTACCAAGTTATATGGGGATAAGGTGGAGAACGTGGAGTCTCCTAGTCTTTATTTTAACGAAGAGACTGTAGTAAAAATAGGAATTGAATATTTAAGTGATGGTCTACAGATTGGACCTGATCAAATAAGAAAGATTAATCACGAAAGGAAGGCTGTAGCAATAGAAAGCTATGAAGGCTTTTATATGACTTCTGAAAGCAACCCCATACTTGATAAAAGGGGGTATTATTGGGCATTTTCTAAAGATTCAAATTTTGTTAGAGCAAGCTTAACAGATACAATTGATTTGAATTTGATACTTCAAGAAATGGAGTTAGAGTTCCAAATTGAAACTAGAGCGTACTCTGAAAATATTATTGCAGACAATAATGGTGATATGTGGATACGCACTAAGGATCACCAGATTCATAAATACGTTTATGACAAAAATGAATTTGAAACTTTCAAGTTCAAGATTCCTTTTTTAACAGATATAAGTTTTTTCGATGAGAAAAGATTTCTTGCTTTTGGGTCTAGGCCTGATTCAATAAACTTTAGTCTCTTTTATAATCAAGGAGGAGAATTACGAACTTTAAATATAAAGGAACGACCAAGAGAAGTATTAATGTTGAATGACTCATCAGCATATGTTATTTTTCTTGATGGACTCTATTTGTTCGCAAATGGAAATTTGAGCCTGTTAAAGACATTTAATATACCACGGTATAGTTTGATCGCTAAGGCAAGGTTAAATGCAGACCAGAAACTTTTTTTTATGGAAGATATTAGCGGTGGAGATATATTGAAAAAATACAGTAATTCAGAGTTTCAAGAGATTTATCGTGCCAACTCCAATATAAAGCACATTTTTATCGATAGTTCAAATAAAATTTGGGTTTCAACTGATTCAGAGGGGTTAGTTAAAATTGAAATGACTAACATTCAAAAGAGAACGAAGAGAGCTTTAAGTTTAACTTCAGGCTTTCAAAAAGTACCTCAGTTTTATAAAAAATTAACTTCAGGCGTTGAGCTTTATACATTGAAAGTAAGGCAGAACGAACCTTATGTAAATGAACAGATGAACCTTTACATGAGAAATGATACAAATTGGGTTGCAGTATTTGAAGGAAAAGTAGGAGACAACTTTATAAGTGGGGAAGAGGGCGAATATTATTTCACAGGGAATGAACGAAGCTTCAGTCAGAATGTGGACAGTAAAAAAATATTAGATTTTCTTTCAGGTAGTCAAATCCCCTCTCTTTTTAAACTTACCGCTAAACTAAAAATAGAAAACATTACACCCGAGGGAATTAATAATGGAAGCGAATATTTTTATAATCTAATAAGAAGATTGATTTGGGCAAAGGGCAAGTTATTTGTTTTTAAATATCATAAGATATACGCAATCGAAGATCATAATGTAAAAGAAATACCAATTCCTAAAGCATCAAATCAATATTTCTCTTTTCCAGATTCAAAAAACGACTCCTTAGCTATTATTGTTTATCGAGGTATGGAGGCTGGGAAAGGAAAAGGAAGAGATAGTCTGGTTAAGTTTCATTTTGCGACAGAGAAGTTTGAACACTATAATCAATTTAGATATAATAATAGTGAGGGCGACTATGACGGAATAAGTTGGTCTAGCTCATGTCTACAAATGTGTGGTAATCTTTTTGGTGATGGTATGAATAACTTAATAATTACAGATACGTCGATCATTGATGTAAATCAACTGAATGATTTAGGAGAAACAAATTTTAAAAAGGCGTTTATTCTAGATGATTCCATGTATGGCTATTTCTATGATGTTGGAATTGCTAAAATTGACATGAGAACGGGAAGGGCAATAGTTTTAAATTATCCCCATTCTCAAAATTTGACTTTATCATTTGACTCTGCCGGTTTTTGGCACAATAGCGCAACGTATATAAAATACCTTCCTCTTTCTGCATTCAAGACTAATGAAAAAGGATTTAATGTTTGGACAACGACTACAGGGCTTGAACCGGGTATTGTAGTTTTTGAAGGGGACTCTATTCTCAGAGTCTTTAATGTAAACTCCATTATCGATAAGAGGCTAAAAAATAAATACATCCCACCCGCTCCAAAACTTCATTTCACTCAACTCCGCCTCAACTATGAAAATTTCGATTGGAGCAGCACCACTTTAGAAGTAGATTCTATTTGGGGCAATGTAATGCCGAATAACATGGAGTTAGCGCATGACCAAAATCACTTAACCTTCGATTTTCAAGGGGTAAGTCATTCTAACAAGAAGCCATTAACCTACTATCATCAGTTGGTTGGCGAAGATGAGAAGTTTGTTGCTTCAATTAACAAATCAGCAACGTATTCTAACCTAGAACCCGGAGATTATACCTTCAATGTATATGTACAAGATGAGAACGAAAGCAAAAGTGAAATACTAACCTGTTCGTTTACTGTTTCTCCACCTTTTTGGGAAACTTGGTGGTTTATTGGTTTGTGTATGTTGGGCATAGGCGGCACTTTATATTCAGCTTACAATTACAATGTTAAACGTTTAAAATCAAGACAAGAAGAATTGGAAAATGAAGTAGAGCAGGCGACTAAAGAAATTCGTCACCAAAAGGATGAGATTGAAGAGTCTCATCGCGAAATAACAGACTCTATCAACTACGCCGAACGAATACAGCGTAGCTTTTTGGCAACCACCCAATTGTTGAATGAGAACCTCAATGAATACTTCGTTTACTTTAACCCTAAAGAAGCGGTAAGTGGAGATTTTTATTGGGCGGGAAGATTAGCTAATGGTAACTTTGCCTTAGTAAATGCAGACAGCACAGGTCATGGAGTCCCGGGTGCCATTATGAGTATTCTAAATATTTCTTCCATAGAAAAAGCCGTGGACCAAAAAGTTTCAAGTCCGGCTGAGATATTTAATGAAACCAGAAAAACCATCATTCAACGTTTAAAAAACGATGGGAGTACAGAAGGAGGAAAAGATGGCATGGATGCAAGCTTAATTGCCTTCAATGCTGATAAATCAAAAATGAGTTACGTAGCGGCACAAAACCCAATTTGGGTGATTCGAGATGGAGAACTCACCGAGATTAAACCGGAAAAGATGCCCGTTGGTAAACACGATACAGACCATGTTGAATTTGTAGGAGGGGAATATGACATCCAAAAAGGAGATGTAATTTACACCTTAACAGATGGTTTTCAAGATCAGTTTGGTGGTTCAAAAGGCAAAAAATTCATGATTAAGAAAATGCGAGAATATGTGCTTTCAATTTCTAATTTACCAATGGCTGAACAGCATCAGAAAATAAAGGAGACCTTCACTAACTGGCAAGGCGATTTGGAGCAGATTGACGATGTTTGTGTTATAGCCGTTAGGATATAACACGAACGAGTCAGTTTACCCTGAGCTTTAAGCCTGCGCTGAGCATTTGTCGAAGCGAAGGGATGTCTGTGTGATTGGGGTGAGGGTATAGCGGAATCCTCTGGAGCAGTTTACATTGAGCTTAGCCGAAATGTGATAGGGGTGAGTGTTTAATTGAAAAGTTCTAATTGATAATTGAAAATGTATAATTGAAAATTTATTTTCTATGAAAAAGAATGTAGTTAAAGACAAAAGTTTTCAGTTTGCAATTCGGATAGTCAATTTGAGTAAATTCTTAATTGAAAAGAAAGAATTTGTGATTTCGAAACAGATTTTGAGAAGCGGAACTGCAGTAGGCGCATTAATTCGAGAGTCGGAGCACGCAGAAAGTAAACCTGACTTTATTCATAAACTTTCAATTGCATTAAAAGAAGCAAACGAATCTGATTATTGGATTGACCTATTGTTTGAAACGGATTACTTGAATGAAAAAGAATACAAAACCTTGAAATCTGATATTGAAAGTTTGATTAAATTACTTGTTTCAATTATCAAGTCTACAAAGGAAAATTTTCGAAAATCTAAGTTAAAAAAATAGAGAATTCGAAGTAAAAGATTGGTGGTTAGATTTGAATATTTTAAATTCAATCATCAATCATCAATCATCAATCATCAATCATCAATCATCAATCGTAATTGTATTCAAATCAGTCTGCAGCGAATCTCTCTTTAATTCAAAAGCAGCTTTAATTTCAGGAGATATCGGCTCTGCCGAAGGGAAATCTTCTCTTAAGTGATCTACCTGTTTCCCATTTTTCCAAAATCGATAACAAACATGAGGGCCTGTTGCTAAACCGGTGCTACCAACATAGCCGATCACATCTCCTTGTCGCACTTGTTTGCCCACTTTTGCGTTGCGTTTACTCATGTGCAAGTATTGCGTTTCGTACACCGAGTTATGTCGGAGTTTTACGTAATTCCCATTACCTCTTCCATAAGCTGACTTAATTACCACGCCATCCGAAGTTGCCAAGATTGGGGTTCCTCTAGGAGCAGCATAGTCGGTTCCTAAATGCGCTTTCCAACGTTTCTGAACTGGGTGAAACCTGCGCATGGTAAAACGGGAACTAAGTCGGCTAAATTTTAAGGGCGACTTTAAAAATGCTTTTCTAAGGCTATTCGCTTCTTCGTCGTAGTATTCCCTTTTACCTTCTACGTCATATCCAAAAGCGAGGTAAGACCGATCAAAGTGTTTGAATTCAACAGCTTCAATTTTTCCAACTCCAATGGAATTGCCATCCACAAACTTTTCTTCGTAAATAACTTTAAACCAATCTCCTTTTTGAATACGGTAAAAATCGATAGACCATGCAAAAATATCAGCTAACTTAACCGCTAAAAAAGGGTTTGCGTTTGATTCCTGCAAGGTTTGGTAAAGGGAAGAATTTATGATTCCAGCGGCCGTCTGCATTTTTGTTTCGATGGGTCTCTTTTTGCGTTCTATAACAATGGAGTCTCTCAAATCATAAACCACGTAGTCTACCGCATCAATCTCATAAATAAAATAGGCCGCTTTTCGAGTGCTATCCTTGCCAATTAAAAGAGTATAGTCTTGCCCTACTGCAATTCGTCTCACATCAAATATGGCCTTCGACTTCTTGGCAAGTGCGTCAATGGTACCGTAATCGATGCTATACGGCAAAAGGATATTTGCCAGAAACTCATTCCGTTTGATAGTAGATTGTATTACATCAAAAGAGTCTATATCAATTTCAAACAATAAATTAGCAGGGACAATGGTATCTTGAACAAGCACAGCAGCAGCCGGTTCTATCGTTTTCTGCTCTGATTTGATAACAAATAGCACAACAAAAACTCCTAACACTGCCGTTAACCCAACAATAATCCACTTTAATCTTTTCTTCAATTTATGTCTCTTTTTCTATTATAATGGGTTGATGCTTTTTGGCATATATCTTCCAAATCATAAAACCCGCATACTTTAATCTTGCCAAAATTACACTGCCGTAACGGAAGAAAAAGGAACTCGTTAAATAGTTATTTACAACGTATTATTTATAGTGTACCGGTTGATTTGAGACTTAGGATACCTTAACTTATTGGATTTAAGCGAAAAGCGATTGAGCTTATTTTGTTTTAATTTCCATCAAATGGATTACACTACAAAATTTACAATCTTACCAGGTACCACAATCACCTTCTTAGGCGATTTACCATCTAGCCATTTCGCGGCTTCGTCTTCCGCTAAAACTGCCTTTTCAATTTCATCTTTCGATAAATCGAGCGGCAACTCTACCATAAAACGCATTTTTCCATTAAAGGAAACTGGGTATTTATGAGACGATTCAACTAAATGACTTTTTTCAAACTTTGGAAAGTTGGCCGTTGAAACAGAAGTGGAATGTCCCATTTTACTCCATAATTCTTCTGCAATATGCGGTGCGTAAGGCTCTATTAAAATAACCAGTTGTTCTAAGATTTCTTTTTTGTGACAGGCTAAATCGGTCAATTCGTTGGTGCAAATCATGAAAGCAGAAACTCCGGTGTTGAAGGAGAATCGCTCAATGTCTTCCGTAATTTTTTTGATGGTTTTGTGCAGTGCTTTTAACTCCTCTTTGGTTGCCTTTTCGTCGGAAACAATAAAGTTGTTTTCCTTGTCGTGGAAGAGTCTCCAAAATTTACGCAAGAAACGATGAACTCCTTCAATACCTTCCATATCCCAAGGCTTGGCTTGTTCTAGAGGTCCCAAAAACATCTCGTATAAACGCAAGGTGTCTGCTCCGTACTTTTCTACAATGTGGTCAGGATTCACTACGTTGAATTTCGATTTCGACATTTTTTCGACCTCAGAACCGCAAATGTATTTGCCACCTTCTAAGGCAAAATGTGCCGCACTTTCCTTTCCATTGTTTTCAGTTTTGAATTTCTCAGTATCTAGCTCAACTCCTTCTACAAAAGCAATGTTTACATTAACTACAGCTACTTTGTGCGATAATTCTGACTCCTTCCACTTTAAATTTTCAGAAGTATAAATTGTTCTCTTCGCTTCTTCAACAGCTTTTTGTAATTCTATTAAGTCATCTGGAGTAGATTCGTCTTTTACGAAGCGGTCGTAAATATTTTTAGAAAGATAAACCGAGTGCTGTTTTTGCACTTCTTTTTCATCTTTGTCGGTCCAAGTTGTGGTTAAAATTGACCGGTAAACAAATCGAGAGTTGCCTAAAATCATTCCTTGATTAATCAACTTTTGGAATGGTTCGTCAATATTTAAATGACCTCTATCGTTCAAGAATTTTGCCCAAAACCGAGAATACAGCAAATGACCTGTAGCATGTTCAGCGCCGCCAAAATAAAGGTCGACATTGCCCCAATAATCTAGATTTTCTTTTGAAGCAAAC
>Ga0307982_1003453_pt1 | contig 12602 bp, 15 predicted proteins | sample OrgLakmetagen989_FD_201847 | JGI IMG/M metagenome (GOLD analysis project Ga0307982, IMG submission 201847) | Saline water microbial communities from Organic Lake, Antarctica - #989 | ecosystem: Environmental > Aquatic > Non-marine Saline and Alkaline > Saline | place: Antarctica: Organic Lake... | reverse complement strand
GAAACGAAACGCCCCCAATAATCCCATCTCTCGGTGTGTTTCATTTCGAAACAACTAGAAGAACAGAGCCCCTAAAACCCGGGGTTTCGTTTCATCTCACTTTTTTGGTTTCGACTGTTTCCCTAACACCTCGCACAAAAAAATAATATAAACATTAGTGGCACCCATCTCAATGGAGAGAGGGAGAGAGGGAGCTTTTCCAAGCACCGGTTTCATCTGGCCATCTCAAGACTGCTGTAAGTTTACTGGCAGTTCTCGCCGCCTTCGTCGCAAGGCTTGTTGGTCTTGGAGTAGCTGCCCACCGCCCAGTCGCAGCTGGATTCGAGCTTGAGGGTGTCGAGGCCGCGCTCAATGCGGGCCCAGCCGGACTCGCCCCAGTATTCCCCCCACGAGTTGCGCATGTCCCAGTACTTGACGCCATTGGAGTCCACGCCCCAGCCCACCACCGCCACCTCGTGGTCCACCATGTTGAAGGCCGGCTGCTCCGAGTGCAAGAACACGCCGCCCGTGTAGTTGAGCAGAGGAACCGCGTTCACGCCGCACCTGTTGACAAAAGAAGAGGAGAGAGGAAACGCGCACAAGAAAAAGAGAGGGTTATACTCAGGAAGAAGCATAATGGAAGTTGACGTGAATGAAATCATGTCACACCAAAGAGTACATGCACGGCAGCAGCAGTAAGCTTACCCGATGGGGCCACGGGTCATGATCTCGTTCATCATCTCTTGCTCGCCGCTCACGGTACCGTACTCAGTGACCGTGGCGTTGGGGTAGTAGTCGATGGCCGCGCACGGCACGCCGAAGGTGGAGCAGGTCATGCACGAGCCCGAAGGTTGAGGGAAGGAGTCAGGAGAGAACTCGCACGTGCCATCCAGGGCCTGGTACTGGAGGCAGGTGTCGAAGGGGATGCCTTTGCCTTCGTCCGAGAGGCGCTTCACGTACGCGTAGGCCGCAGTAGGGCTGCCGCCCTCGCACGAGCCGGACACGCTCCCGCAGTTGAGGATCTCTTGGATGGCCAGGTTGATGTCAGGACCGCCGTCGCCCGCTTGGATGCGCGCGATTTTGATGCGGTCAGCCAGGGAGCTCATGGTGCCGTGCGCCCAGCAGCTGCCGCAGTACGTAGGGATGTGCTGGTTGAGCATTTTGGTCACGTAGTTGACTCCGTCGATGTTCTTCCAGGTGAAGGACTCGGGGAGGTCCGTGACTGGCTTCTTCAAGTGCTCCATCGAAGACTTGATCACCTGGTCGAAAGGAGCAAACGCAAACAGACGATATTGAAGTGTGTCTCCCGTGCATTCTTTTGGTAAAATGAAAAGAAAAGGCCTCATGGTGCAAAATCCGATCGAACACATGTACAAGAGATGCCTACCTCGCGAGGGAGGCCTTCAGCAGCGGCTTTGGTCTTTTCCCATGGGATAATCGCTGATTTGGCAGCAGCGCCGCTGACGGTAAGGAGTGCGCACACGACTTTCATATTGTTTTTAAGAGGGGGCGACGGGCAGTGCACACAAGTAATTTCTCAAGTTCGCGCGGGTTGTGTGGCACGACTTTTGGCTAAATCGTGACGATTGAAGTGATTGGTGCAAAATTGACAAGCTGGACCTCTGGAACCGTGCTCTGATTGGCTGGAATATACTTAACTTGCAACGAGGCTGGGACGCTGGACGCTGGCACTGGCTTCCTCAATAACGCAAGCAAGCACTGCTGGTACTGGCCTCAGCCGGTAAGCTGTGCGGAAGTATCGGTGCTGACGGAAGGCTCGCGTAGCGTTCGGGCTCGGTGTAATGGCCCCTCTGGTGTCTCCTGCGGCGGTTTTAAAAGCAGCCGAACATCAAGACTGGACTGCCCTCAGCCGCCTAGTACCCCTAGAGCCTGCCATTGCCCCTACTGACGACAAAAGCACCTCAACCGAGGCTGCGCAGTCCCTTCCTGAACAATCCGCCATTAGTGATGTGGCGGCTGCGGCCGCAGCGGGTGATGCAGCAGGACTGCTGCAGGCATTAGGCACTGGTGCTTCCGATGTCGGTCTAGCAGGTTTCGCAGTAGGTGACAGTTTTGCGGACCCTTTTCAGTTGAGCGGAAGCAGCGTCATGGAGGAAGCCGTTAAAGGTGGCATGGATGCGTACCGGGACCCGGAGACGGGCATGCACGCTCTTCATTGGCTGGCGAGGCACGGCCGTTTGCAGGAAGCTGACTTCATTGCGCCGGTACTTGTGCACGCGCGCTCCTATGTTAGGACACGCACGCACACATGCTTCAGCAGATTCAATTGTGATGGCATGGAACTTATTGATGCGTTAGTTTGCCTCTTTATGCTTCTACCCGTCACCTTTCTGGAAACATTTTAGCATCTTCCTGCCGTTGTCTCCCTGGCGGGGTGTATATTCTCATCTTCTTTCGTCTCTTTTCTTCGCAGTTGGCTGATCTCTTGGCTCAAGCACACGAACGCGACCAAGCTGCCTTTGCCGAGTTAAACGCTACTGGTAGTGCCTCCTCCGACACCACCGCTGCCACTGCCCCTCCTCCTCCTGACCTCTCCTTGGCGAAGCAGCGCCTCGATGGAGGTCCCTGGAAGGACTTCAACGGATACACGCCGCTTCACCACATGGCCTACAACAATGGCGCCGCCACCCACGGAGAAGTGGCGCAGGTGTGCACCATTGATCTTTTTTCTAAAAATCCCTTACATTAAATGCATTCATCCTTGTCATAATGGTGTCACAGAATGCACTGTGGTTTGGCGGTGTTTTTTTCTTTGGCCATCACCATCGTATAGTTGTCGTACGCTAACATCAATCTCTTTCACTTGCACAGGAATTGGTAGCGGAGCTGGTGCGAGCAACCAAATGCGACCTTGACGCGAAAGACGACCTCGGAGGCACTCCCATGCACACGGCAGCGGCGACAGCGAACGCAAAGGTGAGCAAAGAAAAAGATAGAACACAGCTTCACGTTGGTGCACCATACCGCAACTTTTCGCGCCCTGTGTTGCGTGCAAGCTGGTCTCTTCAGACGCTTCCGCCAAGACTTCTTTTTGAGAACTTGATATGCATCTAAGTGCTAATCGTGTGGTTTATCTTTCTTTTGTCTCTTCTTCTTTGTTTCATCGCCAGGTGGTGATGGCGTTGCTATGGATGGGGGCCGACCCTTATGTCCTCGATTCGTACGGAAATACGCCCAAAACTACGGCGGAAGCCTTCGACCACCTGAAGATCGCCGTGGGATTGCAGGCAGTGGCGAAGAAGGAAACGGAACTCGCGCAGGCTCTCAACGTGTACGACGAAGTCGAGCGAGGGGTGGAGCGCGCAGAAGCTTTTCGTGTTGCGGTAAATTCCGCGAAGGCGCACCTGTTCACTCTGTAGCACATGTGTTCATGCCCCACGCAATCCTCGTCGAGCCAAAGAGAGCAACTCCTGTTGTTGACATGCCTTCTTTGGAGGCTCCTTCTCTGCCTCTTCCCACATTCGTCTATCTCCGAATGCTAATAATGTAACTTCGAACACACTCTTTGCGCGTGCTTTTGTTCGATGTTCGACAGGTGTCGGGGTACCTGGAATCTCACACCGAAGAATCGGAGGGTTCCTCCACTCGTGGCAGCTCTATGGACCATTCTCAGAAGGAAGCGACTACGGACTCGGATCAAAATGCATCATCTTCTACAGATCTTGCGCCTGCCGCTCCAACTTCTTCCTCCATAGGAGCTGCTTCGGCAGTCGCGGCGAAAAGCGGTGCCTTTTGGGACGATTTGGGCCAACGAATTTCAACTTCTCCGATGCCTCCCATCGAAGCAAGCTCAACTCCTCCGATAGGAGCAACAACACTATCCCAAAGTGAAGACAAAGTTAATGCCACCACAACATCAGCAGATTCAAAACCCGAAAAGCATGAAACAGACCGTCCAACCAAGGGAGAAACCCCTCCGTTGTCCGCTGAGTCGACGGTCGCTGACATTCACAAACTCGCTAATGCTATCGCGGTTCTAGAATCCAAGGTTGATGTGTCGAGCAGTCGCAGAGAGAAAGCTTTGAAGGAATTGAACGATTTGGGACATACTTTTTCGAGCAAAGTAGAAGTGCACAAAAGAGCAGATGCTGACCTTCGATCTGGCGGTGCTTCGTCAAAACGCTCTTCTTCCTATGACGATGGCAGTGATATATGGGGTGCCAACGCAGCAGCGAATGAAGCTGCCATCAAGCTCGCTGAAGCAGCTGCGAGTTTTGGCGTGATTTTACCGACTGTGCTGCCGACTGTAAGCTTGTCACAAAAGACGGAGGATAGTAGTGTGAATGATGCAAAAGAGGAAGAGAAAAGTGCGTCAACATTTGCTGTTCCGGAGTGGGGTGCCATGGTGCAGAAGTTGAGCGAGAACGACATTGGAAAGAGCATGCTTGCATCAGGAGGATTCTTTGATTCAACCAATGCAGACAGCACTTTTGACTCGTCCGGTCAAGTTATTGGCGACAATGCCCTTGCACAGGCGAAAGTTAAGGGCAACAAGAAGACTCAAGCTGGTAGTCACAAAGAAGACAACGAACAGAGCGGGCAGTTCCTCACACCAACGGAGTGGGCCGAAATGCAAGAGCTCGAGTCGTCTCGCCTTTTGCTCTTGGCGCAAATGAGCGAGCGTGACGAGCGGCGCGCAATGGGCGACGAGGACTACGAAGCACATGTAGCGCGCGAGGTGGTGCTGCAGGCCCAATATCACCCTCTCACCAGGTCAAGGGCGCTCCATGCGTTGCCGCACCAACCACAATTCGAAGAGAAAGTTGACTCACAAACTTCGAATTACAGCAGCAAGCGCAAGGAAGAGAAGGAAGGAGTTGTTGAAGATGACGACGAATATGATGGTATACAGGGAGAAGGAGTGGATCGCAGTGTGTTTGCAGCTGCTCAGCGCCGAGTGCGCTCCTTGGTCAGTGGATTAGCTCCCAAATCTCCGTGGGCATCTCAAGATGCTCACAAGCAAGCCCTCGCCACGGCCACCGCACAAGCCTATGAATCGGACGAAGCACGTGCAGAAGCGCAGCTGCAGCGGCACGCCCAGGCGAGGTCGTGGGATTTGGCAGCGGTGCCGACCTCTGCAGCAGTGGTGCAATCCCCCCTCGTAACCATCGGCTCTCAGGCAAGCAACAGCAGGAATTACTCCAACTTCGTGCGCCCGAATGATGCTCAAACCGAGGCACTAGTGGCGAGGGCGCTTGAGGCTGAGTACGCGGCGGAAAAGAGGGCTCTGAAAACCTCTCTAGTGAGTGACCGAGCTCCGGGAGGATTGGGAAGGGCAAACGCCGCGGGTCATCGCGCGTCTTCGATACAAGCCCAAGAAGGAAGGGTGTTGCCGTCGGATGAGTTGCGCCGAAGGAACAGTGCCGCAGCAGGAGTTGGTGAGAGTGGTGGTCGAGAAGCAGCCGCTGCTGAATTGGCCAAACAGAGAGAACTTCGCTTGAGTGCTAGCCAACGCGCCGGTGCTGGCGGAATTGGTGCTGGTGGTGGTGACGATAAGAACAGCAGCAGCGACAGTGCTAGTATCAATGCACCGTTTGCTTCGCAATTCGGGGGGTCGCTCGCAGCCAGTGCACACGAAGAAACGATGGTGCTGGCGCAATCCTTAGCGTCGAGCGATGCAAGTGGCCGCGGAGGCGTGTCTACGGGGGCTTTTGCGGGTCTGTTGCCACAAGCGAGCGACCGGCTGCGGTACAGCACGCTCAAACACAACAACAACAGTGCTGCTGTGCAAGCATCTAAGGTTGCACCTTCTTCATCGTCTACTTCGTCGTCTGCCTCTACAATCACGGCCGACGCAGCTGCTGCAGCTGTAGCTGGAGGCTCGAGTGCAGCAGCGTTACTGCGCAAAGATGGCGCCCTCGGCAAGTCTAAATTTTCGGTCGATGCCCTCACTTTTGCAGCTGCTGCGTCGGCGGCGGTGGCCAAACGAGAACCTTCTCTCAAGCTGTCCGAGAACGAGGATGATAGCACCTTACCTGCGCAGCCTCTTTCCGGCTGGGACCGCGCCAGTGGCAAGAAGGCGAGCTACGACAATACAGTGGCAGGGCGAGTTGCGCGCGCAGAAGCCGCAGCAATGGTGGCAGATCAAGCCTCAGGGGCAACGGCGGTGGCAGCTGCTGCAAATGCTCTGGATTCCGCTCTGGCGGAGTCACGCGATGTCACTAGCGGAGGTGGCGGTGCAGACACAGCAGAAGCGCGACTGCTGGCCAAACGGGCTGAAGACCCGATTCAACGGCTGTCCAAAAAGGTGAGTGTGTGTGGGGGAATTGAGGTCAACAGAAGATAGATTATCGCTAGGCAGTGATATATCTCAAAACAAGCCTATTCACAGACATCTCAGTCCAAGTATTATTTTTTTTGCCCTGTATTCATATGTGTCCTCCTCCATTGAAACACGCATTGTCTCCACCACCACCACCACTATTATTATACAGGCGCGGGATGACTTGCGCTCGCAGTTCGAGCTGTACGTGCCCAAGAAGATCGAAGACCCTTACTCGCTCGACTTCTTGAAGAAGAAACGAGGCCCCGCGGCGGTGGCCACCATTCCCGAGAAAGACCTGCGCACTGCAGTGACTGCTCTCGGGTGGCACACTTTGAGCGACGCAGAGGTAGGGGAGTGCGGAGTGTGGAGGGGGGGGTTATCTACATGTAGTGCAGCAGCAGCTGTAATCATTGAGAGTGGGTTCTTTTGTTGCATAGCATACATTTCAAAAGTATTACTTCCATCTGCCTCTAATTTTTTGTGAGCTTGCGTCTCATTGCTCTTTCTCTTTCATTGCTTGTGTGTCCAAAATGCTTGGCAGGTGGCTGAATTTGCCACAGTTATCGCTGCGGCTGAGCCTACAAAGAGAGCTTCCTCAGCAGCAGCAGGAGCGGGAACATCAGGTGAAAATGAACACGACCCGATCGCCAGTGCCAAAGCGCTTGCCGCTGATCTTGAAGCAGCAGTGGAGAAAGATGCGATGGAAGAGGAAGCAGCGGAGAAGGCCAAAGCGGCCATGGGCCTCAAGAGGAAACCAGCGTCGTTCCGAGAGCGCAAGCGTCAGCAGCAAGAGGACGAAGAAGAAGAAGCGAAAAAGAAGGCCGCAGCCGAAGCTGCTGCTGCTGCTGCGGCCAACGAGGAATCCGAAGACGCCGGTTGGACTGACAGCAACGGTGCTCATGGTACTAACAACGGTGAATCGTCAATCGACAAGGCTGCGACTACCGGTACGACCCCTCAAAGGCAAGGGCGTACCCTGGTAGAAAAGCGGGAACGCCGCACGTGGCACGCGAACTTCAACGGCTTCATTGGCCTCCTGGCGCGCAAGACTTTCGAAGAAGAAAAGCTCTCCAAAGAGGTGCGGCAAGAGTTCGAAGAAGGGTTCGGCCTTTTTGTCGACTCCGACGAAGTTCTCGAGACCGCGGGCTGGTCCAAGAACACGATCAGCGTCCAGAGCGTAGCGGTGCTCTGCTCTTCGCTCGACCACCCTCTCAGTGACCATGAAGTGGAGGCCTTGGCGCTGGCGAGCTACAGGGGGGCATGCTTCAAACAGTTGAAGAAGGCCGACAAAGGGGTGCAGGCGCGCGCCGCCACGGATGAAATGGCGCGAGCGTTTGAAATGGCAGGCCAAGACGTGGATAATCTGATTGGGTGCGTTTGAAGTGTAGGTTTAGTAGATTCATGTAACATCCAAGCATGCATGCCTACTTTTTTACCGTGCCTCAACGTATGGATACTTTCTCTGTCGACTCTCCCTTCATCTTTACATTCCCCTAACGCCTCATTCCATACCCCTCCTCCTTCTCTTGCATGTAGGTTCACCAACCTTCGCGTGGACAAAGCTCTCGCCCTGCGCACTTACGCCCGTAAACTCATGTCCGAGACCAACGCCGCAGCTCTCGAAGCAGCCAAACGCATCGACCAGGAGGCAGTGGCAGCGGCCATCGCCAAAAGAGAGGCCGAGGCGCGTGCCATCGCTGAAAAAGAGGCGCTCGCGGCGAAGGAGGCTGCTCTGAGGAGTGGCATCACGGTTGAAGGTTTGATGGCACGCGCGAAAGATGCCCAGCAAGAGATGGAATCCACCGCTCAATCGATCACAATCAAAGCAAAAGAGGCGAGTGCAGCAGCAGCGCTCGTGGCGAAACAAACCTCTGCGCAGGTGGCGAAAGGGCAACCACCCCTGGCAGCTATCTCAGCGTTCGAAGAGGCTCTCAAGCTTGGGGATTATCAGAAGAAGGAGGAAGAAGAGAAGGGGGTGACAGGAGAATCCAAAGAGGGCGCAGACGAAGGAGCACCTTCTGGAGATGCGCAGAATGACGGTACGAAAAACGACGACGACGAAGAGGAAGAGATTGAAGTCTATCAGGACGAAGAGAAAGCAGCAGCGGCGAAGGCATTGGCACGGCAAGAAGCCCGCTTGAAGTTGTTCGTGGATGCCTTTGACGCGAGCACTGAAGCGTCTTACCATGCGCACACCTCGGAGCTTCGCACCAAAGAGCAGGCCCGTTTGCAACACGCCGCGCGCGCCCTCAAGCCGCTGCTAGTCGAGCTCGAAGAGGATGCTCAGGGGGGGCGGGCAGCGGCAGCGATGGCAGCTGCATCGGCGGAGGAGAGGCGAAGGTCTCTACAGGCGAAAGCGAGGAAATTGAGGCAAGACACGCCACAGGCCCGCTTAATGGAAGCACAGATGGAGGCCGAAGCGGCGGCGTTGGAGGCGCAGGTATGTTTTTGAAGTTGTTTGATATCATATGAGAGTTCGAGAAAGGTATATTCTCCTAAATTTGATTGGGTGGATAGTCTGTCCATTGAGATGTTGTGTAATACTTGATGGTCTGATGTACGTTTCTTGCCTTCTTTTCAATCCTACCGTAGGCCGCTGCTTTGGGCGGTCTGAGCACTTTATCGACATTTTGGAGCACCGCTGTCTCTCAAGCCACCGGTCAAGCACTAAAGAAGAAGAAGAAAAAGAAGTCAGCGACTAAGGAGTCCGCTACTGATAATGGTGTTTCATCATCTTCTTCTGACGTCAAGATCTCAGACTCAAAGAACACCGAACAAGCAGCCGCAGGAGCTGAGGAAGGAGGAAATGCGACTATCAACGAAGAGAAGGACGAGCACGAAGGCTTCGTTTGGGATGAAGACGAAGGTTGCTGGGTGCCTTCGGAAGAGGCGGCCAAGAAGGAGGTGGCGCGGGCGCAAGAGTGGGCCGAGGACCTGACCCGCGATCACCTAATGTGGTATTTGGAAGAATTCCCGAGCTCAACTTACGAAGACTGGATCGCTGCATTTGCCCCCGAAAACGCTCGAGAGTGAGTTCAACACATTTTATTCGTGGGCCCATTGCTTTCTGCGTTTTGAATTACTTGCTTGTTGTTGTTCTCGATCTTTGCCTTCACGTTGTACTTGTACTTTTGCTCTACTCCCCCATTTCCCCCTGTAACCAACCAGGTACCTCGCGGGCCGCTCTCCCGACGTCGACCACCGTTTCTATTTCCCAGCTGCCACTCACTTGCGGCTCTGGAACAGCGCGCTCGAAGTCAAAGATCCCGAGGGAAAGAGGGCCTATTTGCGGGTAGCCCCGCGGAACACTTTACCACACCAGGTGACGCAGTGAACCTAAGAGGGACATGGTCAATGGCCAGTAGAATACGCAACAGAAGAACTGCGCCAATGGCATTTAAAATTTCCATGCCAGTTATTGCTACAATGCGGCGAATTTTATTTTTGCCAAAAGGCCTAGCTATTGCTACTACAAATATAAAGCCAACTAGGAAAGATAAAAATCAACACAAATAACAATTACATGTTATAAGGAAGTTCGATTTCGGGTAAGTTAGGTGTTTTGTCTTGTATGTTATATTTGATTTCTTTATTGAAATCAGATCCTTAGTTCGCGCTTGGCCATTTCGCATTATATAAATCATAAGAGGAAATAGGCATTGTAATTTAGAAGGAAGGGCGTTCTCCCATTTCCCTTCTTTGAAGTCTAGTCTAGTCTAGTTAATACCCCCCTAAAAACAAAGAAAGGCAAGTACACAGCCGCCACAGAGGCACATAAAGAATGCACTTGAGCTGCAAATGCGCTAGCAAATTCGCTCCAGAAGGCCAATTAAGGCTCCAACTGGCGCCTTTCCTCCGAACAAGTCGGCGGGACTGAGCGCTCGTTCGTGAAGGTGGAGGTGTATGAGTGATTATGAGTGCTTTGTTTGCGAATCGGGCATTTCTGACAGAACACGCAGCGCCAATTATCCTAATTCTAAATCCAGCCATATCAGACCAGAACTTGGGCTCATAGAGCAGTTTCTTGCTGTGTCGATTCCCTATGTACGCGCAGATGCCAAGGATCAACGATCAGCTCCTAGTAGAAGTCGCTTTCGCTCTCGCGTTTCTTAATCTGTTCAAGGAACATACACGAAGAAAAAGAGGGCAAGATCAGAATAGACCTAAGGCAAGGCGCATTTTTTTATCACATGCGTCTCTTACTTCTAGCTCATAGTTAAGTTATTTAGAAAAAGAGAAAGAGAAGAAGAGGGAAGGCAGAAGAGGCAATGAAATGAATAAAACTCACCTTGGCTTTGGCCGTATGTACGGCTCGGGCGAGGATGCCGACGGGATCGTCCCGTAAAAACGCCATATACGCATCGACGCCATCCATGCTGCTGCTGGGTTCTGCCTTGATATGGTTGTCAGAAGAACTTGATGACGATTGTGACGCTAATGCTCCATCTCGCCTCGGGTGGTGCACTCCGGCTGCCAGCATGCGGGTGCTCAGGGAACTGCAGGCGGCTTCAGCAATGGGATCGCGACTTCTGCGAACCATGTTCGACGCCATTAAGAGCCCGCAAGAAGGCCAGTGCTGAATCAGACAAAGAAGTTGGGAAGAAACAGGTGATTAACGCCAGTTGTGAGCATATGCTATGATAGTACTGTAGTAGAGGAAGAGAGCACGCTGCGAAGTCAATTATCGCTTACATTACAATCAGCGCATTTGGAGAGGAAGCGGCCGTAAAGGCTGCGGTAATATGCGTCTTCTTCGGACGAGAGCGCAGGGCCGTGCTCTAGTTGGCTTGAGAGTGAAGAAGGCAGGCCATAGGGCGAAGTGGCGTTCAACTTGCTGCGATTCCCGGCGCGCACAGCGTCACGAAGAGCTTGCGCCTCCACTGACTCCGGATCGCTGACTGGGTCGATGGGGCCCACGAAGTTGAAATGAACGTCCTCAGCCATGCGAGGCTTGGAGACCATCGCTGAGGCAAGCGCGCTGGCACCGCGAACTCCGAGGGGGTTGCCATTCAAGAGCAACTCGTTGAGGATCACGTCCCTGTAGACACGTGTAGGATGTGTACAAATCAAGAGCAAGAGAAACGACTCTTCACGGAGCGCGGTATTACAACACAGAGCAGCAAAGCACATGCACCAAAAACTACTTATTTACATTTCTGAAATAAAAAAGACTGGGTTCATTTGTCCTGCTAAATGACACGCAGTCAATACTGTGCTTTTCGAAAGAAACAATCACGCACTTGGAGGAGAGCATAAAGGCGAGTGCTATGGCGCCTTCGTCTCCGATTTTGTTTCGACTAAGCTCCAGACCTTCCAACCTTTTGACAGCATTGTACACGAGATCAAATATGTCAAACTTGAATGACAGCCTTGGAGGAATCAAACACACACACACAAGTACCGTGAGTGATTTCCCTGAGCACGGATTGCCTGAGCAATGGCAGCCACTGCAGCATCGCCAATGTGGCAATTGTTCAAATCAACGTCAACCAGTGGTGGTTTCAGCTTGATGATTGAAGCGACCTGCATGCCTCCCTCGTGCCCAATCTTTGCTTTACTGAAGTCTAGCTGCTGCAGTGGTAATGCGTGTGTAGCAGACGTAAGAGCACTGAGCAACTCGAAGGCATTCGCTAATTCGTGCTCGGATACCTACAATTCCAGGGCAGGAGTGCAATATAATGCACTAGTGCGGCTTTGTTTTCTACGCTCATAGCGAGCTAGATCTCGTTTGAACACTAGACCAGAAAATCCATCCCACGTTATCGAGTGTTATTAACACAGGCTGGTAATGAAAAACACACAAGGATGTTAGGGCTCCAACCTTAGTACACTCCGCTGCGGTGCTTGCGTCATGGCACCAGTTCCCATGGAAGGCTGCGAATCCACTCCTCAGCACCAGCGTCACAAAGATGAGCCCCCCACACCCGCTATATCTTCCATTTCCTATCCTCATTTTTTTTCATCGGGATAATATTCATTCTTCGAGAACACTCCAAGAGCCACCCAAAGGGGAAAATCGCCACAATTCGTACAGTATCAAGACGAGACAATTCACTCGACAACGATAACCGACGACCACCACCACAGACCTCAGGCCTAAGCTTTGAAGCACACAGCTGCCATTATCTTGAAAAGGAAGTCAGGGGATGCCCGTTTTAATGGATTTGCCAAGTCGGGCTGCATGAACTATTCTTTGAAGGCGCCCCCCTGTGCAGCATCCACCGCACGGGCTTGTAGTCGCGTCGCCTTGAAGTGTAACGCGGCACGCCTTTCCGCTAACACGTTTAAATTAACTCCGTACATGAGTCTTTGTCTGTGAGTGGTTGTCCAGGATGAT
>Ga0307982_1003452_pt1 | contig 12605 bp, 7 predicted proteins | sample OrgLakmetagen989_FD_201847 | JGI IMG/M metagenome (GOLD analysis project Ga0307982, IMG submission 201847) | Saline water microbial communities from Organic Lake, Antarctica - #989 | ecosystem: Environmental > Aquatic > Non-marine Saline and Alkaline > Saline | place: Antarctica: Organic Lake... | reverse complement strand
TTTTTTTGTTTTTATTCAAGATGGTCTTGAAAAAATAGAAAAAATCAAGACAGTCGTTACCAAAATTAACACAAAATCAAGACGGCCGTTATTTTTTATAAAATTCAAAATGGCCGTTTGATTCATTCGAATATTCAAGATGGCCGTTCCTACCGCTACAGTACTACATTAGTGAGTACGTACACAATTGATCAATGAATGGTTATCGCTCATAATTATATTTCAAGCCGGTGTTACTTCCTGTCAGCTGTGCAGACGTGGCCCGACTATGGCGACGACGGAGCTTATGTACAAGGGCACTTGCAGAAAACCAGATTTGGTGCATATGCTGCGTGAACGCGGCTACACCACTCTTCCCATTGGAAACATGCGAATTAAGGACCTCGTTCAAGCTCTCATTGAGGACGAAGATGACGGAGATGACGGAGATGATGACGAAGAAGACGAAGACTCAGAAGACGAAGACTCAGAAGATGAAGACTCAGAAGATGAAGACTCACAAGATAGAGGCTCAGAAGATGAATCTAGCCACAGAGAAGACAACGACGAAGCCGCCGAAAACACCACTGCGCTGGGGTTCATAAAGCTCCTCGGTGTCGACATAGACACACCGGAAGACGGCCTAGACACCTTGGCAGACTCAAAATATGCGGAAGGATCCAAGGGCGTTGGGATCCTAGCCGCTGCTGCAACGCCAAGTACCTATAAAGGTGTACTACTTCTAGTTGCTAAGAATTGCGAGTATAGATTTCACTACATAAGGCTTTGGAAATTAAGACTTGGCCATGTACATGGAAACGGCTGCTTCCAGTCCGGCCCGGGGGGCTCTGTAGACGCCGATTAGATGGCACCCTGTCTGTTAGTAACTAAATCCAGTCCCCCTCGGCTCAGAAAAGACTGATATGTGTTTTCAAAACTTATCGGATTGCAAATGTAATGCAACGACAGTCTTGAATTTTAAAAAAAAACGACCGTCTTGATTTAGTGTCAATATTGGTTACGACTGTCTAGATTTTTTTCTATTTTTTCACGACCATCTTGAATAAAAACAAAAAAACGACCGTCTTGAATTAAACGTCTTAAAAAACGACCGTCTTAAAACTGCCCCAAAATCACATGAACCCCGAGTCAGGCTTCCAGTCCGGCCCGGGGGACTCTGCAGACGCCGATTAGATGGCACCCTGTCTATTAGTTACTAAACCCAGTCCCTACTATGACTATGCGCCGATATGAGAGCAGCGGGGTTTTCAGGCTCCTTCAGAAGCTACAGTTCTATACAGGGAGGGTCCCTGTTGTGGGGCTATGCTTCTCCCTTTACCTCGTTAGCGATATATGGTCACCAGTCGATGGGCACCTTTAGTGGTATACTATACCCGTGTGGACATTACAAGGTACTGTCGTGGCAGTCGCCCAGTCCTTTATTGGTGTTAGTCTAGTCTAGTTAATACTCTCCCAATAACAAAGAAAAACAAGCACACAGTAGTCACAGAGGCACCAAAAAAAGTACATGTGCTGCTTATGCGCTAGCAAATTTGCTCCAGAAGGCCAATTCAGGCTCCAGCTGGCGTCTTTCCTCGGTCGACATTAACGTTTTTTTAGCACCCTATTTGTTGTACTAAGGCTGGGATTCTTTGGCGTCTTCCAATTGGACATTCTTTTGTCTATGCTTATGTAAGAATTACGCGGCTAATCAAGAACAAAGCAGGAAAGCGCACTACTAATTCACAACTGCCACAGTTGTAATGACAAAAAGGCCATTGAGAAATTCGCGGTAAGGAATGAAGCAGAGGGCATTAAGGAAATCGCTCGCAGCGCACATACGAAGCAGCGACGACCTACTTATTCGTAGTTAGCTGAAAATATCCAGAGGTGGAATTACAAAGGGCGCTCCAGAGCGCGCGCGTTGTAGCGGCGAGTGTTCGGGCGATCGTGGCTTCTTTCCCGTGAACGTCGGTATACGCGAGGACGAAATCTCTCGCGTCAGCCGCGCAGCCCCACCAAACAGCCGTGTGTTTGATGCAGAATTTTCGTCCACACCACCGCCACCACCACCGCTGCCACTCGCATGGTCGTTGTTGTGGCCATCAGAGGGCGCTTGTCGACCCCAGCTGCCGTCGGACCGCGGCACAGAACCACCGAAACCACTTCCAGTAGCAGCATTGCCAGCTGCTGCGTTGGTGGCTGCTGCAATGCTGTTGTTGTTAGAGTTTGTTGGAAAAGAGCGACCATCGCCGAGGCGACGGCGGAGAGCTGGCAAACGAGGGTCGCTGGGGTCTCGTCGCTCGGCTGCTGCGAGGCCACCTCCGAGCCCAAGCCACGCTGCTGACCCTTGAGCAATACTGGCGTGCTCGTTCAAGGGCTCCACCGCCACGGCTTGCCCACTCACCTGCAGTTGTGGGGAAAACGACGAATACCAAAGTAAAGACGAAGTACAAGAAATCAATCATTTTCATAAATGCTCAAATTGCGCCACTTTCTCTTGTGGCGCGAGAATGTAATATATATGCACTTACGGTCATCATGTGGTAGACTTGGTTGCGACCGCCTTGCGATTCTTCGGGCGTTGCGGAGTAGCACACCAGGGCATTAGCACCCAGAGCTGCTGTGTGAGCGCGCACCATGGCTTGGGCTTCCAGCAGGAAAGTCAGGAAAAAACTGCCCACCTCTTGCTCGGACCGCACCCCAAAATGCTCCTTGATGAAATGCAAGGTCACTGCACCCAAGTACTTAACTACGCGGCAGCCTGCGACTGTGGTTTGCCCACTGAGCTCTACGTTGCTTGCGCTACTGCTGCTACTGCTGCTGCTTGAGAATGCGGATGAGATCTTGTCGCCGCTCTTGCCAGCGCCACCTCCACTGCCGGTTCCGCCAGAGCCTTTTCCACTTCTAGATCCCATTCCAGTGGGCCCATCAGTGGTTTGGGTGTCATGACGACCGTCGCTGTTGCTGCCGCCGCTAAAGGGGGGTGCGCTGGGGTAAGCGTCGCGTTCGCGTGGGCGCGGGGAGGCCAAGGAGGCAGCCACTGCCGCAGGAGAGGTCGAGATAGGTGGCGGTGGAGGCGGTGCAGGCGGCGGAGCTGCATCAAGATTGGGAGAAGTAGGTGAGTTCGGCTCAGGCGGCGGCAGCAGCTGTGTATCTTCCGTCGCCACCGGAGATAGCACACTGGTTGCGTCATTGCTGTGGGCACGCTGCTGCCCTGCTTGCGGTGAAACATCATCCACGCCAACGCTGCTCCCAGAAGCAGAGAGGTGGGGGGTACTGGCCAGCGGCGGCATCCCTGACAGAGGCAAAGGCTTGTGGCGGCGCGTCTTTTTAGGAGCAGTGTTTTCATTCGGAAGGCCAAGATTGCCATCAGCGGTTGGGCCGTCAACGTAGTCAGGAATGCGAGACCCATCATGGGAATTGTCGACTGCTGCCGATTCATGTTGATGCACGAGAAGCCGCGCGCGGTGTTCATTCTGGATGTGAGCTGCATGCTGCGCGCGCATCGCTGCCAGGTGCACGTGTTGCAAGCACAGCTTATTCGCCAAGTTCAAGCTCAGAGCACGCGGCAGCAGGGCAGACGGCGGAGGCGGCAACTGCAGGCGCTGTGCCGCTCCTGTGGACGAATCTCCACCCATCATCATCGTCGGCGGCGATAGGGTAGGGATAGGCGCCGAGCCAGCAGCGGGCGATACAAACGAGCGAGCGGCGGCACTTCGGGTACTTTCGGAGGCCATCGCCGCTGCAATCATGGAGCTAGGAGGCTGGAGGCCTCGCGCAGGCAACAAGAGCATGTTCAAAGCGTTGCTGCTGCCGTGGCTGCTTTCACCTCCTCCAGCGGCATTTCCTTGGTGCATGCTGGGTGGAGGCAGTAAAGCACAGCGCGACTCCAAGACGAGGGTAGCCGACACCAGCAGTTCCACGGATTCATCGGCCAGAAGCCGCACGTGGCACTTGATGGCCGTCAAAGTACACGGTGCGGCCGGGGCTGCACGCAGGCACAGTCGGCTCAAAACATCGCGAAATAAAAGCGCTAATCCGTGGTTTGGGCGCTCTCGTCCGCTAGCACTGCTACTGTTGTTGTTCGCCGCACTACTGCTGCTGCTGCTGCTTGGCCCTGCACCGATGTTATAGCCGCCACTACTACTGGAACCACCACCACTGCTGCTGCTGCTGCTTCCGTAGCCGCTCCCGCTGCTGCTTCCACCGCTGTTCCCAAAGAGCTGGCCAAAGCCTTCGCTTTGAGACCACTTCACGCGTTTTAACGCCACCAGAAGCTCTCCAGGCCCCACCGCGTCTTCAGCTCCCGGCCGCCATTGCGCACTGCTCAACCCTACCCCTGGGGGTGCGGCTTGCTCTAGCAGGACAAGCAGCAAATCTTCGTCGGTTTCGTCGTCGACTTCCAGCACAAACGGAGCTCGGCCGTCGTCATAGACCAAGGTAGGTCGTGGCAGAGCGAAACGATCGCCGTTGCGTCCCCGTCGCCTCGACAGCCTCGCGCGCTGCCCACTCTTTCTGCGGCCACCACTACCATGGCTACCACTACCATCGCGGTTCTCACCGCTGTCGGTGCGGCGGTTCCTGCTGCGGCGATGTTTGCCGCCACTGTTGTTTCCAGCGCTGCCGTCGTCGTCTCCTTCGCGGTCATCTCCGCTGCCGCCGCGACCGCCCTCGCCCTCGTCGTGGTGGTCCTCAAACTCGCCTCGGTGGTGGCGGCGGTCTTCGTCTTCCTGGGCTTGCAGCTCCAGCTCCGCCATTTCTTCTTCGAGCGTTAACGGGCCGTTGTCTTCGTCGCCGGTGCCGTGGCCGTCGAGGTCTTCGTCCATCTCTAAACGCTCGAAGTCCTCGTCTTCGTCGTCCTCCTCGTCGAAGTCCGACCGTAGTTTTAGGTCGCTGTCGCTGCCACCACTACGTGCCTTGAGGTCTTGTCGCCACACTTCGACGTCGGCCATTTCCAGGTCTGCGGACATGAGCGCGCCAGAAGGAGACATCATCGACAGCGATTCGTCAGAGCTTTTGTGATGTATGACAGTAGTTTTGGCCCTCCTGAGAGGACTCCCACGATCACTGCTCTTGGTTTCTTCTTGCCCCTTCGCAGTTGACGCAGCAGTACGAGGAGCGGAAGAACTAGTTTTTGCTCTCTGTTGGCTTGTTTTCTTCTCGTCTTCTTCATCCGACGACGACGAAGAATCATCATCCGAGGAACTTGAAGACGACGACGACGACGATGAAGACGACGAGGAAGATGAAGACGACGATTCTGAAGAGGACACCGCAGAAGCCGATGACTCTGACGTGGCGTCCGAGGAATCGTCATCATCAGAATCGGACGAAGCAGAACTTGCTGACATATGCACCACGGCGCCTCCACTGGCTGCACTTGCGCCAGGAACAACAGCGGCCTTCGCATTAGTGCTGCTTCCTTCAGTAGCATCGACACTTGCTGAGACAACAACAGGAGCGACAAGAGGTGCAGGAGCAGCAGCAGTCGCAGCAGCACCACTACCAGCCGTTGCTGCTGAGTTTGGAGCCAGCAATAGACTCTTTGGTGCGCTTGGCGGCTCCACAATTGGCGGTGTAGGACGTAGGGGCAACGGTCGCGACATCATAGACTTCAGAAGTGGCTCGCTGCCACACCTGATTCGGTTTGGAGCACCTGTAGGCGTCGATTTTTGAATGACCACCTGTAATGGTGGTTCAGGAAAAGCTAATTCACTCGCTCCTGGAAATGGAATGCTTCCTTGACCAGTTTCAATGTCACTCGTTAAGCTTGGAAAGGCCAACTGTTCACCATTATCAATACTGCTAGTTTGACCATTTATTTCCAAGTCTGAATCAGCACCAAAACCAAGGGGGTCCCATTGTGGAACGTTGTGCGATGCAGAATCAGGAGTAGCAACAGCAGCATCAGTACCTCTCGTTGTTCCAATCAATTCACCGGGCACCGCATCCACTGTCTCGCCCTTAACCTCTCCCTTGCCGAGCACTCGTGTGCTTATTTGTGATGTAGGAACTGCGGTAGGCTCCTCAAGTTCATTCACGGTTTCGAGCGTAACAGCCGGCCCAGGCGCGGCATCAAGTGAATCTTGCCGAGGTGGCATGAGCGGTGAAGCACTCATATCATCTGATACTGCTGCTGGATCAACTTCATGTGGTTGGTCATCGAGTTCATCTGAAGAATCAAGCACGAAGCGTGAACGGCGACGTGACGGCGGGAGATTGCCACCGCCTGTTCCTGGAGATGTCGCTGCAGTTGTAGCTACTGCCGCTGTAGGAACGGTGGCGGTTGTGGGTGCAGGTTTCATGGCAGCAGCGACTGCTTTCGCCATTGCACCCGCAACAGCCGCAGCAGCGCCCGAGGCTGCAGTGACCGGTGCGACTGTGGCCGTGATTGCCGAGTTGAGCTCAAACGATGAACTGGAGGTGAGGCCAGTGGCGACCTCATCTTGGGGCAGTGGCGGGACAATCGGTGGTGGCACAGTAGGCGCTAAAAGATGCTCTTCACCTGCCGTCTCGCGGCCATCCTTTGCAGCAGCAGCACCAGTACCACCAGCACTAGCAGCCTTCGCAGCCGCCGCCAGTTGCTTGCTTCGCGCCTTGGCCGCAGCTCGGTTAGCGGCCCTCGCTGCTGCCTTCTCCTTGGCCCGAGCAACGGCGCGCTCGCGGGCTTGCAAGGCCCTTTGTGCTCGTTCGGCATGCGCGCGGCGGCGCTGGGCTGACCTCTCGAGGGCCTGCACGTACCTGCTGGGCTTCTCAGCGGCTAGGGAAGCTCGACTACGGTCCGCTAACGCTTCCAGCTTCGCAGTGAGAGCGGCGAGGGCGCCTGAGGACGTCAGACCTGGTTCGTGTGCAAGCCCTGCAAAGGTGTGTGCCGCTTTGGTGAAGGCGTCTGCCCCCGGAGGCAGTGGCAATAGAGACGACGACTGCCGGAATGATTTTGAATGCGATGCTTGAGCCAAGGATTGCTGCGTCAGGTTGCCGAGCTTGGTGGTGAGCCTCGGTGGTGGAGGCAAGGCTTCAGCAAAGACTGCCGTGCACGACGCAAACCCCACCACCATAGCTTGACCTACTTGTACTGAAGATTCGAAGTTGAAGGCCGCGTTTAGACCCAGCACCTGTGAGGATTAGACAAGAGCAAAGGAATGCAAGAGAGAGTACGTCTTGAGAGCAAGAAAATAAGCACAAAAAAGGCCGCAATCAGTCGCCGTAATTATCATAAGTCATAATAGCACAAAAGCACAAACACCGAAACCAAACGTGCACATACTTTGAGCTTGAGCACCAATTGCCGCTGCAGTTCGTACTCCACAAACGGCAGCTGTTCGGACACCAATTCTGCGTTGCGCGACCCGAGCCTCTTGGCCCACGAGTGCGGGCGGCACACACGCGCCTGCACCAGAACGCCACTGCCGCGCGTTGGCAAATGCAGAGGAGGCTCCACCGTCGCCAGCAAGAGCTCGGGCACCCATTTGCGCCCGCACAGCGCACAGGGAACAAGCTTCATGGCTTTGAACGGGGCTTGGGTGTGGGCGTAGGGCACATGTGCAGCGGAGCAAGGCTTCACGCGAGGGACCCGCAGCGCGGACGAGGCACGCCCTAAGATGGGGCCCCCAGCAGCACCAGCACTGGGCATCATGTTCAAATTCGACCTCCTGTGGTTGAACCTTACACTGCTGGCGCCACCTCTTCTTCGCCCCCCTCCACTTGCTGCTGCTGCTGCTCCCATTGCCACACCTACTCGGATGCTACCACTACTGTTGCTGCGCTTGGCCTTGCCTTCTTTGCTGTTCTCTCTCGTTCGCCCGTCTGAACAGGCAGACCCACTCCGGCTCCGATTATGGCCCTTCTTGGGCGCTGTAGTGTTCTCAGCATCCACCGTGCCGGCGGCATCCACCGTGCCGTCGGCAGCAGCGCCAGTATTGTCACCATCACCACCGCTCATGTTCTGGGCACCGCCCTTCGAACTAATTGTAGCTGCTGCCATGTCCTCCTCGTCTTCTCTTGAATCCTTCGCTGCTTCTCGAGCTGCGTCGTCAGCAGCAGCTTTCGCAGCAGCGACCTCTTCGTCATGGGCGTGAGCGTCCAAAATCCACTGGGCAGCAGAAGCTCTCGTTTGACGAGCGAGGTCGCGGTCGAGCGCCATTAGCGCATCGCTCGGCAACAAGAGGGCGCGCAAGGTGGCGGCGGTGCCCGAGCAGGAGAGCACGCACACGTCGTCGTGGATCGAGCAGGTCTCGGTGTAGCCGAGCACGTGGGTGCAGCACAAGCTCTGCGCGTGGGCCCGCAGCTGATGGCAAAAGTTGCGGTAGTTGTGACGGAAGAAGTCAAAAGAATTAACCGTGAGAAACAGGGAAATTAGTGCATGAAGAAAAAGAGAATCATCGTACGAGACAACATATGGCGATAAAAGTGAAACAGTACATGATCGCACTTCCAAAAGGTGCGCATATGCCTTCTCGCACTTGCTGCGTTCCATGATTTCTTCTTGTTCGTCTTACCTCTTCTCGGAGCTCAATCCACCACGTGTCTCTTGTCTCTAAGTCATGCTTCGAGGTCTTCACCCGCCCCAAGTACTTCACCGACCTCGCCATCACTACACCCCCGACGTGGAGTTTGGTACGTGGCGGCACCTCGCAAATGGTTAACAACTGCACTTCAAACGAGGCCCCTTGCGACTGAGGGTCGCCGCTCGACACATTGTTGTTGTTGTTGCTGCTATTGCCACCGCTGTTATTGTTGTTGCTGTTGTTGTGCGACGGAGTTTGCTGTCCAGCTGGGTTGTTTTGGCTGCGGCGGCGAGAATGCTTCTCATCGTTGCCACCGCTAACGCTGTTCGTTCGTCGTCGTTGTCGCCGGCTCCGGTCTCCGGTTCTCTTTCGGCCGCCTCCGCCGCTGCCGCTGCCGTCGCTGTCGCCTTGGTCATCGCCGCTGCCGCTGCGATCGCCATCATCACCGCCGTTGTCGCCATGTTCATTGCCGTCGCGACCGCCATCGCCGTCGCCGCGGCTCTCGTCGCCATACAAGCGCACCTAAGCACACACAATAGCGCGTAATTACGGGACGCATTCAAGCTCACAAAACGCGCTACGTATCAGTTCTTTCATAGAATGAATTTGTTATATGAACCCATTTATCTTTCTTACCAAGTGCTGAATGGCGGCGTTGGGTGCTTGTGTGGCACCGCTAGCCACATTCGATGGACCGTCATCGCCGTTGCTCCCGCCGTTGCTCCCACCACTACCATCTCCACGCTGCCCCCCTCCTCCGCCACTCTTACCGCCGCCGCCGCGGTTACTAGAGCCACCGTCGCCATGATCGCTGCCGTTGCCACTCGCGCCGCTGCCGCGGTCCGCTGCCTCGTCGCTGAAATCGCCGAATTCGGCGCTGCGCGCGGATTGGCCGGCAGTTCTGGCTTCCACCACGGCTCGGCTGGCGCGCCACGCCAAGAGCTCAAACCCTACCCGGCCGTCGCCGTCGGACGGCAGGCGCCAATCCTCAAGCCCGAAGCCGGTTGCGACCCATGCAGACAGGCTCGACGCCAAATAAGCACTGTGGCCTCCGGAGTCATAGCTGTGAAGGTTCTGGCCGCTGCCACCGCCTCCACCAGCCAACCTGCTCTCAAAGCGACCGTTGGAACGACCGTTCTCGCACCGTTTTCGGCCTGTGCTCGTGCGTGAAGCTCGGTAACGGTGCCCCCGGCTGCCGTGCTCACGAGAAGCATGCATACCAGGTTCAGCTGTTGCAGCAGCTGCAGCGAATGGTTGGCTATTGGGCAATGAAGCATCTCTGTTGGTTGGCGATGACGTGCGCGAGGTGAGCTTGTCCCCAGAGAGTGACGTAGGCCACGCACGCCCTCTGCGGCCACGGCTGCTGTTGCTGCCCTGGCGCCGCAACTTCCCTCGAGTCAAATCGTGGATATGAGAAGCTTCATTTTCTTCTTCGTCGTCATCGTGTGTGCGCTGCTCTTGCGCTCCTTGCCCTTGGTCTTCGTCTTCTTCCTCCTCTGCTTCTGCTTGGCGTTGCCGTCGGTGCCTCTCTGCTTCTTCTTCTTCTTCTTCTTGCAATCGTCGTTGAATCGCGTCACGCCGCCGCAGCTCCAGCATGCGCCCGCGGTCTCGCCGCAAACTTTGCATCAGGGTAGCCTCTACTTGCTGATGCGCATCCCTCAACCCTTTCTCGAGTTCTGGCGTGGGCACCACTAGGGCCGCAGTACCGTACGCGCGCGCCACTAAACCGCTGTCCCCCTCGATGTCCAAATGCTGCTTGAACGCCAGCACCGCGTTCCCACCCAATTCCAGCACTTTGCGCCCGAGCTGGCGCCGCACGCGCGACCCAAGTCTGTACAAGAGCCCGAGGCGGAGTTCGTTGGAGGACCGTGCGCTCCGTGCGCGGTCCATGAGCGCAAATTCGGGGTCGTCCTCCACCACGAGCTCCTCGACGAGGCCAAACACCTGGAGCACGGTAAACACACCGGTCTCCAATGTGCTCGGATGGAAGAACGATACCCCCGCAGAGGACTCCCTGAAGCGATTTTCGTCGCCAATGAACGTCACCTGGTTGAGAAGTGGACGATAAATCGAAATTAGGCCAGAAGAAAAGTACGCTGGCGAGGGTTGTTAGATCACACGGCTGAATCAAGATGGAGGTGCAAGAGTTTTACAACCGCAGCAAAATTCTTTTAAGAAAAGCGACTGCATCTTTCCAATGTGTTCAACGAACCTTGATGTCGAGGTGGAGTTCGCCTCGCACGCCGCGCAACGTGTCAAAAATGGGAAACCACCCTTTCACGGTGCGCGGCTCGTCCTCGGCTGAGCCCGCTTCTTCCACGCGCATCAGCAGAGGGCTCAAGTCCACGTGCACTAAGCCCACCTGTCGGGTGTCAGGGAAGAAGGAGGTGATTTCAGGCTGTTTGCATGGCCTCTTTGTACTCCATAGTATTCCAATGCAGGCTGGGAGTCATCAATCGTACGTAGCCATCAAGCCCATCACTATATACTACGAAGCATTGGATTTGCAACCAAAACCCCACACAAACGCCTCTCTCTACATATGCATATTCTAACTATGAAGAGAAACGCTTGGAATATTTAGCTTTTCTTTTCACCGGATCATCGCTCGAGTACACGTCGTGGTCCATGACTCGAAACTCCAGGGGCTCGGACTGCAGCGTCGCGTCGTTCACTTCAAACCGAAAGAGCTCGTGCCAGGTGGGCGAAAGCGTCTTGTGCGCCACTTGCGTGCGAGCCTGCCCAATTTAAATGGGGTTCAAAAATAAAAAAAAACGGTGTGAGAGAAGCGGAGCGCACCAGCTGCTAGGGCGTGTAAAGGTCGGGAGAGTTGCGATTTGCTATTCAATTGGGCTTTAGAGGACTTAAACAGTTCAGGCATGAGTCCGACTTCGACCCATAATAACTGCAGGTGATACTTACTTCATTTGGGCCCAATGATACGGCAACATACGCGTCAGTGTATCCATCTCCCTGCATGTTCCTCTCCATGATGGGCAGGTCCCTAGCCGCGATCACGCGGATTTTCACCATGGAAGGCATGTTCAAGTGCTGGTGCTACGATTTGCCGGAATTTTAATCAGGCCACTGATGCTGGTCAAAAACAAAATTGAATCCAAATTGTAGCCAGCTTAGCTAGAGCTGGATCGCTGTCTTTTGTGGCCTAGCTAAGCTAAGCTAGCTAACAGCTGCATTTGTATAGTAGCTACTAGGGATACAGTCGAAACCCAAAAAGTGAAATGAAACGAAACCCCAATTTTTCGGGGCTTTGTTCTTCTAGTAGTTTCGAAATGAAACACACCGGGAGATGGAATTTTAAGGAGCGTTTCGTACACCGAGGTGAAACGCACGCAGGATATTTATTATGTTTCCTAGGGGGGTATAGACGTAAATCCGCTGCCAAAATTTTCGGACTCCACAGGGGGGGTCAGAAAAGAGATCAAGTAGGATACTTAAAGGATATGTCCATATTACGACTAAACCAGCTTTCGAGCTGGCTCTTTTTGAAAGGCTCTCTGTGACCTTTCATATATAATCGGTCATCTTACGCGATTTCATTTGTGCTTCCATATTACGTAGAACGCCTGTACTATCCTGCATTGCACCATACTGTATCGTCGGATTTGCGCCGCACAACAAATCAAATTGAAAGAAAGTTGTGTGACTTGCATGGTTTCCGTGCATTGGGCGAAGTCAAATTCAGGTCAAGAAGGCCTTCAAGAGAGAAAAAGAGTGAAGGACTACTTACGGTCATAAAGAAATCTATTGATTCTCGGGGCGTCAGTCACAGTCACAGTACACATGGATCCGTGAGTTCCAGATAGAGAATAATTTTGAGTCAACTCTAGAAAAAGAAATCATTTCCCCGCGCTGCCGTTGTAAGCATTGCCTGCACGTGAAGATAGCAAATTGAGACGGGGGGGCTTAGAAAAATATTGGGTTCCTCGGATACGCGCCGGGTAAGCAGCTAGCTCCGTAACAACACAAACTTTCTCAACCTTCAAGCCATCTCTAAATGACTTTTACCGCAGCGCTGAATCAGATCTCTGCGTGGAGCACTTGAGTGATTTTTCACACAGACAAGTGATTTTTAGTTGAAAATTCACCTTTCCAAAG
>Ga0307982_1003451_pt1 | contig 12608 bp, 5 predicted proteins | sample OrgLakmetagen989_FD_201847 | JGI IMG/M metagenome (GOLD analysis project Ga0307982, IMG submission 201847) | Saline water microbial communities from Organic Lake, Antarctica - #989 | ecosystem: Environmental > Aquatic > Non-marine Saline and Alkaline > Saline | place: Antarctica: Organic Lake... | reverse complement strand
TGTCTGTCTGTCTGTCCGTCTGTCTGTCTGTCTGTCTGTCTGTCTGTCTGTCTGTCTGTCTGTCTGTCTGTCTGTCTGTCGGTCGGTCGGTTGGTCGGTCGGTCGGTCGGTCGGTCGGTCGATCGGTCGGTCGGTCGGTCGGTCGGTCGGTCGGTCCGTGGTCGGTCCGTGGTCGGTCGGTCGGTCGGTCGTTCACTGGGGACCAGTTATTAACACCACTATTTACCCCATTTCTTTTCGTACCTTTCCTCCTCTATGATTTATTGGGGATTTGATTGGGATTGTGGCTGTTATGTGTTATGTGGTATGGTTGGTGGTGTGGGTTTATAGTGTGGTGCATAGCACTAGGTTCTGCCGCCGTGATAATCCTGCCTCATCCGCCGATTTAAACCTTACTCAAACCCAAGCTCAAACCACGGCGAGAATACTCAAGAAATTTCCGTCCCTGAGTCTTTTCTGCGCTCCGGACTGGTTTTAGTAATTAACAGGCAGGGTGCCATCTAGTTGGCGTCTACTGAGTCCTCCGGTACAGACTAAGAAACCTGGCTCGGGGTTCATTTCAATAAACGTCTCCGAGCTCCACCGCAGCAGTAGCTGACCGGTTTCGAGTGTCGTCGGCATTTCCATTCGGCGGCTGCCCGACGACTGCGTTTTTGGAGGCCGCGGGGCCACTGCAAAACGCAAACATCTTTTTGAAGGTGCCCCACTTGGTGTTGGGAGCCACTACTTCCGCCCCGCAAGGGGGCGACCAGCCAATGGCGTTGCGCGCTTCCACTGACACCGAATAGTCCGTGCCGTTGGTCAAGCCCCGCAAGATGAAGGCGTTCACGGCGTCCGCAGGGAACTCTTCGACCACGGGCTTGCCGTACTGGTAGGTGAGCATTTGCCGGTAAGAGACTCGAAACGTGGTCACGGGAGGGCTGCCTGCTTCGACGAGGCTGGTGCTCGCGTCCGCAGCCAGCACCACCTGGAGCGCGCCGTCCATCGGCACCACTCGAGCCATTTTGGGGCGCATCGGCACCGCAGCCGGAGTCGCCCGCACCGCACCCAGAGGCGGGCCGGTGCCGGCGCTGTTTTCGCACCGCAGCTCGAAGGTGTACTCGACACCGTTGGTGAGGCCCGATAACACGAAGCTTAACGGGGGCGATGGCGGTGACTTCGCACTGCCTGTGCCTGACGGTTGGTCCGGAGCACTCGTCGCTGCTTCAGGGGTCAACAGGGTTTCTCCAGCGCCTACATTCCCAACCTGGTAGGCCACTCGTAAGCCCGTGATGGGCGACCCGCCGTTGATGGTTAACGCAGAGTCCAGGGTGAAGGTAATGCACTTCGAGCCAGCCAGAACGCCGCCCTCGGGTGATGACGACGACGCCAGGACAGGGGCGCCAGGTTTGCCGAAAGGAGTTGCGGTGCTCGGCGAGGACCAGGGACCCCACCCGTTCGCGTTGCGAGCGCGCAGCTTGAAGGTGTACGCTTTCCCGTTGGTTAAGTCGGCTTCGTTGCACTCGACGGTCACGTCGCCGCTGGTCACCGGCCACTGCAGAGGCGCTGCCCGCGTGGACGGCACGCGGTCGAGCTCTAGGGCGTCAACGGCCACGGAAAAGCGGGTGTTGGGCTGGGGCACCACCATCACGCACTGGATGGTCTCGTCGCCGCCCACTAGCTTGCCCATGTGCGCGGCGTCAGGAGGGCTAGCGGCGCGCAAAAGCTCGGCATTTTTTGCGCGAATCGCTCGGAGCTCTTCGTTCACGCGCGAGGATAAGCTTGCGCGCGCAGCAGCGAATGGCGTGAGCTCCGCTGCTGCTGTCGTTCCTGCTGCTGCCCCTTCATTGGACCCTCCTTCTTCTGCGTTTGTGGCAGGGGCCGCCACTACCACCTCTTCGTAAACACTGAGGGCTTTTGCTACCTCTTCAAGCGCGGCCATGCTCTTCTTTAGTCCTTGGTCGCACCAGATCTCTAAGGCGCCCGATTTCAACGGCAACTCTTGGATTTTGGCAGCTGCTGCCGTTTGCAGCTCCGCGACAGCGCTAGCCGAGGCCGCCGCCAGGTGAGCGTCTCGTTGCTTCGGCCAGCTCGTCGCCACCTCAGCGAGGTCGGCCTCCGATGCGGCAGCCGCTTCTGTTTGCTGTTCGGTCACGAAGGAGGCTCGCCCGCTGTACTCATGGACGACAAACGCCAAGGCGTCACTGAGCGCTGCCTGCGCAGATTCGGACGCGCTTTTCGCACCCGCGAGCACGGTCGCTTCAGGCGTGGGAGTTGCTTCAGCGCCCCTTCGTAACGCCTGCAAGGCGGTGGTGAGGTCCGCAGCCACGCGCAGCCTGGCGGTCTCTGCGCGCCCTATGATGGCCTCGTTGTCCTTCGCCAGGGCGGCAGCCACGGGAGCAGCGGCCTCCTCAAACGAGGACGTCATCTTCAAGTCCAGCACTCTTTGCGCGGTTGCTTCGAGCTCTTGTTCAGAGGCCACCAGCTTCGCGCGAGCTGCCTCTTGGCGTTGCGTCAAGGTTGCAGCGAGTGCGGTGGCGTCGGCCACGGGCAGCGTAGGCTTTACTTCTTTCTTCAACTCTTCACGCAAGGCCTCCACGGCAGCTGCCACCACGCTTGTAACTTTCGCGGTAAGCTCCGCACGGGCCTCTTCGTTGCGGCGCTTGAACGCGCCTGCTTGCTCTTCCATGTAGGCGCCGTACTCTTCTCTGGCGGAGGCCTCGGTCTCGTCACTCAGCCAGTTCAAGCCCACCAGCTGCTTCATTTGGTCCTCGCCGACGCCTCGCAGTTCCGTGTTCAATGCCTCGAACACCTCAAGGGTGCAGGGCAACTCGGCTTCAGTTCTGGTTTCCACCCAGGTTTTGACGGCGGCTTTGAAGCCTGCGACGAGGTTGTGCAAGCGGTGCTCTTCCATGAGGCGCCACACCTCCTTCGGGAGCAAGTCTTCGTCCTGGTTCAGCTTGTTGGCAAGCAATGGGAGGAGCGTGGAGATAGCGGGGCCGTCGAGGGGACGATTGTTGAACAATTTCACGGGTTTCGGGGACTGCGTCAAATCCACGAGATGTCCCTGTAGCGCCAGGTAGGACTCCACGAATTCTTGCGAGAGTTGCGTCATGGAGGTGTCGCCCGACTCGAGGCCCGGGTACGGCAAGCACTTCACGGTGATTGACTCGAAGGCATCCACCACGAGAGCGCGCGCGCGGTTGCGAGCTTTTACAGCGTCGTCGGGGGCGCCCGGTCGCTCGGGCTCGGGGTGAAAGAGCAGCTCGAAAACGTTGTCGGTGGTCGCCCAGTCGCGCAACACAATCACCAAGTGCCCAAAAATGGGCGCGGTTTTCTTCGAGCTCGAGCCATCACCACCACCGTCGCCCTCCGAAGCACTCTCTGTTTCAGTTTGGTTGCGGTCACCCAAGTGCACCCGCTGCGCGGCTTCCCCCAGCGTGAGCAAGCTTTCCAGCATCACGTGCTTGTTGGGCGCGCCCTTCCAGTTGTACATCAGGCACTTGCTCACGAGCAGCAGAGGCGCAATGAGGTGCACGTCGTAAGCTTTGCCCTTGTCGCCCAGGCCTTCCACATCCACGTAGCTCACAGTGGCCGACGCCGCGTACGCTTTCCCAGACGACGTCACGAGGGTGGAAGGGGGGGACTGGGGCTGCGAGCCGTCGGCAGCTCCAGCCTCTGCTGGAAGCGCTAAACTTGCGCGGCGACGGAAAGTGGCGCCGTCTTCGTGCATTTCGGAGATGAACACCCCCTGAGTGCACGGCAAGTTGCCATGGGCGACTTCGAACAGATCTTTGCGGCCCGAAAGCAGATTCTGGACACAGGCGGAGAACACAGAGGTAAAGAATCTAAAGCCAAGAATTTCATTGTAGCATGCTACTGCGAAATCTGTAGTAATCAACGAGGCGAGGTCTTACCATGAGAAAGCTTTTGCCGCAGCGCGCAGGCCCAAAGACAGTAATCAAGAGTGCGTCGCCGCTCATGCTGTCAAAGAGGTCAGTCGTTTTCTCGGCATCAACTACGAGCTCTCGCTGCCCCGTGTCGCTTTCCTCTGACAGGTACATGAGCCGCAGGCCGCGTCGATCGCCAGGCCCCGCATCCGAATAGCCCGGCAAGAAGCCCACCTTGCGAGGGGCTCCGGCTACCGATGCGGCCTGCGCTTCGGCTTTAGGTTCCTGCAAAGAACTCCAAGCGTCCGTTAACTTTCCTGCGGAGACTTTCTTCATCCCCGTCTTTTCGATGATGCTCTCGATATCATCTTTGCTCAAATGTTTTAGGTCTTCCACTTTCTCAATTTCGTACTCGTCTTCCATGTGTTTGGCTACAGAGGCAGCAACATCATCTTTCAGTTGCACTTCTTTGCTCAGGTAGGTCGCCATAGCGCTCTGAGGTAATGTGGCGGCTGGTGTATTTGTAGTCCCCGAGGCGGGCATATCCTCAGGAGAAGTTTCGACAGGAGCATCATTGCTGGCCGGGGCTACGGGTGGATCAGCAGACGCCTCTGCAGACGGGGGCGACGACTCTTCCATTGCTCTTGAAAATGATAGAAGCTTCTAGCGACGCCCGCTGCTCGGTCTGAAATCAAATAAAACGCTAACGCACGTCAAGGTCAACACATTTTTACGATGTATTACTTGTACCGAAGAGAAGCAGAACATAAGATCGCAGTGGAGTGATGATAAAAACTTGTAGAACACACACCCCAGAGGAGGGAGCTGTTCGTACTCAGCACTCAGCAGTCGTCTCGACAGTGCACTCTCTACACTTTGCACATTCCTCCTTCCTCAATCGTCGAGTTCTTCTCGCTGTTTCCGCCCCTTCTCTATCCACTGTTTACAATTAAATACAATTCCTTGGCTAATGAAGGCCGCCTTGATATCCTTTATTCCGCATTCCTTGCGCCTTGCGGCGTTGCGGCGTTGCGGCCCCGGCCCCTGAACAGTAACCAAGAAAACCCAGGAGGCTTCTGGGTTTTCCCCCAGCCCACTCTATATTTTACTGATCTGTTGGTGGCCTGAAGTGGGTAAAAACTCAGAATACCCTCGGTTTTCTTGTTTACTGCCCCTGAAACCCGCCCTTGGCTTGGCTGTTGGGCTCAGTTAGCTGGGGATTACGCAACATTTTGGTCCATGATTCTGTGTGATTCAAGCTCGAGATACGCCGGATGTTGGCGATGCACTTATAGCAATATCCAGCGAAGCTCCCGCCACTCCAATGACCCTTTGGGCCTTAACGGTTAACGGGTTATCGTTATGACTCCGACTACTAGCTGATAAAGCACCATGGAAGGTCAACGGGAGTTAGATTTATATCCCCGGTATTAGTATCTCACTTTCTCTGCAGGGGCCTTAGCGATTACAATCGGCCCACCGCAAGAGTTTTCCTGAATCGTCGGTAGAAAGCCCGATGCTTTCGAAGTCATGGACAGTGGAGTCGAGGATGCATTCCGTGTCAAAATCTTCGTCCAGTAGCAGTTTACAGGTGGCCGGTGTGAGCGCGAGAAACGCCATTAATTCCTCGAGTGGACTGTCCCTGGTCGGTGGCGGCTGAGCACGAGAGGCAACTTCTCCTCCTGTGCGCGCTTTTGTTGTCGTTCTAGTGGGTGTAGGGGCACTCGTTTCGTTGTCCGAACGAGTCTCACTTGTAGATGGGTTGCCAGGAAGGTTGCTGCTGGCTATTTCGAGTGGTTGCTCTCTCTGCTGGCTTCGAGATGCGCCCACAGCTCGATCAAAAGCTGGAGGGGGCAGTGAGGAGTCCTCAGGATTGCGCGAATGCACATTGGTCGTCTGTACCGTTTGAGGAAGCGCAAGATCACTAGCTGAGGGATGCCCTGAGGTCGGCTCCGCAGCCGGTACTTGAGCCTTTTTCTTTTTCTTTCCTTTTGATTTTCCCTTGGCAGTGGCTGCAAACGGTTGCGCGCTACTTTTGGCAGCGAACTGAAAGGGCTCCGAGGGATAGGCATGGCGACACGCAGGGCATCCGGTTTCCATGTCCCGAAGGCGGTGCCAGCACCAGATGCACACCTGTCGTCATAAATAAAGATACACAAAGTCAAACAGACATAAAGACCTGCGTACAAACATCATCTTTGGAGCACTTGCAAATAGGAGAACACGGAGCGTACAGAAACATGCGAAACAGTTTACCCGTCGACTGAATGGTAGGACCCAAGGACCTAAGTACCTTATACGAGCAAGAGCACGGCAGGAAGCCTTTCTCCTGGAGACTGAACTCTTCACAGCACAGCGGACATGCCGTCTCGTCAGTCGGGGTGTCGCCCAACTTCCCTCCAGGCTTCTTCTTGGGCTGCGATTGGGGCTCTGCTGGGTGCAAGGTCTTTGACTTGGGCGTGGGCATCACCACATTATCCAGCGGAGGCGGAAGTGAGGTCGCGTGAGGGCTGGGGCCTATTCGAGCGGCAGCAGACGGCACTGGAGGCGGAGGCCTTGGAGATGGTACGACGGCGGTAGCGGATGCGAATGTTTGCGTAGGAGGAGGAGGCTGTGGGGGCGGTAAGGTAGCCACCTGAGCAACGCGCGAAGGTGAAACACTGGGTGCTTGCCGAGGGTGCGAGCATACTTCGCACACTCCTCGGTCGTTATCATTTTCAGCGTAGGTACAAATGGCGCAGAACCAGTGAAGGCTCCTTGCTGAATGTGCAGCTTCGAGGGCTGCAACAGCACTGGCGGGCGGCACTGACGGCGCCAAAGGCTGTGCGTTCATGGGGCGTGTCTCTTGACATACTTCGCACGTGAGAGACAGAGCTCGATTGTGAAAAGTACAAACTAAGCATAGCCATTCCTGTTCCCAATCACGACCCTCCTCAGTTTGTAATGTCTGTGAATCAGGAGAGGAGGCGTCGAATTCATTACTTGCAGCAAGTACCATTGACTCCACCACGCTCTTCTTCCCAGGCCGGGCTGTCATTTCGATAGAACTACTAGTACGCTTGAAAGTTGTGAGCTAAGGGTTGCAGTCACCTAGTATACTCACCACTAAAAAATCTAACTACCTTGATTTGTTTAATATGTTTTGCCTAACGAATTTTGCTAAATCAAACGCGTCGACATCATTTGGGACCGGAAAATGAAATGCCTTTCTCCTAGTTCAAGCTTGACATACACTGCATTGCAACAGCGAGAACTTGAGGAAAAAAAACTATCCTTCGTTACTGTTCTGTGTTCTGGTCAACTCATTTGCTTGTGCTGCTAGGAATCTTACAATACTCCCGGAAATACTTTCCTGTAGCAAACAGGAAGCTCAGGCCCACGAGCCACTACAGAGTATTTAATTCTCTAGCTAGTCTAGCTACAAACTGAGAGTTTATAGTAGTCGCTTTTAGTTGTAGTGTTTGCAGAGCTTTGCAGCTGGGTTGTCAATTTTCCAGGCGAATAATTCGTGAAATACGATCACGAAAGTCAGTACTTCGTTCAGTCGTCTGAAAATGTCGGCATTCGGTGTTACTGTACGCGTGTACGCGTAGTAACACCTACAGGTGTTTTTAGGTGATAGGAGTACATTATAGAGATAATGATGGCGGGGTATGGTGTGTAGCTCAGACCTCAGGCTAGCTTCTCGCTATGGTCAACCTATGCTGCTCACGATCACTTTAGTGCAGCGACTCGCATGAGCGCGGAAGGGTGGGGGTTCTCGAGCCCGTTGCGTTCACTTGGGTTCGGGAGCGTGAACAGCAGTACTAGCAGCAACAGCAATAGTGCTGCTCTCGATTTCCCTGCATCTGTGCGTGCCCTAGCATGGCTGTCTCCGGTGCCCGAAAAAGTTGTCGGGACAGGACCAGACACACGACGCGCGATTGAGCAGGTGGTAAGTCAACTAGGTTCAGCCGACGCCGAAGTCCGAGAAACTCGCGTTCGAGTTAGGAGGGCTCAACAGGTCTGCAGTGAAGTTGAAGCGCACAAACGTGTCCTGCAGGCGCAGATTGAAGCAGCCGTAGAAGTAGCCACATCAGCAGGCAGTACGACGCAGAACGGCAGCAGTGTACTAGCGCGCGAGATGAAAACCTTAATTGGCCGCGCGCAGGCAGTGGAGTCAGAGCTAAGAGATGCACAAGCGGCGTTAAGAGCTGCTGAAGCTTACAGTGACCTGGCGACTGCGCGATTAGATGAATTAACAAATCGTAAGAAAAGCCTCGAAGAGAAGTTTATGAGTTTCGTGAGCCCGTCGACGCCAATTTTCCGGAAAACTAGTAGAACTACTATTGATGGAGCGCCTGGAGGTAGGAGTCGTAGCGGCAGTGGTGGTGGCAGTAGCCCGCTTTTTAGTAGCACACGCGATCGTCGAAATTCGTCGCCTGACAGTTGTGGCGGCGGGCGCCGGCTATCCCGAAGCCGACTCGCAGAGGGGACGCCCCACGACAGAGATGATGCCAGCGATGAGTCGACTATCTCACGCGAGTCTGCCCAAGTGGCGCTCGCAGACCCCTTACTAGCGTACTTAGAGTGCCTCCGTGGAGGCTGCGATGGCAAGGTGGCACGATCGCAACCGCCTGAGGGCACGCCCGAGCTGAGTGACGAAGACCGGCACGAAAGCACGGCCTCGACTGAACTGGCTGCTGAGCTTCAAACTGAAGGCTGCAGTCAATCATTAACACCAGATGAGCAGGCCACCGAGGCTGGCGAGAGGGACGCCCATCTGGTGACATTAGTCATCTCAGCCGACGCGGAACCACCGCTCTTGAGCCTTGCACCGTTAGCTCATCCCGTGGCGCAGACCCCAATGACGCCATCGCGCAGCAGCAGTGCGCAACGACGGCGCGTGCGCATCGGTAATTCCGTCGAATTTGCGAAGCTGCAGCGCAGTGCTAGAAGAGCTGACGGGTTAGTGGCACACAACTTTGCCCTAGGAAAGTCTTGTAAGGAAAGCAGCACGATGTGCGTGGAGCTCGACATCCGCTCGAAGTTGGGAACAGTACTTCGAGAAGATGGCACTGTGACGGCAGTGAAACCTGGAAGTCAAGCGGCTGAGGCAGGCGTGTTGGTGGGGTGGCGGATTACAGCCGTTGATGGTCTATGTGTGAGTGACGAAGCTACCTTCAGGAAGGCTCTGGCAGTTGCGAAAAAGCTTGCATCGCCGGCTGAGGGCGGCGACCCAACAAGGACCCGCTGGCCCTTCGAGCTTTCCAGCCCGCTGCCAAATGCAGAGGAGCCCTGTAATGCCGCTGCAGCACCCACGCAATTGCAAGAAATGCCAATGGACGGGTTCGAGTGGGTGCTGGTTTGCGAAGTTGACGACGCTGCGTCGGCGGGTTTGCAGCGCCTTGACGTCGTCGTTGGCGTCAATGGCACCAGCTTGGCAGGTTTAACCTTTGACGAAGCTTCCTCTGCGCTCGAAAACGCAGCAGCACCACTTGTCCTTACGGTTCTTAGAGTGAGGCATAAAAGTAGCAGCAGTGATGGTAGTAATGGGCATGGGTCTTTAGCGAGTGGCGAGGGCAGCAGTGGCGTCAGTGTTTCTGGTGGCATCGGCAACGGTGCGAACAACGACCAGTTTAATGGCAGCAGTAACGGCAATAGTAGTACAATAGATAGTAGAAAAGGTTTCAATGACAGAATCGAAGACGCCATAAATGATAGTGATGGTTATGGTAGCACTGGGAGCGCTTTGAATAAGGAAGGAAATGCAGGGCATGGAAACGATGGGCACATTGGAGAAATGGGCAGCAATGGTACGAAGGGCAGTGGAAACGGTTTTGCCGGCTCGAATGACAATGTAAATAGTGGCAACGCCCAAGGATCATCGTTACCCATCGAAAGATCCCAAAGTCTGCAACAAGGTGTGCCTGATACCACCTCGGAGACGTCTGAAGTGGAAGTAGACGCTGACGCATTAGCGGAACCACCATGGAATAGCGAGACTGACAATTTCAGCGAAGCAGACGTGGCTGCAGTAACGGTCATGGGCTTTGAGCGAGGCTGGGCGCTGCACGCGCTGAGAGCCACTCAGCGATTGAGCGCTGGCAGCAGCAAAGTGGCTGACGATGGCATGATGTCAGCTGCAGATCTGGACGCAGCCATTGAGTACATCGTTGACAATGTCGATACTATGGACAGCTTAGTGGCTCTGCAGCATAAGGCGCAAGCAGCGCATCGGTCTGAGAGTTCAGGCACCCAAGATAATGGTGGCAGTAGTTTAACAACGAGCCCGAACAGCCTCAGTAGCAGTGAAAATGCAGGCGAAAGCGGAGGTCGAAGGAGCAGTAGCTCGCGAAGCGACTTGACAACGGGTCAAGGGGCTGAGCTTGCAACGAAGATGCTTAAGGTTGGTGTAGCGCTCGCTGCTGCTGCTAGCAGCGCTAAAGTTGCAGCAAGCGCTGATCCGGTGCCATCTGAAGTGGCAGCAGTGCCTCCGCCCCCAGCGCCACCTCCTGCGCCAGCAGCAGCAGTAGTGGACCCAGAGTTGCAAAAATATAAGAAGATGCTCTCAATGGGTAAGAGAGCCATCACTGCTATATTCTGTCTTTTCAACTAATCTTAGCGCCCTTCAAGTATTTTCTCGTTGCCTAGTTTCAGAAACAAATCATTAAACATGTCTTGATGCCTTCCTGTTCAGGTATTGCGCCTTCGGCCGTTGCGCAAAAGATGGCGATGGACAAAGTGGACCCTGCTCGCCTTGACCTTGAACTACCTACGGCCATTTCGGCCGACAAAGCAGGAGGTGCAAGCAAGGGCGTCAAGGCAGAAGCAGAGGGCCCTCAGCGGCGCAAGCTTCACTGGGAAACGATTCCAGAGGAGCGGCTTCAGAGACGGGGCTCCATCTGGGGTGGTCCGTCAGGGGAGTTGCTAGGTGGGGGCGGACTGAAATCAGACGACCCACTCCATGATTTTGAGGAGTTATTCGTTGAAACGGCCAAAGAGACCACGAACAAAGCCAATGACACTAAAAAGAAAGCTGCTTCAAAGAAGGCAGTCGCGCTCATTGACCCTCAGCGAGCAATGAATGGCAGCATCTTGTTAGCCCGTGTAAAGACGTCGCCTGCAGAAATAGGCGAGCGCGTTTTGCGGCTCGATGGCCAAAGCTTCACTACTGATCAATTGGAGGCAATTCACCAGCTCGTACCAACGCGCAAAGAGCGGGCATCTTTAGAACGGTTCCGTGGGGACCGTGCCAGCTTAACAGTGTGCGAGCAGACGATGCTGGCGCTGATTGCAGTGCCACATGCTTCTAGCCGCCTGGAAGCTATGGTCTTCGTGCGACGCTTCAAAGAAGCGAGCACTCAGGTTCGAGACCACTCTACGACAGTTCAGGCAGCATGCGACAAAGTTCAAGCATCCGATAAGTTGAGGCGTGTTTTCCACATCATCCTTCTCCTCGGGAACCGCCTCAATACTGCTGCCCCGCAATCAGCGTCTTCGACTGCATCTGAGGCAGCAACTTCGGACGCCGCGCCTCTTAACGGCAGCAACGAGGCATCTGAGGGTTCGTCCACTGTGCAAGCGTTCACGCTACGATCGCTTTTAAACCTCGCAAATACGCGCGCTTTTGACGGCAAAACTTCGGTGCTTGAGTATTTGGTGCTGGTCATCGAGCGCGATGACTCAACGCTGCTGGATTTTGCGGATGATCTCCACGAGTGCGTTGCTGCTGCAGCTCGCATAGCATCTTTAGAGCAAGCGGAGCAGGAGCAGCGACGGCTGGACCGTGGTCGAGCCAAAGTAAAGGAATTTGTCGACGCAGCAAAAGCCGAGCAGGTGCAATGGCTAGCGAACAAGAGCCGACCTACGGCTCCAGAAGCTAAGGTTAAAAAGAAGCAGCCGCGCAAGTCAATGGCCTCTCAAGCGCTGCAAAACCTCTTTGCAGCTAGGTCAAACCCAAGTGCCGCCCCTGCTGCTGCAGCTCTTCCCGCACCTACCGAGTCGACATTGAAAGTATCTGTAATTGATCCTGAAGAATCCGCCCCTTTGCCTGAAACACGGGTACTAGGCGATGCTGGGGGTGAATCCATCCGGCCTGCCTCCTCGCTCCTGGATGAGATCAAAGTTGGTGCTTTGCTGAAGCCTAGTCGGCGCTCTGCTCGTGCTCGGTCAAGCGAAGACCCTCCTAGTGCATGGATGAATGATATACGGTCAGCTCCGGGCCTGCGCCGCGCACACAGCGCCAGCATGGAAGAAGCTAGCCATGATGATGGTGAACCAGGCATGGCCAACAGTACGATATTATGCCGCCCTTCAAGCCCTGGGGCGGCTCTTAGCTTGACCGCTGAATTAGACGAGTCTGCTGCATTAGAAGAGTTGCTCAAAGAGGCAGAGCAAGATATTGGCCTAACGCTCTCGAGCAGCACCTCCAAGTGCGACCTCGAGGTTCTCAGTGAGGTTGCACCAGTGTCTCCATTATCGTCTACGCCGAAACCGTCGTCTCCTTCGCACTGGAACTCAATGGAGTCTGCAACAGCTTTGAGTGCAGAGGAGATTGAATTAAAGCCAGCCTCGGAGCAGACCGTCTCTCAACCAACCTCCAATCCTACGTTGGCCAAATATCGTAAGATGCTGTCGATGCACCTGCCGCTAGGTGCTGTGCAGCAAAAGATGGCTGCCGATGGACTCGACCCAAGTCTTCTTGAAGAATCTGCTGTTGACCAAACACCAGCCTCGGAGCAGGCAGTATCTCAACCA
>Ga0307982_1003449_pt1 | contig 12610 bp, 9 predicted proteins | sample OrgLakmetagen989_FD_201847 | JGI IMG/M metagenome (GOLD analysis project Ga0307982, IMG submission 201847) | Saline water microbial communities from Organic Lake, Antarctica - #989 | ecosystem: Environmental > Aquatic > Non-marine Saline and Alkaline > Saline | place: Antarctica: Organic Lake... | reverse complement strand
TGGGCGCGCCATACTTTGAGCCAGCCCGGGTGCTTGGTCACCGGGTACCACCAAAGCGCAATTGATTCCACGAAATTTTGCAGCGCATCTGAGGGCGGCAGCGAAAATGAAGAACTCGACGAAGTGCGAGTCAAAGACGATGAAGACGATGATGAAGATGATGATTCCCTTGAGGAAGTTAATGACGACTGCGATGAAGAAGAATAGTTTGGTGGTGGTGATGGCGTGGTGGCAGCCACGAGGGCACTGAAAAAGCGTGACGCGAGCGGCGAGACCTTGATGCGATCAGGGCGGTAATTACGCACTTCGAGGCCTTCCATGGATCTCGCGCGCGACAACGCAACGTACGCCTGGCCAGGAGCAAAGCAACCTTGCAAGTCAACGACCACCAAGTCCAGACTTGCGCCTTGTGCCTTGTGCACCGTTTGAGCCCACGCCAAAAGGAGGGGAACTTGCACGCGGACGCAAGTACCCCAAAAATAAATCTCACGGTCGAAGGCATGAGGCCCCACCAACTTGGTCCGTCCGTTTGCAAAGGCTACAATTGGGTATGCCGTTAGTTGCTGATTCCTTTCCGTACTTTCAGTCGCTCCTGTTCTTTCGTTGGTAGCTGAGGCTGCTTCAGGCCACCCTGGTCTATTGGGAGCAGCTGGTTTCATCATCATACTTCTTTCAGCGTCATTCAACTCCTCAAGTGCTCCTTTGGCTCGGCCAAACAACGCCGCCACTTCATTGGTCCATGACCGTTGGAGCCCTTCACTTTGGCCTTCTTTTTGGTCGCTACTTTCGTCGACATTGGCACCGTCGCTGCTGCTCGTTTCGGGAAATATGTTGCGACCAGTAGAACGCTCATCCGCCGACCTTGCAGATTGCTGAGATGAAAACAATGGCGTCGGTCGTGAAGGTGTTGACGGAGCCTTCCCTGGTGAACCATTAACACTTTGGCGTTTAGCTAGGGCAGCTGCGCGATTGGAAGCAGCACGTGCACGTTGTTCTTGAGTAAGCACAGGAGATGCTGGCGATGAACCATTCACACTTTGGCGTTTGGCGAGGGCAGCTTCACGATTGGATGCAGCACGCGCACGTTGCTCTTGAGTAAGCACAGGAGATGCTGGTGGAGTTTGTGTGGAAATGTAAGATAGCGGCTGCGTATGAGACGACGAGGAGCCTTGAGAATTTGCCGTTCCACCAGAATCCTGACTGTAACTGCCCTTCCCACCAGAGTCTTGTGCTGAATTTGCAGCATCGGCAGCAGTGTCCCTTGCAGCATTGTTATTCGCCCCAGTGCCCGTTCTTTCGCGGCTGTGCATCATCTCATTCTGCTTCTGCCTCAAAGTATCGTACTCTTGAACGGTTGCAAAGCCCACCAAAACGCCACGCGAACCATTCACAAGACGAAGATTTGCTGGCATCTCGCGATTGGCGATTTCATTGGCTGTGAGTATTACTTGAGCACCCACTTTTAATTCAAGATTTGAAGGCGCTTTAGCTTCGGACGATCCCTCCTTGAAAAATGTGTCATTCCAGAGTCTTCTGCTTGCCTCTTCTTCGTGCACAGGGCTTGGCATCACAGAGTCTCTGGCTTTGAGGATTTTCATATCGCCAGGAAGTGACGCCAGCTTTTGCATGTTTTCAGCTTCAACATTTACTTTTGTGCAATACAGGACTGTTGGCTCGATGGCGGCCGAAATCATGCCACTCTGAGGGCCTGCCATCCCAGCGCCGACAGCTGCATTAGTTCCAACACTCGCTGAAGACTCAGGACCTACCACTGCAATATTAGACAAGGGGCGATTGCAACGGTGCACTAAACTTAGTACTGCTTCGCTATCGCCACGGCCCTCCCGCAAATCACTAAGTGCGGCTAAGAATGCTGCTTCAGATTGCCGAAATACTTCCGTGAGTCTTATCGGCACGAAGCAAGCGTCACGCCAGAAAGCCGACTGAAAGCAGAGGGCTGTGGTTTCTTTGCGACCAACGGGCACACTAGCCTTGATTGGCGCTGCCGTTTCATTATAGTTCCTCTTTCGGGGCGGCTGATTTACAAGTGTCCCGTTATCATACACATCAGGTGGCTCCAGAGAAAGCAAAGGAGAGCCCGGTACGGGTGGCAGCTGACTGAAGTCTCCGCAGACTACTAGCTGAATTCCGCCAAAGGCGACTGAAAAGACTTTGTTGAACTCGCAGTTTGAACTCCCTGGAGTTCTACTAACAGGGCAGTGTAAGTTGCAGCGACAGCCGTAACGGTGGGTTTGAGGCGGCCCACGAATTTCCCGCACCGTAGCATCCATCCAGTCTAAAAATTCAGCGGGCACCATACCTATCTCATCAATTATGAGCACGTCTAAGCTGCGCCACTTTGCAGTCTTTTCCTTCTTGGGCTGCTCAGTCCGTTCAATACCGACGACATTGTCTCGTCTTGGGCGCCCACCACCCCACATTTTCTTAAAGTCGTTCGCATAGCAAGGTACGCCTGCTCCTGCAAACCCGTGAAGGGTTTCACCGCTTATTCCAATGGCTGCTGCGCCTGTAGGTGCAGTAACTCCAAAGCTCTTGCCGCGATCTTTCAACAGTTTCTTGATGGCGGCCAGCGTGAAAGATTTTCCCGTCCCCGCAACCCCTGAGAAGAAGACGTTGCGCCCGCTAGCAACGGCATCCAGAACGCGTTGCTGTTCGGCACCCAGGCTCATAGTATCAATGCAAGTGCGTCGTGAGTGCACACGCTCGTACTTATATCACAGTCAGAGATCACTCGCAGGGATAGTTGCAGAGTGCCTCTTCTAAAAGCTAGTGCATAGTCGGTTGCGCCGGTAGCTCATCAGCTAGTAGAACGGCGCTCATGCGTTCAAGCCCAAACCAATACAAGCTCGTTTCTGTACAGGATCAGATACGAAAGCGTCATCGTACGTCGAAGTCAAAAAGTGTCACAGGTCACAGGAGATGGGTTTCTCGTCCAGATCTTATCCCGTTTCCCGTTTTGTCGAAGAGTTTCCCTACTTTGCCCTGTGTTGCCTCTGCCCCCCCCACTTCCCCCCCGGAATCCGGTGTTCTTTTGCCTTCCGTAGAATCTCATAAAATTGAACGTATCTTCTTTTTCTTTAAATCGTAGACTCCCCCTCAACCGGTTCTACTCTTTAGCTCTTTAGTGCCCTAGACTAGACTAATGTTTATTTTCGGTACGGTACCCGAGATGATCCAAGATGCGGAGGAACACGAAGAAACGTGTACTAAAAAAGGAATTAATATGGCGCTAAGAAACATTTGGCGACGTAAGTATTGATATCAGCCTGGAGTGGCCTACTCATCTGCGCCCTGTGAATCTTTATCAGAAGAAGAATTCCCACCCATAGAGAATTTTAGAGAGGAGTTTAGCAAGGAACTTCCGTTTATTTCTGTGACTAGCACCCGACAACTTTTGATACCAAAGCACCATGGACCATGCGCTAGGAAATCAAATAGATTTATTTGTAATCTATCTCGTGAACTCCAAATGGCCGCGGAATCAGAATCACGCGGTGCCACCTGCTGCGAGCCCTGTATGCAAGAGGCGCTGTGCCACGGCTGAGACCACCACCACTTGAGGCCCTTGGGGCCCACCGCCCTCGACATAGCGCTCGAGAAGGAGGTTTAAGTCTTCTTCGTCCATCGGTGGCAAAATTTCTCTGCACGTTTTGACAACAACGAAAGGAGTTGGGAAAGATGGGGATAGAAAGTAAAACAGTAAACGCAGGAATATCAGCTCATCAAATTTCTACAACATTTGGTCGGCACTACTACTATATAGAAAAGAAGAGTAGAGTGAAGGTTCAATTTCCGATGGTCCTCCATAACAATAAGGACGACTACATAGAAAAGTGAAAGTACCTGGCTGCCGCTAAGAATTCTGATGGAGTCAGGAGTGTCGCTGTGCGAAACGTGCACGCCGCTCCTGGAGCCAGTTTGCTTTCGTCGCCCACCCACACGCGCCCGACACGTGGCACTGTTTTGAAGCATCCCAACGGTGTGACAGCAACCGACGGCAAGCTTACCACCACTCCACCACCTCTGCCGTCATCGTCACACTTGTTCTTGCCTTCATGTGTGGTTGCACTCGCAGCCGAAATTTTGCCACCACTCGCTTTCACTCCTTTCGATTGATCACGCTGGCCGGGATCGTTCTGGTTTCGATTGTTCTGGTTTTGCTCGTTCTGACTTTGGCTGCCGTTTGCGCTGCACGCATCTCTGCTGCTATCTGACCTGCTGCTATTTGTTGTCGGGGGTGGTGTTGACAAAGCAACTTCTACGGTCGAATCATGGTGCACCTTAACCACTTGCCCATGCCATTGCTGCTGCGCAAATTTGGCCAAGCTTGTCTTCACGTGTTTCAGTAGCCCCGCGCGAGAGCCTTGCACGGCCTTGGCTGGTAAACGACTCAACCAAGTGGCGCATAAGCGTTTCTCTAAAGCATCTACAGTACACGCTCGCTCGGCTGCCGTAGGCTCTGGCGGTGGCCCTGCGAAGAGTGCTGCAGTCTCAGGAGAGTCCACGTTTTGATTTATGGTCCTGATCGCATTATTTTGTGCCGCTTCCTCGCGGCGCGCGACAGTTGCTTCACCGTCACCGTCTCTTTGGTCTCTTTGGTTCGCATCACTTCTGTGGCCACTTTTTCGACCCGTGACGCCTTCTTGTCGTTGGTTGCCACCGTTGTGTGGGGTGTTGCGGTCCACGAGCGCAGCATTCACTCGAACCAGGCCTCCCTGTAGCCGTGCCACTAGCTCTTCGAGGTTCACGCTGCCACTCTGATCGGCGTCGAACCCAAGCACGAGATGCTTCAGCTAATTGGGAATACCGCAGCAGAAGTATAGTGCAAAGAGAGCCAAGAAGAGCCCATCAAGGCGAAGGCACAAAATGGACGAGGAAGAATGTTAAGGAGCAAGAAAATAGGACTTTGATCGATGGACTATTTCGATAATAACTTAATAACCATGTACAGTACGGGTAAGTTTTTTAGGCACGTAAAATTCATGAGTAAAAAAAAAAAATCAGGATTGCTGCGATACGGCTGAATCGTTTACCTGATAAGGGAAACAACCGTACTTCAAAAGATCACCCTAGAGGATACCTCTCTCTCAGCATTAGCATCATTGGGGTTTGAATTGAGAAGAAGCCGGAGACCAGGCAAGAGTTGATGATAACCGAGGTCGAGGTCCGAGTCGGTGTCCAAAACTCGAATCTAAGTGCACCCGTCCAAGAGAAGAAATGAGTAATCACGGAGAAGAATAGTTTCGTTCTTCTCAGCAAATTGGCGCTGTACTAACCAAAGAACATGCATAAGAGGTGATAAGAATGCACACAAGTGCACACCAGATTTTTCAGCACGCGTCGCAGTTCGAGAGGGTTGTCGTTTCTCATTTTGGCACGAAGCCGATACACGACGTCATCCTCTAGCTCCAACAAGCGGCGAGCTAAGTGGGCAGACTCGGTGGTTCTTGTATCGGCGATATAAGTGCCATACATGCCATCGTAGTTATCGTGCCGGCCAGAAGTAGTGTATTGACGCTCCCTGGCGATCGTAGTTGGCGGTGGTGGTGGCGGTAAGAGAGAAGCAATTGGCAACGCATGGGCTGCTTCCCACGATGCGTTTGCTTGGCGACCTCCTGCTCCACTCATCGTTAGCGCTACCATACGCCTCACAGCGGGCTCTAAAGGAACTATTCCACTTTTACTATCACTGCTACCACCGCCATTGCCACCCCTAGCGCTGCCACCACTGCTCTGCTCGTAGCGGCGCAACACCTCTTGGAGTTCAGTTGATGTCGCCGTGGGCATAGCATCTTGCAGCATTTTCGTAAATGCTGACGCATCAAGGACGCCCTTGTTGCTTAAATCGTGCCTTTATGAGGGAAATTGTGGTCACGAAAGATGAGGGAAAATGATGAGCAAGTAAATAGCAGAGATGTTCGCAAATGCTGCAATCTCCTCGTTCCACCACATTGGTTAGAGGCGGAAAAGGTATTACAAATGATAGAAGACGCAATCAGGCTCACCACTGCAGGGCCTTTCGAAAGAATCGCGCAAGCTCTGAAGGGGTGTCTACACGCAACTTAGAGCCTAAACGGTGCACCCACGCAGCTTCGAGTTGGTCCGCTCGCCGCAGCACCTAACAGTTTGAAAACAAAGAATACATAGGAAGTTGCATCACGCCAGGAGAGCTACAGACAACCGACAAACCAATGGCCCTAGTCATTTGTGCGAGCTGTTACAGGCAGTATATTTGTTTGCTTTGTTATTTCTAAGGACGCATCGAGCAATGCGCACCGCTGCAGTGGCTGCGCGGCGTTTCTCTCCTGCTTCACCAGCTGCTGACTTTGAGTAACCATTCACATTCGAAGGAGCAGGAGGTAAAGGGAGATCGTCAGGCTGTTCCACGACTAGCATGAGCCGATCCGCAATCTCGCTAAAAGATACCTGCACGACAAAAAGGTAACAAGTTTAAAGTTTGAATGGATTGGATAGAAGATGAGCTTAGGGTAAATGCAAACAATCTGCGCTTGTCCTTCTATTTGGTTGCTCCAAAATAATTGAATGAATACTGCGATCCCTCCTTGGAGCTAAGCATGAACCAACCGAGCCATCGCCGTTGGCATCATAACGGTCAAGCAGCGCCGCCATCACGTGGAAAGGCACACCCTCCATGAGGGGGGCTAAAGCGCTGCGGAGCTCGGCCACGCTGCATTCGCCAGATTCGTCCATGTCGTGATAAGCAAAGAAACGTATGATGCGCTGACGTAGGTCGTTTGCGCCCTGAAAATAGTGTGCAGTGCATATAAAGAGAACAATACAAGTAACACACTGAAATCGATCCAGGAGCATGCACAAATCGATCTGCGTTGGGTTGAGACTGATGTAGCTGTACTGCAATATACTACGTAATTGGATGAAGATTGAATAAGGCCAGAGAGTAGCCACTATTTTATGATCCAGGTGCTCTTGTTTATAACACAACTATCCATAATCCGAAGTAAAGCGAATCCATCGCTAGTGATGGCTGCCTTTGATGAGAGTAATGTAAAAATTGAGTCCATTTTATAAAAGCACCGTGTTGCGGTCGGCTGGAAGATTCATGGCTCGCTTCGACGATGACGACGACCCTAAGCTCTGATGCTTGCCCTTGTTGCGTTCAGCACCATGTGGAGGCAAGCGCCCCGCTCCTGCAAGGTCCGGCACGCTGCGCCACGCACTCGCTGCAGCAAGCTGTCGGCACTTGCCTGGCTGGAGTTTCGAAGCTTGGGCTGCGACACGGGGCGCGTAAGGGTTGGGGCGCTCAACGTGCTTGTGGGCGTTGCGAATGTGGGCATACTTTGAGCGACTGCTGCCATTAACCCCGCCACCGCTGCCAAAGGGTTTTGATGAGGTTGCGGGGACAGCTACACTGCGGCCGAAGGAATCACGCCCTGAGGGTATCGTGCAACGAGCACACTCAGACAGCCGATGCGCGCTTACACGGGTAGCTGCCGTTGGCTGCTTAGCGCTGATCTTGCGCACGAGGAGCCGCTCAAGATCGTCGCATTGGTGCTGCAAATCAACATTGCCAAGAATTTCTGAGTATTTATCAGTACCACCACCATCTTTGGACAGACCTCCATCTTCCGCGTCATTGTCAGAGGCGCTAACTCCTTGGTTGATGTCGAATTGGGAAGAAGTATTCCGGGAGCGGCCCATAGCTAGGTGCGGCGACGGCGGCCGCGCAGCACTGCACTGGCCACGCCCTGAGACTTGTCGAGTGTAACCTAAATGACTGTGGTGCCCCATGAACGCTGGTGCTGGTGCGTTGTATTCTCTGCGTTCGCGAGCTGTAGCGTGGGTGCGAACGCCACCGCTACGGGTCATGTTCAGAGCTTGCGCAACACCAGACATTATGGCTCAATATTTCTACAGATAGAATAAACCGGTATGAGCAGAGTTAAAAAGGGCACGAATGAGATGTTAAGATGACTACTAGGCAATGCTTTTGAATTTCACAGCGCTCAATCGTTCTAGCCAAGGCCATGGGCAAATGGGAATGATACTCTTGCAACTGTCGCCGGTCGCGTGAGCCTGTGGGAGACTCCTGGTGAAAGTGACCGTGGTGAGACTTGGGACCTGAGGAAAATCTTCTGGCCCAAGCCAAGCCTGTTCCTTGATCGATGGCACTAGGCAAAAGGAAAACGAATTTATAAGCAAGCGAGTAAAACTGTTAGTTTAACGTCCTCATCCTCATGTCTCGACGTCCCAACCGTCCGACTTCTGATTGTCAGAATCTTTTTGACTTCTTACTGTTGCATAGTACATAATAAGTAGAGCCACTAGAGCATCACTTTTGTGGTGAAGCAGGCACCTAAAACACATTCTAGATAGAGCTAGCTAGATTTGACCACAATCTTGAGTTGGACCTTGCAGTTTGCACCTTGGAGTTATTTAAGGCATTATTGTGCTTCCTGGAATTCATCTTGGCGTCCTCGCCCTCGGCACTTCTCAAGCTATAGCATCGATAGGAATATGGCAACCATCAAACGAAGAAAGCCTCGGAGCCTTCGTCGTAAAGACGGGCTTCTTCAATACGCCCACAACGAAACCAGTCAAGGAGGCGAAGATGGCATCATAAAGCGTATCTTTGAGCTACTGCCACCGCCAGCCACGCATGGAAATGGTGCAAAGCCAAGGCGGTCGTGCCTTGACGTCGGTGCATGGGATGGCCGCCACTTGTCAAACACTTTTCAGCTTCTCGTGGCCAATTCTGAACCATGGTACGGCATTTTGATCGAAGCCGATGTTGCGAGGTGCCTCGAACTTTCAGCTTTGCATGTCCCATTAGAAAACTCGGTCGTATGCCGCGCAGTGTCATGTGCCGAAAATTCAGATGACTCGTTGCCATCAATAATATCTAGTGTCAAGCCAGAGCTTCCTTACGACTTCGATTTCGCAACTATTGATGTTGACGGTACTGACTACTGGCTAATGGCAGACCTACTGTCAGTGCACCGGCCCAAGTGTCTATGTGTCGAATTTAATCCATCCATGCCGAATGATATTGTTTACATTCAACCACGTGATGATGCTGTTCGTCATGGATCGTCGCTAGCTGCACTCGTTGAACTTGCTACAGCTCACCAATATACGCTCATAGAAACGACAATGTACAACGCATTTTTCGTTCCTGATGACTTATTTGACTTGCACTTTAAGGACCATGTACCACAACAAAGGGATGTGAGCGGCGTCGACTTTCCAGACACCTCCATTGAGGCCCTGCACGAAGTCACCATGGGAACTACGCTCTATCAGCTCTATGACGGTACGCTCAAGCTCCACGGGTGCAAGAAGTTGCTCTGGCATCGGAGACCTATAAATGAAAAGGATATTCAAGTCATTAGCACAAAGGATAGGGAGTTTCCTTTCAAACCAAGCGTGTAAACCTCATCTGATCTTATTCTGGAGTATGTCGTTACACTATCCGCTACATCACACTATGGACATTCTGAGTCAGAGCCAGAAAGAGGGGAAATGCTTAGAGATCATGCCTCTGTGTGATCAATGATAGACAGTGACTGCTCTGTGTATACAGCCATCAGAATGACAAGTGAATTTGCGGGTTATTGTATCGCACGTCGAAATATTCCTTCAGATGGTCTAATTTATTTCATTCAGTAAAGCCTCAATCGCAAACCAGATGCAAGTCATTCGCAATGAACAAAAAGGATACCGATTGGCCTTACGAACATCATCTCCTTTATATCTTCATAAAACCGATACAAACCTAACTTTCATATGCACCCGCCGCCGCTCGTGTCTGAGATAAAATCTATAATACGCAATAACTTTGTTATGGTCCTGATTAGTGACTTAGTAACCAGTGAGTAGGTATTAAATTCGACGAATGAACCTTGAATGGCCTTACTGCCAAGACAAGCAGGGATTTTCTTTTAGAAGAAGGCGCAAAGAAAAGACAGAAGTATGCCTTTCGTAATCAGAAAACGCTACCTTAGCTCCATCAAAATACCCAGGGAGGCTAGGTGAAAGATTTTCATATTTCATGAATTATTATTAAGGACAATAGGCAAAATGGCCCAGCATCTGAGCATCCTTGTTTTGAATTCCTGTATGGTGCATGCAGATTATTGCGTTACGCATATCAGAAATCACCTATGCGCGGAGGAATCTTTTGCTGTTATGGATGTACCTTAGAATCTTATCGCTCCGAATATAATTTGTTACATAGTGTACTTGACTGATGAGACGGACCAGTAGTGCTGATCGGCCAACCATTCAGAACTACAAAGGCAGGCAGCAGCGATATGGGTGAGGTAAAACAGCGTCAAAGTTTTTAGCCAGACAATGACTTGAAGGTAAATTTTTGCGCTGGAGCTGCGTGCCAATTATTTTTCGTAGTTCACAGCGCAAGAAACGATTGGACAGAATGTCAACAGATACAGTACAAGAAAACTGTAACGGATGTTGACGTTGACGTACATTTAGCACGTCAGCAGGTCAAACCATCAAACCATAACGTACAATTCCCACGCATACATTTGCCGGGCACTCCATCATTCAAACGTATTCTCGATGACGCATTTATCCGCCATCATTTTCGGGTTATGTTGCTTGATTGTAGCCATGCCATCGGTAACATTCGCAAATCTCCGCGGAAAGTCGCAAGAGTTTCATCACCGTCGTCTCGGGAAAATAGAACTTACGGTAACGATATTTGCTTCGACTCTTGTGCTATCTGCTCGTTTGATAATTTGATCTTGTTCGTGCTAGGCCTATTCATCTCCACTGGGAGTAAAACCAAATTCATATGTGATAAAAGTATGCTCAGGATCCTCGAACGAGGAAGTTGACAAACTGGTCGACTATATTGAAACCATGGATGCAGATAAAGACAATGAAGAGTGGCATGGAAAAATCAAGTATGAAATTCGGCTTCCAGTGTTCGATTTATTCATGGTGACTATTGAAGATGCGTCTCTTTACGCAGTGAATGATCTCTTGACATTGTCATTGGTGTGTTCGATAAATGGTAAGCGTGATCTGCTGGTTACTTCAACACAAATTGTTGCTGTGCATTCACTAATTCTATCGTAATACTTCGTTATGTTTCAGAGGATGGTATTGTGGGCCCTTCTACTTACAGTTGGGGACAAGATCGGATTGATCAAGCAGCGCTTCCATTAGATTTCTCCTACAGTCCAAAGACGACAGGTCGAGGTGTTGACGTTTACATGATGGATACTGGACTTAACCCAGAGCACATTGAGTTCGAGGACGTCACAAATGGTGAACGCGAAGTTTACAACATATGGGACGCGTTCTCCATGCACCCATTGTGTACTCCTGAGTGCATAGATGATGCAATGACCTTTAATAATGACCTTGATGGCCACGGAAGTCATTGTGCCGGAACAGTGGTAAGCCTTCCATGAAGTTTGACTCACGGCAGGCCATCGCATTAGCTACCACACAGACAGCACTCACACCTACAATGATTATATGCACAGGGCGGCAATACCGTTGGGGTTGCACCATCGGCGAATATGTATGGGGTACGCGTCATTGGTATGTTCTCATCAGCTTCTTCTATCATCTTCAACTTTGCCGAAACTGACTCTGAACTTTTACAATATATCCCGAATATTGTAGGCGATGACGGATACGGTTCCTTCAGCACAATGATTGAGGCTGTATCTTGGACGATGCAACGTGTTGAGAACAGCGGGCGCCCAAGTGTCATTTCAATGTCTATCACCGGTGGATATTATAAACCAATGGATGACATCGTAGATGCCGCCGTCCAAGCAGGAATAGTTGTGGTGACAGCAGCGGGCAATGGAGAAAGTGATGCGTGTAATTTCTCTCCTGCAAGCAATAACAACGCAATCACAGTTGGAGCAACAACATCAAACGATGAAGTCTCATACTTTTCTAACTATGGAGATTGCGTCGACATTTATGCTCCTGGGTCTCGTATCATTTCAGTTGATTCTAGCTCCAGTTCCGGTTATTCATCATTCAGTGGGACGTCCATGGCATGTCCTCATGTAACTGGAACCGTTGCGTTGTTGTTGGATGCAAATCCCCTACTGTCCCCGATTCAAATCTATGGTTCCCTTCTTTGCCTTTCTGAGCCCGATACTCTCAAAGTTGTCGAAAAAGATTCTTGGACGGATAGCATTCCTCGCTATATGCTTCAAATTCCATCTGAGACTAAATTTATTGTTGCGAAAGAGTTTTCGGTTAACGCTTGCAATCCTCCAGATCAAACTTCCACGCGCACATGCGAAGTTCTCGGCTGGGCGAATGCAGGTGTATATGGCAATAAGACTGTATGTGGAGAGTCTCACAACGCTTTAGGAGGTTGTAGTGGGCTTCTCACATTCTCAGCCGCCCAAGACTTCTGTGAGTCGGCTGGTGCTCGGCTTTGTTCGAAGTCTGAACTCAAGTCTGACGAAACCAGGGCTACGGGTTGCTCGTACGACAAAGAATTGTTGTGGAGCAGAGATTACTGCACCAGCGGTGATCATGCCTTAGCGCTGGGGGCATCTTGGGCCGGATCGTCGGAAGATTGTGCTCCTAGTAGCGATTTGCGTCCAGT
>Ga0307982_1003448_pt1 | contig 12610 bp, 11 predicted proteins | sample OrgLakmetagen989_FD_201847 | JGI IMG/M metagenome (GOLD analysis project Ga0307982, IMG submission 201847) | Saline water microbial communities from Organic Lake, Antarctica - #989 | ecosystem: Environmental > Aquatic > Non-marine Saline and Alkaline > Saline | place: Antarctica: Organic Lake... | reverse complement strand
CTCATGACGATGCCTCGAGCACAGGGCTCTCGGCACTCTTCCAGTTGTGTTGGGGCCTCTCGACGCTGGGCCCCTACGGGCCCCTGCGTAACGGGGGACGCTGTCACGCGTGCCCAGAAAACTGTCTGGCACGCATGCCCTAGTGACTCTCCTGTTCATTTTAGCACAGAGTAGCCTCTGTCTTTGCCACCCCTCTGTTCAACTTTGGCTACCCTGGAAGTGTGAGGTTTCGATTTGAGGGGCAGGCCCTTGCAGTTGCCACATTTACTTTGCTGCACCGCCAACGTGCATTGCCAAAGCCAAACCAGTCTAAAAGTCACCGGTATGCATATTCCAGAGTAACTTCGCACCCAAGAGAGGGTCTCCTCCAAATGCACGCAAGAAGACCTGCTGGGCAGGCACACCTGCAAGGACACTAGGCGACGCTCTCGCCAGTGCATTGCTGCTTACCACCAGTGATGCATCCTTGATTGCAAGTTGTAACAAGTTGGTGTGTACATCTGCGCGTGGGTGCTGCTGCAGAACTCCTGCACCAATGCTTGCTGAGGCAGCCGTGTTGGGCGCATCCCCGGGGGCCCTCAACTTGTTTGCAGCCAACATAGCGCGCTGAAAGCGTTTGTGTAAAACATTTACACACTCATTGAGCTGCAATTGTATCGCTGATGTGATTTTTGATTGACTCTGCGATTTGAAGCTGTGTGAGTGCGTATACAAGAATGTTGCAATGAAACGTGCGTTGCTGCTCAGGGCCTCGCAAATTTCCAGGCTGGACGCAGGGGTCAAATCCAGGCCTGCAGGTGCGTCAAGACGACAAGTCTCGCGAAGACCCAGGAACTCTGGGGCACAGAGCAGCACTGCTGCCAGGTGGTCAGAGGGGGCTGGGCGAAGCTCAAACTCGGTGTTGGTCGCCAAAAGCACGGGCTTCCCGCGCGTATTACCACAGTGTCAGAATCAGAAAGAAATTCGACGGATGGCACTGCCCACGGGCCGGGCAACTCCTTCTCACGAATGTGGCGCAGGCTGCTCCCATACGAGTGCCCATTTCAGCAGGAGGATGCTACCGAGCCCGTCAAGTGTGCCGAGATAGTGCTGCAAGAAATGCAAGCAGCACAGCCAAGGTCAGGGCAGGGGGGGGATACTTCGCACCGCGTTATGATTCTTGATGAGGTCGATGAGCTTCTGGAAGCCATCAACTACCACGAGCAGCACGAAGCAGACGATGCGAGTGGTAAAACACGGCCCCCTGCTACTGCTTAGAGTTTTGGAATAGATGGTTGCGCATGCCCTCGGAAGTTCATGGACGCAGATGTTCAGGCTACTTTTGAGTGCTTGCCTCCCCTCAGGTCGGCAGAGTGCTCACCACTCAGCAGCTGCGTTGCCAGAGAGCCACTTCCGTGCAGTACTGCCATGAAAAGCTTCTTCATCTGCAACGATAGCAGGTTCTTCGAGCACACTTCATACATCACATCAGTTTTGCCACCCACGGCCAGGATGCTCACGAGTGCCCTCAGCATAGCACTCTTTCCTGCTCCGAACAACCCCTGAAGAAGCACTCCTTGTTTGTTTCCAACGAAAGATTCAGCGATACAAGCCAGCAGACGCAGACGAGGAGTGGTCAGCAAAAAAATGATGCAGCGCACCTGCTTGCCGTCAAGCTCAACGCACCGTTGCTTGCCACGCTCATCATGCACCTGAAGGGGGCACACTTCGCACGCATCCTTGCTCCCATACCATGCACCTGGAATCTCCGGCAGCTTCACAAGCAACCCAGCAAAACCATCAAACGTCAAACCACAACACTCGGCCTCTGTAGATTGATACGTCGCTAGCACTCGGCGGGGTCCACGAGTGTGCGAACTGTTTGCCCCATCATACCACTCGCCATTTTCAGACCTGTTCTGCAGGCGTCCTCCGATAAACTCACCAGGTGCACAGCATTTACGCTGCATGCTGTGGAATTCGCCATCTAGGCGAGTCCACAAAGGGGGGAACTGGTCGGTGTGAGCTTTTGGCAAAACTTTGCCAGCAGTCGCTGAGATGCAGCCACTTGTTGCGGGCTGCTGTGTGTTTTTAGTGCTCGTCATACACTCAAACCAGTCCTTGAAGGTGGCAGCACCTCCATGCAATGCTGTACACAGGGAGCGTGCCCACTGAAACTCTTCCAAAACTGCAGCACGATCTGGCTCAGACGGCTTCTTGCCCAGAAAAACAACGGTATGTATACTTTGTAGAGTCGCCCGCGGGATGAATACCATGCCGCACCGATGCACTTCTTGCTCCAACAAGTTCCTTGAGCTTGAACAGCGGCTCTGTAGGTCTAGCTGCTTGCTGCAGTTCAAAGTTTATTCGCTGTCGACAGATTCACCACAGTCTGTCCAAAGTACCGTTTGTAATACTACTCAACTCTTCTGGCAGTTCCTCGTGCACTGCAGCCCCGTAGTCAACAAAGATCCGCACGCATTCATGAATTGCTGCTTGGAACAAGCAATCTTCCCGGACGCTAAGCAACTTCGCAGAAAACGAAGCAAAGTGTCGGAGCCTGCAATCTGCAAAAAAAATGGGATGCAGAAAAACATTTGGAAATGATTTTCATCCGAACCATTTCTGAGATGAATTCCCAATCCCTTGGCACGTTCACATTGGGGCCGGGTGTCAGGCAGACATCAACTGTTGACATTAGTCCTGCAAGGGTTTCCTTTTGCCCCCAGTCATGTACGTATGCCACATCTGTTATCTTTTTCGCGAGTAATAGGGTGTCCTCTGCGCCCACGACACCAGCAAAAAAAGTGGAAGGTGTTTTTTCCAGCGGACGGCAATGAAACGCTTTCATCTTGCCTGGCGGATTTTGCAGCAGATCCCACAACCTCGCTTACTGTGCACAGGAATAACTCGGAGCGATAATTACTTAAAGCTCAGGGTAGACTTGCATATGTGGAGCGGCCTCTTTCGCCCTAGGCTGTGGTCCATCTTGGTACAAGACAAGCACGCACGCCACAAGATGTAAAGCTTCGGAAGATGCGCGTGCAGCAATTACCGCAGACAGGGTTTTGCAACAAGTACCAAGATCTTCGGAAATCTTCGAGCTGCACCTGGTTGCTTTATATGTGTGCAATATATTCTTTAGCGACACCAACCCAAACAAAGCTTGCAGTCCCTCTTGACCCCATTCAGAGGAGTGTGTGCCCCAGGTGCAGGATATAGCAACTTATGATAGGTTTACCACAAAACCAATCACATAAAAGACGTGGCAGACTTCATTGGTGCAAGTTCAGCGCGGGCGCTTCCATTGAACCCACATAAAGGGGATTGGGGGAATGTGTAAGGTACGCAAGACGGTGAAACTCCTACCCAGTGTGATGGCTGCACATGGCTTTACTCGACAGAGCGCCAGATGTGCTGGGCAGGTGCAGTCTTAGGGGGGCAAAAGCAGACTACCAAGCCAAGCCAAGGGTCGCGCGCTTGAGCACAAATGAGAAGTCTTGTGATCAGCCCACAACTCGCTGAGGCGTTCAACACGACAGAGCGATGACTCCAGCCAAGGTCCTTTCAAGCTTTACTTGTTCTGTTCAGTAAGAGGCACCTGCAGCATGCATCACGAACGGGGGGGGCCGCCAGAAAATTCTCACATGCATATAAATAAATAAATAAATAAATTCAAGATCAAGCCTTTTGCAAAGCCTTCATCATAACTGTATGCAGGCTGCTGCCCCTTACCCCCCGGTACCAGGGGCAGCCGCCTGCACTTGCCCGTATATATATATGGGGGGGCAGATTCGGAGTGGACATGTACACTCCATATCTCTCTGTGCTGTACACTCACACAGGCAGGGAAGGCAAGTCGTAAATGACACAAGTCACAGTGAACCGGTACCCCCCACCCGCTGCCACTTCGCACTATGCAGCCAAAGAAGCTGATCATGAACACTCGCACCTGCCACTATGCAAACGTGGTCAAGTAAGTACACTGAAGTGGTGAGACAGGGTTTCTCGAAAAAAATGTCTCAGGCAGTTCAAGGCCTAGCTATAGGGGGGTGCTTAATTAGTTCGCGACAATGCCTGTATCACATGCAGCACAGGGTCGGTCCACCCCATGTTAAATTTAATAGGCCATCTTGCGCCGACAGGTGCGGAAATTGTGCGGAAATTGGGAAATACGCTGCGGAAATTGCGTTTGGTTAGATAAAACCCTGCATTTCGTGGCCAGGGGGCCTCAAATTTTTAGCTTTCGCAGGGGGTGGACCAACCCTGCAGCACGACACCTGGTAGTCAAAACATACCTTTCTAGTCACCAGCTCTAATAGCATTTTTTCTCTTCATTCAGCGTTTGCATCTTCAATCCCTGGGTATTCAACAATCAACATGGCAGCAGCAGAAGGTTCTGCAGTGAATGTTGGAATTTCTGGATTTGGCCGAATTGGACGCCTTGTTCTTCGTGCTGCGATCAAGAATAAAAAAGTCAATGTCATCATGATCAATGTAAGAGCTTAGAAGGACATCTCGGGAAGAATCTTCCTTTGGCGTGGTGGCAACCTGCGGAGCATGCCCCACAGTTTGGCTCATTTATTTTGGGCTTGCAGGACCCTTTCATGGATGTTGAGTACATGGCATACCAATTTAAGTATGACTCCACCCATGGGCAGTACAAAGGCACTGTCGCGACCAAGGATGGTACGTTTTGCACTGATTTGTGCTGAACATCTGGTTGGCATCAGCTTCACATTCCGCACTGCACTTCACACTTGCAGGCAACCTTGTAATTGACGACAAAACCATCATTGTCAAGCAAGAAAAGACACCTTCTGCTGTTGGATGGGGCGCTGCTGGTGTGCACACAGTGTTGGAGTGCAGTGGTGCATTCACCACTGCCGCTAAATGCCAGGGCCATTTGGACGGCGGAGCCAAGAAGGTGCTCATCTCTGCCCCTCCCAAGGACGATTCCCCCATGTTCGTCATGGGCGTGAACCACGAAAAGTACACCTCCGATGTGAAGGTGTTCAGCAACGCAAGTTGCACCACGAACTGCTTGGCCCCCCTTGCCAAGATCATCAACGACAAGTGGGGCATCGAGGAGGCCCTCATGACCACAGTGCACGCCATGACGGCCAACCAGCTGACGGTGGACGGCCCTGCCAAAGGAGGCAAGGACTGGCGTGCAGGGCGCGCCGCCGCGGACAACATCATCCCCGCCTCCACTGGCGCCGCCAAGGCCGTGGGCAAGGTCATCCCTGAGCTGAACGGAAAGCTGACCGGCATGGCGTTCCGTGTGCCCACACAAGACGTGTCTGTGGTGGATCTGACTGTGCGCCTGTGCAACCCCGCCACCTACGAGGAGGTGAAGGCAGCCGTGAAGGCGGCCGCAGAGGGCCCCATGAAGGGCTTCATGGGATACACAGAGGACGCCGTGGTCAGCTCCGACTTCATCACCAGCGAGTTTTCCTCTGTGTTTGACGCCAATGCCGGGATCGCCTTGAACGACAAGTTCATGAAGCTCGTTGCGTGGTATGACAATGAGTACGGGTACTCCACCCGACTGGTCGATTTGTGCGTGCACGCTGCCACCGTAGATGGCGTGATTGCTTGAGCATCCAATGGAATATATTCGTGTTTGGTGTCGATGGCGTGCACACCAGCTGAGGCCTGAGGTACGTGCCCAGATGCGCGGCCAGTGCTGCTGGCCCAGGCCGTCATGTGTCGCCAACTTTGCATAGATGCAGCCCACAGAGCACTGCATGTGCAGGCAATGACTTCATATGGTGCCTCTTCAGGGCAGTCACTCCAAGCACCTCGGGAAGCCCACACGTGCCCAAGTGTGTGGCCGGCACCCTCAGTGTCTCCGCACTCGTTGGGAACTGGTTGCCGACTCCCTCCACCCATACTAAAATGATCCTGGGAATTTGAGTGTTGCAGGCAGGTACTTTTCTCCCTAGTTACTGGACCTCGTGCAATTAAAGTGGGTGGTACCCACAGGTGGCGTTATCGCCACAAGTGAGGGGGCCACAAAATACGTTGCAGGGTATTCAAACGGTGCATGATGTCCAATACCAGCGAACGCTGACGCACGTGTTTTGCTCCAATTGTTTGTTGCTTCGACATGTCCTACGTCACCCTGTCAGGATGAAGTGTCTGTGACCTGTTGAAACACGAGAGCGTTTTTGTTACTCCCCAAGTGCGTACTGATTTTAAGGCCAGCAACTCCCAATAATTCAGCAAGATGCCCATGGTAAGTAGTAGAAAGTATAATGTGTCAAGGAACGCTTCTTGAAATTCTGGGGGCAACACAGTGCGCAAAATGGGCAGAATGTGCACAACTGCCCCAGGTGGTTCGTTTCGCAACGTCACTTTTTCACGATGCCTTCTCTTTGCAGCTAGTTTCAGAGGGGGCAAACTTCTCCCTATTAGGTTGGGTGGACATGCTTAGTGCAATTATCTTGACAGGCAGTGGTGGTAAGTGAAATTGCAAGCGTCTAGGACTGCATGCTACTGCAGCCTCAGCGGTTTGCAATTTCCGCTCGCCTCAGCTGCATCGGCGTGCACTCTGCATTTTTGAGAGAACACTTACAGCATACTTTGGATACGTGACTCAGCGTGGAATGGGCTACAAGGCAAGACCTCATGGTAAGTGGGCTACTTCAGAGGGTAGCCGTGATCGAGTTTATACTTGGGTAGCGCAGGCCCCTCTGGCCCCCCGGAAGAGAACTGGATCTCGGCAATCATCAGTGTCGTTTGTGGAATCATGTACTTCGCAAAAGCACTCGATTTCTGGCAAAATGGAGACCTGGGCTTTCAAAGTGCGTTTTCTTTGAATAAGGTAAGCCTGCGACTGCAAACCTACGGGGGGGCGGGATAACTTCCCCTCTCCGCCCCCACTTTACACTGCAACCGCTATCTCGCAGATTTGGTATCTTGACTATGTCATAACGTGCCCCCTCATCGTACTAGATCTCGCTGTGACCTTGGATCTGCCTCACAAAGTTGTGTGGTTCGTGACAACTGCTGTCCTGCTCACTTTATCCATCGCGTCATTTTTGGTCGCCTGGCCATATCGCCTGTACTACTACTTGTTCGGGAGCCTTTGCTTTGGGCTGTTCTTCTACACACTTCAGAAGAATATCCGGGCTGTGCGGCATCGTATCCCCGACGCAGCGTTGCCTTGGTTGGACCGCGCCTGCTATGTGTTCTTCGGCATGTGGCCACTGTTTCGTGAGTGACCTACAGTTGTTTGTGCACTTGATGATCGCGACGTGTGCTAATTGCAGCTCTCCTGTGGCCATTCAACTTTCAGAACCTGCAATTCATCGATGAGGAGACTTACTTCATCATCCATAGCCTTCTGGACATCACCTGCAAGGCGGGCTTTGGCTTCATGATGTTGCACTTTCGCTTGACTGTGGAGGACATTGACAATGACAAACTCGAAGAAGAAGAGGCGGCTGAAGCCAAAGCTGCTGAGGCAGACCCAGAGCTCGGTAAACTCAAGTCTGTGATGACTATGCAGAATATGGGTCGTGAGGACTCCCAGCTCATGTCCCGGGCGAGGCGTCAACAAGGCTTGATGAAGAGCGAGAAGAGTGTTCTGTTCGGGAGAGACGAAATGCGTCAGATATTGATGATGCAGAAGCTCCAGGCAATGATTGAAGACAAAACTGAGGATGCCCAGAGAGGTATGGTGCGTCAAATGACAGCAACATTTGACAAGAATACCCTGAAGCAGCTGATGAACCTAAAGGATGATGAAGAAATGGAAAACGCTTTGCAAGACAGGTTGATCCCATCACGCAAATCCAAGCGACCCCCCGTGGCGCCACATGGACGGACCAAGCCGGCCGCACGGCAAAGCGGCGCAGCAGCTTCCCCGTCCCCGACAAAGCAAGATCAGAGACAGTGGCGAATGCCCAGCTTCTCGAAGGCCTACGACACAGATGGCAGCTCGGATGAGGACGTCGAGACTCCCACGAACAGTGCAAAGCTTGACCGTGCGCATAAATTTGATGGTGCAATCACGGATCCCAAAAGCCTCAACGACGTGATGAATCGCCGGGACTACGCCCTTGGCAAACTGTCTGCGTATCAGGGCAAGGCCGATGCAGAGGATGTGCTCATTTGCTGCGGCTACACAAACGGAGCTGAATTCGACGAGCAGTCGTTCACAATCCGCTACGCAATGAAGAAGGCTCGTGGCAAGCCAGATATTGAGGCGATACTAAGCAAGCCCAAGCGCTACTCCTACGGCGCACTTGTTCATGTGCTTGAGTCCTCAACCAAGTACGGTGAGCGCATGAGTCAGCGCAGGGCGGAAGCGTGAGCGCTGGGTGAGGCTTCATTTCACAAATGCACAACTTCTTCGTCGCTATCGCTGTTTTCTGCTTCGTCATCACTTTCCTGCAGTGTCCCATCTGCAGCCGCAGCTCTGTGTTCCAGAGCTGCGGCGCCATCACTGTCCGACGACGAAGTGAACGCCTTGGCCAGGTGCAAACGGTGCCGTACCTTTTGCAGCACGGCATCTGTAGCTACCTTGGCACGCACCAGACCCCGAATACGCACAGCGAAGGGTGTGATGGCTGCCTGCACATCCTCGTCTGTCACGAGCACGTCTTGCTGTGAGTCACTTGAGTTCACTCTGGACAGAGTTCCTGAGGAGGTCACGAATGCGTGCTGCATGACCTGTGACATGGTGTAGCGTGCAGCAGGGTCTTTGTCCAGTAAGTGCCGCAGCAAGTCCAACCCCTCGCTGTCCACGTCGCCCCTCCAATCTGTAGGCGGCAGCTCTGGCTCTACTTCTTGCACACTTGCGTACAGCTCGGGCAGTGTGCCGCCCTTGAACGGCATGCTGCCAAACATGCACATGTACAGTGTCACTCCAAGCGCCCACACATCTGCTTTTCGTGCGGAGAACCCTGCTTTGCGGCCCTCTGCAGTCACCATTTCGGGGGCAGTGAATGCTGCGGTTCCGGCCGTGCTCCTGGTTTTGTCATCGCCCTCAAACACCTGAGCCAGTCCAAAATCAGCCAGCTTCAGAGACACACCCAGTAAGGCTTCCAGTTCCCCGGGGCGGGCCGATGAATTCCGGCCAGAAGTCACTGCTTGGGCAAGCGGGGAGCGAGCGGACGCAGCGCTGCTCAGGCCCGCACCCGCACTTGCTCCTGCTTTGGAGCCGCGGATGCGGTGCATTTCAGCAGGCGACAGCTGCAGCACGGGCGTTTCGCTGGCAAACGCTTCGTCGTCGCTCGAGTCGGCCTCCACAGCTGGCGCGCTTGAGATGTCTTCGCCAACGCTGAGCGCTTCGTCGTCGTGCAGTGTGGCCAGCATGGGCGCATCACCCATGGTGACAGCAGAGCGCCAGGGACGCATTTCACTGGCATCACCGCTCTCGATGTGCACAAGGATATTCTCGGGCTTGATGTCGCGGTGAGCGATTCCGAAGGAGTGCAAGTAGGCTAATGCTTCCGCTAATTGGAACATGAAGTAACTCAGCCAAACTCGCTTCAGTGGCTCCCAAGTACCATCACTGGTGGGTTTGAGAAGTGGACCACCATTCACAAAGTCGCTCACGAGGTACAGGCGGTCGGAAGCTGGATCGTCAACAACATCGTGCAATGAAACGACATTGGGATGCCGCAGTTTTTTCCACACCGCAATCTCCTTCTGTGCTGTCTGCAGTGCAGTGGAAAAGCGCCCCATTCGTTTCTTCTTGAGGCGCTTTTTGTTCATGATTTTGCAGGCGTAGGTAGACCCAGAATGAATGGAGACACATCGGCGAACTTTCCCGAAGGATCCACGCCCCACAATTTCAAACAGAACGTACTGATTCACAATTTTCCTACCATCCTGGTCTTGGACAATTTCCAATTTGCTTTGTGTCCTCAGTAATTCTTGCCGAGCTTCGTCCAGGGGATTGCCAGAGTTTGCAGCTCCGGCAGCTGCAATTCTCATGCTGGCCGTGGGCGGCAGTTTCCGCCTTGAAGGAATGTAAAGCCGGGATTTTGCGTCGAAAACAAGCGGTTCCACAGTATCATCGCTCGCTATGACGTGAGATTTCGATAGTTGAGGGGATATTGCTTGCTTGGTAGCCCCTGTTTGTGGCTTCGTTGCACGCGACGGCGATGAGTCCGCACGGCTGGCAGCTTGGGCAGCTGCTGCTGCATTTGAGTGTGCAGCTTGGGCGGCCGCTGATGAGGCTCCACTTGGCATAGATGCTGTCGTGGGCTGCGAGGCATCTTGCAAGTCTGGGCTGCATGCATGGCCGAATGCCTGGCTGGACTGAGCAGCCGCCTCCGCTGACTTTGCAGTGAGTTTCGTGCTCGATTGTGGGGCAGTTTGGTGTAATCCAGCCTCGACTGTGACAATATGATGAATCTTTGGCTTTTTATTGTTTTTCCGTGCTTCATTATCGTCATTTCTTTCTGGGACAACCTTTGCTGGCCTGTCTGGTGTAGACGTGCAGCTTCCCATTTTCCGCAATTTTGTGAAGTATGGGTGCTGTTCGGCCTGAATGGCCGTAATGAAGCGATGAACGGTCTGAAAATACCAAAAAAAGTAAACAGGCACGCAGCTTGCTCATTGATGGTTCAAAGTGGCAGCTGGCTGTGTTAGGGTCAGGTGGCAGCCAGGTCAGACTAGTGGCAGCTGCAGCTTCTGAGCATGGTGCTGAAGAATGCCCCAACTGCCATGCTGAATTTGAGTCTGACACGTGGCCCTTCAGCCCTTCTTGTGCAACCCAGGTAGATATCCCCCGAGAACCCCCCCATAGACAACGACACGGCACCCCCTGTACTGAAGTGGCCTGAAGGGGTCCAGCATCGAGAGGCCCCAAGACTACTGAAGAGTGCTATGAGTCATGTGCTCGAGGCATCGTCACAAGGCTGTACTTTCCATTGGGAGTGCCTCGTCTATCGCCATGGATTTGCTGGCGACAGAGACGAAAGCAGCAAGCCAAGCTGCCGCCACAAAATGGGGAAATGGTGATGCGGATTGAAGGGCTAGTTTCATCTCCAGGGGCTGGTCCCTGGGGCGTGGTACGCGCCCCCCTCCCACGGCGGCGCCACGGGGGGGGGGGGGCGCGCGGGCTGGGGTCCTCTGCTGGAGTCTGGGAACAGCATCTATGCCGGAAATCACTCAAAGCCCACTGAAGGTCAAACTCAGCTTCTGGCTGGGTTCGACAAGACGGAAAATGCACCACGCAGTGGGACGGGCAGTGCTTTGCTCCCTCGCTTCAAAACCCCAACGGGCGCCAAAAAGTGAGCCCCCCTGCAGAAAGCTGACGATGCAGCAGTGTGACGTGAGTTGTTTTAAACGCAGAACTACATAAAAATGAACTGCTGAGATGTGTGCATGCCTTCGTTTTGTTGTTGCATTTAGCATTGGTACTGTATGGTGTGGCTTGGACTGAGTTGACGATTGGCTTCACTCACACCGCTCAGCTGCTCCTGCAAAATCGTTCTACCGACGATAAACTCGGCTGAAATATTCAAGGCGCTACAATTGCCTTTTTGTCCCCCTCCCCCCAGTATTTTTTGTAGATCTTCTTCCTCATGGCGGCAGCAACTGTGAGTTGCGCGCTCTGAGTTAAATTTCAAATTTGCTTTGCTTTCAACGACACAATTCATATGTTCCCCTATTTGCAGCCAGCACGACCCACAGGGTCCATCATGGGCTTTTTTTCAAAGGGCAAAACGTCCGATCTGTTCAAGGCAACATCCGAGTCCGTTGCTGGCAGTGCTCCTCGCCCAACTTCTGCAAAGTCCGCAGCCTCGCACCCCGGCTCTGCTGGCTCTGCTGCTGCATCAAGCAACAGTAGCCAGCGCACTGCACAGGCAGCATCCCGACTTGGGAGTGGTGCCAACATTGAAATTGCCAATCAAATGGCCAATCCATTGTACGCACAGTCCCAAGTGGTAAGCAATGCTCTGATTTGATCCCTCACTGCGCCGCCTCCACACACCTCGCCCATACAGGCCCTGCAAGCATTCCAATGCCCCAAGGTTATCGGCAAGGCACTCACCATTGTATCCCTTGGGCAGCTGCCCTCCACTTCACCCCCCTTTGTGACTGCTTCGGGTATTTTCCCCGTTGGTTTCCGGTAAGCCCCCCTCCAGCTGTGCCCCCCCCCTCGCCGATTTTACACCCCCCCCACCACAGGGCCACTCGGGAGTACAGCAGCTACAAAACCACAGCGGGAAAAACCACTTACACCTTCAGCATTGAGCTTGGTGACGCCCCCTCCACCCTTCGTTTCTGTGTGGCCGCAGCAGACGATGTGGGGGGCGCGCGTTGCAGTGGGCCTACCCCTGCCGCAGCATGGAAGGCCGCCAAGGAGCGCCTGGAGGCCGCCGGCGTCCCCGTGAAATCCAAGAAGGCTGCTGCCTGGTGGTTCGGCCTGAAGGAGCCTGGCGTGGCCGTGGCCCTACAAGGCATGCCTGGCATCCCGGGCAGCGCTTTTGTACTCAAGGAGACAGGCATAGCCGCAACGGGCAAGCACACGAGCAAAGCCACCGCAGCGGTCACACCAGTGGCCCCCATGCCATTCCCAGAGATCATTCACACCGGCACTGTGGACATCATTTTAGATGACCCCTCCCAAGACACTGTACCCCCCCCCCAACAAGACACTGTA
>Ga0307982_1003447_pt1 | contig 12613 bp, 12 predicted proteins | sample OrgLakmetagen989_FD_201847 | JGI IMG/M metagenome (GOLD analysis project Ga0307982, IMG submission 201847) | Saline water microbial communities from Organic Lake, Antarctica - #989 | ecosystem: Environmental > Aquatic > Non-marine Saline and Alkaline > Saline | place: Antarctica: Organic Lake... | reverse complement strand
GAAGAAGGCCATTTACCAGAGCGCGCAGCTTCTTGTAAAACTCGTTTTGTACACGAGGTCGTTTCCGCACTGCATTGATTTATTGACATGATCACACGGCACATGTAAACGTTTGTAGCATCAAATTTGATTCACTAAAATCTTCATTCAAATGACTCACCTGAGTTTCCACTTTGCAATGAAGTTTTCCACGATATCTCAGGTGCCTCGCAATAATTTTGAAGAGGATCAGAAGCATTCATACTACAAACCCACTTCTCACTCGGGCTAAAATGTTCAGGTACTGAAATCAGACGCCATTTCTCGCACACGTCGCATTGAACCCACAGGTCAAGAGCCTCTTCGTTTGCCTCACCTAAGGTGTTGCGACTGAGCTCTATCTTCCCTGAAGGAGAAGCTTCCGTACTCTCGGTGCTATAGAATTTGGAAGATACTTCCGATTGTTGCACAATTGGATGTTCTAAGCGCAATGATACTGATACAGGCTGTTGAGCCAGTATTGACAGCTTTCGCTTCATTTGCGCAGGCTGTGCGGCCACAGCTAAGTTGTGAGCATCAAATCCTCTGCAAGGTAGCGACTGTTCGAAATTCGTATCGTTATGCGGCTCAAAATAGTTTTCTCCGACAACAATGCTGTTATGCTCCGGCAAACCAAGCTCAATTCCCATAGATGATACTGTGCACTTTTCTGGTCGTTGATCACAATCATTTGCGCACTGTGCTCGATCTGAGAAAGAAATTGGTGAGTCGTGCGTCGATTCAGATTCAGCAACAGCACATTTTTCCTTTGAAGAGACAGCAACACATTCTGCATCATTGACTGCCTTACAAGAAAAATGCACACATTTATTCTTTTTTCCCGATAACTTCGATGTTGATGATATGCATGAAGTTGAGGCAGTAAGCGAAGTTCGAATAGAGAGAGCAAGGCCAGGACTATCCGAAGAGAGCAAAGGAGGTGAGAAGTTCGACGACATATTATTAGTCTCGCGCAACGCGTCCTTCAAATACGGACTTTCATCGCACTCCCCTTTAACAATTAATTTATGCACATTACATGGCGCTGTATATTCATGAGAAGTCGACTGATCACTGCGCGGAAACATGTCATCCCCTCGGCGTTTGGACTGCATCGGCGAAACTTGAACTTTCGAATTCGATTCGGCTAAAAGCTCGTTTTGATTTGAATGCCCGGGCATAACGTTGAGTCGGCTTGAGGGCAGCATACTATCTAGCATATATTCTGGCGCAGCTTCATTGAAATTTGTGGGCCTTCCAGCCAAAACAGCAAACTCATCATATTTTCGGGCAGCCTCCTCTTCTGTTTCAAATGGACCCATGTGTAAACGCTTTCCCTCAAAGCGAACCTGGACACGCCATTTCCCGCACAGCGAACTGACTCCAAGAAAACGTGAAGCCTTATAATAATCAATATCATCCGATTTGCCAGTTGTCTTATATTGAGGTGGCTGGGAGGATTCGCGAAGCACAGTATTGTGGGACGGTGCAGTGAGAAGTGTGCGGCTTCTTTTGACCCTAGCCGGCAGTGTTGACACATGCCCACTAGTACTGCATACACTCATAGCAGCTTTACTTCTTGTTGAGGACGAGAGCTCGCGAACAGGCCAAATTGGTAGGTTTGGAATATCTGCATTACTTTCGCGTCGGTCGACATTGAGATTACAGACGAGATTTGCGAGCTCTCTATTAAGATTATCAGCTGACTTCGGAGCGAGATGAGATGCCATATAGTAGAGCACCAACAAACTCACTCGAGCTAATCTAAGAAGCTCCAGAGCTCAACTTGTATGTAAAACCATTCTTGACACATGTTGACGCTTTGACGCTTTGATGCTCGACATTTTCTTGCTTCTTCCGTTCCACTTCTTCCGCTTCTTCCTCAAAAATCTCAAAAAATAATTGTAGTAAACTAATATAATATCATTTTCGCAGGCCACGTCAAGAAAAAGTCAGGGGAAAGATATAACATGGCACCCACTCAAAGAAAGCAACGCGAGAAGAATGCAGCACCACAGGCTAAGCCTCGACCGTCAGCAGTTTCGGAGAACAAGGCTGGACATGGGTCTTCTAAGAAACGCGTAGCGGACGCTCAAGGGCGGAGTGCATCTTCATTGAATGCGAAAGAAGATGACGAGTGGTTATCGCCCGTCGTGGGCCAATTGGCTCGGGCAACCGTGCTCATCTTTGCAATGGTTGCAGCCTACAAGATCCGACTCCATGCTGTGATCAACTTCGGGTAGAGTTTTACTTTGCATGCATATGATTTAGCTGCGTCAGAGATGCATTGTGTTCGATCCGTCGAAATCCTACCTATGTATTTTGCGTGCTAAATCAACCTGACGGATGTACTTTCCCCTTAATCCAAAAGCCTACTTAAATGAGTGGTCTGCTAGATGTGTGCACTTATCATGCTGAAGTGTCGCTAACTCCTCAAACCCCTTATTGATATGCTGGACGAATTTTGCGTCGTTTCTTTTTTCTCGTTCTTTCTCTCCTTTATAGCAAAGTCATCCACGAGTTCGATCCTTGGTTCAACTTCCGAGCGACTCAGTGAGTGAAACTAGTCTTGAGAGCCAACGATAGAGTTCTACATTGTGCCGATCAATCGATAGGAAAGATTGAAGAATCCACGCGTCCTCTCGATATCTCTTGGTTGTGTTTACAAGTAGTGAAGTATGCGTTACCTTGTCTTACCTTGTTCCGTGAACAACAGGTATTTGGTCGATAACGGGTTCTCCAAGTTTTTCGCATGGTACGACGAGCAGAGCTGGTACCCTCTCGGGCGGCCCATCGGCACTACCATATACCCCGGGCTGCAGTTCACCGCCGCGGCGCTGTATTGGGCCGCCAACCTGATCCAGGGCCCCTTCGCGGGGGTAACTCTCAACGACGTGTGCGTGTACATTCCGGCGCTCTTTGGGGTGCTGACCACCTGGTTCACTTACTTGTTGGCGTACGAAGTCACGGGAGACGGCGCCGCAGCCGTGGCCAGCAGCGTGATAATGGCGATCATTCCAAGCCACTTGATGCGGTCCGTGGCTGGAGGGTTTGACAACGAGTCCATTGCGGTCTGCGCGATCGTGGCGACTTTTTACCTGTGGTGCCGCAGCTTGCGCACCCCGACCAGCTGGCCGTGGGGCTTGGCCACGGCTGCGAGCTACGTGTACATGGTGTGCGCGTGGGGGGGCTACACCTTCGTGGTGAACCTGATTGGCCTGCACGCGGGCCTGATGGCCCTCTGCACGGTCGACCTGTCGGGGGTGCTGGTGCACCAAAACTTGCAGGCGTTTACGATGTCGGACCCCACCAGCTTGCACCGTGCCTATTCGCTGTTTTACGTGCTGGGCACCCTGGGCGCCGTGTTCGTGCCCGTGGTGGGGTGGGCGCCCCTCCGGTCGCTGGAGCAGCTGGCGCCTCTCGCAGTGTTCGTCGGGCTCCAGCTCTTGCAGCTCAACTGGGAGTGGCGCAAGCGGCAGCCCAACAGCAAGAACGGGGCCCAGGTTTCGGGGAAAGCCCAGGTCATGCTGCTGGCGCACATGCTGGTGGGCGCTGTGGTGGTAGGTCTGGGCGCGCTGTACTTGGCGTCGCACACGGGCTACTTGGGCCCGCTCTCGTCGCGCGTGCGGGGCTTGTTTGTGAAGCACACGCGAACAGGGAACCCTTTGGTCGACAGCGTGGCAGAACACCAGTCGACTAGGCCGCAAATGTACTGGGGCTACTTTCACGCGACCTGCTACGCTGCCCCCCTTGGCCTTGCGCTGAATGCCTTTCGCGCGTCCTCAGGCAAACCGGCTGCTTCCTTCATGCTGATCTACGCCTGGGTAAGGGCAATGGAAATCTTTGATTACAGAAGTTAAGCTTTCTTTGAAATACAGCAGTTGAGCTGAAGAAAAAAGCAAAGGATTCTTTCCGTTGAATTCCCGAGTCCACATACTTTCATGAATCAGAACGAAACCTTTCACCCCTTGCTTCCTTTTTTTCACTTCTCTCTGTCTTTTGATAGGTGGCGTACTACTTCAGTCAGAAAATGGTGCGGCTCGTGCTGTTGCTTGCAGCTCCCGCGTCCGTGCTTGCTGGCTGGGGCGTGGTCTTCCTGACTGGGTGGTGCGTCCGGCAGTTCTTCGGCTCCGAATCGGTAAATGTATGCGTCTAAAGATGGGGATGGGCTGAAAATCATTTGCTACGCGAAGTTGATATCCGCGATTTTAAATTGATTTCAAGGACTACTCGGCACGTTCTCTTAGAAATTCTTTCAACACGAGCTCTTTAACCCCTAGCCGTCTTGTTGATCAACAGGGCGATTTCAATCTGTCTGAGAACGCAGCCCCAGCTCTCGGCGACAGCGACGACGATGATGACGTCATCAATGACGACAGCAGCAGTGGGCCCCCGAGTGGGGATCCGCTGGCAGCGATGCGGCGGCGGCGCGCGGCGGCCCAGCAGGACAAGAAAAGCAGCAGCAGCAGCAGCAAGCGCGCCCAAGACAACGCGTCGCTTCTAGCGCTTAACCCGCAATTGGCTAAGGTATAATGTGGGGAGTGGACGGCGTGCATAGCATTAAAGAGGCTATTGGATTGAATGGTCTTACAGAAAAAGACGTAATATCATTAGTTACCTTCACAGGTTCCAAATTGACACATGTAATCGCCGTCTTGTCGGTATGCATTCACCTATTTATGTTTCCATGTAATGCCTCCTTGTACTCACCTGCTGTGCAGGCCTTGAAGTCCCAGTACAACTCGCTCCGCACCCCGCGGCAGCTGATGGGGGGTTTGGTGCTGTACTTCGCGCTGGTCAACTCCTGGGGGTTCTTGCACCATGCTTTCTCGATGGCCCCCAACCTCAGCAACCCCACCATCATGCTCAAGGTAAACGAGTGGAGGAGGTGGGAGCTTGAAATATATATGGAGTGAAATGAATGTGTAATAGAGCTTTGAAGTAGTTGCTTTGCCGTTTGATTGCAGTAATTTAAGATTGCGCTAATCCACTTCACTTTTGCATGTTGTTCGTAACATATGCTTTTATTTTATATAATCCACTCGCTTCCTTCTTTCCGTCCTCACACTTTGTTGCTTAATACGTTAGGGCCGCGACCGCAACGGCGGCGCGGTGGTGATTGACGACTTCCGGGAAGCCTATTGGTGGCTCCGCGACAACACCCCCGAAGATTCGCGGGTCATGGCGTGGTGGGACTACGGCTACCAAATCAACGGGATGGCCAACCGCACCACCATTGCCGACGGGAACACCTGGAACCACGAGCACATTGCGTTGCTGGGGAAAGCCCTGGTGAGCCCCACCAGCGAAGGCCACAAAATCGCCAAGCATTTGGCCGACTACGTGCTGGTGTGGTCGACGCGCTTTGGGGGCATGCAGGTAAAATGTTCAAAGGGAAAAGGGGGGAAAGTAGGGCGCGTGCTTTTTGTTGGGTGACATGTAAAATTCTATATTTAAGAAGAGTTAGGCGGTAAGTAAGTCCTCCTTTTCAGTTACTTCTGGATCGTACGTTCATGCGTGCGCGTAATTCACGTCCTCGTTTGGATTCGCTCTTCAACAACCCCCAGGGCGACGACCTGGCGAAGTCGCCGCACATGGCTCGCATCGGCGGCTCGGTTTACAGCGACGTGAAAGCCGAAGACTTCTACCAGACGCAAGCGGGGCCCAGCCCGATGATGAAAGCTTCCCTCATTTACAACCTCGTCAACTTCCGCCTCGACCCATCGGTAATACTACTAGTACTAGTAGTGGTATTTGCTCACCAATGACAACACATGCAAGCGTTCACACGTGTACATGCGGATTTACAGTAGTATAAAGGTGGCATTGTCAATGTACTGTAACACTGTTTACTACTGTACACTCTTCTTACCTCTTTACCTTTTGTTCATGCCTGTCTGTATGTCTGTTTAGACCCCAGAGGACGACTTTTGGACGGAAGCTGAGGCTGCAGAGGGCGGGAAACCCCCCAAGAACAAGCTGTTTCAGGAAGTGTACACCACGCAGAACCGCATGGTTCGCATCTACAAGGTACTTATGGCTATTGAATAGTGCGTGGTGCACGCTTAGCATAAGTCAAAACTGTCTTTTTAGGCCATGTCTGTATTTCGGTCGGTTACTAAACGTATTGCATCAAACTAACGCTGCTGATTGATGCAGGTGCTGCACGTGTCTGGGAAGTCGAAGCGGTACTGCGCCGAAGGGCGCGGCCACAAGGCGTGGTACGAGGGGCGCCCCCTGCTGGACGCCTACCCGCCCGCGCTGAAAAGGGTGCTCTCGTCCAAGCAAGACTTCGCGCAGCTCGAAGACTTCAACGCGCAGAAGAAGAAACGCCAGCAGCAGCAAGGGGATGCTGTGTCGCCTGCGGTGGCTGCCTACGATGACGAAGACGACGAAGAAGAGGACGACGAATAGGGCTCTTCTTTTGTAGGTCGCCTTGGAAATCAAACATTTTTGTCACTATCGCAGTGGCAGTGGCACGGATCACCTTCGGAGCAGTTCCCTCTGGGGGTGGATATCTCTGTCCTACTTGTTTTTGATTATTGATAAATTCCATAAATAACTCATGGGTGTCATGGAGCCAGAGTCAGGAATTCACCCAATCGATTTGAATCTCAAGAGGGATATGCACGGGGAGGTGTTTATGGCTGGCTCATGGCGGTTTGACCAAAGCTAGTTGTGCTGTTGTTGTGGGCTCTATTACTGTGGCACTACGGTTAATAATAAAGAATATAATATTGTATATATAGCCCGTTTTTCTTTGTTTTTTGGGGGGTGCTAACTACAGTTAACCTTCACACTTAACGCAATAATTCATAATTCGAAATTCGAAATAAGGTTTGAGACCAATAATAAAGAATATATTACTTAATATAATCCCGTTTTTCTTTGTTTTTTTGGGGAGTATTAAGTAGAGTTCACCTTCAAACTTGACACCGAAATTCGAAATGAGGTTTGATTACTGTTCATCTAATCTGGACTATTAACAATAGCACCGTGCAGATTAGTAGTGCTCCGGCTTGGCGGTTCTTTATAGGCCGAAATTTCGGCGCATGCGGTCCGCCTCCGCGCGCTGTAACTCGTGCCTCTGCTCTAGCGCTGCGAGCGTATCGGCTCTCTGAGAAGCCGCTTTGGCGGCTGCCCTTGCTTCCGCAGCCGCCTCAGCATTCTCCCCATTTTTCATTGGTGCGCCCTGTTGCTGTTGTTGCCGTGTAGGTGCTTGCCGCGGTTGCCTTGTGGAAGGAGCTGCAGGCTTGGGCAAGTTTTCGGCAAATTTCTTTGCGCGCTCGCGCGCATTGTCGGGCGGTGGTTTGGGCTGACCCAGGGATACAGGGGGCGCGGTGGGCTTGTCTTTCAGCTCCGCCATGTTTAAACGGTTCAAGTTCTTGGCAAACTCCTTCACGCGGTCCGCGTTTTGGCGCTTAGCAACAAGGTCTTCCCGGTTAGGGTCTGGGCGATGCACCGAGCCCTTGATCTCCACCTGGTAAAATGGGAGACGCACAGAAGAAGAAAGCGTTGATAACTCCAAAACGAGAAGAAAAACATCAACCTTGAAATATAAGAGGATAAGGAGATGCAGCATATAAAATATGGTTTTAAAAACTGTAGGCTGCGAGTAGAGTGTCTAGAGGTCGTCGTTCCTTCAACGCACCAGTTTTCCTTTGCTGTCGCCTTTCTCCGAGCGCCACTGGTTTACTGTGCACGGCTCGTAGTTCACGGGCCTGGCCTTGCGGGAAAAGTGGAGCTGGTCCGTTGAGTTGCGCACCTTTTATATTTGAAACACGTCGATCAGAGCCAGCAGAGGACAAAGGAAAGTAACGTTTTTAAAATTGTATGAATTTGCATCGGAGAATCATGAAGTATGCGTTTGTAACCTCGTTCTCAAGTACTTGCGAGCTCAAAGCAGACCACGCACCAGCTGTGCGTTGCGCGCGTCGCCCACTAATTTGGTATTTGCTGCAGACGACGGCTGGTGAGCCTGGCCCGCAGAAGGGCCCTTAGAGAGAGTGGCCACCGCGCCGCTCGACAGCACACGACCTCCACCGGCGCCACCGCTACCGTCTTCGACTCCAGCACCACCGTTGCTTTTTGGCCCACTGCTACTAGTGCTGCCTGCCCCTGGGCGCCGTCGTCCACCTGAAGCTGCTGCAACTCCTTTGCCCCCTGCTCCTCTGCCAGCTCCTACCGGCGATGACTTTGATGGCACCGTACTGCGCTCCGCTTGCTGCTGCTGCGATCGTTGCTGCGGCTGACAGGGTCGAGACCTCCCTGTATCTATAGAGCTGTAGCCGGATGCAACCGACGTAGCCGCGGACGCTCCTCCCCCCCTTCCTGGCCCTACTACGCCTCGCCCTGACTCGTTTGATGGTTGCGGAGTTGACTCATGGCTCAAAGGCTGCTGCTCTGGATCCCCATACAACTCTTCGTACTCTTCGTCTGCGTCCTCCCACCCTTCTCCGCCGCTGCCACCACCTGCAGCATAGCCGTTCCCGTAACCGCCACCGCCATTTTGGTTGTGGCTGTAACCGTCTTCACCGCCACAAGTAGCGTGGCTACAGCCATCCTGAGCGACGTATTGAGGTCCCACTTGAGGTGCCAAATCTTGCGGCAGCGGTGCAGCCAAATCTTGGTAAGGCTCGTAGTCTGCATACTTCGAGTAGCGCCCTTGGGAAGGGGCCGCTGAAGTAGGCTGAAGGGGCTGTGACGGCGCAGCACGAGGTGACCGTTGCCGCTGGTGTATGTTTGCGTATGACCCGCCCCCTCTCGAATCAGCAGCTGCTGCAGCTGCAGTCGAAGCTCCGCCACTGCCACAGGCGTATTGCCCTCGGCCAGCGCTGTTCCTACCGCTGCGGTTGCTATTGATGCTGCCGCCACCATACAGGTTATCTCGAGGAATGGAGCGAGGGCTCGGCGGTGGTTCGGCTCTGGTGGCAGCAGCAGCGACGGGCGTAGCGTCTGGTTGCGCCAGGAGTCGTTGCAAGTCGGCCACACCTGGCCGCGCTGCGCGTCGTCCGCCCTTTGGTGCTGCACTAGTGCCAGCTTCGTTCTTGGCAGGGTGTTGTTGGTAGGACGCGTAAGCGGCGAAGACGTCACTTTGAGGAGGGGCCGCAACAGCGCTGGGAGCTGGAGCCACAGCAGGAGGCGCGCAGGTGGGTGCGTCGTGAGTGGGCGGATTCAAGCGCGTCGATGGCGCTGCATCCCAGTAGCGGGACCGGGAACTTGCCTGGCTCACTTCTTCGTTGGTTGGCGACAGAGGAGGCGGCACTGCCGCTGGCACATGGTAACTGCTTCCGTGTCCTCCAAAAACACCGTCTCCATGTCCCACATATCCACTATCAGTGTAGCCACCACTATCAATGCTACTTCCGTTGTTGCCTGCATGATAGTTTGCGTTTGCAGCGCTCGTGGCAAAAGCCGACGGTGGCGCAGCCACGAAGTTAGCAGCGGGTGGAGCTTCAGTAGCTAGTGGCCTCGGAGCTCCTCCACCTCCTAACCGCCGCCGTAAGTCAGCAGCGCTTGTAGATTCGGCTTTGGAGGGCGATGCCGCACCGGGCTAGACCATTCATTTTACAGGATGGTGCATTGTTAGAAGGAAGGAAAGAGAAAGGGCAGAGGGTCGCAACTAGAGGATCATGCACATGACATGGACTAGTAGACTGGTAGTTAACGAGGTCCTTAGTTTAGCAATCACCATGGCAGGGGCAAAGACTGTAGCTCCAGCCTGAGTTTGACCCATTTCAAATTTGTTTTCATTGATGTTGCATAAGCCGTCACTGGGTGCAGGATTCCGAGTAGCTCCTGATGACGCGCGGAGGCGACGGTTGGTCGGTTTCGGGTTCGTACTCTCAGCGCTTAGCTCCGACGCAACGCTGGCTTGCGACGAAGGGCCGAAGGCAAATCCAACACTGTCTAGTGGCGAGATTGACCCATCGTCTTGACGGAGCTGCACTTTCCCGGCAAAGCGAGAAAGAAAGTTTGAGGAACCTCCGAGGTTTCCTCCGTTGTCCATTTTTGTAGAGTTACTTTTCCACCCCCGACCAGGGGTGACTTCCATCAACAATGTAAAGCTCGTGCTCCAGCAAGAAAAATCGCACTTTTGACTTGCTCTAATATAATGTTTCTCATCGGCTGACACGCATTCTTTAGTGTTTTGACACAGGCCCCGAAGGGCCGGAATTAGAGGGCTAGCACAAAGAAATTCAACGAGTGTATGCCTTCAGCACCCCTAGGGAGATAACTCCCACAGCAGCCTTGAGAGCCGCAAAGAGGGAACGTGTTTTGGATGATGACCTTCGGTGGGAAGCAAAAAAGGTGGCCTGTGTGCCTAATTAGTCTTTCCTTCTGGTATTGGTTGCCTTGAATTTTCTGTCTGCTTCTTAGCCTTCTAATTCCGGTCCCTCGGGGCCCGAACCAAAAAAGGTGGACAGCGGCGTTGGGCGGCGGAACAAGAGGGCGCTCTCGACAGCAAAGTCGCGATACGGAGGCACACGCGCACAGATCTGCTGACAAGCGATCGTGCGGAGATGACCCGGCAGCGGAGAGCATAGGCTGCGAGCCAGCGAACGCAAAGGGGCCATGTTGACGGAAGCACACGCGCACAGATCTGCTGACAGGCGATCGTGCGGAGAGGACCCGGCAGCGGAGAGCGCAGGCTACGAGCCAGCGAATGCAAAGGAGTCGTTTTGACGGAAGCACACGCGCACAGATCTGCTGATAAGCGATCGGGCGCAGAGGACCCGGCAGCGGAGAGCATAGGCTAAGAGCCAGCGAACGCAAAGGAGTCGTGTTGACGTATTTCTTTAGAAGAGCACAAACCAGTTCAGCTTGCTACGCCCCTTGTTTTTATTTTCCACCCACCCACCCACACAAACCAACAAATTTACTTACATACGAGGGGACCGACGGCACAGACCCGCCGGTTGACCGGGCCGACGACCCGAGGTCAAGGCGGTCAAGGTTACAGAGGAGTAAGCACGTTTATGTCTATGCTTTCCACTTTGCAATTGGCTGTGGTCTCTGAGTAATTTTCGGCAAACCTACGGATGCGGATAAGGCGAATGAAAAATGGCAATTGAATTGGGTCCTTTGGGGCCTGTGTAGGGGAGGGGAGGAGCTCAGAAAAAGAACAAGTTGCTTTGAATTCGCTGTCTGCCTGCTAGCCCTTACATTTCGGTCCCTGGGGGCTGTGTTTAAAAGATGCCCCCATATATGTCTGACCGCCGACGCTTGGAGAAGATCCTCAACGCACCCCACCCAGACTATTTAGAGATCACACATGTTAATAATATAAATCCCGAGCTCGGCTTCCAGGCTTGGTTTAGAGCCTCCTATGTCTTGTGCTGCCGCCTGCAACCCCCCTGTGTAGCTACTTACACCAGTCCTCCCCTTGGGGGCTCGGGGAGGCGCGAAATAAAATCGGGGAAGGCGCGAAATAAACGCAACGTGGTTCTTTTGTGTAATCACTTCCCTTCTTCTTCTTCTTTTTCTTATTCAATCAAACTCGAACTCGAACTCGAACTAATACATACCCAAATGACACAGAAGCTAATGCTGCGGGCAGAAGTGGGAATGCGCGTGCGTTGCGCAAACAAAGCAAGTGCGGAGTGTATCGTTTTATTCAATCATTCTTTTGATGTTTTGGATATTGAGAACCGACGTCAATGAGTTCGGCATTTTTACTGAGTCCCCCCCCCGAGAGGGGACTGGATTTATTAAATAACAGGCAGGGTACCATCTAATCAGCGTCTACCGAGTCCCCCGGGCCGGACTAGGAGCCTGGCTCGGGGTTCATATAATTTTCGTGAGCGGTAATATTTCAAAGGTTGTCGCGTGTATCGAACGGCAAATCAATTGAAATTTCTTCCTCTTCCTCTGGAATCCCCAGCCCCATATTGAACCTTTCTGCCCGAGAACTAGCTCGCTTACATACACAGCCATATGCCTTTATGAATCACGACTTTAGAAGCCAATGCCATGTTCAAACTCAAACAGTCCAGTCTTCGCAAATGGGGGCTTTTTTTTAGATCACACCAAGCCTGCCGGGGCCCTGTTGGAATTAAGTCATTTGAATTCCTTTTGAGTTAGCGGGTTAGCCAGCACAGCCATCAGTGTACTGACACTGACACTGAAGTGCACTAACCATTGAAGCATTCTTGATGAGAGCAAAAAAAAGTGCAGTGCGGCTCAATACATTAGGTGAATGGATTGAGGCCTTTTGTTTGTTATAGGTCATCGAAAGACATTTCGCTATCACGATCATCGACAGTCTCCTCCAATGGCGTTTCCATAGTGTCCTCTCGCGGCAATTCACGAGCCGCGGTGTCCTCCAGTAGTGCCGCGTCCACTGCACTCTTCTCTGCTGTTGTTGCATTTTCAACAGCCACCTCTCCAATGGCGCTGCTGTTCAGAGCAGCTACCCAGTCCGAGGTATCATCGCGCGGCACGACCATGGTGGTGGGGGGCTCTCCGTCGGTGCAGTCGAAGCTCACTTTAAACTTGCGCCCCAGCGGGCCTGCTTTGCCCCGGTCAACAGCACTGCCAACCTTCACCTGGAACGTCTTCATGACCGCGCCGGTATCTACGCGAAGAAGTTGCG
>Ga0307982_1003445_pt1 | contig 12614 bp, 13 predicted proteins | sample OrgLakmetagen989_FD_201847 | JGI IMG/M metagenome (GOLD analysis project Ga0307982, IMG submission 201847) | Saline water microbial communities from Organic Lake, Antarctica - #989 | ecosystem: Environmental > Aquatic > Non-marine Saline and Alkaline > Saline | place: Antarctica: Organic Lake... | reverse complement strand
CCTTAAGCGGCATGGCGTTTGCCATCTTTGTGGGCTATCCAGCTCGCGCGAAGTTCTTTTGCCACGCGATCTACTTCTTGTTCGTACGTGAAAGCACTCGCCAGTGAGTTGGCGTTCCTTGAAATTTTCTCAAGGTATGGCATTGAAGACTCCTCCTGAATCATTTTTGTCGCGTCAGCGAGATCCGACAAATTGGACAGTAATGGAATGAAGTGGACGCCGGGAACTTCTTGCTCCAGGTACGCATTCGTGAAGTCAGAGTCGACTTTGAAAACCACACTGCCAGAAGCTAACCGCCAGAGATGCCCCCAAGCATTAACAAAACCATCAATTTCAAACAAACCTCGGTGCGCGATCCAATTGACCTCGTCGTGCCGTTGGTGGCCTGGATTTCGGTTTTCTTCGACCGATATCCCTTCTGATAGGAGACGCTGAGCATCTGAGTCATTGCACCACATTAATGTACGCGCCACCTTTATATCTAACCATGGTACATTCTTTGCACTTCTTGCAGCGCCAATGCGGTGCAGGCTGTCACAAGAACGTTCCTGGCAAACAGATAGGGCGCTTTTTGAATGCGGGCTCACAAAAGGAGTAGCACATGGAAAGCCAGTTGTAGAGCCTCTCCAGAAGACCTTTCGTTCTCTGGAGCGAAGAGGCTTGCCCAGTTTTCTGACGGTGCGAATTAAATCTCGAAAGCCGTGGTGTTCTATGAAATGCCAATCGGGTATTAGGATCGCTCCAGGGCGAGATGCTTTTTGGATCGAATGGGCGAGTAGTGGGGAACCCATTGAAGCAAGCATACTCACGGCACGCGGAGGGAGGGTAGCGTCATCTTCTGTTTTGATAACAGCAGTGCCTAAGAAGCCCATCAGATGTGGGGACGCAGCCACGTCTGCTAAGAAGCGTTCAGCCATTCCATGATACCATCCATAAGGTGATTTTGGGTCTTCAATGAAACTTTTACGAACTACTTTTCCTTCGTGAAACGTCACGTAAGCTATTTCACCAACGTGGTCAAGGTTGAATGCTTCTGTGAGGTTGAGAACATTTCTGATGGCAGTCGCGTCTACACGTGCGTCTACTAATGGTTGGTTGCTCACGAAGGCAGCGCGATATGCGACCATCGTGCAGGCAATGATGGATGCCACAATTATTGATAAAAAGTATCTCGTGGCGCGCATTCAAAGAAATTATAATTGGCAAGTATCAATGCTATTGTCTACGCAGCTGAAAATAATTATGCGAGCCGTCTCAAATACAACCTATTAAAGCTCCGGGGAGCCTAGTCGTATAGTTTCCACCAAGAAAATGCGTGCATTGCGCTAGTAAATTGCGAAACGTAATGAATGCTCAAGCCCATCTCGCTAGAGTGATACGAAGCAGTACGCTTGAACTCATTAACTGCGCGACTGAAACTCTTAGATTTGCTCCCTTGTTTGCTATTCGAGCCAAGTCATACACCGGCTTCCGGCTCATCAGTTTGAGCAAGCCATTTGGCATTTGACATATTTATGGCACCGACGGAGCATCGAGCTCTATAATATCATATCATCAGTAAAAATAATACATTAGGGCATTTGCTTGAGGTTTGAAATCATCGTCGTTTGAAACCTTCATCATATAATTATCTGCGAGCTTCGAGCTCGAAATCTTGACGACTACTAGAAGCTGCTGCTTGAAGCTAAGAAACTGCTGCTTGAAGCTAAGCTGTAGTATACTATTCTACTGCGAGTGGTCTGATGACAACCACAGGTCATTCAGCATTTAGCTCAAGAATACGCTTGCTCACCAAGTAGCACACCCAAAATCATCCTCTTTTCACTTTATTGCTTACTAATAACAGGTATCGGCGCTCTTAGCATGCGCGCTTCAATAGCTGCGTACGTGCAGGGCCAGTCGTCGCCTGACGCAAATTTCCATGTGCTTCTAGCGGGTGCACAATTATCATTGCCTGCGTCGGCGGGGCACCAGGTTGTTGATCTTTTCCTTTCGATGTTTTTGTTTCTATTCATAAATGACTTAGCACCCTACCCAATTTGGTTGCTAGATGTCTTCAAAAAAATAGATGCCTGACGCTAGCTATTGCATGTTGTTATCTTATAATTTTTGCGGATAGGCGGTAGCTGCCGCACAAAGCCTTCTCTTTGCCGTGCCAACAGTATCCAATGCCCATTCGTCTGGCTTGACGGCTGAGCAACGCCTGCGCCTTGCAGTTGCGACCTTTCGGGTCCTCAACCAAACTTTAGCGGAGAACAACGATACTGACAAAAGCTTGAGTGAAGGTCAATACTTACCATGCCACGACGCAAATGATGAGGGTTTCGAACTTGTAGCTTTAAAACTACTTGCAGACCCGTGGTCAGCGGTACGAGTCTCTTTGTTCCAAATACACCGAGAAAAATATTACGTAAATGCCACCCACAAATTATTTTAAACTGCTTTCTCTACAATCATCAAATTATCATAGGTTCGAAGTGAAGCGGTTAAAGGCTGCGCTCGTGTTCTCTTGCTTGGGCCAGGCGGCGGGCGCCCCGCTCCTGCTTCATTCCTGAATGCTTGTTTTCGCTGCCTGGGAGTACCAGACCTCCTTACTGCTGCGCACGATGCAAGCGCTGGCGCCAGTAGTGACGACAAGAGCGATATTATCAGCGATGATGTCAGCAATGAAGGCAGCTCGCTTAATGAGATCGACTGGCGGCTCGCTGAAGCGCTCATGAAGCTTTGCAGCGAACTCGCTAAAAACCTAAAAAGTACCATCCTTAAATCCTCGGCCGGCTATTGTTCAGCAGTAGTCGAACTTTTGTCGACGCTTGGCCGCCCTGGCTTAGCAGTTGACTTGCTAGCAGTGCTCGCGCATGAACAGGCCTCGGTGAGAGCATGCAAAATTCCATTGCTCGCACGAATGAAGCCAAGCAATACTTCAGAAATAGAGGGCTCGGAATATTATTGGGTGACTGTAGCGATTGCTGACATCATCCGAAATCTTTTCAAAATTGTCGCTTACTTTTCCCTTGCATTATCTCTTTTTCTGTTCGTTGCATCAATAGGTTCGAGTTTCAGTTGTCAGTGCGATCAATGCTCTCGTTGAGCTTTCCTGTGTTCTTGATACCAATGACAAGAGCGGCAATACGATTACCGCAAGCAGCATCACACCTCAACAGAGTCGTGAAGTTCAGCACCGAAACTCGCTTGTTGACGCAGTAGTATTGCGATGGCGTAATGGCATGGCAACAACAACTGGTGATAATCCCAACGACGACAGGGAAAAGAAGAACAACAGCAGTGAATCTTGTATCAACGCAGCAGAAGCTGAAGGGTTGCTATCCTTGCTCGCACTTCAACTAGGGGCCATGCCTTGGCCTAAACGATCTCTCCGTTGGCAGCACTCCAATGCACAAGCATCAATCAATAATACCTTGTCGTCACTGCCGCTACCCTCAATTGAAAACCTAGTCCTGGAAGCCGCGCAATGGCCTGGAGCTTCTTCCGTGCGGCAAGCAGCTGCTGATTTGGCCACTGCTTCCCTCTTTGGTGCAACAGCTGGTCGACCGTCGGGGAATCTTTTGGCTACGGTTGTAGACTCTTCCTCTTTCTCGAAAACTTCAACTGCAGCTGTTCAATTCGCGATGTTGGAATCGGACGCTTGTGTTGCCGGCTTTGATTTCATACGGAAACTAGCTCGCATATCTGCTGCCGTTCGTCCAGAGATATGCTTGCCTGCATCCACTGCGCCTTCTTCTCTGAAAGCTGGTACAGAGCAACCCACTTCATCAAATGATACAGCGGCTAACAGTGCAGCGACTTCAGGCGCAGGCTCATTCTCTACTACTGCTGCTGTTGCTGCACCAAGTTCAACTGTCGAAGAAGAAGGCTTGTTGCTATGCCAAGACGCAATCTTGAGCGAAGTGCTCGTGCACGCTCTCGTGCTGCATATGAGCTCTTCTTCTTCTTCTTCTTTTTCTACTTCTTCGAGTATGCTCCCCGAAAACGTTGCCTCTGGAGAACTTCTGCGGTTTGAGCTTGGGCGCACTCTGTGGCCTGATTGGAGCAGTGACGATGCACTTGAGGGTATTTCAGGTCGAAAGCAAGCAGGCTTATGGGGGCAAGTAGCACGATCACTGAACTCTGACCAAAGCTTTGAGGTAATGCAAACAAGCATGCGGCAGTGAAAGACGTCAGAAAGTAGAGGGTAGCTGGGGCATCATTTAACGTCTCCTCTCTCTTTGTGATCCAATATGAGTTCCTATATTTATACGCGCTATCTATTGCGGATGCGTGTTATCGTGCGTTTCAGGTGTGGCGCATGGGTACACAACTAGTGCCACTCTTAGCGCGCCTTCTTACTACCCTTGCTGCTCTACCGCTGGATTCACACGAAAGCAGAGTTGGTGCTCATGTTAGTGGCTGCAGAAGCGACGGGAGCAAAAGCAATAGTGGTCAAATGCACAACATTCTAAGTAAAGCGCTGACCTTTGCATTGGATGCGACCTCGCCAGTAGGGATTAGCGTTGAGAATATTGAAAATGGAGCACGCGTGGCAGCAGCGTCATTTTTACGGTGCGCGCGTGTGTTCTTTTTATCTCACGCATTTTTTTTTAACTTTCTAGACTGCTTGCTTGTATCTTACGCTGCTATGCGCTGATTTATTCCTTTCCTTTGAGCGCGTTTTGATCTTCCTTGATGTTCAGGTGGGTCGCAGTCCACGGCCGGCGTTGCGAAGAATTGCTTCCGCCGTCACCAACATCTGGGGCACCAGCTACAAACACATCAACAAATGAAGCTGAAAGTAGCACTAGTAGTGGTGGTGTGATTTCAACCGTGAATATACGGTCTCACAGCCAGTGGTCCACAGCTCACGATGGGTTGGTGGGAGATAGCGAGGTGAGTCTTTCTTATTTCCAGCAACAGACCAAAATTTGTTGTTGTTTTTTACAACGACGTCATATTTATCGTTGTATGTCCATGTATGCTTTGTAGGCCATGCAAGCGTATTCAGAAGCATTACGATACTTGCAGCGTTGTCAGCCAAATGCTCTGATGTTGACAGCGGCCACAGCTCGCTCTGCTTTACTTGGGAGTGGTACTTTTTCACCTCATCATGCTGTTGATGCCAGCGGCAGTGGAAACACAGGAACTACAGGGGTGGAAAATGCAGTGAGAGCAACAGGAGATGAAGCGATGGCTCCATTGGCGCTGTTGGCAGCACGAAGCACGCCCTTCCTGGCCTCGAGGAATGAGATTACGGCACCGTCTTTTGTGAGTTCGTCCTATTCGGCCCATGAAGAAGACGCGCGAGTCATGTCCGAAGAAACTGAAGCCCTGTGCTGCGCTCTCGCTTTTGTGCGTGCATCGCCCACTGAGAGTTCGGGCACTGATGCTGCTACTGAATTCACGACATCTGCAACAATTGCAGCAGCCAAGGCAGCGGTGGCACTAGTGGTGCAGTGGCACGTAGCGCACGATAACTGCGATGGTGATCTCAATCCGAGCAGTCAAGACGAAATCAGTGATGAAACGACAAAAGCCAAGAATAGCTCGGGTTTATGCAAACGTTTGCATCAAGTTGCAAGTAACGCTGCTGTGCGTGCGTCACTTGACGCTTCAGGAGCAGCAGCAAACAGTAGAGCTACAACAGTGGAAGACAAAAAAGCAACAGAAACAACACGAGGTGCAACCAACAACAGTCCAGCGCCGCTGCCCCCACGCTTGTTTTGCTTGTTAGCTGACTTTGCTGCTGCTGCATCAGCGCTAGGATCTGAAGATGAAACGAGAGCTAGCGGGAGTGGTGCCATGCCTCTCGTGCCTGTTCTGCTCCGATGGCTCCTGTCTGTGTTCCCTGTAGCTTCACTTTCAAAGGCAACAACGCCGCCAACTTCTTTTCTTGATGCGACAGCCACGACAGCGGCAGAAACGATCTCTGCAGCAGAACCATTAGGAGGAGCTGCAGCAACAACAGCGGCCTCTACATCAGTAGCCGGCGTCATATTCGAGAAGCCTCGACCGCCTCCTGGGTGGCGATGGCGCTCTGAAGCTGACGCTGCTGCGGCTGGCGTGGCCATCGCAGCCGCCTTGGTGGAATGCCTGCAGATTCCTCCCTTGCTGGGTGCGCGCTTAGGGCTGGACAGCAAGGAGAGCAGCTCGCCTGCTGTCGTTCCTGTTCCAGCTCCTATTTATCCACCTGCTGCTGCTGCTGCCGCTTTTCCTCCTCCTCCTCCTTCAGAACCGCTGATCTCGTCACTGCCTCCTCCTCCACCAAGGCCACAGCCTATTGGGGCAGATGGTGAGGCCAGTGCTTTCAGTATTGAAGATGAAGACACTGACGTAAATCATAATGCCCGTGGCAATAAAGACGAAGCAGCACAATCATTGGTGCTATGCCTTGACGTTGTTGCAGCGATATTGCGAGCTGCTGTGGCTACCAACGCTACCAGCACCGCATCTAATGCTGCTACTGTCCGTCTCCTGAGCCGTCTCGTGGAATGTGCAGCGCTTGCTACCAACCATCTGATTGTCACGGTACTGCCGTCCTTGGAGCCTCGTGAGACATCTCTGACCAATGTCTCTAGTGAAGGCAGTCGCAGTAGTGGCAGTGCTACAAATAGTAGCAGTAGCAGCGGTGTTGCCAAGGGTAACAATAGGATGCGTGCACTGGCAGCAAATGCTTTGGCTAAATTGCTGTCAGCAGCGTTCCAATTAGAAGGTGTAGGTGTGTTTGCGACGGTGCGCGCGCCTGCTGTGCCTTCAGCGGCAGCATTAGCGCCAAACGAAACTTCAACAGGTACTGCTGCTGCTGCTGCGGCTGCACCCGTGGCACAGAACGATGAGCTAACGACAAACGAGGTTGACGAAGACTCCGACTCTTCGGACTGGGACGCAAGTGACAACGACGACGACGATGGTGGCAATGGCGGCGCTGGTCTCGATGGTGGAGATAGCACTGGACCACCTTGCCTTTGGACTTTCGTGGTGAGGACCTTGGTGCTGAGTGCTAATCAATCAGCTCCAAGTTCGAGCACGGGTGATTCGTTGCATTCTTCAAATGGCGCCCCAACACAGGGATCGCTCTTAGAAGAAGCCCTTAGCGTACTCCCGGAAGAGGACGCCACTACGCGCGTTCTTTTTTTGCTTCGAGAACCCGATTGATTTGCGTCGGTGTATAGGGTTGGTAATTTTTCTTAGAATACAAAGGAGCGCACTCCAGACAGTATGGCCAAGTGTTTGCACTTATATACTTCTATGAATATTGCCATTGATATGGTACCGTTTCTCCTTAAGTAGATCATAAATTTGAATTGAAGATCAAAGCCCAATCAAAATAAGGACCGAATTCACCCCTCTTGTTTTCAATCACGTTATAAATACAGGGCGACTTAGCGAGCGCAAGAAAAAAAACTTATTAAAGGCGCTGGTAGGCGTAAAATATACGTACCCAGGGGGTTGTAATTTTTATTAAAGGATGGAATCAAGCGACCACTTTCAACTTTTTAAACCTCAGCGTAGACTTTTATACCCACGTGCACATTGCTATCACAAAGTTCCATCTCATAGTGCAATGCCTGCGAGTCGTGCGTCCACTGCAGCCACATTTTCCGTGACCTGTAGGCCAACATTGAAAGGAGGCAAATGGCAAATGAAAAGTGCGCACGTAAATCTGAGGAGAATCCTTCGTGCACCAGTTCGTCATGAGAAGAGTATGGCATGGAGGTAATAAAGTAGACAGAGACAAGCACAAAATTCGAGGAAAAAGTATGAAAAGAAGGGAGAATGTTTGAAGATGGATGTGACACCTGGCTCAGGTTATCCGATAAGTTGCTCGCCAGCAAAGCCAGCGCTTCACGGTCTCGGCTCGCAGCGCTGGCCACTTCTTGCCGGCTCTGCTCGAGGGTGCTCAGCCGGTTGATGACGTTGATGCTGGCTTCGTGGACACCCTGTGAAGGATGGGAAACGGAAAAAAAAGAAGATAAAACACGCAGCGTGTCGGATATGCGTTTCAAGTGAGGAAAAGAACCACACAAACACCGACATAAACAAATATGTATAATATATTTGGACAAACTTGAAGCGAGCGCAGCCGTCCAATGAGACCAGGCAACATGGGCCCGTATTCGTCGATCGCTTGCGTGCGCTGAAAGAGGGCCGCCACTGCTGAACGTTCGTCAATCGAGGTGCCACCACCGCCACCACCGCCACTGCTGCTGCTGCTGCTGCTGCTTCCACATTTGCCACCACTTTTGCCACCACTTGTACCGCTAGCGTACGCTTTCTGCTCCTGAAGCACTTGTTGGAGTGCGGCTTGCAGCGGTTGCAGTTCTTGGCGAGCTTTGGCGATGGTCTCGGGCTCGAGTCGTGCCACCTGTGAGGTACGCAAAGGAAGACGATGGATGGCAAAAGGTAAAGAGAAAAACAAGAAACAGTACTCTACACCAGAAAATCCATTAACTATTCATAAGCGCATGCAACATGCGCACTAGTTTGAGACAAAAAAAAAACAGAGACCTTGAACGTTATCAATCAAGAGCAATAGTTAGGAGTTCTATTTACCCGAGCTTCAAGCGCTGCTAGAACTTCGCCTAAACTAGCGTTACTCCCACCACCACCACCACCACCACTGCTACTGCTGCTATTGTTACGCCCGAGCCTTCCTACCAAACCGCCCAAAGCCCCAGCGTCATCTACAGGAGCACCTACGGCGCCCTCTACCCGAGCCATGCGTTCTTCGAGGGCAGCTACACGCGCAGCTCTGCTGGTAGCAGGTGCACCTTTGTTGCGGCTACTGCTCAAGCCAGAGCTGTCTCCTTCATTGTCGCCGTTATCATCGTTTGAACCTGGCGGATTCACGTAAAGCTCAAAGGTTGCTCCTGTAGCATTAGTACTTTTCCCGCCGCGTTCCTCTTTGCTGCTATCAATGCCAGCCTCTTGTGCGGCCACTTTGAGGTTCTCGACAGCGGCAAGAAGCGCGGCGGATGCACCTCCACTGCCGTCTCCACCACCGTTGCTGCTGCCACTGCTTTTCAGTAGGCCTAGCTCGTCGGCCGCGCTGTTGCCACCCACAAGTGTGCGAAGAGCTGGGGCAGAGCCTGCTTGGTTTAAGCGCTGCCGCACACCCAAGAGCTCGTTCCGCAAAGCAACAAGGACGTCACTCGATGCGTTGTTTGCACTAGGGCTAAAGCCATCATTGCTTTCGTGGTTAAGCACCGCGAGGTCCGTTTCCAAGTCTTCGAGCTCAGCCCGTAGACGAAAGTATCGCGACACTGGGTCTGTTGAGGCTTTAACTCCTTTGGCCACACTGCCCCGCCCGCCCACACCGTTTGCCACTAAGACAGACGACCCGGTACTGCTACCCGTGCCGCCTAGCCCAGAACTGATTCTCTTGTCGCTTCGGGTCGTTTGATACACTTTGCCAGCGAACACTTCAAAGGCGTGCTGCGGCTGCACGCTAGAGTTGTCGAGCGTGGCTTCAGGCACTGTTGGTGGCTTGGAAGGTTGCTCGCCTCGTTGGCGCACGATGCCATGAGATACTACGTCGTCATCCGGCGTAGCGTAGACTTCTTCGTCCATGTGTATATAATGAGGGACGCAGTGCAGCTTCTAGTAATGGTAGCAGATTAGACTAACTGTGAGAGTAGATAGAGCAAGCTTGATTGAGAATTCAAATATTTTCACTATTTTCATCACGAAAAATTCTGCAACGGACAAAATTTCTTCCAGCATCATCGCGCCAAAAATGGTGAATCTTTCCTCATCGGGCTGATTGTCCTACTAGTAGTGCCTATCGAAGGGTAGTTCTAATGATTATATGGCCATGAAGTACACGTTGTGTAAGTAGCACTTTAACGCACTCAATTTGTGTATCAATTGTATCATCTTTGGCGTAGCAGTGAGACAACTTTCATTCGAGGCAGCAACCAAGACAACAAATTTGACTCAGGTACCTTTGGATTAATAATGCCCTTGCCACACCACGGGGGCCATAACTATCAGCAGCTTGACAGCTTGGATGAGGAGAATGGAGACGGTGACAAAACCGACGATGGTGATTTCGTAGATGGTGACCGCTTCATTGACGCTAACTTCACGCTCACTTCGCCACCGAAAGGTGACGACAATGATGAGAAAGACCGAAGTGGCATCAATGTTTCATTTGCTGACGGAAGCCACTCGAATGCTGCGCTAGAAGCTGTGCGGTGGCAGGCATACCTAGACAGCCGGGCATCGGGCTACGGTGCTGTTGTTGCTGACGCTAGCGTTAGCTTCGCAGAATACGATCGCGAGGAAGAAGAGGTACAACTAGAATGAATTCAAAACTTTGAATCAATACCTGAAGTCAAATTTTGGAAGCGTCTTTATTCGATGTCGTATTTAATCTTTTTTTGTATCGCTGTAGGTGCCGCTCGAGGCCTTTGATCCTAGTTTATGGGGCAGCGGCGGCCGAAGCTTTTGGCAGAATGACACCACTGTGGAGGATACTGCATACTGGTTTGAATTTGTGTTGAGTGGGATGAGTGCTCTTTGCATTGATCAATTACCCTATCTAATTTTTTAAGGGTAGGAGGAAAGTTTAAACACGTGTTTGAATTTTGGACTCATATATGTGTCTTCGTTAACAAATACAGGGAAGATGCGCACGAGTATGCAGGCCAGTCCCGAGCTGCTGTCTTAGCAGCGGGCAACCAACGTCTTGAACGCCAAAATACCAGACAGCAACAACAAGGGCAATTTGATAATAGTAGTAGGCAGCCAAGGCAGTTTAGCCTTACACAAGAGGGCATTCACCGCTCGAATTACCGTCAGCACTTGCCCAGTAGATACGGAAATGACGGTAGACGCTTGCCGACCTCTAGTAGCAATACGATTGTTGACGGCGACGACAGCAGTGACGAGGATATTTATCGATTCGAAAGCCTGTCACACCAACGCTCGTTCTCTCGGGATCAACTTGGACGGTGATAACTTAGCCATCATTTTTGTTAGACATCGATTGTCATTTTTCGTTACATTTTTGAGTGTTTGTCCTAATTGTTTCCTCTCTCTCTCCTTCGATCTCAAAAGTTACGACGGTCCTGAAACTGCAATGAAGCGTCGGCCACCTCTTAATGGTTACCGCAATAGACCTCCCGACCAACCGCCACCTTGGCGCCACGACTTTCCCGGCAGCTACGGGGGCGGATACAGCGACAGTCACCGCGACGAAGCACGCACTTTTTATTCCGGCGATGGTGGTAGGGACGGTGGCGATGGCAGCGACGTTGGTGATACTGGTGGCCAAAACCACAACAGCCAAAGCGCGAAACTAGATCCTCGCACTCAGCACAGCGAAACCGCTGCCATTCCACATCTTGTGAATGCTCTACACCGACCCGATTACTATGGTCCGCCACTCACGCCTGCAGTAAACGTTGACGCAGCTCGTGTTCTCGGTAGCAACGACACTTTTCGAGCCCAGATCAACAGTGGCACAGAGACTTACTATAGCAACAGTAACACTCATTACAATGCGCGCACTTCGCGACAGAGCTCTGGCACTTTCCCCTTGGGCTCCGAAGGTGGCGACACGAGGTATCTTTATTCTTGTATTGACTGTCTTTATCTTCGACGTTACTGCGTACATGTATAATTTGTTGTTGTCGTCGTCTACATTATATTTTGAAGGTCTGTGGGATCCTGGCAAACGTATGGAACAGACCAAGAGGACCCACTTGCTGATCCTGAGATGGGATTGAGTAGCATTCAAAGCCAAATGAAGTGGGTTGAAAAAGACGGAAAATGGTCATTGGTGGACAAGGAACCGAAAGATGGAAGCGATACGAAGAGAGTTGGCAGTGGCGAAAGAAAAGTTGAAGAGAATGGCGAAGATTGTCATGAAGAAGAAGCTTGTAAAGAGCTTGAGGATGCAGTCGCGAGTAACGCCAGCAGTAAGAAAAGTCGGCGGGTATCTTTCTTGTGGAGCACCAAGGAATCAACCAAGGCAAAATGGGGTAAACCTCAAAGAGCATCTTCAGAAAAGCCTTCGCGCCGCAAAACCCAGAGCGAAAATGCGAGAGCAGGAGCAGCAGCGTCAACTGCTGCGGCAGTGGCAGCAGCGTCGTCGGTCTCAGCTGGGTCTCAAGAAACGAAATCGTCAATAGAGGGCGATTCAGTAACCGCTGATGCGAATTCTCCATCGAAAGGCTTTTTTCGCCTTGTTCGTGCACGAAAAAACGACAAAGTCGTCAAAAAAGAGCCGGCAAAGGCAGATGGTGACCGAAACGGCGACAATAAGGGTGACGATTCTTCAGTTGATGGCGACGGCGGCAAAAGCGAGGACGAAGAGAGACGCCGAGATCGATGCCCCATTTCAAAAGGCTTACTCAGCAACTTCGTGTCCAGCCGGTGCGAGGCTCTGTCCAAATTTATTTTTTGGTTTCATTCATACTATTCATAGCGCTATTGGTAGAATTTGCTACTCTTACTTCTTATTCGCTTTATTCTATTGCGTTTCTATGTGTATTCCTACATTTTAGGTTTCGACGCATGAAGCACCCAGTGTATTGGTGTGGGATGAACGCGGGCATAACGGTGGCCTGTGTGTGGTTCTTAGCGTGGCGCTACACCCGTTTTCTGTGTGAACGCCG
>Ga0307982_1003443_pt1 | contig 12622 bp, 15 predicted proteins | sample OrgLakmetagen989_FD_201847 | JGI IMG/M metagenome (GOLD analysis project Ga0307982, IMG submission 201847) | Saline water microbial communities from Organic Lake, Antarctica - #989 | ecosystem: Environmental > Aquatic > Non-marine Saline and Alkaline > Saline | place: Antarctica: Organic Lake... | reverse complement strand
TCAGGGGGGGTGGGGGCGGGGGCACCGTTCACTCGATTCACGGTTAGTGTCGAAATAGCTGAGGAAGGTCGCAAGCTACCGTAGCTCTCATGGCGCTATCGCCAAAGCGGCACCAATTCAGCCATTTGCATCAAGCGTGACGTATCAAGGCTAGCGCTTACCTCTGGATACATACTAGCAAATAACTAGCTGAGGCCGCAACCAAAATCGTTTGAACTCCTGTTTCTCCCTACCGAATGTTTCGTCTGCGGAGGTTAAGGCGGAGCTACTGCCTCACACAATTTCCCTCCTTGGCGGGCAGCGGCTAATTGCCACTCGCTTTCGGGCATGTCTTCTGCTGCACTCCGCACCAGGCCTACATCCATACGGGGGCAAAGGAAAGAAGACACGAAATAATGTGTGCACGGAGCCAAAAAGACTTCTTCTATAACTTCTCCTTTCTTTGATGTCTCCTACGAAGATTGACTACCCTGCCCTCCTGACCCTCTCATAAAATATATCAGTGCAACATTTCATCAAATTTACCGCCCAGCCACGACCCTCCGAGCGGCTTCTTGAGGTCCGGCTGCACGCCGTAGCCGTTGATGTCAGAGCCAGCGGGGGTTTGGTACCTGAAGAAAAAGTGTAAAAAGAAAAAGAAAAGTGATGTGCGTGAAGCAGACAAAAAGATAAATCAATACGACGCAAATAGATGTAAACTCCTCAGTGTGAGGTAAAATTTGCGTGCATGCAAGCACATGTATGTGCGCGTGCGTGATGCCCGTGGATTAAACAAACACTGCCAAAGCAAGACGATGGTCATGCATAAACAAGACGATGGAAGAATGCGCACAGAATACAGAGGAACCCTAGTAATCGTTCGCGCATTAGGAGTAGGAGTACATACTTGGCCACAGTGACGATGAGGCCGCTGCCGTCGTTTAGGCCAAACACCCCCTGGATAAGCCCTTTCCCGAAGCTGCGGTCCCCCGCCACCAGGGCCCGGCAATTGTCGTGCAAACCCCCTGTAAGCACTTCGGCCGCGGAGGCGGACCCTTGGTCTTGCCACACCTAATGTAATAGTGGAAATCAAAATTCATGCGGGCAAGTGTGCAGTTTTGTTTGCACTCAGCGACATCAAATCATACTTGAGAGAAAAGGAGAAAGCAAAGATATCTACACTTGCGTCAACGGAAGTGCAAGTTTGAAGAACTGCAAATACATGACCGTGCACTCACATGCACGAAGGTACACATACAACACAAAAGTACTACGGCTACGCAAGCACATGTACCATCAGGGGGTCATCGGTCAGCACGCTCCCACGCTCCGACCGAAATTCGGTCTTAGTGCCCGCGTTGTCGGCTGCGAAAGTGACGGGGCGGTCCGCCATGAACAGGGACGCAATTTGCGTGGCAGTTTGAAAGGTGCCCCCGCCGTTGCCCCTCAGGTCTAGAATATAACGCTCGGCGCCCTATTATGGTATCATACATAAAAGTACGTGTGCAAGTGATAAGTAAATGCACGAATGTAGGGATTGATTGATAAGGGCAGAAAAAAAAACAATCACAGTTCAAATACGTTTTACTACATGTATAAACCAAAAATAGGAATGGGGCAAAAGCCCACGCCTGCGCACCTCTTTCTCCAGCTCTTGAATGGCGTGCTTCATGGAAAGGGGCGCGCGCGCATTGAACTCGGCCAGCCGCAAGTAGCCCGTCTTGGAATTGGGGAGCATTTTGAACACCACTGGGTCAGCTAGGAAGGCCACCTGTGATTTAAGAGGGTGCATACATATATACGTGTGTGTGTGTGTATTAGTGCATACATGGTTGTGCATAGTACGAAAAATGGTGATTTAAAGTTAGGTCAATAGAAATCAAAGTAATATTTTCACTCATGTTTTTCTTCTAGTACTACTACTATTTCTATAATACAATTACAAGAAAAACGTTTCCTTGATTACCTTTCGCGGCAAGCTGACAGCCCGCTCTTGGCCATTGCCGTTCACGCTTTGCACCACGAGCTCCAGAGTTGCGCTCTCAGACTGGGACACTAGGTCCACCTGGGCACATGTAGTCGCAGTGGACGAGGAAGCAGCACGCAAACCAGAGAAGAACGAGGGTTAGGCAAACAACAGAGTGCATGCCACGTATAAAGTTTATTCTAAAATCGCTTGCAAGTGTACAGCGACAGCACCCACCCACATGGCGCACACACAGGAATAAACTACACACACGTTGTGTTGTGCCACATGCGCGAATACTCATGCACTATTATCGTACCACGTCAAACGAGGACATGCCCTTGGTGGGTTGTCCGTTGATTTGCATCACTTTGTCCCCCTTTTGCAGCTTGGCCTTCTGGGCAGCCGACGACTCCATCGGTGGAGAGGCCACCACCATCTGGCCGTCTGACAATAGAATAGAATATAATAGAATAGGAGAGAGTGGCATGGCGTGGGATAGGGTAGGCTAAGAAACGCAGGGTGCATCAATAAATATATATTTTCTTCTTTATTCGTAGGCAGAGGCAGTAGTAGGAAGGCGCACTGCCATGAAGGCAATCAAGTTGCCTGTTTTTTCTCTCTTGAGGCAAACACAAAGACAATCGCACAATAACAGCACGCACACTGCATTCAGGGAAGACTTGCACAACTATCTCTTTCCCGAGCGCCATAACCACCCACACAAGCACTTAATCGAAACACTAACTAAGACACGAATGTGTATACCGTCATCGGGAGAAAACAGCACGCCCGCACCAATCAGATCAAACTTCGCCAGAGCCGCATAGGTAGTCTTGTCTACTGCTCGGGTGTACTTGTCGCCTGAGAAGATTTAAAAAAAAAAGAGAGAGATAGGAGGAGACAGATAAGTGGTGGTGGTTTTGAGAATCTAGTAGTGTACATGTAACAAAATCGAGGAGGAAGGCAAAGCACGATTAAAAATAAGAACAAAATCGCGAAAGAAACCTAGCCTAACTTAGCCTTCGCTAAATTCAAGTGCTCATTGATAAAATAATACTAAAATAATGCCGTAAAATACGTGTGTGTGATTTACCGAGGCTCTTCGCCATGAGGTCGATGGCACTGTAGCTGTTTTCACGGAGACCCTAATATATGTATGCGCATGGATACAATGAGACACCAGCAGCCGAGAAGACGGTCAGAGGCAAATGAGGGCAAATGGTTTAAATTTGTCAAATATTTTCAGGAAATGACCAAAGTGTTGATTTACTTGTAAAATATGTCATATATACCTTCGCGTTTGCTTCTTTCCTCACGGCGTTCCAGTCTTGGCCTTTGAAGGACTTGTCGACGTAAAACTTGTTCAAAAGCTGCCACGCTTCCTCGACTACTGGATCAGTAGGGTAGTCAACCGCTGCCATAGTAGATGTGCCTGCTCCTCCGGCAGGACCTTTGTTGAAGTCCTCTGCTCTGCCTACCACTGGCGCCGCTGTAGCAGGCGCAGCTCCTACCAAAGGTGTACTCTCCTCTGCCCAGGCCTTCAAGGAAGGTTGCCACCCTGAAGGCATAGGTAAGCCTATGGGAGAACCGGTGAGGAATAATGCCATAAGACCTGCTAACGCTGCTGTGTGAGCCTGTTTTCCCCATGCAGCGACTCCGTTAGCTGAGCTTGAGGCGGTTGACACCCTCCTTTGGTTGCTGTTGACCGGCTTAACGCCCCTCCTGTCATCCACTACGACCTTCCTAGCCCAGGCTATTAAAGTAGGGCATTTCTTAGGTAATGCGGATTTTGGCGCGTGCTGTAAGAAGCCACTAGACAACCATGGTAGTGCAATGGACGCGGCAAGGATAGGAGCAACTTTCCTCATTTTTTTGCTGAGCCCGTCTTGATTGATGTCGTCTTGAAGATAAGGAATAGAATACAATATTAGAGCCAACCCAAATCTCAAGACGACCACCAGAAACTCCAGAAACATCCTTGCTTGTTGTTGCTTGAAAATGGATCTTCTTCTATTATCAAGAATCAAGAAGCTGAAGAAGATCTTTTTCTTTTTCTCTTCGAGTTGACGTAATTTGACACCTCATTGATAATGCTGATCTACATAAGGCACGTGGCGGCGTACTGACGTGAAGATTGCCCTTCGTACGTAGATTTGAGATATGATTTGGGCACTTCGTGTCCTCGCACTGCTAGTATGGGCTCCCAACTTTGGAGTCGACCAATCAGCCGAAGCGTTCTTGATGCCTCGGCCCCGTGTTCTTCGCGGCACCAGCCATGGCACCATGACGCAATTGTTCCCAAAAAGGGACACAGATAGAGGAGCACACCGTAACCGATTTAAAGTACGGCCAGCGCAGCTTTTGATGTCTTTGAATGTGCCGTATCAGTCTGAACAATTAAATACCCTGACACGAGGCCTCGGACAGGTATGCACCGTAGGTTATTGCAAATAAAACTGCTCCATTAAGTTCCGATTTTGTTTTGGTTCACATAACGAATCATCATAGATGAGACCCCAGTACCTTGATAATGACTTGTAGCATCATTATACATTTGAATAGCTCCATAACATTCGTGTTATCGTTTTTGTACGGTAAACCATTTTTTCCGATGCACATGCACACACGTCGCCCCAACCGACCACAGTTATCCACGGCGCACGGATGGTGCTTGACGCCACAAGACGAGCAAAATTTGGCAAGATACCAGGGCGCTCTCCACCGAGCTACTACTTACTTATCTGCTACGGCTCAAAAGCGCGTAGATGTAGCTCTCGAAGTAGCTTATCAGGTGAGCGTAAAGTTGGCTAAGCAAGTAAGCAGGCTGTTTTGGAGTGAATATGTAAATGCGACGAGAAACGAATGCACAATTCTTCGATTGATTACTGTTTTCTTTATATAGCTTGCAGATTCTTAACTCGACTTGCTTTGGGGAACAATTAGCGATAGGTGACTGTAGCGTATGCTTCCCTTATTTGCACATATACTACTGTACGTAGTAGTTACTCCAAGGGGTGTATTATTTGAATCGTCAGCATTATCATTTTTTATTTGATTTTTTTTCTGCATTTGCGTGCCCATGTATTCACCCGCTAGGCTCATTTGGGGCAAGTGCGAAAGAGCGGCGCGCCGTACGTGGAGCACCCGTTGTCCGTGGCCATTATATTAGCGCACCTCCGCCTGGACGACGACTGCCTTTGCGCGGGCCTCTTGCACGATACGGTGAAGATAACCTCGTAGAAGGCACCTACACATCAACCTGCACATACACACACACATTCCCTCGCGCATGTGCTTTTCACTGAATGTGCTGTCGGCGATTCGCCTGTATTTTTTTCCCTGTATAAATTATATGTGGCTGTTCTTATGTGCGCACATGAATTCACTGACGCCATAACTTTCTAACCCAGGTTGAAGACACCCGCTTGTCGTTTGCTGACGTGGAAGCGGTGTTTGGCCGCGCAGTGCGAAAGCTGGTGGAGGGAGAAACCAAGGTTGGAAATGTGTGTTCTAGACTGAAAATATATGGCGTCGCTTGATCCTTTTTTCATTCATTTTCTTCTACTTGTTTCTTTGCCCTCTCATTTCGCTCTTTTCGGTATGCTTCTGCACACGGAAGGTAAGCAAGCTTGCGCAGTGGTCTGCAGAGGAACGCGCCAGCCCCACAGCAGCTTCTGCGATTCCTAGCAGCCGAGTTGTCGATGACCCAGATGCAGCTAATCATGTCACAGGCCCTTCGATCCACCATAACACGATGGTAGATCAACAGCAGAGGTCTGCAAAAGAAAGCGCTGTCAAGCCCCATGCTCGCAGCAGTGCTCTCAACCGCACCGCTAAGACAACCGCTGCCACAAATGGCAACAACATCAACAACAGCAACGATTACGATAGCGAGCAGCTGGCAAATTTGCAACAATTGCTGATTGCCATGAGCCAAGATTGGCGGGTGCTGATGATCAAACTCGCGGACCGTCTGCACAACATGCGCACGTTGCACGCCATGCCGTTGCGCAAGCAGCAGCGCATCGCGCGGGAGACTTTGGAAGTGTTCGCGCCCCTGGCCCGCCGCGTTGGGGTGTGGGCCATCAAAGAAGAGTTGGAAGACCGCAGCTTTGCCATTTTGGACCCGGAAGCGTTCCGTGCGGTGGAAAAAGCGTTGCGCGCGCGGCGCCGCGCCCTCCAGTTTCCGGCTAGAAGCAGGGAGAGAGGCGACAGCAAAAGCAGCAGCAGCAGCAGCAGCAGGAGCAGGAGCAATGATAGCTGCGATATCAAGAGGAACGACGGCAGCAGACGGGCTGAGAATGGCGACGACGTCGGACCCCTTTCCCTCCGCGCCGAATGCGCGCGGCTGCAACTGCAACTCGCACAAGCCCCCGGCGGGCTCGGCAATCAAGTGGCGTGGGTGCGGGTGAAAGTGCGCTCCAAGGGAGTCTACAACACTTGGCGCAGCATGAATCGGCATTGCGGTACTTCTGCTTCCTTTACTGCTCCAGATACAGAGAGCAACGCCGCTTCCATCGATGGCTATAGTAATGGCAGCGGCCGCAATGTAGAAGGCACCAGTGTCCACGAGGTCATCTCTGAGGTAGAGGGTATTGGCGTTCGAAGCGGAGATATGGCGGCAGCCGTTGCTGATGCCATCACTTTTCAGGTCATTTTTGACCTCAAGCTTAACCATGGTGGTAGCAGAGGCAGCAGTAACAGCCATGGAGATAAAGATAGTGCTTGCGGCGCCAGAGGGAGTGCCTACAGCGGCGACGCCAGTAGCGCTGGCCGCACCACCACCGCTAGCACTACCACTACCTACAATGGTGACAAAAAGAAGTTTGAAGAACTGCCACGCGAAGTAGCAGCTGCGGCTGACGAGGTCTTTGCAGCACCTTCTTGGTCTACTTCTTCTGAAGAAGCAAAGAATGTTGTCGTCGACCCATCTACACAACAGCAGCATCAACGGTGCGTGCTTGTGCATTGACGAACATGACAAAATTGTAGTTACGATCGGGCTTGTCCTCAACGAAAAGATAGTTGAACCATTTAGCAAAATACCCCACGCACCGTTGAACTCTCATTTGGACACTGTCCCGGCTACTCTTACATACATTTTTGTTTCCGTATAATTAACGTACCTTACTCTTGTCATAGAGCGTGACTATTTGTCTCTGGCAAAGTAGGTGGGCAGCAGTGGCCGCAGCCGCCGCGACTGAAGCTGCAGAAGCAGGCTTACACGAGCTCATGGAAGATGACCTTTTTGATTATCTCCTGCGCTTAGAAGGTGGGTTTTCTTTTATGATAATTGCATTGCACATTTGATTATTTATGTACTGCTGTGCTTGATAATGTGTTTTGTCTTTTCTTGCCTACAAAACAGGGCTCGAGGGTCGCTATGGTAGCATACTGCGGCCTGCTGGAATCGCCGCCGGGTTGTGGGAGGACAGCAGTGACGACGAAGACGATGATGATGATGATGATGGCCTGAATAATTATAGAGACGTGTATGGCATGAAAAGCGACTATTTTAGAGGTTTTTCGTTGGATGATAATGTTGATCTAGGTGAGTTTGGTGTCCATGATGATGACAATGAAGTCGACGACGATGACAACGCGACTGCTCAGAAGCTTCTGGGCCGTTTCTTTTCGAGAGGTGGCGAGGCTTATTACGACAGTAGTATTGGCAGAGCTCCTGCAGGTGGTGATCTTGTTGATGGCATGATCCAGAACCCCAATGGTAATAATGAAGGTGGCGTTGACAATGAAGATGTCGTAAACAATGACGACGACAACGATATTTATGGTGATGTGTTTGGTGGGTATTTGTACGATGCGTGCGCTGGAGAGGTGTTCCAGGAAGAAAATGGCGCAGAAAGTTGCGATAGAAGTAGTAGCGGCAGCAGTACAGCCGCTGTCCGCTTGGATCTAAACAAGCCACGGTGTGTGTCCCTATCAAAGCTTGTCAAACCTGTGTGTGTGTGTGTGAGAGTGTGCGTGTGTGAGTGTGCGTCCCTGTACCTTAAGATTATTTCATGTCTAATTTTGGGGCAGGTTTGTCAGTGAAGCGGCTCTTGATACGTCTGCTTTAGACGAAACCCTTCAATTGGCAATTGATTTGAACGGCTATGATACTAGCGATGCAGGAACTGAAACAACAACAGAGCTTGCAACGAGGGCAGCGAAAGTATCCACAGGCAGAAGAGCACAGGGCAAGATCAAAGAAGGAGATCCAGAGCGATTCTTTGCTTCTGCTGCTGAAGACACCACAGACAATGAAGGAGAAATTGACTCAACCGAGCTTGATCACGAGCTCTGGTGCGTGCTATCCGATAGTTTTTCTTTTCCTCGTCAAACCTTTTCCCTTCTTACCTTGATTAACTTAGAATGTACATCGACTTTTTTTAGTTCCAAATCTTGTTGTTCATGCGTGCTTGCTCAATTGGGGGGTCCAGGTGTTATGCGATGCTTGAAGCAGTCCACAACCTTTACCGGCCTGTGCACCCCCCAAGGGTCAAGGACTACGTTGCGTTCCCAAAACTCAATGGGTACCAAGGCCTGCATACCGTCGTGAACCTCCCTGGTAGAGCAGAGCCCATCGAAGTGCAGGTGTGGGTTCACATAAATACGTTTTGAACTGCCGGTGGAGTATGTTCTTTATTCTTCGTGTTTTTAATCCTTGAACTTCATTACGGTATTGTCTGCTTCAAGAAGGAGCCAAAAAAGCACCAATGAAAGATATCGTCTGGACCCCAAGCGTCCTGAGTTTGAATTAAACACTTGAACGATCTTTCTTTGAACCTATCATTTGTCTCGTCTTTCGTGCTGATAGACTCTTTTTTTTAGGTACGAACTGCGTCCATGGAATCCGTCGCGCTCTTCGGCTTAGCAGCCACCTGGCGCCAAACTGTCGCCGCTGCTGCAACCACTCGTCGAGCGAAGAGCAGGATGAAGGGGGCTCGTACTACGAGTAGTGCACCAACGGATACGCTTGAAGAGGAAGAGGAGAACGGGGTGAGTGCATGCTTTACTTTGCACGATATAGCTGTTGCTTCTACGACGTCGTCGTCAACTCATTTCTCATCAACTAGATTCTCATCGCATCGAAATGAAATTGAAATGCTTTTCGAAGTTACTAGGGCAATACTTTAAGAAGACTTTTGCTGCCTTCTCATTCGCTTGACATTGCTTAAATGTATTCTCTTTTCTTGCTTACTCGTCTTCTAGGATGTCTTTGGCTTGCCCTGGCTTCGCGGCCTGCCGGAAATTGGCATATCGCCGCTCGTTTACCTACCCCCTGTACCCGATGCAGACCACGACGACTACAGCCTTCAAAATGACGAAAATAACGTCAATAAAGGAAACGAAGGAAAAAATGGAATCAGAGTGAGAAAATCAAGTGAAGGAGAACCGAGTGGAGCAGGAGATTTAACGCAGTTACTGTTGTCGAAAATTGCGACTGACCGGCGCTTCGTGCGAACACCTCAGGGCACAATTTTAAACCTCCGCCCGGATGCAGCGGTGAAATGGAGTTCAGTTTGCCTTGTCATGCGAGGATAGAGAACCATGCGTCTGTGTCTTCTTTTTTTCTACGATAGGACTGCAAACAATTTTTTTATGCGTTAAACATGTGTGTGTGCCGTTTGACTTTTCGACACATTTGCTTATGATTGTCGGAGCAAACCCTGAAAGCACAGAGGTGGGTGAAGCTTACATGTACGGCACATTTACGTAGGTCCGTGACGCCGTTGCAGAGCTGTTGTTACGAGGAGGATACAGCCCCTGGCTCGCTGCGATGGGTGATGACTGCGACGCGATCAATGCTTATGGCAGCAGCGGCAGCATGAGAAATAGCGCTGATCAACTTGGCGCCATCGATAATGGTGAAGGCGTCGACTCATTCAGCAGCAGCGGTAGTGGTGAAAATCGCATTGAAACACAGCCAGCATGGTCCTTAGCTTTGCCGTCTTTCAGCAATGCAGGTGCAACTTATGCGCTGCCTGATGGAGGTCGGCGACCCTTGTTTGGGCAGTCTACGCGTTCTACTTCGGGAAAGAAGGCGTCTTTGCGCATTCTCGCCACGAAGGTTCTATGATCTAAAATATTTTCTTTGGTTTTCATCTGTTCATGTTATTCAAATGTATTTGTCTGATTTGCTGTTCTTAAGAATGCGTTGATGTGACGTCGTTCGTGTTTTTTCTTTTGTTTGCGTGTGACTTAAATCCTCTTCAAGGTCAACGGCCGGCCCGCGTCGATGGACCGTAAACTCAGAGACGGCGACTTGGTGACCATGAGCACCACCAGCTTGGACTCTGTCGACCCTGAGAATCCTGGTACTATTATAGGAGCACCTTGGGAGTTCAGCACCTGCAATACTGATGACAGCGATAGCAGCAGCTGTACGATTGGAAGAGGTAGTAGGAGCACCGCCAGCAGGAGTGATGGTGGTAGTGGTCGAAGAAGAGCTCACGCATCTTTTAGCAGTGGCAGTGGCGAAGGCCTTTCGCTTGGGTTGGTTGCTATCGGTGACTCTACGTGCAGTAGAAGCGACAGAGGCTGTGGGACCAGTAGTAGCGCTAGCAGTAGTACTAACAGGAGCAAAGGCAGTAGAAAGAGCTTCACTGGTGCCTTTGCTTCAGCAACTTCTGCGCCTGGCGCCGCTACCGCTCTAAGTACTGCTGCTGCTGCTGCTGCTGTCGTCAACACTGGTGACTTTGGAGCTACGAGTAGTGCGTTCGATTCCACTTCTTCTTCTTCAGATGTTCGCACTACAAGTAATTACGGCGCAGCCCTTCCCAATTTACCTGAATGGCGGCTGCCAAGCTTCTTGAGTGCAGAAGTTCTCGAGGCTTGCGGCATAAAAGGACCTCTGGTGCCCACGCCGCTGGAATTTTTATCCGCGGTAAGGAGCGATTCTTCGAATTGAAAAGAACTTTTTTTTTCCGTGGCATATCATGGGTGCAGTTGATATTCGGTGAGAGAAAGAGGCTCAATATGCTTTACGTTTGATATTCTTTTAGCTTTCGTTCTAGACTAGATATTATTTTGTCTTTTGCTTCATTATCGACTGAATGGCTTATATCAAGTTGATTTGTCTACCAAAATTGATGAGCGTCGTTGCTTCTCGATCTGTCCTTTCCAACACTTGAGTAGTTTTTTTGGTCCCATGTATGAACCCTCTGTCTCGTAGGTGGAACAAAAACATGGAGCCGTTGCGTTGCTTTTCTTGGTGACATGGGCTGCGTCTCATTCCAGCCACACATTAAGCACTGTTGCTCATATCACTTCAGCGGCTTTCATTAGCAGCTTTCACACAGCTTTGAAACACATTCCTCATCACTTTAACCGAGAAGTCATTGCCAGTTCTGGTAGCCATTACATGGTGGGAGCTGCAGCAGGAGGAGTAGGGGAAGCAGGATATACAGGTCTTGCTGCCGGCACCACTACTGCAAACCTTGCAGTAATCGCTCCACCTACTGCAACCATGTCAACAGCTGATGCCGCAGCAGCTGCTGCAACGGAGACGTTGCGTGCTGAAGTTGTAGTTGAGGCAGCCGCGGTGGTTGCAGCTGAGAAGTACGACGCCAGCAGCTCCTCGGCTTCACTCGACTTTTTGTGGGCTGTAATTTTTTTTGAAAGGCACATTCCAATTCTCACCGTTTCCATCTTGACAATTACCTTTCCATGTTTTCGCTTACGGTACACAAGTATTTCATTCTTGGGCACACTGTGCACTTTGGCTCCACGCTTGTAAGTATATATGTTTTGCATATATTGGCCAGCTTAATACGTTTGCTTGGTAACATTAACAGATGGCTGTGATTGAAACACTCGCTCAGTTGCTTTGGATCACAGCTCCAAAGCACGTGCCATTCCTGTGGGGCGGCCCTCTAGGCCAAACACCTTATCACTATCGCGTGGTCACCAACGAGGTTGGAGAAGTCAGAGAACAAATAATAGGAAATGAAGGTAGTGAAGGTCGTGTCTCTCCCTCTAGCGACAACTCTTACATACCTACACAGCCTGCACGAAATGATCATGATTTTGGAAGTTCGAGTTGTGAGGTAGCTGCCACTCTGGACGCGTATGACCGTGCACGCCTCGAGCGCAGCTTGAATGAACACGCCAACGCAGAGACGAGCACAGCTGAATATTTGGCTGACAGCAGCCTTCTTCAAGGCCTTAAACCAGGATTTGGCAGGAAGAGTGACAGCAAAATCAGTATCATTGGCAGTGCTATTGACGAAAGTAGTAGTAGTTACAGCATCACAAAGTTAAGAACTGCCGAGATCACTTCAGGGGACAGAAACGTAAATGGTGCTGACACTAAAGCAGCGGCGACAATGATTCAGGTTGCCACGGTTACTAGCTCGACATCCGAGGAAGTCGCTTCAGTTCTCCCTGCGCTCACGCCAAAAGCAAATGCCTTGGTGGTGGCGGGGCGGATTGCTATGGTTGCTTTTTGGGTGATCCTTGCAGCCAGTGGGTACCTGAATCGGCCCCTCTTTTGATGGATGGATAGTGGTCTGTCTTTCTTCATTTCTTTGGTGTTTGGAGAACTGAAGGGCCTTACGTAGATCGTGTTACCGTAAGGACTTTTCCGAGACCCATCCCCATCTCGAATGCGCTAAATACGAATAATTATGGCCTATCACCAAACTGCCCATTTTTCTGAGCCCCCCCCGAGGG
>Ga0307982_1003442_pt1 | contig 12623 bp, 7 predicted proteins | sample OrgLakmetagen989_FD_201847 | JGI IMG/M metagenome (GOLD analysis project Ga0307982, IMG submission 201847) | Saline water microbial communities from Organic Lake, Antarctica - #989 | ecosystem: Environmental > Aquatic > Non-marine Saline and Alkaline > Saline | place: Antarctica: Organic Lake... | reverse complement strand
AGTGGTAGTGGCGGTGCCGACAGCACAGGAGTTGGTGGCGATGCTAGCAATGCTGCTGCCGCTGGCGGTGCGGCCACTGGTGCTGGTGCAGGCAGTAGCGAGAAATGTGCCACAAGCGTCGAGCATTCGGGCGGTGCTCCTGTTCAGGCTTCCAGCAGCAGCAGCAGCAGCAGCAGCAGCATTACGACGACGACAACGGCGATTCAGGGAGGCGGAGGGCGCAGCGTGCGGACCGTGCTGTGCACCCCTCAGTCGTTTCCTCCGAGCCCCATGTTTCGGGCGGTGGTGCTGGCACGCAGCCATGGCGCGGCCGATGACGTAGTATATGCCGCCAGAGATGCCCTGCGCCGCGCTTTGCAGGTAAAAGAATGGAAATTATGCTTTCGTATCCATGAATGACTCTTTGCAGTTGTCTCGAGCAAGAGACTGCTTGTCTGTCATTTCTTCTCCAATCTCAGGGTTGACTAAATGGCGCACCTTTTGTTTCGTTGTTCAATCTCGCATTGCTTATCTCTGCTCACACCTCATGCTTCGAAATTGGTTCCTTTTACGTATACTAAATCTTGAAACAACAGCTGCAACACTATGATGGCAACGTGCGTGCCGTCGCAGCTTATCTTGAGCGAAGGCACGCCCTGGCCACTTTCAACCCTGCCGACGCTCACCCTGCCATTAGCCTTTCTCGCGCTCGCCACGCGGCTTCCTGTCGTCAACTCCCTCCTACTCTGCCACCTGCCGCACCACAGCAAGAATCCACAGACTCAACAGCCGAAGGAGTCGAAGGCAGCGGCGCTGGCCTAGGTAGCACCGTTGCAGCTTCGGGTGCACGGTTGCCGGCGTCAGGATGCGCGTCTGTGCGAGGCGTGGTGCCTGTGCTGCACAACCGTTACGTCTACTTGCAGTTTTCCATCCTGGCTGCTCCACCCCCATTGGACAGTAACACCAACGTCAGTGGCAGCGATGACGTAGTCATGGTGGTAGGCCTGAGCACGAGTGGCATGCCGCTAGACTGCGCGCCCGGCGCTTGTGCCCATTCCATTGGCCTCACCACTGATGGACGCCTTTTGGTAGGGGGTCGCACTTACGGTGCTTTCGCCGCTCCGCCTGCCACTGCCAACCCTTCAGGCTTTCAGGACACTACTGCCACCAAGACTACTACCGCAGAGGCTGCTGCTGTTGTAAGCCCCGAAGAAGAGTTGACTCAGTCACGGCCACCTCGGCGCATGGAATTCGGCGCTGGTTCAACCGTCGGCATGCTCGTGTTCCGAGACAACGACGCCGAAGACGACGAAGAAGCTAGCGCCGCTACCAGTAGTGGGGGTTGGGCCGCGGTGTGGGCAGCGTTTACGGTCGACGGCACTGCGGTGACGTGCGTGGAGCTCACCGAAGGAACAGCAGGAGGTGGCCCCGGTAGCAACAGCCCTCGTGGCAGCGGTGGCGGGGACAACAACGAAGGCTTCGGAGGGTCTCTCGTGCGCCTTCTCGTGCCACGAAACGCGGTAGTGTTCCCAACCGCGACCTTCGTGTGCAGCAGCAGCAGCAGTATGAGTAGCAGTACCACAGATAGTACCAGGAGCACTAGCGGTAGCAGCGGTAGCTCCGGTACCGGCGGCGGACCTCAGTGTCGTTTAACAGTTCGCGGGCGCTTTAGTGCGGGCGACTTAGTGGGCGACGACCGGCCCGGCATATTGAGCGGGCAGCCAGGGGCAGCCAGCCCGAAGCCAGGGGTGCCCACGCCAGACCCTTGCGCTGCACGAGCTGCCCCACCAGACTGTACGGTGTACGCGCTGGACGGCTCTATTGTGCGCATGCCCCTTGTTTTGCCTTTGAATGATACCGAATAGATGTTAAGCAGGCCTACTGTGCGCATGCACCTACTGCGCACGCGGCAACCAGCTCCTTTCGTAGCCGCGCACTTTTTTTTCGCACGTGATTCTTGTTGGTTCCGTGTGATTCGGCGTCCTGCCATACATTGCTATACATAGAGAATACAGCCAGAGAGTGAGAATTGGAATTCGGTTCATTCACCTGTTAGAAAGTAGAAACCAGATTCCCTCGTATAGCACACTTATACTGAAGTACTTAAATTAGCTAAGAGAGCGAGGGCTAAAATTGAAATCCCCGCCCTTATTACATAACCCGGAGATGGCTGTACTCAAGCCCTGGTAAGTCATATGATTATTTGTGGCATTTGTTTGAAAAACTATAACAGCTATAACCATATTATAGTACAATAACTTTTGGCAGGTGTGAGATCAGACGACTGAATTTAATGGCCCCCGGCCTTTGGGTCTTCCTCATAGGAAGCATCGTCAGATGCCACTTCGAGCTCATCTTCGTACCCAAACACGTCTTCGTCGACCGGGGTGGCGCGGCTGTGTGTGCGCTCTCCTACTACTCGACCCATGCCATCCTGGTCGTCGTATTCTTCGCCTGCTTCTCTTTCGTCGGAGTTGGGGCTGTATCTCGCACCGTCCTCGTACGCGCCTGCCTCGTCTTCTTCACCTTCGTCGTAGTATTCGCCCTCTTCTCCACCGATGTCTCCGCCGTCGCCCTCTGCAAGCTCGTTCACCGCGTCGACGGCACTGCGAAACATGGCCACTTCTTTTTCTGCCATGCCACAGTACGTGATCAAGTCCTCGTCGCGCACCTGAAATGCCATGTAGACACAAGAACACGGCAGCAAATGAAGATGTTACTGGTAATGAGAGGCGCACTAGAAAGACAATCACAAGGGGCAATATTCGCCGCAGAAGTGATTGCCAACAGGAGGAGGTGCACTCAATGCAAGTTGAATAAGGCATTTCCAAACAAATTGACCAAAGAAGAAACGAATTCGTTGGTGTCGTTTCATACCAGGTCAGGGTTCAAGAGGTCTTCCACGGAGGCAAAGCCGAAGTGCATGAACACGTCCACGAATTCTTCAAGACCCGCGTGGGCCAAGAAGTCGACCATTTGGTCGGCAGCCATCCGCGCGTCTTCGTCCAGGAGCTCCCCGTCTTCGCCGACCGCGCCGCCTTCACCGCCACTGCCGTCCATTTGGAGGTCGGCGTCGCCGGCTGCGCTGCTGCCACGGCTGCCTCCCCCTCGCGGGTCCCTAGAGTCAATGGAGCCCGCTTGGCTGTAGTCTTCGTCACCCTCGTCGACCGTGCTCAACGCAATCTGCGACTCTTCGTCCCCGTCGTCCATGTACGGGCCTTCCGAGAAGTCTTCGCCTTCGATCCCGTCCAAATACCCTTCTTCGTCGTCGTATTCGCCCTCATATTCGCCTTCGCCGTCAATCTCCTCTGGACCGCCGACTTCTCTGCGTTCGTACACCCCCTCGCTGTAATGCTCGCTCGCCAAGTCCTCATAGCCTAGTGGCGACATCGGCTCCTCGGAGGTCTGCGACGGCTGGGAAGTGGCACTCAGCGGCGGCGGCCTCTCGTTGGGCTCCCAATCCGCATGCACTTCCAGACTTTGGCCAGTCACATCCACTCCATGTTCTTCTTCTTCTACTGCACGAGCGTCGGCATCGTTCGCCGCATCGTCGCTGCTGCCTTCGTAGTCGTCGACCGGGCTGTGCCGCACCGAAATTCCGTGCTCGGCAACGGTGCTGCTGCCTTGCGGATCCCACTGCTCGGAGGCTTCTTCTTCGTATGGTGCTGTGTCCTCTTCACCGACGGGCGGCACGTCAGTGGACATAGAATACGTGTCTTCGAGCGGGTTCGGAGCTCCTGACAACTGAGAATGGTCTTGTGACGTTTCTAGCTCTAGCCTTGCGCTCACTTCTTCCGAGTTATCTTCCAAACGCGACGATGGTGATGCAGCAGCAGCAGTGACAGTGGCAGTGGCGCGAGCGGCAGCAGCGGTTTGGCCAGGGCTCGCCGGTGGGCTGATTGCTTGAGACACCTCAGCCATAGACTCGTCCTCGACTTCGGCGATTCGTTGCATCGCTGCACTGTTACCGCGCTCTTCTTCTCCTTCGTCGTCCTCGTCCGAGCCCGGTGGGCTTTCGCGCTGCGTGGTTTGCCTAGTCCGCGGTTGCCGGAACGACTCCGATGGTGATGCCTCCTGTGGTGAGGTCGGCTCTTCGAGAGGTTGCGCGGTTGACGCTTGCTCTTGTTGCTCTTGCTTCCTCTTCTTCTCGGCCTTGGCCGCTGCCTTGGCCGCTTTCTTGGCTTCTTTTGCCGCCTTGCGCGCGGCCGCTGCTTCTTCGCCCGGCATGTCCCAGGTCACCTCGTTGGTGGTGCTGTTCCAGTAGTAAGTTGCGCCGTCGTCGGTCGCCACGGCCGACCATCCCGGCGGCAACGCGATGGCGTTGTCGTGCCCAGGAGGGTGACTGCTGCTATCGTCGTCACCGTCTTCTTCGTTGAGAGCTGCCGCTGCAGCAGCCTCTGCGGCCGGATCTTCGGGCACCGGTGAAGTGGAAGGCCCACCAGCGCGAGGCGCGGACAGGCTGCGAGCGATGCTGCTGCTTGGGGTGGTGGCAGGATAGAGGTTGCGCGACACGCCGTCATGGTTGCTCTCGTCGTCTCGCATGCCCGGGCTGGGCATGGGTTCGCCCCGGCGCCGAGGATCGGCGGTGAAAATGATCTCTGGGTTCATGTGGCTGCCGGCCCCGACGGACCTCGACCGCCCGGTGGAAGGCGTGCGGTCGGGGTGGTTGCTGTAAGGGGCCACCAAGTCGTCGCTGCTCCGGCGCACGACCGCGGGAGACCGCGCTGAGAGCCGCCGGTAAGCCAGCATTGCTTGAGCGACGGGGTCTACTGCTGCGGCTTCTGCGGCAGCTTCTGGCGACAGGTTGGCATTGTTTGCGTACGCTAACCGGCCAGGTGACTGTGACGCTCGCTGTGGAGTGCGAGAGTGCGGCCTGCCTAAGCTCAGGGAAGCCGACTGAATGCGGTCTACTGAAGGCGCACGACCAGCGGAATATGGGGCTGTGGCAGCGCTCGAAGCAGAAGGAGCTTTGCTGGGGGTGGGCAACAGGGGAGGGCGTCCATGCCCACTGCTCGCGCTGCTGCTCGCAGGTTCTGCGCTGCTGGCGCTGACGCCACTGGCAGCAGGAGGCGCGCTGCGGTCATTATCACTACCATGGCTGCTGGGTTCCAGCGACAAGGGTGCTGCTGGTGGAGCCGCTGAGGTGTCCGTCTCCAAAGCCTGGCCATTCGTCTCGTCGGCACTAGCCGTGTGTGAAAGGTCAGCACTGGCCGCAACTCCAGCTGCCGACGGCTCCTCAACGTAAGATTCAATGGTTGCGGAAGTCGAATCTTCAACGGCTTGGGTGTTCCCATCTGGCGATGCCATTGACATCACAGGCAACAGATCCGACGACGAAGGAACATCTACTGACTGCGATGCCATCGCACTACTACTCTCGTCGTTCTGATCCGTCTCAGCGCTTTGTTCCGTGGCAGCGGCTACGGTCTCAGACGAAGGCGGCTCCGCGTATGTTTCAGAGTTGTCGTTCTCGCCTGTGTGGGTAGCGGTGGTAGCATTCGCAGTAGTGCCCCTCGCCGTGGCCGCTGCCAGCGTCTCAGCTCCTGCAGGGAACGCGCGCCGCAAGGTTGATGCTTCTACTGTGGTGCCCGTCTTGGCCGCAAACGTTGACGCTGCGGGTGGCATTGTGGACGAGTAAGGATCTTCAGTGACGGCAGAGAGGGTAGAGTTGTAGTCGTCCAGCAGGCTGGAGACGTGCGAGGGGCTAGTGGAAGCACGTCGGTCGGCGGAGAGCCCATGACGGTCGGGAGTCAACGAACTTCGTTCGGAATCCGGGGTCAAGCTGCGGTGCACGGAAGCGTCATGGGTGTTGAGGCTGGCCTGGTGCAGGTGCTGGTGGATGGGGGCGAAGTCTTGAGTAGACGGCTCGCATTCTGGTTCTTCTTCCAGCGCAACCTCTTCTTCGCGTGCAGCAGCTATTTCAAGCTCAGCATCAACATTCTCTTCGCTTTCGTCCTCTCCTTGCTGTTGCCTGGCAGCATTTGCGGCATCCTCCTCACGCTGTTTCGTTAAGAGCGCCTCACGGGCAGCTGCTGCTGCTGCTGCTGCTGCTTCCTTCAGTTGCTGCTCCTGTTCTGCCAACGCAGCCGCAGCGGCTGCTGCTGCTTCTTCTTCCTCCTCCTCACGCTGCTTCTCGACGAGCAACGCTTTTTCTTCTTCTTCTGCCCTTCGCCGTTGCTCTTCCTCTTCCGCAGCGGCAGCAGCAGCGGCTGCTGCCTCCTCTTCCTGACGTTGTCGCCGCGCCGCTTCTTCTCGTTCTCGTTGTTCTTTGGCCTCCAATTCAAGACGCAATCTTTCTTCTTCTGCTTCTTGCTCGGCCCGTGCTGCTGCCGCTTCCGCTGCTACTTGCCGTTCTTCTTCCAGAGCGCGCTCTTTTGCTTCGGCTTCTTCCTTCTCTTTCTTCGCAGCCAGCTCGCGGGCATGCTTGGCAGCGAGTCGGTCGGCGCGCATCTTTTCTTCGAGGCGGCTCGCTGCGCTCTTGGCGAGCGACTCAGCACGCGCTTTCTCCTGCTCGCGGCGAACGCTCGCTGGCAAGTTGGCGTCTTCTGCGTCACGAGCTGCGGCGGCCGCTGCTTTTTCGTCGTTCACCGCAGACTGGCGTTTCTGGTCGTCTTCTTGCTTGCGTTTTTCGGCAATTTCTTCGGCCCGTCGGAACCGCTCGGCCATGAGCGCGCGCTCTTCGGCTCGTTTCGCTTTGCGCGCGGCGAGTTCGGCGCTCTCCCGAGCTTCGGCAGCTGCGCGAGCTTCGAGGCGCTCTTGGCGCGCAATTTCAGCAGCCTCTCGCTCCAAGGTCGCGTTGGACTTCTTGGCCGTGAGCGCCTCTAGCGTAAGGCCTTTACCGCCGCTCTCTTCACCCCCTGCCGCACCAGCAGCGGGAGCTACCGGATCGTCGGCGCTCGCTGCGGCCATGAGTTCTTGCAAGCGCTGCGTGGTTGGCACGCTGCCCTGTCCAAGGAGACGAGCATCCGCTTCGACAGGAAGCTGTTCGTAGTCGTCTACCACTGACGACAGCCCTTTCGCTGGGGTAGGCGCCATACTCTCTTCACTAGGCACTCGGCCCGCGCTGAGCACCGAGGCACCGGACGACAACAAGTCGTTTTCGTCGTCGTCGTCACCGCCGGCTGTAACAGCGTCGGACGACGTTGCCCGTTCTTGCCTGGCGCGCCGCCGAGGGCCCTCGCCTCGTCCAATGGGATTGCGACCACTGCTGCCACCACCACCTTTACCCTTGCCTTTACCTTTGCCACCTTTGCCTTTGCTCTTGTTTTGAGCTTCTTCTAAGGCCTCCCGAGCCGCCTTGGCTTCGGACTCCGCTTCTCGCGCCGCCGCGTCCAGGTCGTCTTGCTCTGCGGCCGCTGCCAACGCCTCCAAATGTTTGGCAGCCTCGGCCGCGGGCATCGGCTCCACTTCGGTAGCGGGCACGTCCACGCGGCGGTCGCCGTCGAAGTACTCGAGCTCGTAGGTCCAGCGGGCGCGCACCGCCGCCGCGGCTTGCAGAGGCGACAACATCCCACCTTCCTCCTGGTCCAGGTCCCGGCTTTCGTGGTTGTCGTCGGCCGCTTTGAGGGCCGCTGCTTGGGCCACGTCATCCCCTAAATCGGTGGCCGCCATCACCATGCACGGCCACCACGTAGTGGCGTCATCAAACAACGCCAAGGCCAATTGGCCCACTTCGAAAGGGTGGCCCCCACCGAGCTCCTGGGGCACTTGGTAACTGCGCTCCACCTCGTACGGAGACATGGGCGGCGCCACTTCCTCGTCCTCAGGAATGGTCATGTTGGACACGCCTTCTCGGGACACAATGCGGCGCGACCCTGAGGCCGATCGAAGTTTCCGAGCACTATTGGCGTCATTGTCGTCGTCGAATTGATCGTCGTCGTCATCATTTATGTTGACCTGGCAGCAAAGCACAATATTCGATAAAGTATTTGAAGAAGCACAATTTATAAGTATGGTTGAGCACAACAAGAGCCAATGAGGTGAGAAACGGGTCTTCAAGCAGCAGCTAATGAAAAATCGGCTCACTTCGTACGGTTGGTCTTCCTCAAAGGACGTGCCGCGCTTGTCCGCGCTGCTGGCTTTGCTCTTCTTGGTCGGCGACGGCAAGCCGCTTTGGGTCACCCACGGGGAGGTGCTTTCCGTGGCCACGGCACCAGGTGGGGCTTTCGGGGGTGGAAGACCTGCGCCTGGCTCAAAGAGGCGACCACCACCGCGAGCAGCCGGCGGTGGTGGTGGAGAAGCGACATCAGTGGGATGAGGCTCTTCCATAGCTGATGGTGCAGCATCGCTAGTCGCACCCGCTCCCGCTCCTGCTGTTGTCGAGGTGTTGTTTCCAATGCCTTTGGCTGCGAGTTCTCCCCATCCCCGGCGCACAGGCGACGGTGGGCGCTTGGCCGCTTGAGACGGTGACACGGCACGCGCCTTCGGGGATTGTGAGCGGCCTCGCGGCGACGGGGGCCGAGGGACAGAGGTTCCATCGGTATCGCCTGCAGTATTGCTGGTGCTGGCAGCAGGAACTTCGTCCTGCGTGGCTTCGACCTCCGCCGCCGGATCCGGCACATTTACGGGTTCGGGCACCGTAACTACGGGTGCGGTTACGGAGCAACGGCCGAGCCCGGACTCCGCTAGCGCTGCGACCAGACCTGACTCTTTGTCTCGCACGATCGCCGCGACGGCACGAGCCGCGTCTGCATTGGGCAGCTCTTCCACACGAGTCACCACGATGCAGGAACCAGCCCGCACCGACTCTAAGAGCACGCACCTCGCTTGCACGCTAAGCGCGGCCGCGGTGGCCTTCTTGAACTTGAGCCGCTGATCGACGCCAAAGCGCTCCACCGATTGGTCAAAGAGGGACACGTCGAACGCCACCGTGCACTCTTCGTCTTCGTCAGCTGCAGCAGCACTGGACGCCGCCGCATTGGCAGCGGACAAGTTCGCGCCAAACCGCACCTTGGCCATGACCTCTGCTTTCGCGCGCTGCAACCGGTCCGAGGCCCCTTTTGCTTCGGCCGCGCGTTCTTTGGCCCGCGCCGCTTGCCGGCTGGCCTTGTCGGCTTCCCGCTTCTCCGCTGCGGCCTTTTCGCGGGCGGCCGCGCGCGCGTCTTCGCTGCTCAAGGCTGCGTCCAGCTTCTCCTGCTCCGCTGCCCTTCGCTCGGCTTGACGCTCCGCTGCAGCATCGAGGGCGGCCTGGCGATCGGCTAAACTTCCGGGGGAAGATGAGGCTGCAAGCACGCGCATGGCCGCTGCCGTTTCTTCCGCTTCTAAAGCCGCTTTTTTCGCTTGGGCTTCTTTCTCTGCTTTCTCGGCAGCTGCCTTCTGAGCAGCCTCCTCAGCCGCTGCCGCCTCTTTCTCTTTCGCTTTCTTGGCAGTACTGTTGTTGGGATACGCCGCAGTGGATTTGGGGTCAAAGTTGAGCTCTTTCCGAGTGGGCGAAAGCGGTGACGTCACGGCTTGAGTCTGCCAAAGTTCGTCTCCAGTGCTGTCGTCATCAAAGCCTTGGCTGGCGTTGTCACCGCCCTCTGGGAAACGATGAGCACATAAAGACAGGAGTGATAGAAAATTATGATTCAAATATGCAGGGCTGTGGCATTCCGAAATGTTGCATGGTCTACTGGCGGACAACACACAGGGAACAAGACCAATCAAAACAAAATGCACACGTACGGCTCAGGTAGAGGCGGTGCTGGTCGGCTAAGCGAGCGCGCAGTTCTGGGTCGACTTGGGGAGAAGCAGCTGCGCGCTTGGCGAGAATGAGCGCCGACCAATTGGCGCCCTCCAACACCTGAGGAGGCATGTTTATTAGAGGAAAAATGGATCACAAGGTGAGACTAAGGGTGGGTTTAAAAACCACGAGGCACTGTCCCAGACTCGATTCATTATATTTGGCCCTTTCGTTCATTTCATTCGGCTGATTTTTTATCTCTGCCTTTTCAAATCTTACCACAGCACTCGACTCGCCCCCTTGGCCGTCCGAGCCCAAACGGTCCAGGAGCTTCTCCAGCACTCGCCGTTCGGCCACTGTCTTGCGGTACGCGCACTGCAGCACGGTGGCCGCTTCTTCGGTCGACATGGTCACTGCTTGCGTGCGCATCAATTGCTGCATGCTCCCCATGCCATTCGTACCACCAGCGCCACCAGAAGCGCCACTCGCACTAGGCGGACCATAAGAAGAGGTCGACTGACGGAAGCTTGAGGTCATAGGTGTGCCACTGGTGTTCGCAGCGGCCGAACTCCATCCAAAGGAAGGCGTCTTCGGCATGGGCAGGTTGCTGGTTCGCACTTGGACTGGAGGAGGTGCGCGCGAAGAGATGCTTGACGGTTGCGGGTATCCATTGCTTCCATAAGTACTGTTGCTTTTGTTGATTTCCCAAATGTCACCGCCACCAGCAGCAGTACTACCAGGACGCGAAGAAGCATTACCATATTGGGGCGGCGGCGGTTGCGTTATCTTGGCCGACAGGATGCGGTCGAGAGTGGCCTGTTTCGCTCGCTTGCGCCGCGCCATCGCTTGCAAGCGGCACACCCCCATGAGAGGGCGCGACCGGCTCGCTTCCCACTTGCTCATCGCGCTGAGCCGCCGCACCTGGCTCAGGAACGGCACGCTCCGCGCGGGTTGGTCGCTGTGGGTTAGCTTCTTTTGGACGCGCGCCACTTCTTGCGCATCGCTGTTGCTTCCTCCACCGGTGCTGCTGCTGCTATGGTTGCTACCAGTGCTCCTTCCACTTTCAGAGGCCCAGGCGTTTGGGTCGAAGTTCAACAGGGCCGCGGCACGGCCGGACGGAGATCTGAAAATATGAGCGCAGAAATGATAGAATGCAAAACGAAAGAAGAACAAATTGAGACAGGAGTCAGCGGTGGAGAGTGAAGACCATCAAAGAAATTGGCGCAGAAATGAAACAGTCCTGTTCAGGAAGTGGCCGATTTGAAAGTGCAGTAAATACTTCATGAAATATACAAACCTCAAGTTGCGGGCCGTTGGATCTGCGTCTTCGAGCATTCGCAGTAGGGCAGCAGCTGCATCCTTGCGATGAGGGTCTGAAGGGCTCAACATTGCAATCATCGCCTGCGTCTCCGTAGCGAGCTCGTTGAATTCAAGCGCTTCCGCGTCAAGAAGGTCCTCAAGAGCTGGAATTAGCACGGAAGAAAAGTATGGAGAAAGATAAAAAGGATTTTAAGAGAAAAGATATAAAATGAAGAGCGCTATACATTAAGATAATCGAGGTGCGATCTTGAAAGTACTATTTTTCTAGTCTTCAGGAGCTCACCTGCTCGTTGCACTTTTCGCCTCGCCAAATGGCCATTCACTAGTTTGGCAGCGCGGGACAGAGGACTCCGTGGCGACGGCGCACCACCATGGCCATCTTGCGACAACAGAGCGCTGCTCGTGGGGCTGCTGTCGAGGCTTGAGTTGTTGTACTGGTCGGCGGCTCGCCTGGTCCATGCGGGCGTAGGAGCCCCTCGCCCCGTGGTTCCTGCACCACCACCTCCTGGAGTGGAGACCTCGGCGCTCATCCCGCTGTCGTACGGGCGCCACGTGGCATCGGGGGAAGTGGTCGAGGAGGACTCGTCCCAGAAAGCGGGGGTGGCCGGCTCGCTGTCGGAGGAGTCGGGAAAGAACACCCGAGCCTTGGGCCGAGCCGGCGGGGGCGCGCGCGGGGCGCCTGCTTCTACACGCGTGCCAGCGCGGGGCGCAGACTGCTGCGGTTGTTGCTGTGCGGGAAAGCTACGGGTTTGGCTGTTGTTGTTGTAGCCCCCCAAACTTTGCTTCTGACGCTGCGCCCAAAGCACACGCTGCCAGCTAGGGGCGTTCTCACTCGGCGGCACCATCGAAGAGCGGGCACCCCATGAGGTCCCAAACCCACTCTCATCAACGCTGCCCAGGGTATCGCTATGATTGGCGGCGTTGAACTGCGCCGAGTCTTCGCCCCACCGGCCGCTGTTGCTGTTGTTGGCGGTCTGGTTCGGGTCGTAGCGGTGGTTGGCGGCCTGGCGCGCACTGCTCGACCCGCTTCGACTCCACAGTTGGTTGCGGTGGCTCACCTGCGACCCTTGCGAGATCCCCATGGTGCGCTGCAAGTCGGCCATCCAGCTCCCGCCGCTGCTGCTTCCGAAACCACGTGCTTGGCCCGGCGGCGACCCACTGTGGCCCCTCGACCGCTCTCGGTACTCGTCAGCCTTGGCCCCAAACCCACCACCATTGGCGCTGGCGCCAGTTTGGCCCGTGTTGGGAGTAAGTGGGCTGGTGCTGCGACGGTCTTCGTCCGAAGGATGCTGCTGGTTGGAACCATTGGTGCGAAGGTAGCCCGGCCGCAAGCCAGTGCCAGCGTGCCGAGGTTCGCGTTCCGTTTGGCGGCCTCGGTGCACCACCTCCGCCACCTGTTAGCATTTGCAAGAGAAAGGAGGTGCGGGTAAAAGTGAGAATTGAGGAATGGGCAACGCATGAGGCATGACCACCACAGAACGATTTCAAATATATGATGTCCAAAAGTATGTAAGCATGCCATGAAATGCTCGCTATAGATAGCTATCAATACCTCTTGGTGAGTCGTGCGTTGGCTGTAGGTCAGAGTACCGCTCATGCCGCTGGTGGTGCTTCGACCACCGTAATGCGGCGGCTCCTCTTCGCCCATGCCTGGCCTCTCATG
>Ga0307982_1003441_pt1 | contig 12625 bp, 11 predicted proteins | sample OrgLakmetagen989_FD_201847 | JGI IMG/M metagenome (GOLD analysis project Ga0307982, IMG submission 201847) | Saline water microbial communities from Organic Lake, Antarctica - #989 | ecosystem: Environmental > Aquatic > Non-marine Saline and Alkaline > Saline | place: Antarctica: Organic Lake... | reverse complement strand
ACACACACATACACACTTGAGTAGTCTCAAGCTGCTTATGTGCATTCAAAGGCCCGCTCGGAAACAATTGCATGTCAAGAGCCTTGACGAGTGCAACAAACTGCACAAACGGTCTTGGTGTGCCTGCACCTTCAGTACTCGACTGGTGCTGTGAGAGTGCATTTGATAACCAATTGGCACACAGACAACTTCTAAGGGAGCCAAGTGCTCGCACATATTCGGTACTGCCTACCTACCAGCCGCTACCGGCTCAACATGAATGACCAGGCATTTCTGCTGGGTGGCCGATTTCCTGGATGGAAAAAACAACCCTTCATTGTGTTTCGATGGTCGTTCTTTTCCCGTCAACTCACTTTGATAGTTTTGCTTGTGTTCATGCATTTTATGCCAGTCTGCCTCTCACTTCCTACTGGGCATTTCCAAGCCCTTCGGACGAGTGACTGCGGTGGAAACTGCGGGGTGGCTGGACAACACATAAAGCGCTCTGGCATGCATGAAGAGCTTGGCGAACCAAGTGCAGCACAGTTCACTGAAGTGGAATTGGTTGGGGAATGGGTTACTGTCCAAGCCGCTGAGTTGGCAGCACATTTTGACGAGCAAACAGCAGGCTCCGTGGATGCCGCTGCTTTATTCCCAGGATTATGCAGCGAAAGCACTGATCGACTCGTGCGTTTTCCAGGAACTAAGCCAACTTTGACACTGGGCCAAAAATTTATTGGGTCTGCCTCAAATTTTAGAGGGCTTCGAGACTCTGGCCTGTGTTTGTTCACTTCAGCTCATGCACAATTCCTTCCGTACGAAGCACTATATTCAAACATTTCTGCCAGATTAGGTGTCACGGAAACTACACATGGTTTATTCAATGCATCTGCTCCTCAGCTGCTGCAAGCACGTGTACCTTTGACTTGGTCGGCTGGAGACTGAAAAGCTGCAATGAAAGAGGTGACCCGGCAGTTTTCGTACTTCGTGGCGCTGCCGAAGGCAATCATTGGAAAGGAAGGGGCAGTTTATTCAGAAGATGCAATAATAGCTGGATCTGGTTGTGGTGATATGAAGTTCACCTTTTGTAACCCAAGGGCACAATTCCTCGGACGGAAGAAAGTGAAAGAGGCTGTGGTGCAGGTGGCTCGCAGCGAGGGTCTGCTGGCCAATACGACCAGGCTGAGCACCGAGTGGTCCAATACACTGCAGCCTTCTTTCTGGCTTGCTGGTGAAGTTGCTCAGCACAGTAAGTCCACCAACATTGTGATTGTCCTGAGCACGCCGTACACCCATACATACTACCACTGGCTCATTGAAGTTGTGCCTCGACTGTGGGCCATGCGGTATTGGATAAGGGAAGTCCCTTCAATCCAGCTGCTTGTGGAGCATAAATCATACGGATTCATTCAAGAAACACTTGCAATTTTGGATATCAGCGAAGATCGGCTGCAGACAACCCAGTCTTCTGAGTTTTTCGCAGCTGACTGGGCGCTCATTCCAGCGGGATCAGGGTGCTTCAATCATATGCTGGCTTCAGAGCTGGGCTCATTTGCAGCGTACGCTACAGGAGTGAGCTTGGAGCGTAACAAGGCTGCTGCGATGGAATCTGCAGCCGATCGCCCAAAGCTTGTGAGGCTGCCCCAAGGCTTGGTGTCTGAGTCTGAAGCTCTGCACATTGTGGTTGATTCTGCCTTCAGATCGCCCCCAAATCACAACGAAATATTTCAAGTTCGAGATGTGAGGCAAGCTGAGCAGCATGATCCTGTCCCAACCAGTGCATCTCAAGGGAATAACAGGCTTTCCACATTGAGCCAGCCCAGAGACACAGGCCGTGATCCGGCTCCACCCCCTTCGCTACTGTGGCAGCAACTGGGGAGTACACATGCCGATGTTCTGTGTGAGGAGAAGCTGCTTGATGACATGAGCTTCAGGTCACATCCCGGGTTGAGCATTTCTGCCTCAGAGGTTGCAAAAGTGAAGTCCAGCATACACATGAATTACACAACAGCTGTTGCAGGATTAGACAATACTTGCAGGGCTCGCAGGAACGATCAACATAAACTCGTGTTGTTTCTCAAGGGGGCGTCAACAAAGCGGTGGTTGGTGAATCACAATGAGGTCAAAAGCTGGCTCAGCAGCAGCCTGAAGGGCAAAGTGACCCTTGTTGTCGTTTCGAGCCATTCCATGCTTACTCAGTCAGTGCTTTTTCGGTGTGCAGATTTGATTGTGGCACCACACGGGTCTGGATTGTCAGCTCTCATCTTTGCTCGAAGAGGGGCGGCACTCATCGAGATCCTTCCGGGCTCTCAGATCGAGCGGTCTCCCCCGTGTTATTTCCAAATTGCCCTGACAAAAGGCATCCAGTACAGTGCAGCCACAGCAGAGGGGAGTCGTTCAAAAATGAGGCTCACTTGGAAAGCGCTGCGAAGTAGCCTTGAAGAGGTCAATGAGATTTAGACAGACACCTGCCCAGCTGCAGGTGGGCATTCTTGCTGGGCAGTTTAGTTTGCACACAAGCCTGTCCACTAGCATCAGTTTCCACTTGGAGCCTTAGGTTTTCCCAAGAAGTAGTCAAAATCACTATCCAGAGGTGGCGGTTGCCAGGATGACACCTCGAATGTGGAAGACCACCAAAACACATCTCCATCCTCGTCCTGCACTCGAACCCAGGCGCCCCGCCGCAGTGCAGCCCGCACACGCCACCCCCGCGCAACGGCCTGCAACTGGCTGGCCACAGACACGAGGCTCCTTTGCTCTGCGGCCTGTGCGCCCACCCCCCTCCGCTCCCGCTTGGTGCTGCGCACGGCACTGCGGGCAGCCCCCCCCTTGTTTTTCTCCCCAGCGGCAGCTGACCCCCGCCGCTTTGCCAGCAGCGCCTGCAGCTGCCGGTCCGCCACGTTCTGCGCAGTAGCACTTTTGTTGCTTTGCCAGGGCAGCAAGGCCTTGGTGTCCTTCCCCTTGCGCTTATCCACTCCCGACAGCGCTGCCTCCAAGCTGGAGCTGTGGCGGGGGCGCATGTGGGCACCCGACACGCGCCGCACTGGGTCGATCTCCACTGCCCCCACTACACCAGTAGGCATGTTGCCTAGGATGTCTTCCACAGCACTAGCGGTGGGGGATACTGCTCTGTCACCACCGCCACTGGCAGTGCTGCCCTCTAGATCTGTCCCTGCAGTGCTGCTCCTGGCAGCGGTGGTCGGGGGGGGGCTGGAGCGAGACCCTGTTGTGCTCACGCGTTGCAGGGTGCCAGAGGTGGCACTTCCGCTGGTGGTTGAGGGGGTGGTGGTTTGGGGTTCCACCTTTTTTCCAGGGGGAGGGCTGCGCGCTGGCGTCGCTCCCCCACTATTTGCGCACGGTGTGCTACCGGTTTCGGTATTGGCAGGCGACACTGCAGCATCAGACCCAGTGGATTGCCTCCCGGGGGCTGGGGGCCGTTGCCGGATGGACAAGCGCATTTTAGATCCGGACTTGGAGTCAGGCGGCGCACTGGCAGCGGCGCCTCCAGGGGGTGAAGGGGGGGTCCTTTTCTTTGGGGGCGGGCCTGGGGGCTTTCGTTGCTTCCTCCCCACCTTTCCATTTGCCCCCCCAGACCTGGGGCTGTCCCCCGCGTGGAAGCTGGAGACCGACCCCCCTGCAGAGGAGTCAGAGTCCTCTTCCTCCCCCCCCTCCCCCTCGGCGATGCTGAAGATGGGGGCAGGCTTGGCAGCGGTGCCCAGCCCCAGGCCGGCGCTGCTGGCGCAGGGCACCGCCAGCTTGTACGCGGTGAAGCCGCTGCCGCCGCCCCCCCCGGCACCCCCAGAGCCCTCCCGGGGGGCCTGCTCCCCAGCAGACCCCCCCCCAGCCACTGTACGCTGGGCAGTGGCAGTCAGCGGCGGCGGTTTGCCACTGTCCGAGATGTCTGCCGAGCCCCCTGCAGCGAGCTTCTTGGCGGCGCGGTCGCGGCAGGCAAGTGCGCTGCGCACAGCGTCGCCGGCCAGTCGACGCAGCCACTGCTTGCGCGCCTCTCGCTGCTTGCTCACGTGCGCCCGCAGGGTGAAGGTGGCCCCATGCAACCAACGCCCTCCACGTGTCACCGCTGAACGGCTGTCAGCAGCTTCGCTTCGCTGCAAACACAGCGCCGCCAGCAGCCGCAGCCACTGGGCGGCGACAGCGGCTGAGTCAAACGCCAACAGGACTGGGTTTCCCACTGACACGTGCAGCGCCACCACATGCGTACCGCTGGAGCCCCCATTGCCACCCTTTTTGCCCCCCTTCGCCTTACCCCCCTCCTTGTCGGCGGCAGCTGGGGGCAGCAGGCGGCCCACCCCCAATTGGGACGGGGGAACCCCCCCTACAGCACTTGTGGCGTGAAGGGGGACCTGCCCGTTGAGGGCCTGGGCCCCCATATGTGTCACCCACAGACTGTCCTGTTGGGAAGCCCCCCCTGCTCGCCGTGCAGCCCCCCTGTCCCCCAGTGCTGCCCCCAGTGCCAAGGCCATGGCGGTGCGGGGAGTGCTTTGGACGCCAGGTAAGGAAGGCACCCGATTCAAGGTGCCTTGCACACTTTGCCAGGTGAAAGCGTGTGCCAGGGGGCCGCTGTGCCGTGGATCCCACGAGGGCACCCCAGCGTCCACAGCCGCCGAAAGGGGTGCAGGGGGGGTCTTGCTCAGCAGCTTGGGCTTCACAGGCTCCGGCCACCCCAGGGTCAGCTGTGTCACCACGTCCAAGGACACCTCCTGTGAACTGCCGGAGCCGGACACCGGAACGAGGAACAGCGTGGTGTTTGTGAGCACCCCCCTCACAGGTGCCTCTGTAGCCCCCTTGCTCCCGGGGGCCTTGGGCGTGAGCAGGCGCATGGGGGCTGCTGCAATGGGCTGCACTGCGCCCTCCAGACATGCACGCACACTGTCCAGATCTGTCTCTGACAGCCCCCACGGTGTGACATTATCTGCCCCCCCCCCATGCCCCCCTGCACCTGCACTGCTGGTGGCGTGCCGCAGGGCGGCGACGGCCACATCCACTGCCTTGCGTGCCTCGCTGTCCAGGCCGGAGGGGGAAAGCAGCGCCAGGGGCAGCATGCGGCTGCTGGCGCGGCTGCCTCCTAGCAGCATGCCCAGCAGCTGGTCGCTGCGGGAGGCGGCGGCACACCACCAGGACGGATGGGGGCGCTGCATGGCACTGGGCACACTCACCAGAGACGAGAGGTACACTGAGAACAGCAAGTCCCCGTTGCCCACAGCATGGAACAGCAGGGAGCTCAGCCTGGCAGCAGGCGCGGGGGGCTGCATGAACAGGCGGGCTGCTGCAGCCTCGTCCCCCCGCCGCTTCCGTCGCTTCCGACTGCGTTTTTTGCTGCGACCCCCCACCTCGGCGTCCTGAGGGGGGGCCTTGTTGGTGCACGGCAGCAGCACCCGTGCAACATCCTCCGCCCCAGACTCCAGCGCCAGCAGCAGCGCTGAGCTGCCGTCGTCTGTCAGCAGGTGGGGACTGGCGCCGGCCCGCAGCAGCAGCTGTGTCATGGGTAGATTGCCCGCCACCGATGCGTAGTGCAGCGCGGTGGCGCCACGGATGTCCCGTGCGTTCACACTGGCCCCTGCTTGCAGCAGCAGCATCAGTATGTCCAGGTACGGCTCCCCCGAGGCGTCCATACCCCCCCCCTTGGCGCTGCTAGCCCCCCCTGCAAAGGTCTTCATGTGGTCAGCCGACCCCGCCGCCAAGACGCATGTGCGCTGCAGCAGAGTGCAGCCCAGGGCATCCACGCCGTCCAGCAGGGCAGGCAGGAACCAGCCTGCGCCGCCATCCAGCTGCGCCCCCAGCAGCAGCAGGCGCTGCAGCAGGGGCAGGTCGTCCCGCTGCACCGCCCGTGACAGCGCCTGCAGCAGCATGGAGGCGACGGGGCCGGAGACAGTGCCCAGGCCCTCGGCGGGATCAGAGGCGTTGGCAAAGAGGAAGTGCTGGGGCAGCACGGCTGCTCTGGGCGGGTGCCCCACCGCGAGGTCGTGGTACGGCGCGTAGTAGTACCATGGCTGTGCCATGGCTGGGAGTGCTGCTAGGTGTCAGGTAGCTGCTGCGCTGATTGCACGGCACGTCGAGCCTGGAGACGCTTGGTTATTTGTAGTAGCAGTTCTTAAAGCAGCTACAGCATCCAGGGGATGTGTGCGCAGCAGGGCTGGCGCTTCGTGTTGCTTCTGCCGGCAAGTCGCAGCGACCGCGCTTCTGAAGTGGCCGTGGAGCTCGCTAGCTGCTTTCCTTTGCACAAAACCGGAGCAAGCCACCGATTTTTGTGTAGTTGCATTTCATTAATTGTTTTTTTCGGGCTGCTTTGGGCCAGATCCGTTGCGGGACATTTCGTGGAGCGCCCCTGATGTTTCCTGCAGTCAATGCCGTGAGCGGACCTGCGCAGGCGACTTTACTTAACCTTGCATTCCCATTTCTACCAACTGTTAGTGCACATTGTTATTGTTCATAGCAGTCTTCAGGTGCGTTTGCTCAATCGTGGCTTTGCGAAAGACATTATCCCTTCATTCGCATCTTGCATCTGAACGGCTGCTTCTGAAATAACCACGCATTATCTCGTGCAGACACAAGTCCGACTATAATCATCATGGCTGATCAAGGCCCAATTTATGGTCTGGATGCCGAGGTACGCTCGCCTTGTCGCATGCACTGCAACTCATGTTGCTCAATTGCCGCACACGATTGAAACATATCTTGCTCGCTTTCAGCTCAAGGCCAAGCGCGACGCCAAATACTCCGTGGCAGAGGAGGAGAAGGTTGTTGCTTGGATGGAGGAGCTGACTGGCCTCAGCAAGGGCGACAAGACCTTCGCCGAGTGGCTGAAGGTGCGACGCTGTGCTCTCGGGCTTCGTAGCGTTGCTGGCATTTTCCCTCGCTGCAGGACGGCACTGTGCTGTGCGCCACCCTGAACGGTATCAAAGCCAAGACGGTGAAGAAGCCCAAGCCCAGCACCATGCCTTTCAAGCAGATGGAGGCCATCAAGACATTTCTGCAGGGCTGCCGCACACTCGGGGTGAGTTTTGCTCCGCCTGTGCTCGAGCCGCGCGAGCATTGCGTTCACCTATGTTTGCACAGATGGCGGAACACGATGTGTTTTGCACCCCCGATTTGTTCGAGGAGAAGGATTTGGGCGCTGTGGTGCGCTCCCTGGTGGCGCTGTCCTCCACTGCACAGACCAAGGTGCCCGGGTACGCTGGGCCCACCCTGGGCGTGAAGCAGTCCTCCGCCAACGCCCGCTCCGGGGCAGACTGGAAGGGCAAGGAGCTGGGCACGGGAGGCGAGGTGAGCATGCTGAACCAGGGCAGCCGGGGGGTCATGGAGAAGCGCGAGCCCAGCGTGCGGGCACGCGAGACAGCGGGTCACGACGCCTCGGGGGCAGGCAGCAGTGTCGCCACCAAGATGTCCCAGGGCAGCCGGGGGGTGATGCAGGCCTCAGCTAGTGCAGATGTGCGCTCCCCCACTTTCGGGGCAGACGCCGCCAAGGGCAAGTACGCATAGAGGGGCAGTTCCCCCCCGTGAGTGATGAGTTGTACCCAATTGATTGTCTAAACAAGGCGGGACTGCTGCTTGTGTGCGGCGGCGGCGTTCACAGTCGCACGCCTTGGCCATGGGCGCCTGTCTGTAAAGCTGCTGCGGCACGCTCGGAGAAGGTGGTGTGCAAATAGAGCAATGCGCGCAGCGAATTACAGGGTCTATGGGAAGATGCATCCTTGTATTTGGCACGCGGTTGCAGCAGCTACTTTCTGGGGCTCATCACCCTGCCTTCGCAGGCATCTGGGGGGGCTTCATCACGCAAACGTCGCTTTGCATGTCATTTCGTGCCTGGGGTGGAGCGCTTCCCAACAGCTTGTGTAACTAATCTAATCTCAGAAATAAGCTCTGGATTTTTGGAAAATTATTAAAGCTCAGTCTGCTCAGTCCATTGTAGCTGAAGTTGAGGGACCAGGTTTGCTTTTCTGCAATATCCGCACTTCAGCCATGGATGCACTGGAAGACCTGGATGCGGGTGTGACCACGTACAGTGGCATGTTCAATGCATTTCACGACATTATTCACCCTCGCAAAGCGGCGAAAGAGTTTCGCGTGGAGGTGCAAAGTCCCATCACGAAGCAGTTTGGTCTCACACATGCGTGAGTGCGGAATTGGCTCTGCAAAGCCCCCTGTAATGGCATCAGCTGCATCCATGTGCCTTCTTTGCAGGTTAAAGTTTGTGACATTGACTAAGAACCCTATGGCAGCCATGTTTGGTGGCTCTGCCGCTCCGAAGGAGCCTGCCGATGGAGTGCGGACGTATCACTTGGGGGCGTATTTCGTGCAGAGGGACAGTCCAAAGGCGCCTCCCAAAACAGTCGTGCACGCAGCCTTTGGTGTATCTGCTGCAGATTCCCTGGCCAGCGTGCAGCAGCAGCTGAGCCGGAAGCTGACAGCACGTGGCGCCGTGTGGGCTCGTCCCGACGGCAGCATCTGGCACACCGCTGCCGCTTGGTACAAGGGTGTGGATTTCACAGTGGCCGCACACACAGCGAACGCAAGCTTGCTGCATCTGTCCTACCTGCAGCGTCTGGCGACCTCTGAGCCCCTGCGTAACGTGCAGCTGGGGGGGGAGCTGATGTATGACCACAGCCTGGTGGGATCTCTGCTGCAGCGGCCCGACTTAAGTGACAGACTGACGCCCATGGGGTGGTCCCTGGGCGCCTCGGTGGGCTTTGCGGAGTCGTACACAGCCCTGGGGGCAGTGTGGAAGCCCAACAGGGCCCCCCTGGAGGGCTTCCTGGGCCTGCAGCGGGAGGTGACGCCCTACTCCACCCTGGTGGCCAAGTACGAACTGAAGCCGTTTGTGGGCGCCAGTACCACCTCTGTCGGGTACAAGGTGCGCTTCCCCCGCTCCCGCAGTGTGGTGCAGTGTGCCGTGGACAGCAACCAAGTGGTCAAGGGCAGCTTCGAGCGCCGCCTGCTATCCAATGCCAAGCTGCGGGTGAACGCCCTCGTCAATAAGACGCCCAAGGTGGTGCCAGGGCAGCCTCCCAGCCCGGGGGAGGGCTCCCACGTGGGCATCACTCTGACCATCGGAAATATGCCCAAGGAGCCGCTGTGGCTGTCCCCAGCATTGTTGAGGGCACACACTGTGCTGCACAGGTGAAGAAAGGCTACAAAAAACTAATCAATTATTTCACAAGAAGCGATTGGACACTTGAAGGGGTATGGTGTACGTCTGAGTGGGACGCTTAGCAACAGCATCTCAGGTCTCGAAACGTTGCCGCAAATTCTTCCTTTGGCTGATCTTGGCCTCGCACCGGTTGACGGCAAATGCAGCTTATTTGGCAGGCCGATCTTAGGCTGCCCCATACAGTGTATGGAATATAGTTCTTAGTCCCCCTTTTTGGCCAGTTTGCTGAAATATCTGCGAGGCAACATGATGCAGCGAAGTGAAACGCGATCATATTCCGCAGGAGCTTACTCAGCACTAAATGCTACCACGTCTTGGGGATTCTCCCTAATGACAGCCTTAGTCCACTGCTTTAAAATATCTGGCAGCACTGCTGGGACCTTGATCTGCTCGGCTGAATACAACGGCTCTGCGTCCATGATGGGTGACAGGCAGGGGGTGAAGCTGAAGCTGAAGCGCGAGGCTCTTGCCACAAAACAGGGACAGCACGAATGAACTGAGAGCAAAGAAAGCGTATGTATCTGTATTTTGTACTCTTTGCTTGACTTTGTACGTTCCGTGCGAGCACATTTCAGCAGCTGCACTGCTCTCACTAAAACAAGTTTGTGGAGGGGGGCAGCTTGGAATGGGGGCTGGCGCATCTCCCAGAGCCAGCGACAGCAGTATTGCAGTTACAGACACCAGCCATGTGTACAGGTCAGCACAGCTGTCTAAGCACCCCTCTCCTCCCGTTGCGCAGCTGTGCCACTCTTCGCCAAGGGCCTGTGCCTCACTGGGAGCAGCACCATCACCATGTCCACCGCAGTGCTGCCCGGTGCGCCCACCAACGCACAGGAAGCAGCTCCACATGCTGTAACATGCACCCCGCCCCAACACATGCGTTTCTGTGCTTGTTGGTAGAGCGTGCTTGAGCGGTCACTCGGGCTGAGCCTGCGCACCCGCCTCAGCGCACACGGCAGCCTAGTCCAGTTCCTCCACTCCACCGTCCACACTACCCGAGCTTGAGTCGCTGTCTATCTCTGCTGCGGCGGCTGCAGCAGCGGCAGCTCGCTTTGCAGACCGCAGAGACTTGGGCCAAGCGAGGACTTTGAAGTCTGGTTTTGAGCGAAGCGCTTCCCAAGACCTGTACACATGTGTATAGTGAAATCTATTTTCACGTTGTATGCTGCTGCATGAGCTCGGCAGGGTGGCTCACTTTGCTTTGCTGGCGGCTGTCGGGTTCAAAGGCTTCAGAGAGTCAGTCGTCAGTGCAGCAGCCAAAGCCAAAATAAAACCAAGCGCACACTCGATGTATATCTGCACATTGATACTGACTGGGCGCAGTGCTCATGATGCAGGCAGCTCAGTGTCTCACATCCAAGGGCAGCGAAGAGTCCTCCGATAGAGCGTGCTGTCGTTGCAAGTGGAAGTCTGCAGTGGGCTCATGAAGCTGGGACAGAACAAAACGATATGATTATCTTACAGTGTGTTGATGAAAATATTGCGTGCCCTAGAATCAGCATGCTGGCGTACATGGCCAGTGAGCTTAGTGAAGGCATACCGATAGCGGAATTTGACTTCACGCAAGCCTGCTCAAGCTTCGCCTCTGAGTTCAATCGCAGCGCAGTTCTTCAACTCATCAAATACGAACATCAAAATGTAGCAATAGTTACGGCTTTGGCCGACCATTTTTCGTCTGCAATTTCAGTCTGGCATTGTGCAGATGCCCCCCACAACATACTTTTTCAGGTATGAGGACTGTGCGTGATATGACATCTCCAGAACTCCTCGCAATACTTCGAGGAATCCAAACTTGACCTGAAAGAACGCTCATCATCATTCTTGATCATAACTGAACAGCAAGGCCAGTTGCAGCCGTCACTGCTTGGCAGAGTACCCACTTGGCCACAGAAACCAATTCGCACAATGCAGGTGCCCAAGGCTCAGCAACATACCGCGCAAGCGTACGAACAAGATGCAGACCTTGTTTTACAAGAAAGGAAGCGCACGATTAACTGGTGGTATCTGACGCCTGTGCTCTTTGCACCAGTGTTTCCCATCATCCGCATTGTGTGAGTGCGCATTTCGCTGATTGGTCCTGGTTCATAGTCATTCACACTGTCAAGCTACAGGTATCGCAAGGACCACGCAACAAGGAATAAACTTTTCGGTGGAATGATTGCTGTGGCTCTGATACATGGCACTATTTTGATTAACAGCAGCTTTGGCAGTGAACAGAAGCAAGCAGATCAGCAGGCAGCTCCCGCAAGCAGCTGACTTCTCCGCACTCTGCCACGTACACGCAATTCAGCTATGAAGACCCGTGAAGCGTTTTCTTATATGCCCCCACAAACTGAGCCAGTCTAGATACCTTGCTGGCTTGGGCGGCAGATTTGAAGCTTCTTCATTTTGCACCTGCAGCGAGGCGGAGCAGGGGCTGCGTTGCTTGAGCTCCCACGCGACGGGGTCGCACGGTGGGGAGTGGCGGCATACAAACAGCACAATGCATTCCAAAGCAACACATGCACACGCGCAGAACATTGCACCCCCCCTCACCCCCGCTTTGTGTACACGGGGCGAATGGCAGCTACCTGCAGGCGGATGGGCTGCCCCGGCAGCGCCCGCCCCCCAGTGGTGATGGGCGCAGTGGCGGTCTTGCCGGTGCAGCAGAAATGCCGTAGACACATCAGCAGCACCAGAGCCGCGAGCACACCTGCTCCAATGTACACATACTGCGGGTCAACCCCTGACCCCAGGAAGCCCTCGTCGCCCTGTGCAGAGAGGGGCTGGGGGGAGGGGGTCACACTGGGGGTGGGCCCAGGGGACGGCGACGGCGAGGGCAGCACCAGGGGGAAGCGCTCCCGTCCCGTGGCGCAGTACACCGCGGGGTCCATGCACTGCAGGCTGCCGTCAAAGCGGCCTGGGGCAGGGTTCACGCGGGAGGTGCTGTCGCCGGGGCCACACGCGGCGTAGTGCAGGGTGCCGTCCTGCGAGGGGTCCGCTGCGCCCAGCAGCAGCCACGGCTTGCTGCTGCTGGGCGGCTGCAGCCCCCCGGTGTTGGCCACCACGGTGAGTTGGGAGGGGGCAAGGGTATAGCTGAGGCAGCGGGTCACGTAGCAGCCCACGCCTGGGTGCTGTACGATGCGGTCCTCGGTGCTTTGCAGGCTACTCTCCACGCAGCGACTGCCCTCGCCAAATGTGATGCCCAGCAGTGTGGCTGTGTTGCTGTTTTGTGCCGTGTCGGAGCACATTTGGTTGCTGAAGGCCAGCACCTGGGGGCAGATGTCCAGCTGCTGGGGAGACACACTGCCTTCATCTGCCGACGAGAAGTACTGGAAGTACGACGGCACGTTGGTCAAGCCACTCTGCGCCGTGCAGTACCCCACTGCCCGCCGGTCCACGGTGCAGTGCCGGGGACCAGAGCCCAGCCCCCCACTGGCAATCTCCGTGCAGAAGTGTGCCCTGCCCCGTGCCCCCAGCACACTGGCGGGGGTGCTGCCG
>Ga0307982_1003440_pt1 | contig 12630 bp, 4 predicted proteins | sample OrgLakmetagen989_FD_201847 | JGI IMG/M metagenome (GOLD analysis project Ga0307982, IMG submission 201847) | Saline water microbial communities from Organic Lake, Antarctica - #989 | ecosystem: Environmental > Aquatic > Non-marine Saline and Alkaline > Saline | place: Antarctica: Organic Lake... | reverse complement strand
GGGTTGAAGCAGACACAATGGAGCCCACTGCCACCAATGCGTCGGCCAGGGCACCCAGCAGGCACCACGACCCTTGGAAGGATGCCACTGTTGGCATGGCCTGCGACGCAGAAGCTGCTACCGCTGCACCAGCTCCAGCTGGCGCAAGACTGTCCACTGATCCAGATGCCTGTAAGGTCTTCATGAGCTTCTTGATGCTCATATTGCAGCCAGAAGCCTTCACCACCCCCTCAGCCACCTTGAGGCCGAGCTGCAGGCAGGAAGACACACACGCCGCCAAGTCACTCGACTGGCGCACGGAGGCCAGGAGCGGCCACACAGTGCCCATTTCAGCGTCGTCGGCGGACACAAGTGGCTGCACCACACACCTGGTGAAGCACTCCGCTGCAAGGATCGCCTCTGTAGCTTCGGTGGACATGACAATTGGGAGCACGCCCGCCAGCCACGCCTGTTGCACGCAGGGGGTGCTGGGCTCCAGCTCCAGCAGATCAGTCAGGGCGCCCAGGGCAGTCTTGCGCACTAGGACACTCTCGTCATCACACTTGGTGGCCAGCATCTGCAAGGCATACGCCCCGATGCAGCGGCTAGGGGGCGTTTGCATGGCCTTGCCTGCTGCTTCATACATCTCTGCGAGGGTGCAGCCCTCAAACACGGGCACTGCGTCAGCCACAGAGGCAAAGCACTGGCCGCCCAGCTGGGCAGCAGTTGCCAAGGCATTGATGGCTGCTCGTCGCACGTGCGAGCGGTCGTCATCGAGGCGCTTGATGAGCAGCGGCAGCAGCGCAAAGCTCCCATCCCGAGCCAAGATTGAGCTGACGCCCACAGTGCTGCGATGTCCATCAGACGACGAGGTAGCCTTGTGGGTCATGATGCAGTTCATGCATACCAGTGCAAAGTTGCCGCGGTCCAAGGCAGTCGCCGCAGCAGGCACTGGGCCGTCCATCAGCAGCACGTCGCACAGCGACGACAGCGCCTTGGCTCGCACAGTGGGTGCTTTGTCGCTCGCACGGTGCAGCAGCATGTCCAGCAGCAGCACCGCAGTGGGGGCACCACCACCTTCTTCGACACTCTCGGCTGACAGCAGGGGGGTACCTGGGGAAAGGGACCCCCTCCCGGAGTGGGGGGTCAGCGAGGGGAAGGGGGTGAAGGGGGAGCCCCCAGCCGCACGCCGTGCGGAGCCGGCGGAGGTGCGGCGGGCAGAGCCCACCGTGCGGGCTGAAGGGGAAGTGATGCCTTGGGCAGGGGATGCGGGGGGCTCTTCCTCTTCGTCTTCGTCGTCGTCGTCGTCAGCGGCCATCTTGGGCATGTGGCTGCCTATGGTGCGCTGGTGGGCAGTTGGCGCGGCGTCATCGCGCCACACCATGCCGTCACTGCTCAGCAGAAGCGAGGTGATGACCTCCACTCCAGTGGCGCGGTGGGCTGGGCGGGAGTGGCGGGACAGCCGCCCCAGGAACTTGACGAAGTGGCGGCGCATGTTATGTGGCATGTGGGAGAAAACCTGCGCAACAGCATCCGCGGCGGCAGCACGCGCATCGGCTCGCTCAGGTGCACCCACACACAGATGCTGCAGGAGTGCAGCAGCGCCTGGCAGGCGCTCCCACACGGACAGAGGCACGGCAACGTCAGAGCCAGCGGCGCTTCGACAGGCGGGTGAGAAGCCCTCCACGACAGACACGCTCCACGCCCCATCAGGAAGCTCAGGGGTGGAAGCTGCACCAGGAAGGGGAGGGGGTGGTGTCCACGATAGCAGTGCCTGTGTGACACGCACAGCAGCGCTTTGCACCTTGCGCCCAGAGGACACGTCCATCAGGGCGTCTTTCAAACGTTTCAGCACCAGGCGAGAAACCATGGTGACTTCACCGTGACGAGCATGAACAATTGAAATAAGTGCCTGCTCCACATCTGATGCCACAAAAGCAAACACAGGGAAGCTTGCAAGGCGCAATGCGGCTCCTGCTGCTTCCACAACGTCCGGCAGCAAGTCGGCAGCTAACGCCAAACTGAATGCACCGCAGTTGAGCAAGATGCCAAGATTCCGCACACAGTTATGCACACCTTGTACAATGCTTGCATCGAAATCTTTTTTGTCGGCGCCTTTCTTGCTGAGCTCACTGTATACATCCTCTACGCAATTTCGAAGTTGCCTAACGGCACGTCTGAAAGTAAAAGACTGAAAAACACCAAATGCTGCAGCCCCTGGGCTCTGAAGTAAAGCAAAATAAACAGATGCAGCATTCAGTTTCAATACTGTTCCGCTATCGTCCACGATGCAATTGTGCAGTTGGAGGAGGAGCCGTGAATGCGCGGATGTGTGGGTTTCGGTAAATGCTGTCCAAACTGCTTCACCACGGTGCTGTGACAACAGAGCAGCAAGAGAGCTCAACGAATCTGCGTCAAAAGTAGAATAGTCAATTCCATCGACAGATTCGATCATGGACTCCGGAAGTCCATCATAGTCAACACTAAGCGTTTGCAGCTCGCCCAAGAGCTCGGATAGCTCCTGCTGAAGGTTTGCCATTTTAACGGTCTTGCACAAAAAGCAACTCCGTTCCACTTGGCAAAGTCTGGACGCGCAAGACTCTTGTGATTAGTTTTGTTTGAAACAGTTGTTATTTTTTTTCTTGAGCTGTTGAGCCTGTGAAACTCTGACACACGAGCTGGTGTGTGCCCCCCCCGGTCACGCCGTGGACAGGAACTCAATAACACTGAATCTATTTTGTACCCTGAATAGCACCATTCGCATCCAAAAGCGTCCTGACAGGTATGAAAGGCAGACGTACGATGACTTCATAGTCCTTGTGGGCATCTTCTTCATCCACGTGGACGTCTGCCATTTCTGGGGTCCACCGGGTGATGCCCACACCCGCCAGGCTTTGCATGCGCTCCTGCTCGGCTGGAGACAGCGAAGCAGCACCGTACGAGGGCGGCACCGCCCAAAGCTGTGTTGCGGCAAGCTCCATGCCCTGCAGTGTGCTTGTCGGACTGGGGAAGGTGACTGCTTTCTTCGCCAAGGCGAGCTGCACCCATGCTGGCAGCAGGTGCCATGAGGCAGGCGGCACCACTGCCAGCAGCTGCGTCAGCGGTGCCACGGGGTAGTCATCCGTGTCATCGAATGTGTCCATAGTGCTTGCTGCAGGTGCCTGTGGCATGGCTGCCAGCGCCGCCAGCGCCGCAATGTCTGAGGCGAAGGGCGAGTAGTGGTGCGGGTAGAACCACTGCCAAGACGGAACACCGGAGAAATAGTACCGCAGAACAAACACTAAGCCACTCAGCCAGTCCTTGACCAGTTCCACCAGTTCATCTGAGTGGGCGGGGTAAGACGACAGCACCTCAGGCGACACGAAAGGCTGCAGCACTTGGCAGCCGGGGCCAAACACCCCCCCCTTGGTTCTGCTGGCAGGGGGTTCAGCACCGGTGGGGGGCTCAAACTGGAAGCCCATCTTGTTGAAATAGTGGTCCAACTTTACTTGCGAGAACGCCACCCGGCCTGTTCCTGTTGAGGGGCACAAGTCTGATGGGTGCATCAGCACGTCCTGTGTGGGAGCCGCCTTATCCATTCTGGCCAGCGTATCAGCAGCGTGTACCAAGTCATCTGACGACCCGCGTGTGAGCTCGTGCACAGTCATATGTGCCTCTGCCATGGCGCGCTGGTCCTCACTGTCGTCTGACTCGCTGCCGTCTTGGTCAAACACCGACGCTGCCAGGTCGTAAGGGTCGAAGGTGCCACTTTCAGCGGAGGCAGCAATGACGTTGCTGGCTGCACCACCACTGCTAGTGGCGGCAGCAGGCTGCTTTGCTTGGGCTGCCTGCACCGGTTTGCGCATACCCCCCTGCATGGCGTCTACCACGCCGTCAACAGCGGTCAGCAGGGAGCCGTGCTCAGCGTGCAAGACAGACTCTGACGCCGCCAAGCGGACTATTGCGCCCAGTGACAAGCCGCTGCGCTGCACGGCAAGCAGCTTCAGGTGGAGCGCAGCACCGCCACACTCCTGCCGCACGCAGTCGCGCCCCACTAGCTCCCGATCAAACAGCAGCACAGGGAGGCTACGGCCATCAAACACCCAGTCTTGCTGGGTGGCGGCCTGACCGCTGGCTTGCACTGCTGGAAGCAGCACCCGGGACAGGTACCCCTCCACGACGGCGTCCAGGCCCAGGCCGCGGTCCCGCAACAGGACGCTGCGGACATTGTGCCGCATGCTCACACCGGGGATGGCAGGCAGGAAGTCGTTCCCCACCATTGTCAACAAACACACAAAGTCGTCAACTGCACGGCAGGCAAGCCACAGAAGGGACGAGGACACTGTACCGGCAACGGCCCCAGGCAGCGTCGCACCCCCCCCCAGCTCTCTGCGGAAGGCCTTAACTTTCGTGGCGCTGACCCACATGGGCAAGGGGGTGTATGGGGGGGGTCCCGTCCCCCCAGCTTCGCTTTGCTGCTCGAGCCACTTCCACTGCGCCTTCTCGCACTTCAGCGCAGTGTTCAGCATCCACACGCCCAGTTCCAGCCACAGCTCGTTCAGGGGGATGACTTCATAAATGCCAGATGCCACCCCGGGTGGCAGTTGCTCAGCCCCGGCGCTGGTAGCAGAGTCCTTTCCAGCAGGCCCTGCGGCCTTCACTGCATGTTCAGCGTGGGCGCCCACCACTTTCCCCACATCCTCACACTTGTTTCGCCTCCGCTTCTTGCCGAACTTGTTCTTGTTGTCGCCCTTTTTCAGAACACCAGAACGGAACATTGCATCCTTGCTCGCGGGGCGCAAGATGGAGCACTGCACACCTGGCTGAGGCAGTGTGACCAGGCTCGACGAGAGAGCACCTTCCGCAACGTGTGCAGCACGCAGCAGTGCAGTATTGGTCACCCCAAGCAACAGGGGCATCCAGTCTGCATCATTCCCATACACCATCATGTGCACAGGCGAGGGCTCGGGGGCGACCTGAGCACCGGCATCTGCGGCCGAAGCCAGGTGCACGCTAACGTCAGCTGCCCCGGGGAAAAACTGCGCAGCGTCGCCCACGTGCTCATCGTGAATAGTGCTGTGCAAGCACTCCCATGCCGCCGAGGGGGGCAGCGGGGCCAGCGTGCGCAGGATGTTCATGATCTTGTGCTCCCCCTCCCCGGCTGAGGCTGTGGTGGAGAGCACAAGGGTCACCTGTCCCCAGGCTGTGTACTTGTGCTCCTCGGCACGGGAGCCGAAGAGCTCCGCAAGGCGCTCTTGCATGGCAAGCATGAACTCAGTGCCAGGCGTGATGGCGTTGCTTTCGTACAGTGGCTGGTCGGGCGTGTGGCGGTGGGTCTGCCCGCCTTCCAGACGTCTCCGGGACAAATCAAGGTACTTTTGCCAAGCTGTACCCGCCATGTAACGCCGGGTGCGTTGCTGGTTCATTTTAGCACGGGGTGCAACACCGTCAATAGAGATGTACACGAAGTGAGTTGGTTCAGCTTGATTCACCTGTACAGGCAGGCGATGGGGGCCGAGCAGCAGGCACAGCAGCTCGAGGCCCTGTCTCACCATTTCGCGAATAACATCCACTGCACGCTCAGCAACCATACGGCCAGCAAGTGACACACCAGGAAGAATACAGTCAATGTCAGTGGCTACAGCAGCAGCTGCTTCGTGGACCACAGCTGTGTACACGAGCTTTCAATGTGCGGAATGTCGGCGTGGTGGGAAAGCTCTCGACGCACCGTTTGAGTCAATCAATAGACAAGCTGGAGACTTGTCTTGATCAAGGAGCATTCTCCTAACTTTTGCATGTTTTGTGACCCAGTAGTAGAATACTGGAATACCCATGACGAACGGAAGCAGACGGTCCAAGTGCTGCAAGGATGCGAGACTTTTCACGGAGGCACAAATGAACTATGCAATGTACTTCAGCTCGAGTAAAATAATGAATGCTTGACAACCAAACCCTTTTGCTTGAAATTGATGTGTTTGAGTCTGGGCATTGTTCTCTGCACAGCGTGGTTGGCTTTGCAACGGTACATGCGGGAGTGCCCCCTCGTCCAGCAAGGCAGGTAAGGGATTGAAAAGGGAAACGGCCGCAGGTAGCACAATTTTGACACAACAGACCTCCCCGCCTTCTGTGGTCACACCAAGATACAGTTTTTGTCCAAGCATATGGTGCGGTGTCGCATTGGAAGGTGTACAGTCGGTTGGCAAGAAGTAGACGGGTATACATTTGCGCATGCAGACTACATGACGCGCGCAGGCCCAGCCCCCCCTCCGGAGATCGTGCCCAGGGTGTCCACTGTGTCCACTGGCATCAGCACACAGTGCGTTGTGGTGTTGCCGGGGTGTCCCAGTCCGGACAGGGTCTTGAGGTACTCTACGGCAGCTGAGAAATCCACTCCACGCATGTTGAAGGGGGCAACGGCGTCGCGAATGAAGTTCAAAGACTGCGCCTCGGCTTGTGCAAGCAGCTTGCGCGCCTCGGCACGCCCCTTGGCGTTGAGGATGGCGGCATTCTTGTCGCCCTCAGCTTTCAGCACCATTTGAGCGGCATACCCACGGCTCTCAATGGACTTGCTCTCGCGATGCCCGTCGGCACGAAGCACGTTTGAGCGGCGCTCACGCTCAGCCTGGATCTGCTTCTCCATAGCAGTGCGTACAGAGTCTGCGAAAGGAAATTAGTTCATAATTGTGGCAATCGCGTGTGTACATGCTGGGCAACGCACTGTCGGGGGTGATGGAGAAAACCTCAACGCGGGTGATGGTGACTCCCCAGCGTTCAGCGTCACGCTGGACTTTGCTCAACAAAATAGCATTGATCTGCTCGCGGCTGGAGAAAGTGTCATCGAGGGTCATTTGAGCAACGATGTCGCGCAATGTGGCCTGGGTCAAAAACTCGACAGCATCAGGCAAGTTCTGGACACGGTACACCGCAGCACGGGCATCAGTGATTCGGAAATACACCAAGGCATCAATGTCAATTTGCACGGTATCTTTAGTGATGACACTCTGTTTTCCAAAGTCAATTACCTGACAAGAATGGAGGCATGGGTCAAGCATGTGGCTGAAAGCACAGTTAAACAACAACGTACGTGCTCACGCATGTCAATGCGGTCTGTCCGGAAGCTGCGAACATGGGTCGAGCTATTGTTCAAGCTCGGCTCCATCTTTCTCCAGTGGACACTGCGCAATGAGTCGATGACAGCGCGCGGGAAGACACAAGTTGCTCTGGGAAGTCTCGCGGAAATGTACTCCAAATCATTGGTGGGCACTCTGCAGCCCAAGAAGCTGAAAACTCCAGCTTCAGCACACTTACAAACGAGGGCGATCGACAAACGGAATCAAGCTGCAGGAATAAAAAAATTATTGCAATGCAGCAGAGCGTTTCGAGAAAGCCATATCAGATCTCGTGCACTCACAAGTGCAAGCCAGGTGTGAGAACTTTGTGGAAGCTACCCAGACGCTCCACCAGCATCAATTCAGCATGCTGCACACGCTTCACAGCCATATACCATAGCCTGTAAAATATTCGCTTGTGCATGCCCGAAGCTTAGAGCCCACGCCACGCCTGGCCGTGCACGCTGAGACAACGCAGGCAATACTCACTTGATGCCGAAGAGGGTGAGAAGGGAAACAACAACGATAATTGCCACTTGGGCTCCGACATCAAGCGCCATGATGAGCAACGAGAAAAAGGCTCAAAGCCTGGAGGGTGCTTTTTGCACACGCAGCTGCAAGCAAGCGCAAGCCAACGCAAGATGGAGCCTGAGCGTACGTGAGATCACTTTTTCAGGGGACAGAGTAGTTTGTTTAACAAAGCACAGCAGCGCCGCTTTTAATGCACTTTCGCAGGTGAGTGTGCTGTGCACTTGTCAGGGGGGGGAAGAGGTTGATTTGTCAAAAAAAACACTCTCTAGCCCCCCATATCGAAATCGACGATTAAGCGCCGCATGCACCTCAAACTCGCTCAGGTGAGTTAAAATTGCACACTTTCCCGGAAATTTGGTCGTTTATCTGCATGAGTGGGTGGTGGGAAGCCAACGTGCTGGTTCTCACTGTGCAGCATTTTCTCTGACGGCACCAGACAGCCTGCGAGCGAATAAGAGAAGTCACCACAAAAAATACTGCAATTTTGGAATACATCTAATAAATCGTTTTTCATGCTTGGCAACCCGATGCCTTCCAACAAAGGATGCGTTATTTCGATTTGAGGGGCTAAAAATGATTTTTGACGAATCACTGAGCCAAAACCGCAGGCTCATAAACTTCCAGCACATTGTTAGCATTGCCGCTTTCGTCTCGTGCAAGACTTTGGAAACCACTGCAAGTCCACACGCCGTCCACAACGAACTTGAAAGCGTATTTCCCCTCCTGCAGCATGAGCGGCAGCTCGAAGGAAGTCCCAGACGGCGTGAGCTTCAACTCTCGCAAGCTCTTCCACCCACCCACCAGCGGGCCTGCCACTTGCACCTTGCTGCTGGGCTGTGCCTCGGGGATCTCTCCCACGCCCAGCCGCACCACAATGCGAACAGCGTCCAGCGGCGGCAGCTGGTCCGCAGTGCACGCGTTGGAACCGCTCCCTGGCAAGACATCGGGCAGCAGCGCCGCACCGCCACTGGGTGCAGAGAGACAGCGCTCCATGCGGTGGATCTCACCAGACCAAGCCGACGCTACGGTGTGAAGGCCCACCACGCTGGCTCGTGCGTTGGCTCTCAGGCGGGCGTACAGGGCTGGGGACCGGATGATCTCAATGGCGCGGTTTGTGCAGGCGATGAAGTCGCTGGGGCGATGTGCCTCGAACAAAAAGCCATTTCCAGTCAGGGTAGCAGGCGAGAACTCGTCGATGGTGTCCTTCAGCCCCCCCGTTCGGAACGCAATCACGGGTGTTCCAGCAACAAAGTGCTCCTGCTGCACAATGCCACCAGGCTCAAACAGCGACGGCATCATGCCGGCGTCACCGCCCAGATTCAGCAGCGGCCCATCAGTGAAGAAATACGTGGGGTCTGCCCAGAAGCTGCCCTTGTGTGACGCCGCCAGCTGCCTCATTTTGGCGGCGCAGGCACAGCCGTACGTGTCGCTCTCACTGGCCATACCGCCAATAATGAACTGCACCCGCCCACTGTGCTCATGCAGCAGCTGCTCCACTGCGTTTAAGATCAAGTGTACCCCCTTTTGCAGCGTAATACGCCCAACGAAGCCAAACAGCGGAATGCTGAGGTCTGGCGTCTTCATGCCAAAGTACTTGCGCTGCAGGGCAGCCTTGGCACTTTCGTGCGTCGGCGTGGGCAGTGCCGCCAGGCGGGCTTCCCGCAGGGCAATCGGGATACCGTTGGGGTGTCCGAAAGGGTGTGCTGCTGCCCGGAGCAGGTGGCGCAGGGGGGAGCCGTTAAGAAGATCGGAGCGGTACGACTTCGACACAGTGCCCCACGAATCAGACGCCATCACTGCGCAGCGAGAGGGGTTGATCACAATGTCACTCCACGTGTCATCAATTAGCAGATGATTGGGTAACTCATGCAGCCAGTGCAGGTCGCCGTCCTGGGGCCCCGGGTACAACCGGCCCTCATACGACGGGTCTAAGTTGTGGCAAATGTGCATAAAGCTGGTGGCCTCAAACACTGCACCGAAGTGCCCCACGCGTGCGTACGCAGGGACAAGACCGGTGAACCAGTCATTTGTCACAACCACTCCAGGCACAATGCGCCACTGGCACAGGACCTCAAGGGAGGCCTTGGCCATGGCCACGAGCGCCCCCAGCTGCCCCTTGGCGTCAAGGGTGGGGTAAGGGCGCGGAAACACCTGCGCATTGTGCAAGAACAGCAGCCGAACACCGTTGACCCGTCCCTCGTGCACACCGAATTCAGTCCACGCCCCGCCCACAGACACGCCAACGTTGCGGCCGGAGTACAAAATGCCGTCAGCACGCAAGTAGTCACCCCGCCCCTTGCGGTCCAAGTTGTAGAACGGCGCCACCACAGTAATGTCGTGGCCCATGTCTGCTAGCGTCGTGGTCAGCTCATCCACCATCACGCCCAGGCCGCCCACTGTGGACCACTTCCCCAGCTCGGGTGTGACCAGGATGATGGGCCCCACGTCCGCGTCTTGTGCAACTGCTCCTGCCAGCATTTGTGCGGCAGACGCGGCGCCTTTGTTGCAGTGTGCCCCCCGCGCCACGCGAGCCAGCGCCCGCAGCAGGAGGCTGGTGGACAGGTGCACCCCCTCGTCGCGTGCAGCCATAAACAGAGACGTGCGCAGCAGGTTCACCAGCACGTCGATGTCCACAGCGCCCCACTGCCGGTCGGGGTTGGGGGCGCCGTCCTCAAGGGGGGGCAGGGGGGCCGTCACCAGCCCCTGCGTCCAGCGCTTGGCGCCGGCCAAGTGCCCTGGTGGGACTGCAGCAGAGGCGCTCTGCACCGCCACCTGCATGTGCTTTGCGATGGAGCGCAAGGCTGTTGCCATGCGGGCGGCAGCGGCGTCTTCTGCCACTGCCCGCTGTGCTGCGGACAGGTCGTCTCCGGCAGGCACGTCGCCTCCGGATGGCAGCTGCATTGAAGCAGCAGCAGCATCCACAGACTCAGCCAAGAACAGCTCGCTGGCGGAAACAGCCCCTTCATTGCGCAGCTGCTGACAGTGTGCCAAGGTGTCTGTGACAACTCGTCGCAGGGTCGCAAACAGCAGATTGTGTCGGGCAAAGCGTTGGATCTCGGAGTCAGTCAAGGCCTCCCCCGGGCCCAGTGGGCGTCCCGCGGCAGTGTAGCTCGCAGCGCTGCCGCCGGCAGCAGCTATGGGGTCACCCACGCCTGAGCCCCCCTTGAGGGTGCGTACTGCAGTACCAGTGCCCAGTGCAGGCAGGTGCAGCATAGTCTGCAGGCGCAGGGCCGCCGATGCAAACACCCACTGCAGGTCTGCACTGGAGGAAGCAGCGACAGGCCCAGCAGCAGAAGCCACGGGGGCGCTTTCACGGCGCTGCAGCAGCCAGCACACGGAGCGGTACCCTGGCAAGGTGGTCTGCATGGGCGCATACGCCACCTCGTCGCTGGTGAGGAAGCCGATGAGGGGGCCGTCAGCCGCCACGAGGGGGCTGGGCAGAAGATCCTCTCCTGAAGCGAGCGCAGCATCCAAGGCTGCAGCCCGCTCCCGCGCATGGGAGAGGGATGCCTGGAACACATCTCTGGCCTCCCAGATCCCCCCAGTGATGCCCTGGGAGGCGGGATGTGCCGACGAGCCCCAGTCTCCACCCTCTGACACGTCCTCTACTTGCATGAGATCTGAAATGGAGTAGTTCTTCTTCATGCCAGGTGCGGAAACTGGTGAAGCCAGCAAGTCTGATGTGTGCCCCCCTGGGGCATGGGCAGCTCGAACACGTCCCATGGCCTCCTGCGAGGAAGCACCAAGAACACTGGCCAGTGGTGAAGCGTCCACAGAGACCACACTGGCGTACTGGTTAAAGTTGCACGCGATGATGGCCACCTCGTCCGCAGGTCGGTTAGGCACAGCCCCGAAGCGCCCCACAGGCATGGGCGCCCCATCAGCGTCGTACCACGTGTACCGCGCAAATGCCAGCACATGTCCGTGCTCGCCGAATCTGTGCTGCGCTGAAAGCAGGGCAAGCTTGCCGAAGCGCAGGGCAGGGTAGGCTGCCCGTAGGACGTCACGGTGCCCGTAGTGGCGCGGCAGGTGCTGGGTGTCGAAGCCGAATTGGGGGCCCACGCGTGCTCTGAGCTCGCCTTCCAGCCAAGCAAGTCGGTTGGCTGGCCCGTCCTGCTGTGTGACAGTGCTGCCTTCGCCCACAATGCCAAAGCAGGAGTCACCGCGGGCTGCCCAGGACTCCACGACTCGCTGTGTCCGGTCGGTGCCGGGCGCCACGCTGCCCACAGCCACCGCCTGGCCCTCTGTCGCAGCCCCAGCTTGGCTGTGCAGGGCCAGCAGGTCTGTTTGATTGCGGCGGCCCTCCCCCGCAATGGCCAGTGCAGCTGCTACGATGGCAGGCGAGCTGTCCCCAGCCAGCTGCAGAGCACAGCTCAGCAGGGAGCTATCGTCAGCGCCCCACCCAGCGGCACCGAAGAAATCATCGCCCAGCTCCTCATTCTCGCCGGCGTATACGGAGCCAGCGTCTGACAGAAAGTCAAATGTCTCAGCAGCGATGGGCTCGGTAGCCTGGACCCCGCTTGTCAGCACCGTAGAGAGTCGAGGGTCTGAGCTGCCCAGCAGTGCATCCGTGGACGCTGTGCCTGGGCTTCTCTCAGCCAGATCGGTGCCCGATCCACCAGAGGAGGCGAGGCTGTCGGACGATGCAGATGGGCGCATGCTGCCAACCCCCGGCTTATTCATGCCCCCGCCGCCTGCCGCTGCTTTCAAGCGGACGGGGCGCAGTGGCATGGCGGGCACGACGCCCCCTACTCCGATGTGGCCATCATACCCGAAGCCCCCCTCTCCCTGGAAGCTGCTCCCTGAAGCAGCAGCAGCTGCAGACGCCGCGCTTTGCCCCTTGAGCTCGCCAGCCTTGCTGCCGTGACCCGAGGTCATCAGCAAGGGGGTGTCCACAGTGTCGGACCCCCCCTTAGTGCGCAGCACAAGGCCCCCCTTGGCGTGCTTGAACACCCATGGAGTGGCGCTTTGTGCGGCCCGGGCCCGGTGCTTGCGTGCTTCAGCCCGCTTGGCTTCAATCTCGCGAAATCCC
>Ga0307982_1003437_pt1 | contig 12634 bp, 7 predicted proteins | sample OrgLakmetagen989_FD_201847 | JGI IMG/M metagenome (GOLD analysis project Ga0307982, IMG submission 201847) | Saline water microbial communities from Organic Lake, Antarctica - #989 | ecosystem: Environmental > Aquatic > Non-marine Saline and Alkaline > Saline | place: Antarctica: Organic Lake... | reverse complement strand
GCCCCTGCAGCTGCACTGTCTCCATCGGCAGCACACACAAGTGCAGCAAAGCGGCCTCGGCAACTGCACCTTCACAGTATCAACGAGCCACTCGTCGAGGTGGAGCTGGGCAGCACCGACACTGACAGCGCAGCTGAGGCACCCGCACAGCCGCTGCCCGCTGCACGCACGCCTGCATCGCACAAAAGCACCCCAGAGCTGCAAGCAGGCATGGGAGCAGTCGGCCTGCAGCTGGCTGAGGAAGCGACTCCGCCGGAGCTGCAGGCAGGGGCAGGTGTCCAGGGGCTGGGAGACCTCACCCCTGGCAGCGGTGGTCGCTGGGAATATGTATATGAATAAACATTGATCATAAGCTGGGTTCTGTTCATATGATCATGTCTTGCCATAGTTGAAGTTCTTGCAAATTGTTTCCATGAATTGATTCATACTCTATGCATAACAGGTAGAAGGGTGTGCGTGCTTACTGCTGCTGCGCCATGGACTCTTCACGCACCACGTACGAGCTGTAAACAGTCATAAAGCCCACAAGGATCAGCAGGGCCCAGCTTGCGCGGCGGGTGGCAGCAGATGCGGGGGGAGGGCCGCGGCACTGCCCCGTGGCAGACACACGGCTGAGGCCGGCGGGGTTTGCGTACGCTCGCTCATTGGGGGTGTTGGCTGGGTTGCCATCAACGGCACCGTTCTCAGCAGAGCACAGCAGGGCAGTGCGGGCAGTGGATGGGTCCTCAGATTGCTCCAAGTACCGGGCAATGAGGCCGGACACATGGGGGGCAGACATGGAAGTGCCGGACAGGAATTGTGTGTCGTCATCGCCGGTGAACCATGCTGACAGGATGCGGGCCCCAGGGGCATACAGGTCCACACACGACCCAAAGTTGGAGAAGTCGGTTTTGTCAGTTGAGATATCGTGGGCCGCCACGGTGATGGAGCCCTGTGCTGATGCGGGCGAGTAGTTGCACGCATTTTGGTTGTCATTGCCAGCTGCAGACACAACGACGTGCCCATTGGCCACCAGTGTGTTCACAGCAGCATTCAAGGTGGCGTCTTGGGGGCCCCCGAGGGACAGGTTCACCACAGCAAATCGCCCCTCTGTCGTGCGGCGCTGCGTGGCCATTCGGTTCACGTAGTCCAGCGCCATCAGCAAGCTGGTGCTCTGGCTCGTGCCGGAGCAGCCAAAGATGCGGATGGGGTACAGGCGAACAGCCTTGGCGATGCCAGTGTCCCGGCCGCCAATGGTTCCCGCCACGTGCGTGCCGTGCCCATTGCAATCGTTGGTGCCACGGCCGTCTTCAACATAGTTGCGTCCAGCCTTCACGCGGCCCTGGTCAAACTGCTCATGGGTGGCACGGATACCGCTATCAACCACATATACATCCACATTGGCGCCTGCACGCACGAACTCATACGAGTCATCCAGGTTGGCGAGGTCGTCCATCTGGTCCAAGCCGTACAGCCCACGGATGAGCAGATTTTCCTGCTCGCGGACCGGTGGGGGATCATCATTGTTGCCATTGTCTTGCAAGTTGCGGTGTTGCGCAATGCTCTCTTGAGGTGCATGCTCCTTGGCCTTGGCACTCGCGCGGCGTGCGGTGTACAGGCCTGAGTGGCCCTTCAGCATACGGCGGCTTCCTGAGAAATTGGGCAGCAGGCGTTTGTAAGCCTCTTCCAAATCCCCCGGCAAGCTCACGTTGTCAAACTTAAAGGGGGGCGTGCTGGGGGCAGGCTCCGGGACAACGAGCGAAAACGCTGCGTCGACGCTGACCACGCCTGGCTGCAGCGCTGCAGCCACTACTCCGGCAGCGGTCATCTTCACAACAGAGCCATTCACGACCGTAAGCAGGCGCTGCTGAATGAGAAAATTGAGGGGTAGGTTGGTAATGGGAGCCAGCGTGTTGTTTGCGCCCGCCATCCAGTTGTAAAAGTTGGTAACGGTGGGAGGCTCCGCTCCAGCTCCGGCAGAGAAAAGAGCAGAATCAAATTCCACAAAGTAGCTGGTCATGGCAGCCTGTGCTACAGCCACACTCATTGCGAGCAAGCTGAGGACCTTACTAATTGACAAAACCATGATGCAAGGTTGAAATTTGGCTGTACGTCAACGTCGACCAGTGCGACTACGCGACAAACTTCCGAGAAACGACCGTCTATCAAACTTCTTGCAGTCTGGGTTTTGGCAGCACAAGCAGCGTTACTGAATCCTTGAATTGGCTGCAAACATTTGAGTGTGGGCGGTGCTGCCTTTTACACATATGCGCAAGAAGTTGGGAATCAGGCAAATGCTGGTGCGGAGAGGGGCGCGGAGCAGCCGAAGCTGCACTGCTCCGCGGCCCACCCCGCAGAGTGCTCCGTGGCTGCTCAGCACCCCAAGGCACGTTGCACAAATTCAAGAGGCAATAACAAACTTGAATCAATTTACTGCTGTTGTACTTACGATAAATCGTTTGTTAGGTAATTGAAATAAATGAATTGCTCCTCGACTCAAGCCTCCGCCACACGTGCCCCAAGGTTACTGTGGAGGCCCCCCGCACCTCGGCCAGCAAACCCCCTCCAAAAGCAAACACACGATTCGAAACCGACTCCAATCTCACCAACAGGCACTGGTGAAATCTGCCTGGGCATTTCCTTTCACCATGCCATGCTTCCCATGAAGTCGCGAAGCCCCCTGTGCATGAAGGGGCAGCCCACTGGGGGGGGGGGCAGCACGTAACACGCAGCCACCAAGCTCAAGGCAAGTGCATCATGCCTTCATGCTCATGGTGTGCTTGCACTTACCCCAGGACACCACAGCCACAGGAGTGCAGCGAGGTGAATAGCCAGCAGGTAGCTCACAGCAATTGTGCGGGAGCCACCAGACGCAACAAGGCTGCTGGCTACAGACAGTGCCGAGCGGTCGAAAAAAGACAGGGACGCAGCTGCTGCTTCCCGCTGCTGCTCTTTGAAGGCCACAAACGGGTCCACGCTGTCTTCGTATTTGGAGCGGTAGCGACTGCCGTGCCCCTCAGCATCGGTGGCTGCGGTGCCAATGGCGCTTTCGTCACCAGGCAGTGAGAGCGCCGTAGCACCCGGTCCAGCACTGGGGCTGGAGGCTTGCCCCGGCAAAACCCCCCCTGAGGAAGACAGCGCCCCAGGGACGCGCAGCATGCGACCAGGCTGCGACCTGCCGGCGCTGCCCACCAGCTCCAGCACACTCCAGTACAGTCTGAGCAGCAGAAGGGACAGGGCATCCCACAGCCCACCCTGCTGGCTGCCAGCTCGCTGGGCAAGCCGGGCCATGCGCTGGCCTGCAGCTGCTGCAGCCCCCCCCCCTGCCAGGGCTGAGCCGATGCTGGCAGACCTCCCAGCGTCCCCAGCCACCAGCGCCGCGGAGGCGCCCTGGCCATGAACCATGCCAGCGCCCCTGCCAGGGCCAGCCACCATGGCCTCCAAGTACCGGATCTGCTCGTACAGCTTCACGTTATCAGCTTCCAGCTGCGCGGCTGCCACCTGGGCTCCCTCGGTTTCAGCCCTGGCCGACGCTGCAGCCGCCTCTGCTGTCTCAGCTGCTTCCCTGAAGCGGTCCCGCTGAGCTTTGAATAGTGCTGTCAGGTCCGCCCCGCTGCCACCCCCACCACCCCCACCACTGCCACCGGCGGCAGAGGGTGCTGCAGTCTCGGCCTCCAATGGTGAGGAGCTGCCGTCGGGGGAGTGTGCAGCCTGTGCCGGCGCATCCCCAACCCCAGGTGGCGCATCTCTGTATGTGCCAGCTTGCACATTGGCTTTCACACCCGGGCTTGCCAGCACAGCCAGCAGCTGCTGATCAGCCGAGAGGCTCGTGGGGGGGGTGTCAGCAGCAGCCTCTGCAGCGCCATTGCTTCTTGGGGGCGTACCTGGCGCCTCTCCTGTGGCCAGAGCAAGCTCCTTTTGCAGTCGCCGCTGCGAGTGGGTCGCTGCGACCAGCTGTGCACGGAGCGTTTCAAGCTCCCCAGCCGACACTGCTGCACCGCTGCGCGCTTCGTCAAGCTGCTGACGCAAAGCCACCACTGTGCCCTCCAGCTGCCGAGCTCTGCGCAGCACTGCAGCTGACAAGCCCGAGCTGCTGGTGTCTGAGTCAGAGGGACCCCCCCCCTCCTCCCCCCCAGCTCGAGCCCTTCCATCTCCAAGGGCTGAGGGGAAATACACACGCTGCAGCATTTGCAGCTCCTCCTTCAGTTCATGAAACGCATCAGCACTGGGGCGTGCAGCGAGCTCCCCCCTTGCTTGCTCTAAGTCTGCTGCCAGCGCAGCCTGGGCTGTGTCTCCAGCCTGCTGGATTGTGTGTACCTGTGCCTGGGCAGCCAGAAGCTGTGCCGATGCTGCGGATGCGCGCTGCTTGGCAGCCTCCAACTCAGCATTCAAGCGGTCTATCTCAGCTGCAGTGGCAGAGGAGGGGGGGGTAGAGTCCCCGGACCCCCCCCTGCTGGCGCCGTGGTGTGCAGTGGACAGCTCTCGTAAGCGCTTGTTCAACGTGCTGTTTTGAGCCTGTAGCGCATGCATCTGCTGTGTGACTGTGTTCAGCTCGTCAGCCAGCTGATTCACGTGGGCCGCAGTCGAGCCGCTGGCTGAGGCGCCTGACGCAGCTGCAGCCGCCTGGGCTGTAGCCGCTTGCTGGGCCCGCTTCACCGCGGCATCAGCTGTGTCTTGGGCCAGTGCTGCACGCCTGAGGGCGTTTCCTTCTGCGGTGCGGGCAGCCTCTAGCTCCTCGCGGTGGGCCACGGTCAGCTCAGCCTCGCGCAATGAAACTGCCTCCGCCACACGGGCGTCCAGTTGGGAAGAAAGTTGCTCCACGCGGTCTGTTAAACTGCGAATGGTGACCTCTTGGTTTGCCAAGCCTTGCAATTCCTGGTCCGTGGCGCTGACTTCTGCTTGAGCCGCTGTGAGGGACCGTTGCAACTCTGCTGCCGCGGCTGCAGCATCGGTGCCCGCCTGCAGCGCAGGCACAGGGTCAACAGCAGACTGGAAGTCACCAAACACAGTGGAAAAACTGCTCTCAACGGCTCTCGCCCGTCTGGTAAGCGCATTCACTTCGCTTTGGTAGGCCTTGATCACCTTGACAGCGCCAGCAGCTTTATCTTCTGGAGAAAGTGCCTTCCAATCATCTGTCACTGTTTTCAGCTTGGTGCGTGCCTCATTCGATGCATCTTGACGAGCAACAATGTCTTCAATGTGGTCATTCTGTGCAGGGCGAAGTTATGCTCAGCAGTGCCAGTCAAAACATTCATTTTCAGCGATGCTAGCGCTCCGGCCCGCAGCAGCGGGACTTACCAGTTGTTGTCGAAACCCATTCACGCTGAATGTTTGCCAAAAATTCAGAGCTTCCTCAAGTTTTGCATGGGTAGCTGTGGCTGTTGCTAAATCTGTTCCTGAAGCAGCTGCAGCTGCAGCAGGCTCCTCCTGCATTTCAGCGAAACCTCTTGATTCGCCCAAGCACTCACTGGCGCAAGGATGTTTACGGAGAGAAGCATACCCAATTTCTGTACTACAACGCCAACATATAATTTACATATCGCCCACATCTCAACAGGCCTAGCCAACATCGCCTTGAGCATGTGAAAAAAAAGGCAGGCATTTCCAGGGGGCCTCTTCATGTGACAGAAAACACCTGCATTTCGGCAACAGCCGGCCGCTTTCAGGACCATCTGAAAAAGAACCCCCCCATTTTCCCCTCGGCCAGCGGCCGGCTGGCCGAAAAAATGCTGGCTAGGACTGCTCAAATTGCGTTTGAGTGAAACTGCCGATACTCCCCCCTTCAGTGCGGCTGCGCCAAGCACTGGAGCTTGCAGGCTTCTCTCTCACAACACTCTGCTACAATAGCAACCCATTTTCGACAATGCAGCTCACACCTGGGCAGCAGCTGATGCAGATGCCGGCGCTTTGCTTGCTGCAGGGGGCGGTCGCTTGGGCGCTGACAGCTCTGCCACGTCATCGTCCAGTGCGGCGCCAGCGGTTTCCTTGGGCAGCAGGAAGCCTGTGATGGCGCCAAACAGCAGCATGAACGCCGCACTGCCCAGCAGCAGGGGGATAGACACGTGGATGAGCGCTCCAAAGACGAACTGCCCACAAATGCTGCCCAGGCGGCCAAACGCCGCCAGCACCCCCAGAGCCCCCGTACGCAGCCGGGTGGGGAAGCTCTCCGTGCTCAGGGCGTCCAGCGTATTCCACCCCCCGTTACTCACTGCATTCAGCAGCGACGCCAGAAGCAGCACGCTGATGGCAGTGTGCGCAAAGGCTAGTCCCAGGGCAGTGAAGGCGGCGATGAGGATACTGCCAGCCATGAGATTCTTACGTCCCATGCGGTCAACAAGCAGAGCGGCCAGCACATTGCCGGGCAGGTTGGCAGCTGTCACCACAAAAGACCCCACGTAGATGTCCAGGTCGATGTCCTCTTCTTTGAACAGGGATGGAAGCCACACATTCAAGCCGTACCAGCCAAAGGACAGCCCAAACCACGTGGCACACAGCAGGATGGTGGTGCGCCGCAGGGAGGGCAGGAACAGAGCCTTGGCTGCAGCAAGCGTTGTGGAGCATTGCTGGCGACACGAGGGGCGGGGAGTGGCTGTTTGGCCGCTACCCCCCCCTGCACACCCCATAGCACTGCAGAGGGAGCTGCCCCCTGCGCCACCGCTGCTGTGCAGCAGACTGGACGCTTCACGCAGCATTGCAGCCGAGGATGTGCTCCTTGCAGTGGGCTGGCGTGGCTGCCCCCGGAGCAGTACGTCGCCCTCGCCACTGCCGGAGCCGCTGGAGTACACGTCAGCATTGGGCGTCTCGGGCTCTGAAGACTCGGCGCTGGCGATGGAGCGCAGCTTGTTCACTGCAGGGGACTCGGCGAACAGCTCTGCCCACGCCCGCGTGGCGACGGGGCCGGAGGGGGAGCAGTCTAGCTCCACCAGCCACAGGTCCTCAGTGGCTGGCTGCCCCGCCCCCATTAGGGGGGCAGCAGAGGTGCCACTAGCAGCAGCGGTTGCAGTTGTGCTGCTTCCTTCTTCCGTCTGTGTCGGAACACTTGGGGATGGAGATCGTGCTGCGACCTCTGCAAGGCTGGCTTTGGGTGCGGGTTTTCCCAGGCGCCGACCGCTGTCCACAAACTCCTGGGTGCCATTCCACCACGCCATGTACTTGAGGGTGGCTCGACACGCCTTCAAATCCCCTTGCAAAAAGTGAAATCGTGGTGACTCCGGGAGGAGGAAGTGGGTGAGAATCGCCCCCGTGGCAGCGGGCACCGCGCACAGCACCGCATACAGGCGCCAAGAGGTGCCTAGCAGGCCAAAGCACAGCCACGCAAGACCGGCGGTGTAAATGGACCCGAACATCCAGAACCACGCCACGGTGTTGATCCAGAACCCGCGGTCCTTGGTGGGGAGATATTCCGTGAAGAGGGTGAAAACGCTTGGAATGCTGCCGCCCACTCCAATGCCAGCAACAACGCGCATGAGGGCAATGAGTGGCCAGGATGGCATCAAGGCAGTCAGAGCTCCCGCCACTGTGCAGAAAGCAAGTGATACATGTTGTCAAGTGGTATATGACGTCAGCTTGCGCTGCCAACTTGAGCACTCTTACCTGCATTGACGGCTAAAGACAAAACAAGCATTGGCTTGCGTCCAATAACATCAGAAACAGCTCCTGTATACAGCCCCCCAATTAGCATCCCAAGGAAGACCGTCGCTGACATGATAGCTGCAAAGCGGGAAATTGTGAGCTGCGGAATTCGGTGCCGAGTCTGCCGGCAGTGCAGGGCAGCGCAGCACGAACCTTGCGCAGAAGAACTAGCTTCTACATCCAAGTTGGGGATGATGAAGCTGATAGCCAATAGTTCCACTGCATCACTAGCATTGCCCAATCCACACACTAATGCTGCCAAATATGTGAATTTGCTGTTGCCCATCTTCTCAACTTCGTCGTCACAACTTGACACGGGCAAACGACCAGCACTGTCTTGCCGCGTCGAATGCAGCAACGCAGATTGTTCTGTGAAACGTCGTTTTGTATCAACAGTGTTTTTATCATTTGTGGTTCCTGTTTCGGCTGGAGTGCCAGCAAATGTTGCAGCCATTGCACGACGTCAGCGTGCTTGTCCCAAGCAGTTCGCCAGCAAAATGATCGAAGCTATGAGCAGTAGCCGGCAAACTAAGGCGTAGCAAATAGAAGACGTTCGCAGTGTGGCGTTAGAAGGGTTTGTGGTGATTTGCCTGCGCGGGCTGCTGGCAGTGATATCGCCATTTGGGTAAACCCCCCTCTTCTAAATCAATCTTGATACTGTACGGGCCCCACGCCACGGGACAGTGCGGCGGGCACGTTGGAAATGGACCGAACACGCCAGATGCTGTGCACCCCACGCACCGCATGGCAAACTTGACTCAGGCCACCGCCATCCTTGGCCCTATCCGAGCAGCGGCTGCTGCTTTTTGGCCTTGCCCTTCACGCAGCAGCCCTGCGGCAAGCAGCTGCAAGCAGCGAGGCTAGCCAGCAACGACACGGCAGTAGCAATGACAGACATGGCAACAGCCCCTGCCAGTGCATCGGTGCCATTTGAAGGCTTCCACTTGTCGCTGTCCTTCAAATCACTGCCATCTCCTCCGGCGAGCTCATTGTTTGAACTGTCAATGTGCACCCCGTAGCTGCCCAGCGCAGCAGCAGCAACAACCGCTCCGAGGAAGGCGACGAAGAACACCCAATGAGTGAGCACTTGGGGGCCACAAATGCAATTCTGTCCGGAAGACACGCTGCGCGCACCCATAATGGACAGGATCAGCAGCAGCACTGAGACGGCGATGGTGGTGGGGACGAGGGCGCGGGTGGCCTTCAGACTGTCCCAAGACTTCTTGGCATCATCACTGGCATCATCGCCCGGGGACTCAACTGCAAGAGTAGAGTTGAGGCGGCGCACAGTGCGTTTGGCCTCAAGGGCGACTACGCTTGCATCACACAAGCATCATCTGTCCAGCAGGCAGGTGGCTTCTGCTCCCTTGAATTCACTCACTTTCGGAACAAGATGTAGAGGAGTGGCCTCCCGCCGTTAATTTCAAACAAGTTTCGTGCAAGCCCTGGTAAGCTTGCACGCCCTGTAAACAACGAAAGACGTGTGCTGCGTGCTTGGTGCGGAGTAGGCAGCAAGCTCTTATTCATTTTTTGATTCAAAACTCTGTGTGCACTGACCTCCTTATCTTTGGCGGAAAGTGAATTGTTCTTCATCCACGAATCTGCATCCAGTGCATACGAACTGGCTGCGATCACCATGACAGCTGATACTGCTGTGAGGATGTGGAGAAGTGTGACTGATACGGAGCAGCACTTCATGATTGCGGGGGACTGTTGCTGCAGTTTCTTGATCAGTGTCAGTTATATGAAACTGAAAAACCAGAGCAGAGATAACCACAGCGAATTTTGATTTGATAGTCGCCAATGGCTGAAGGAGAAGTAGCCAGCACGGTATGCAAGCTGAGTGCGGAGGGGGTGAAATCTCTTGAGCTGGCAGTGCTGCATTCAGAGAGGCCCAGCACAACAAGCATCACACGTTGGACACACATTGACATATCAGTATTTGTGTATTAATTGTGCAGTTTTGGAAGGGCTTACATTCGCTTCACGGTGTGGCAAGCAGGCGGTGTGGGTTGCCCGCCCACTGGCATGTTCCCTTGCCCTGTACATGTCACTGTATATATGGTGTGCGTGTGTGCTTGCATTCTTAGCAGCGGTCATATCACTCAGGCCACGCCAGATCTCTTCAGCACTCTGACGCTAAGCTGGGTCGAGCCGAGTTAGTACTGCGGTGGGGGACCACGCGGGAATCCTCGGTACTGCTGTTAATCTTTTTTCGTTTTGATTATGTTTTTTCTTCATTCTTGTGGACGCCGTCCAGGCCCGCTGCTCGCTGCGACGTCCCCTATTGTCTCCCCCTGCTGCTCTTTGTTGCAAAACACCAGAAAAATGGCAGCGCTACTTTACTACTTTTCCTTGCACTGATGGCACTTGAAATTGTTGCGCTGTGGCTCATGAAAGCAGCCAGGGTGCGGAATTCGGTCATAGTTTGAATGTTGTTGGTACCGCGTACGAGTACCCAAGTCTTCCTGTTGAGAATCCTTCGGCTTGGCGCTACTGCATTCGTTCGTCGAACGTCGGTCTGTTCTCTTGCATTTCACTCACAGCACTGCAGCGCACACCGTGATTTTTCCCATTTCGCCCTCAAAGAAATGGCGGCTTCCACGGCAGACCAGCCAGCTGCAAAGCAGCACAAATTTGGCGATGAGGCGCTGCCATGCGAAGTCAATGTAGACCTCGAAACAGGTTGGTGGGATAAAGATGCATTTCAGACCAAACACGAAGTGCTTCAGTTGCGCCTGCCGGCACGCAAACTCAAAGTTGCCAAGGACATTCTTGGAGACTTGATGCTTCGCTACAAGTTTGTTCCCTGCGTCATTGACAGTGCTGCTGCACCAGAAGTCCCCACAAAGGGAGATTATGTGATTGAAGCGCCTTCAAAGGGGCCCCGCACAAAAGCAGATCGGCCAACTGGTCCAGACCGCTGGCTGTGTCTGGACTCGTCAGCTGGGGTGGACACGTCGCTGGCGGGGCTTCCTGCAGGCATGGCAGAGGCTCTCCGCGATCCTGCCAAGGGAAGTGTGACTGATGTACGGGTTGGCTCGTACACCACCACATGGCGCCACATGCGGCACTCGGAAGCTGTCAATGCGATCTTGCCTGAGGGGATGGAGGCCTTGCACTCATTTGAGCAGGTGGGGCACCTTGCACACATGAACATGCACAAGGAACACCTGCCGTACAAAGCCCTGCTTGCACAAATGGTGCTTGACTATAACCCTGGAACAGTCACCACCGTTGTGAACAAGACAGCCACAATCGACACCGTGTTCCGAACGTTTGGAATGGAGGTGGTCAAGGGGACGCCCAATTTGAACGTCGAGCTGGTGGAGAACGGCATTCATTTCAAGTTCCCCTTTGACAAGGTGTACTGGAATTCCCGCCTGGAGAGCGAGCACCGACGGGTCATTCGCTGGCTGGCAGGCCTCAGTGCAGACGAAGCAGCCTCTGTGAAGACACGGTTCATAGCCAATGAGCGAAGAGCACTGGTGGATGCTGTGCGTGCACAAACTGAGCAGGAGAAGCAGGAGGGGCAGCTGTCGGCCGGCGCGCTAGCAGCGTCACATAAGGCACGCATGGCGACAGCGTCCGCCCAGAGCATCTCGGTCCCCAAAGCCGTCCTGCAGCCTGTGGCCAAGGAGAGCTTGGTGCCGCTGCCAGCTCACACAGCGCAGCGCCCCGTGGTGATTGCAGACATGTTTTGCGGAATTGGGCCCTTTGCCCTGCCTGTAGCCCTGAGACAAGTCACGGTGCACGCGAATGATTTGAACCCAGAGTCCATTGCTGCACTGAAGGAGGCTGCACTGCGGAACAAAGTGGACCCCATGTGCTGCATTCCATACAACATGGACGCCCGTGCATTTATCCGGGGGCTGTTGAAGGGGGCCCTTCCTGACGGGAGCCCCCTCCCAGGGGCCTCCTCACCGGGGCCTGTGCGCTTCGACCACGCCCTGATGAACTTACCAGCGGACGCAATTGTGTTCTGCGATGTGTTCTCGAAGGCGTTTCCGGCTTCGCAGTGGCGAGCTGCCACCGCAGCGGAGATGTGTCGGGTGCACCGCCTGGGTGATTCGCTGGGAGCCTCTGTGCCCAGCGCCACAGCCGCCCAGCGCAAGGCCCTGGGCGATATTGAGGCAGTCACTGCTGTTGCTGCTGCTGCAGGCGCAAGTGCTGGGTCCGGAGGGGCAGCGGAGGGTTCGCTGAGCGAGGCGGAGGCTGCCAAGTGGCCCCTCCCGCGGGTGCACTGCTACTGCTTCTCCAAGACCGCCAGCGAGGAGGAGGCTGTTGTGGATGTGAAGGCCCGGCTGGAGTCCACTCTGGGGGGGGCGCTGAGCGAAGAGACCAGTGCGTTGCGCATCCGCGTGGTACGGGATGTGGCCCCAGGAAAGCTCATGATGCTCGCCAGCTTCACGCTTCCAGCCTCCATTGCACTGACAGAGGACGCTGGTGAGGCTGTGCAGCCCTCTGTGGCCAAGAAGCCCCGCCTGTCTTAAGTAGGTGGTGAGGTGGGCCTGCGCCGGGCACGTGTCACCCCCCCTGACCGGATACCCTGCGCCAGTCATTGCAAAGCGGAAATACAGCCTTGACCTTGCCACTCTCATGCTGCGCAGTATGCTCTCGGACCGGAAGTTGGCTGACGTTGGCAAAGTAGATTGCCCGCTCACCTCCAGGGGCTGCACCGGCGAGTGCTGGTGCATCGGGGCCCTGCGCACCGAGTATCGCAGCTGCGCGTACTCATAGATGCAATTCCATTAAGACTCGTTGAGGATTCACTTGTGCGTTTTTTGCAGGTGGACGGTGTGGCAAGCAGGCGGTGTGGGTTGCCCGCCCACTGGCATGTTCCCTTGCCCTGTACATGTCACTGTATATATGGTGTGCGTGTGTGCTTGTATTCTCAGCAGCGGTCATATCACTCAGGCCACGCCAGATCTCTTCAGCACTCTGACGCTAAGCTGGGTCGAGCCGAGTTAGTACTGCGGTGGGGGACCACGCGGGAATCCTCGGTACTGCTGTTAATCTTTTT
>Ga0307982_1003435_pt1 | contig 12636 bp, 12 predicted proteins | sample OrgLakmetagen989_FD_201847 | JGI IMG/M metagenome (GOLD analysis project Ga0307982, IMG submission 201847) | Saline water microbial communities from Organic Lake, Antarctica - #989 | ecosystem: Environmental > Aquatic > Non-marine Saline and Alkaline > Saline | place: Antarctica: Organic Lake... | reverse complement strand
AACTGCCAACCAAGCTTTGGCCATGTGCCATCTTGGCGCCTAAACTGCGTGTGCTTGCTTATACTGAATCCGCCTCCAAGCCATTGGTTTGGATGCACTGTGATGTTTCTTTGCTAACTGTTGTGAATTTTCTGCAGTGTGAGCTGTGGACCGCGGAGAAAGAGGCAGCTGCCAAAATTCAGGCACAAACACGCACATTCACTGCCAAAAAGCAGCTGCGCCGCGAGGTGCACAACGCAGCATTCAATGCTTTGGATAACCACGATGAGAATGTGAGTGGAGCTGCCTTTCAAGTTGCTTCAAACAGCTCTCACTGCTTGCTTGCCTGCACAGCTTCATTTGAAGCGACGCAACCAGCTCATTGCTGCTGGTCTTCAAGTGGCCACTGCGAGCCGCCCAACCAGCTCTGCTCGGCAACGAGGTATGTTTCATGGATATTAATGTGCTGGGCTTTGCTTCACAGTGCTTGTGTACACGTGCAGTTGCCAAAGAGCTGGATGCGATCGTGATCGAGAAATCCTATGACGGTACGTTAGGACGATGGCAGGCTCTACCTCACAGCACTGCACTCTTGCTCACCGCACGCAGGGCCACATTTGAAGTTCCCCCTCACCGAGCGCCAGGTGCTGGACATGATGCACACCTTCAAAACAGGCAAGGTGCTGCACTACAAATACGTCATCCAGCTGCTGTTCGCCTCCCGGGACCTCAACGCCTCTCTGTCTACGCTGGTCACCACAACGGTGAACGTGGATGAGCGCCTGACGGTGTGTGGTGACACGCATGGACAGCTGGCGGACCTGTTTTCGATTTTCACCATCAACGGGACCCCCAGTCCAACAAACCGCTACATATTCAATGGGGACTTTGTGGACAGAGGCGACTGCGGCGTTGAGGTGGTGCTCACCCTCATGGCGTGGCAGCTGGTGTTCCCCAATGCCTGCATGCTGAACCGGGGCAACCACGAGGAGCGGTCGCAGAACGAAACCGCTGGCTTCATGTCTGAGGTGTTTTCCAAGTACAACGGCATTGCAGATGGCGACCCAAGTCGACCCCAGCTTGTGTACGACACATTTGAGTGCACCTTTGACATGCTGCCGCTGACCACACTGATCGAGAAGGGTCCTCGGAAGGTCATCGTTCTGCACGGAGGGTTGAGCGACCGCCCGGGCATTCGCCTCGAGCACATTGGTGCCATCAATGTGCGTCTTGCCCTGTTTCAACTGCCACTGTACCTTGCTCACATGCTTTTCTTCCGCAGCGGAAGCGAGAAATCCCCTGGGGTCGCCAGACATTTGAGGACAAGTTGTTTGAGGACTTGCTGTGGTCAGACCCTAAGAATCGCCTGGGAACAGAGCATTCCTCGCGGGGCGCAGGGATGTTCTTCGGCGCAGATGTCACCGAAGAGTTCTGCGCCACCAACGGCATCTCTCTGGTGATTCGCTCCCACGAGATGGTGCAGGAAGGTTACATGTACATGCACAACAACCGCTTGCTCACCATCTTCTCAGCCTCAAAGTACTGTGGGCGCGGGACAAACCGCGGCGCATTTATCACATTTGACCACGAGCTGACCAACTCCATTCAGCAGTTCATGGCGGGAGCCCTGGAAAGCACAAATCCAGCCCCCTTGCACGCGGGAGAGGACAGCCGCGTGCCAGACGAGCTGCAGGGCGCAGGCAAGACCCACGAAATCGCACAAGAGGACTCCAACAGACGCATGCTGATCGAGCGCATCTGCTTGAATAAGCACGATCTGTACTGGTTCTTCTCCAACGCAGACCGCAACAACAAGGGCGTCGTCACCAAGCTCATGTGGGCGGAGGGCATGCGCACAGTGCTGTCCCCCCTGGACCTCCCCTACATGTCCCTTGCCAAGGACCTGGTGGAGTTTGAAGCTGACGGCACCGTGAACTACAGCAAGTTCCTGGACCGCTACCGCATTGAGATGCGCCCTGAAGATTCCGAGTGGCAGGAGGGCATGGTCGAGCGGGTGTGCCGAAAGCTGTTCGAGGTGTGTTCCAGCTTGGAAGAGGCATACCACATGTTCGATGTGAACGCGGATGGCAGCGTGGAATTCTCTGAGTTTGTGGATGTCATGGAGAAGCTGGACGTGGGTCTTTCGCGGCGTCAGCTGTACGAACTCATGAGCAGCATTGATAAGGACAGGGATGCAAAAATCGACTTCAAGGAATTCGCAGAACGCTTCCAGGTGGTCTTCACCCGCATCCAGGACGGCAATAACGCGTTCACCACGGAGCAGCTGCTGCGGGTTGAGGACGGGGAGGAGGAGGCCTTGCTGCCACTGCCGGGGGGCATTGAGGTGGACGCATGGACACGCAAGGCGTTGAACACAGTGGGCACGGCGCTGTTCTCAGGGAAGGCCAATCCCGCCCGTGTGTTCGCCAAGATCGACATCAATAACGACGGGGAGCTGTCTCCTGATGAGTTCAAGGCCGCCCTGGACAAGCTGGAGTTGGCGAAACCGTTCACCGCAGAGGAAGCGAAACGCATCCTGCTGGCCATGGACACGACTGACAGCGGCAGTGTGAACTACTTGGAGTTCCTGAACGCCTTCAAGGTGGCAGACACTGGCAGCAGCGGAAAGTCCACCGGGATGAATGGCAACAATTGGCAGCGTGCAGTCATTGAGCAAGTGGTGCATGTCCTGTATGAGTACCGCATTGAGCTGGCCGCAGCCTTTGAGAAGTTCGACCTGGACCACTCCGGGTTTGTGTCCACGGAGGAGTTTCGAGTTGGCCTGCAGGCGCTGACTGGCGCTGTGGGGTCGCCGCTGACGGATGCTCAGGCCGACGAGATCATGCGGGTGCTGGACAAGAATGGGGACGGGAAGCTGTCCTACGAGGAGTTCCTCTCGGGCTTCCGCCTGGTGGACACCGCATTTGGCACCCCTGGGACTGGCTCCAGCTCCCCCCGCAGCACGTCTGGGGCCGCGGCCGGCGCGGGGGGCAGCAGCCCCAGCCTGTCGCTGGGCAGCAGCAGCGGCTCCACCTCCATGGAGCCGTCAGTGAAGCTGGGCGTGGTGGCGGCACACACGAAGAGCTTCGTGTGAGGTGAGAACTTGGGTTGCTGTGGCTTGATGGGTGTCTTTTTCAATTCAAGCTTCTGACAAGGATCTGCGCTGCCAGGGGGTACCTACTTCCAGGGTGCAGCCCACGGGCTGCCTGGGTGGCATCTCAAATCTATTCCATCCAATGATACTGAGCAGTGTGCACTAGCAGAAAGTTGAATCGGGAACACAATGAAGATTCGAACATGCAACTTGCTGCACTCGGCGCCTGCACTTACAGCAGCTGCGCTGTTTATCGGCTTTCTCACGGGAATGATTGCGTTGCAAGAATCAAAATCTAAGCTCGGCGAGCCAGGCGACCCGCAGTTGTGGCTTTCGCGAGGGGCTGGAAGTTTGGCAAACTTTTACTCAGCAGTGCTAGGTCCAACCCCACAGTGTGCAGGTGAGCAGCAAAGCAGCAAAGCAGCACAGCAGCTTGCTTGTTTCTTTGCACGACATTTCGGGAAGCTTGTGCAGATAATGCGCTTTGGATATACACACAAGACAGCTTTGTGCTCTCAACAGAAGTGAATCAAATCAGCAATGAATTTGGGGCTATATTCTCTGTAGACACTCGTGCAGAGGCTTCAGTGTCATTCAGGTACGAAGGACATGCATGGATGCACGTCTGGCAGGGCGTGCACTGGTTTATGTGCAGACTTATGAAGCTGGATTTTTACGGCCAACGAGAGCTAAATTCGAGCCTTGCTGGGCAGTTACCGAAAGAGTTTCTCCGTCTCAATATGCCCATGAACTCGGATGTGTCGGCTCATGATGTGCTGGACCTCGTCGTCGTCTCCCAGTTCACGAGCGCGGGCGACAGCACAGCAGAAGCAACCATCTCTTGTGTGGGGCTGTACGAGGCCACTTCTGGGCATATTTTAGGCTCAGTCGACTACATTGATACCCTCAGGCCCCAGTCCGGGCAGCCAAGCGGCTGGCTTGCTGCTGATGCAGACTGCGGGCGATGCTGTGTCAAGGCAGCCCCTCCGCAGCTGTTTGTGCCCTACAGGGCCTTGCTGCCAGAGGGGGCCTCTTGTACTGAGCATGTTGATGGGGGGATTTGTGCAAAGGCCACTCAGCTCCTGCTGGTGCTGGGCAAACGTGGCAGCACAGTTATGCTGAATTGGCAAATGGTGACAGCCAGCGGGTCTGCGATCATTCGAACAGGCGGGGTGCCCAAGGTTGAGCTCGGCAAAAGCTCACTGATGAACTTGGGCAGCACTAATTTGGAGGAGTGGAACAGTACCGTGGCCTCTTGGATGCTCCTAGCTCGAGCAGGAAACGAGCGCACTGCTCCATTCATTGTGAGCTACCCGGTCACTGCAGGATATCAACACCCAGGCTTGCTTGGCACAGTGTTGGATACCGTGTCAGCGGAAGTGGTAGCATTGGACCCAAGCACATTTGCGGAAAAGTGGCGTTTGGCCACGGTGCAACCCCGGGTTCTCTCTGTGCTCGGCAACGCAGTGCTCTCAGGTCAAGGAGCTTTGCACGTGCCCGTGCTCATAAACGCAACTACTCAAAAGCAGCACAACACCACAAAGCTGGAAGTGCGTGTGTTGAAGCTGCGTTCAGGAGATGGGCACTTGTTGTGGCAGTCAGCCCCACTTGCCTCATTCTTCTTGACCAACGGCACCTTGACGAGCACAGACGGAAAAACACGCAGCATCCCAGCGTTCGTTGCAGCACTTCACCCGTCAGCCTTACTTGTTTGCCAGCAGGGCCGCTTTGGGGGGCGCCCTGACTCTGAAGTTGACGTTGGCGTGGCTGCTTTAGGACACTCATCTGGCGCGATGCAGTGGGCACTGCCGTCATTCATCGCTCGACTCCAGTATGACCCAAGTGCGCCAAACGGCATCTCGGTGTTGAATAATGCCCCTTCAGATGAAGGGTATTTTATCCCTTTGCCTGTTCGTTGCGGAGGGGCCATGATCGTGGATGATGTGCGACTGTATGCCCCCCTCGTTTCGCAGCTCCCACTGAATCTGACACACCCCGGAGCCAGCAAGACAACGCTGGCATTAGGCATATTGTCACAAACCGTTGCTGCTCCATCAAGTGCGCCTTGGGTGCATTTTGTATCCTCACTCAACCGCAGTGTCGCCGGCACAGGGCGCATTGGCGAGGGCGTGGGCGCTCATGAAAATGCTGCGACACCCATGCTCCCGCCTCTACTAATGGAGCCGTCCCTTGGAAGTGCGGGTGCTCAGCTTGTCCCCCAGTTCCTTGATTTGATTATTTCCAGCTCCGGCCGAATTGCACTGGAGTTGAATCTGGCAAGTCCAATCAGCGGCGTTCAACACGTGGATCGGTTGGCATTCACCAAAGAGAAGGGGGCAGACGACGATATGCAGGACGATGATTTGCCTGAACAGAGGCAAAACGCAGGCGTTGAAGTGACTGCTATTGGCTGTGCACCTTCAGATGCCGGGTTCTGGAACTTTTTGACTGGGCGACAGCTCCTGCTGTTGGCTGTTTGCTTGTTTGCCATGCGCATTGTAGCCCAAGGCACGTGGACTTGCACGGTACCCCTCTCTCCAAAATCTGCCGAAGAAGGCGAAAGTCACCTGGTGGGCGATTCCCAACAGGAGTTCTATGCTTCACACGTATCCCATGCCGCTGCCAAGCCGTGGTGGGCGACGCTGGAGCGCAGCAGTGGGGCTTCAAAACCAGCGGGCCAAGCGGGCGCAGCACCGACAGAAGACAAGGTGGAAGAGTTTTTGCTGGGCACCATTGCCTGCTGCAGCTGTCCCACTATCGAAGCGCATAAATTCCCTGGTCGCAAGCGGCACGTGCTTGTGTCCACTCCATCTGACAGGCCAGTGTCGCAGCTTGGCCCGCTCACCGCCAGCGCTGCTGCCTCGCCGCTGGACAATCACGAGTCCAGCGGGGACGATTCCAGCGAGGACACACCACTTGTTCCCGGTGAAGGCACGGCTGATTGGCGTGCAGTAGCATCTCAGGTGCTTGACGAGCAGTTTTCTGGCTGGCAAGCAGCTAGCACTGTGTGCGTTCAGACGGTGTGTCCTTGCCTGGGCACGGTACGGTCTCAGAGGCAGGCGTACCGTTCATCAGCTATGTCTGCAATCGCTCAGGCCCAAAGCTCGGGAAGCCCCACCCGAAGTATGAAGCAGATGATGCAAGACATTGCATGTGGCTGCAACAGCCAGTGCTGCAATACATGGTGTGGCTGCAAACGGGTGCAGCCAGTTGGCGAGCACCCACACAGCGGCTGCAGGTGGGGGAGACTGGCGTGTACTGCATCACCGGGGCAAGGTGCAGGCGTTCCATGGCTTCTGCTGACCTTTGTCAATGTGGCAATCGCATCAGCTCTGGTGATGTGGTCTGCATCCGACGCCTTGACATCAATCAACGAGCTGGTCACCAAGATTGAGCAGCCAACCGCATTCTACAGGCAGTACATTATTGACAGAGAGCCCACAGAAAGCTTTGGTTGTCCATCACCCACACTCGCTGCCTGTTACTGCGAGGGCAGCGTGGATGGGACTGTGGCACCGATATGGGATGGAGACCGGCTGGAGGACAACACGGCGTGCCAAGCACCCCCCGACGCTTCAAGCCTTCAGTCGTGCACGCTTGCATGCACAGCAACTCTGAGAAACACTGGGAACTGTGCAAGTAGTGTATTTCACTACTCGTGTGGTTGTGGTACAGCAGCAAACGGCTTTCAAGATACCTCGCTCAATATCAATGCTTCGTTGAGCTCAGCTAGCATGCGAACGCCAGGCTTAGTGGTTGGACTGAGCAACTGCAGGGCACACTACCTTGCTGTGGGTTCGTCCATCATTGCATGCACGGCGGCTTTTGTGGTGACAGGTATTCTTGCAGTCGTCGGCTCCATTTGGATGAGAGTATCGTGCTGCAGCCCACGAAGCAGAAAGGATGCATCTGCATCTGTGTACGGCATTTGCCGGCAAAGAAGGTCGCTGATGTCGTGGTTCCATTATATTGCAGCCCTGTATGTCATCAGTATTGTCCTCTTTGTATTTTGGCAGGTGCTGCTGACCCAAAATGGGCGAGTTTGCTCCGGAGCGGATGGTGACAGCGCTGGAACAGTTGCCCCTAGAACCAGCGAAGATGTCCAGCCAGATGACAGCTACATTCTTCAGCATATAACTGGCTGTGCACTTGGTGCAGGGTGGCATAATTCTGATCTAGAGGGACTCATTCTGCGCAAAGTCCAGCAAGCATGGTTCTTCAACCTCGTTGCCTTCTGTGCTTTGGCAGTGGACAGTGCACTTGGTGCAGCTTTTGCAGCTTGCTATTGGAGAAATAAGCGAAAGCAAGATAACAGTGATATCACTTTCACCATTTGTTGTGTTGGACTTCAAAATCTCTTCACGGCGTGAGTTTGGGGAACGGAATCGTGCTATTTGGCTGCCCAGCGCCCTGGATCTGTGTGTGCCGCCTGATCAACTGTGTCATCTTCAAAGAGTTTACGTATGTGGCTGCAGGGCTGATATAGCTGGCCTTGCGCGTCCCTTTGCTGTCCGCAGCTTCCACATGCGTTGATGTCGGGGAAATTGAGTTAGAGCGCGCGACGGCCACCGCAAGTGCTTGGCGCTGCGCCGACAATGATGAGCTCAACTTCCCTCTGCTGTGATTATTTCTGCTCTTCGACACTGTTTCCTTCTCTCGTGGAATGGTGTTTTCAGGCAGTTGTGCTTTCTTGGCGCAAATTGCCACCCAAATAACCCACGGGAAGAGCTGCAACAGGAGGCTTCTCAACGGATGTTTGTCGCTTTGGAAAGCTTCGTCCTTGTTGTAGCTATGGAAGCAGAAAAGGTGAATGTCTTCAGGTGCACCAAGCCACTGTGCGCGAAGGATGCCGGCAAGAGCCAGTACCTCCGCAACTCTGAAGGCAAGGAAGTACACAACAAATGCCGAGGCGTCTTCTTCAAAGTTCAGCCCTCTGTTATCACGGGATATGACAAGCATGCTGTCCACCACGAATGCAGGGGCAAGTATGATGAGTCCGATTCCCCAGAGGCAAGCAGTCCAGAGCACTGCGCTTCGGACCCGCTGAACATTTGACCTTGACATGATGCTTGACGCCTGTGTGATTCTGCTCAAAGAAACTCGGCGTTTCCTGCCTGTGGGTGAATGGGGGGCAATCCCTTTGTGGAATGTTCGGGGCATTGGATTTCTGGGCTGGCGCTGCTGCGGGGCTGCAGCGTTCGGGCAACAGTACAGCAAACCTGCGTTGCTGAAGCACAGCGCTTCGTCCGGCCCTGGCTCCGCCACCTTCTTGAGTGCGAGGGTTGAATTGGATGTACGAAGTGCAAGCGTCAGTGTTTTTACAACTTGCCCAGTGTAGTGAAATACAACAACCATGAGGACGAATAAAAAAGCCACGGCACAACACCAAGTCAGCCAAGCTGCTATACTGTTTCCTTGCTCACCAAAGTCGATGGCGACACTGACACTGCCGACTGAGAACAGAACGGCCATCATATATAGTGCGCCTTTGGTGGTCCAAGACAGCTTGTTGTTCATCTTTTTCAATGTCTGTCTGCTACGCAGAAGTCTCCGCCAAAGCAACATGACCAGCACAATCGCAATGAGGATGAAGAGCTGTGGAAAGCGCAACAGCATCCCAACCGCAAAATTGTTAGTTGTGTAGATTCCAACTTGCCCCTCTGGATCTACCATGTGTACCATGCGCACAAAACTTGAAATCGCAACTGATGCCAGAGTAATTGCCCGAATGCTCCAGCGTCTACTGCAGGATTTGCACCACTTGCATGATCCAGACGCGCGCTCAGCAGCAAAAGACAGGGTCATCTTTAATTTCTTTTTCAGGCGATACCTTCGCAGCTGTGGGGAAAATGAGAACTTTTATCCAGCAGGTTTTCAACAGCAGTGTCAGACAAAACGCTACTAAAAACACCTCAACGCAAATAGCGAGCCAACAGCAGACTAGCAGCTACAGCAGACTTACTTGCTCAACGCAGATAGCGAGCGTCCAGGCATACGCCAGCAGTAAAAACCATGCTGTTGACAGTAAAAAAAACCGGGCACTCATAGCGAGTGGAGAGCTCTGTCCTGATTGATTGACCCAAGCTAAACGAAGGCAGGCTCACTCTCTCGACCTTCCCCACGTGACAGGACGTACATCAAATCATTCAATCACGACCTGAATTGATTACCCCGACATGCTTTTTCCTCACTCCATCGAATGAAAGTTGCGCACGATGAGGGCAATGGGAATGGGGCAGCATGCAATCAGAAGCTGCCTCTTCAGCAAGGGGTGTGATGAAGGAGGACTTCGAAAGGCCCTCACCAAAATTCCCAAGGTGTATCCATTCAATAGAACTTGCTCAGTCACGAGGCTTGGTCTGCATTGGTATTGTCTTTTTGGTGCCTTGGTTGCCTCGCAGCTGCTGCCTTGCCGACTCGAGATTTCGTCAGGCTCCAGCTTGGTTGCAGACTGGGAAGCTCTGTGAAAGTGAATTGCAAGGTGTCGCCGTCATGGCAGCTCAAGGACCTGTGTATAACACAGGGCAAAAGGTTGTTGCGAGGTGGGCAGATGATACCTTGCGTGAGTGGTGCCGCGTTGACAGTGCCACGAGATGCTAGACAACATTGGGTTTTGCAGATGTCGCTGAGGTTGTGGACGTGCGTGCTCGCGCTGATATGGAGGGGGGTGGGACAGAATCATTAGCTGGACTTGCAGCGGAGGACAGAGAGTACTATGTTCACTACGTTGACTGTGAGCGCTGTGCCCGCCTGCAATCATTTGACTGAATCAAACCCTTCTCGGCCACAGACAACCGCCGCTTGGATGAATGGGTCTCGCTACAAAGAATCGAAAGAGAACATATTGAGGAATCACTTGATGGCTTGGGCGATAATGTGCGTCGCATTGCCGCCTATTTGTTCTCACAGTGACCATGATTTGTTTTGCAGGGAAGTCGCGTAACGCGGAGGAAACGCAGGCTGGAAGATGCATCCCACAAGGTGAGGCTTTCCACAGTGCTTGGTAGCGGCTGTGAAAACGATATTTACTTCACAGCATGACGATATGGACCCAACTATTGCCGCTTTAGAACGGGAGCATGAAGAAATCACTAAAGTGAAGAATATTGGCACAATACAGCTTGGACGGTGGGAGATTGACACTTGGTATTTTTCCCCATACCCTGATGAGTATTGTTGCGACACACTGTATGTTTGCGAGTACACTCTCAAGTACATGAAGAAGAAATCTGCCCTCGAGCGGCATAAACGCAAGTGCCGTCTGCGACATCCACCTGGAGACGAAATTTATCGCAATGGCAACTTGAGTGTGTGGGAGGTGGACGGCCGGCATCAAAAGATTTACTGCCAGAACTTGTGCCTTCTGGCCAAGTTATTCCTTGACCATAAAACCTTGTACTATGACGTGGAGCCTTTCCTGTTTTACGTCTTGACTGAGGTGGATGAGCACGGGGCACACCTCGTGGGCTACTTCTCCAAAGAGAAAGCTTCGCCGGAGAACTACAACCTGGCGTGTATTCTGACATTCCCCCCCTACCAACGCAAGGGGTATGGCAAGTTCTTGATTTCGTGCTCCTACGAGCTGAGCAAGTTGGAGGGGAAGACTGGCTCCCCCGAGAAGCCGCTGTCGGACCTGGGGCGCCTCTCGTACCGGTCATACTGGACATACGTCATTCTGTCCACCCTGCGGGATGTTGACGAGACCATGTCCATCAGGGAGCTCTCCCGCCGCACTGCCATCACCACGGAGGACGTGATTTCAACCCTGCAAGCGTTGAACTTGATCAAGTTTTGGAAGGGGCAGCACATCGTGTGCGTCAGCAAGGAGGTGCTTGACAAGCACCTTCACGGTAATAAATCGGCCAGCAAGTTTGCCAAGCCAGACTACATTCGCTGGGAGCCCAAGCCAGTCGTGAAAACCGGAAGCCGAAAGCGATGAGGCACCTGCCCTCTTCGCTGCGTTCACAATGCTGCCCCCCAGACCCACAGTGCTGCCCTCCAGGCCCACAGTAAGAATCGTTGGAGAACAGCAGCTTGCATGCGCGGCTGGTGTGGGTGGCGCCCTGATGCCGCAGACCCAGCGCCATCCAAGCGAAGTGAAGGCTAGCACGTATGAGCTGAACTCGCACCCACCCCATGCGCCCAAGGTGGCCTTGTATCGTGTATTGAAATGAATTTTTGGCAGTTTATAGCTTGAACACTTGGCCAGCCGTGTACTGCAGCTTGGCGAGGTGGCCCGCGAGCTCGCCCTGTGACTTGTCCTTGGCCTTGGCACCGCTGATGGCATTCACCATGGGAGGGGGGCCACACACAAACACCATGTGGTCGTCAGACGGGGGGGGCATGGTCTCTGTCAGCATCTCTGGCGTGACAAAGCCGGTGTAGCCGTCCCACTTCGTGCCCTCAGGGACCTCGGACACGGTGTAGTAGACCTTGAAGCGGGGGTGAATCAGCGCAAGGGCATCCAGCTGGTTCTTGAGGATGATCTCACTGGGGTTGTTGTTTGCGTACAGGAGGCGAATCTCAGTGTTGTCCCTGGGATCGTCCAGCAGCTTGTGCACGATTTGAAGCATGGGCGTGATGCCGGTGCCGCCAGCCACCAGCCCGACAGCCTTCTTGAAATTGCTGTGCACGTCCATCTTTTGGAAGGGGCCCTTCATTTCAAGCAAGTCACCTGCTTTCAGGTTGAAGATGTGCCTGCACACAACGAGAGCAGGAGTGAAGCAGCCCAACTGGTCTGCAGGCTATTGTCCGAACTCACTTGCTAAGCTTTCCTTCAGGGTACGTCTTGATGACTAGCTCAAAAAAGCCCTTATCATGATCACGAGATGTGGGTGTGTATGGCCTCACGACCTTCTTTCCTGCACAAAGCTTCAGCTTCACACAGGCGTGGTGAGCAGCTGAACAGATTCCGCACCATCGATGTCTGCGGCTGCCACCAAGCACGAGGCAGTCTTCAGGCCGAGCTCCTGGTCGGGCTTGAGGCGGAAGCGCAGCTGCGCTGTGTTATGGGTCAATTGCTTGCGCTCTGTGACCTCGAACTCCTGGAACTTCTTCGGGTTGAGTGCAGGCTGAACCACGTAGAGGTGCTCGTCAGTGCCTGACGCAGCTGCCCAAGACAGTGACATGCCTGCCAATGCGGTGGCAGCGCCACCAATTTGAACTGATCGAGCCAACATGATGAAATGGGTCGTGTGTCGATTCACAAAACTGAGTTCAGTGTGAGAAGAGAAATTTGACGATGGTGGCACGCAAGAAATCAGAAAACTCTTGGCACCGTAGCCAGCCTAGGGCACGGGGGTAACAACAGTGCACCAGGCTTAAGATACTGGCCGGACAACAATTCATTCACAATCAGCACGATATTCACGACACACAATCCAGTCGGTGCAGGCATTGAGCTGAATCGCTCAACACTCAATTCACGTGCGGGACGGACTCGTTGCTTGACCTGCACACACAAATCATGTGATGATTGATGAGGGATGTTGCGACCTTTCGACGCTCTCCACACACTTTTATAAAACACAGCTCTCGCTGCAACCAGCGTGGACAGTTTCCTT
>Ga0307982_1003434_pt1 | contig 12639 bp, 12 predicted proteins | sample OrgLakmetagen989_FD_201847 | JGI IMG/M metagenome (GOLD analysis project Ga0307982, IMG submission 201847) | Saline water microbial communities from Organic Lake, Antarctica - #989 | ecosystem: Environmental > Aquatic > Non-marine Saline and Alkaline > Saline | place: Antarctica: Organic Lake... | reverse complement strand
GCTGTTGCGTAAGCAGGAGTGGAAGGTGAGGTGTGGGACGGAGAGAAAATATCACAACGCGTCTTGAGTGGGGGGAACCAATCAGCAGGAAAAAAATGCCTCTGTCACAAGAGGTGCGCAGAAAGACTCCTAAGCCACGTGATGCTGGGGTGGGTGGTGGGTGTGGGGACAACCGCCGGAGAAAAAAAACCTTTTTTTCTGCCACTCCCCCAGAGGGGAAAGTACCCTTTTTCCTATACACCCTCCTACGTACCCGCGCAAACGCCTAGATGCGGATTGTATTGCTCTATTCCAGTGCGATATGCTCCTCTCCCGAAGTAGGCAGCTCATCAATACTCAATATTTCCCTTCTTGTTCGTAGTCGCAGCCAAGAAAATCGGTGATAGGTGATAAGTCCGACCTCCAAGAGAAACCTGAAGTTTATTAAGTTATATCTCTAACAACCCATATTTTTACAGAAGTGGCAAAAGTGCTGATCTGGAGAGACCGGGAAGCGAATAAACACAAAGCGAGTATCCGCCTCCTTTGTGCTTTGTGCTCTTAATTTTATTCTTTTTGGCCCTGATGCCTGGTACCAGGTTGAGTCGCGTTGAGTCGCATCGCCGTCCTGGCTAGCGCCAGCGGCACATAGCACAACACTTACTGCCCGAACTCTAAAGAACCGCGGTCCATCACCTCTTTACTATCCAATATCCTTGTTTTGTATTAAATATTAAAGCCGACTTCGAGCTCGAGGCTAATAGAGACCAAGTCCCTCATACAATGGAGATTTTTAAATGATCGAAATAAGCGCCTCTGCTGCCTCCACAGCAAACATCAATCAGTACTAGCACTGGCTCATTTCCGCCTTTCACTGGACTAAGTCAACCTGCCATGAAATACTTTTGGGCCATGCGCTCTTGAGATGTCTCCAGCTATGGAGTTCAGGCGCTGTAATTAAGAGTGGCCTGGCTAGTCGTTGCCCCACGCGCCGAATCGATGATGAGGTACAACGCGCAAGTGCCAGTACAACATGGTTAGCGACCGATTAATTGCGGAGAACCCTAGATGCACAATGCATGTTACGAAAAGGACCTTTCTTCGGGCGAGGTTAAATACTTGTCCATACTGGTGGTACTGTTCGAGATCGTTTCGGGGCAGCTCGAGTCGTCCAAATGCTTCAAAGGCTACCTAACGACTCACTCGTTCACGATGTAGATAGGCCTCGTCATGTATCCTGTAAATCCAACCATCACTGCAACACCCAAATTCGAGCTCCTCCTTTTTCAACCTCTCATTCATAGAAGAATGTAGCTTTCTGCACCACGCTAGCCTGGATTATCAGCATCAGCCTCAGCATCGCTGGCGCTACTGCACTATGAAAGACACGTCAAGGTCAACATCACGAAAGAAGTATCAGAATTGCATCAGCTATCGCTAGCAAAAATACTTGGTCGCTAGCGTCGGACACTCCTTCGATGTCAGCGAGGCCGCCAGCTGCCAGCTGCCTGGAGCGACTCCTAAACCAAATTGCAACACTTTAATTGAAGAGAGGTCTGCGGGACCTCAACAACAGCAGTGATAATGATCAGCGCGTTGTTGCTAAACATTGACACATTTAATGTTCTCCGTTTAGAAATACCTATTCAAGTTTGCCAATACTCGTCGTCATCGAGCAAGATTGGAAGCCAGATGCTTCAGTAATGGGCTCGGCAACGTTGCTTTTGTAGGCTTCCCCAGCGCCTCTAGAAGCTGTTGAAGGGTATGCTTCTATTTTGTGAGTCTCTGAAGTCACATATAAGACTCTTGGTGGCCCTAGAAGCGCCTTAGGCCGAGTTTTGGAGACCGCCATACTACTACTGCTAGGGGTGGGTGGTGCTTCAATGAACCAACTGGTAGAAAATCAGCAATACAGGGGTCTAACTAATTTGTGCGTACCTCTTGCTCTGTCATGGTTAGAATGTTAGAATAGAAAACAAATATGCACAAATCAGCAATCACAAGATTTGCCTCCTTCGACGACAACACGACAACACCATCAATTCCTGCATTCCGGTGGACCTTCGCATTCGTGCGGTGAGACACTCTTTCTACCGGCTCAACAACCAGTATTGCGCATAGTATCGTAGTCTCGTTCCTTTTCCATCTGCAGTCGAATAGTTTCAGTTATGGCAGCCGAAGGTTCTAGCTTGCGCGAGCCTCTGAACCGCCGGAGCGACGGCCACCACCGGATTTCGGTGCGTGATGGGAGCGAGGATCGAAAGTCACGAGGATCTCGCGGAAGCAACAACATCAACAACTTCGAGCGCGGCTCTCTTTTGCGGGCGTCATTTCGAGCATCCAGCTTGGGAGCGCAGCAGTCCCCTAACGGCAAAGGCGGCCCCGTGGTAACGGATCCAAGCCGAGATTCAGGCGATTTGGAGGCCTCGCTCGTAGGGCTCACTGCCGATGCAGTCAACAAAGCTCGCAGTTTGTGGGGCCGCAACGAAATCCCTGAGGTTAGGCATCGACTCTTGACCTTATGCACACAATCGCATCGCGAATCAGTGGTCGCTGCAAGAGATCATATTTCATCTAAAGAGTGCAACCACTACAAACTTCAAACGATCACTACATCTATTCTGGTAGTAGTGGATCCAAACAATTTGGATCTTACGTGCAAATCAATCGACCACAAGCATACTGGACTTATGGCAATCATAGCTCATTCGTTCGAACTTTTAGCTTGCAATCATGAGAGTATATGATCGAATGCAAGTACTTCTTGTCGCTCCGAAGTTGCAGTTTCGCTTTTCTCACTTGCTCCCTTTTGTACTTTTGTAGGTGGTGATACCTTTGTACGTGATGGTGCTGAAGCAGTTGCAGGGGCCAATGCCGTACATGATTGAAGCTGCTACGATCCTCTCAGCAGTGCTGAAGCAGTGGGCGCCCTTTGGGATTCTCATTGCGATTCTCATCATCAACACCGCCATCGGGTTCCACGAAGAGAAGAAGGCCAAGGACGCGCTCGACGGCCTCAAGAACAGCCTGGTCTCCACCGTGCCCTGCCGCCGCAACGGGGTGATGGTGACCCTCGACGTCACGGAACTGGTGCCCGGCGACATCATATTCTTGCGCGGGGGCAACATCGTGCCTGCCGACTGCAAGTGGCTGGAAGGGGACGTGTTCCAAGTGGACACCGCAGCCCTGACCGGGGAAGCCCTGCCTCGGAAGGTGCCTTCCGAACAATACGGCCCCGAGCTGCTGAGCGGCTGCGTGGTGAAGCAAGGCGAAGGTTTCTGTTTGGTGGAGAAGATTGGTGTGCACACGGAAATTGGCACCGGCATGATGGCGATCCAGGCGAACGCGGGGGTGGAAATGGGGTTCTTCGAGAAGCAAATCATGACGGTGGTGGCCGGTATCATTGCGATCACCATCGTCGACATCATCGTCTTGTCGCTCTACGAGGTGACATGTATTGATCTCTTTTGGGGGGGGCGTTGGATACTGCGGTTACTCATTGGATCATTTGTCTCGACCTGCACTATATGTCGTGTTGTACGTAGATATGTTCAGCTCCTTTCTTCTCATTCCTATTATCTTGCGCCACTGCACTTCTACAGGTCATGGGACGAGGGCACTCCATGTATGGCGCTGGCAACAATTCTATGCTCCTGTGGGATTTGGCGATTATGGTGGCCGCGGTGCCCATTGCCCTGCCGCTCGTGCTTCAAGTACGCCAATGTTTATTCTTCACGCGCCGATGAAAGAGGCGAACTAAACATTCGTGCACACATTCTGTCACTGCTCCACCACAAACACAAATCTTTTCTCGCAAAATATCGCCGTGCTCGTTCACGCATTTTTTCCCTTTTTTTCCTTTTTCTTTTTTGCTTCTGTTTCTCCTTTTGGGCCCACCCATTCGTGTACACTACTATAGGTCACCATGGCGATTGGGGCGTCTACTATGGCTGAGAAGAAGGCAATCGTCACGCACTTGACGGCCCTCCAAGAGATTGCCTCCATGAAAGTGCTGTGCTCCGACAAGACCGGCACCCTCACCACGGCCAACATGACCATAATCTCGGACAAAATTTGGACCGCGGAAGGCTTCACTCAGGTAATGATGAGATACGCACACATTTGGATCTACCCCCGCTCTCCGACACTAACTTGGATCAGAGCACAAAATACTCCGCGTTGCTTTCTACATGCATACTCAAAAACGTATTTTCACCCTTCAACTCGCTTTTACTTTTCTGGTACCTGTGCGCGCCCTTTTGTCTCTCTTTCCGTCTCCACTGAAGGACCAAGTCTTGACCTGGGCGGCGCTGGCGTCGAACCCCAACAACAAGGAGGACCCCATCGACCAATCGGTGTTCCGGGGCTTCGAACAGCACTTCGGCGCGGCACGGGCGGCGGAAGTGGTGGCGGAGTACAAGGTGCGTGTTGGTGGGCGTGTGAGCGCTTGTTGGAAAGAATGCATTCACGTTCGTACACGTATGAGGAGGAAGTGATATTGTTTTTCTCTCGTTTTCACCTTTCTTCAATTTGATGTTGCTAAATATATATATATATACGAATACATCAAGGTGCACCAATTCATGGGCTTCAACCCAGTCATCAAGCGCACCGTGGTAAAGGCCTCCCACCAGGGCCAGCCGCTGATCATCGCCAAGGGCCTCCTCAACAAGGTGCTCGACACGCGCCACGGCCTCGACCAGGCGCAGATTGCGGCGGGAGAAACCGACGACGGGGAGCTCCAGTGGCAGGTGGACCGCTACCGCGAAGTGAGCGAGCACGTGAAGAAAGTGGACGTGAAGCTGGCCGTGGCGGGGTACAAGACCATCGCGGTGGCGGTGCGGCAGCCCCCCGACCTCAGCAAGCCCAACGAGGGGGGGCCCATGGTGCTGGCGGGGATCGTGCCGATGCTCGACCCCCCGCGGCACGACACGGCCCTCACGGTGCACCGCATTCGGTCGGCCCACGTGGACGTGAAAATGATCACCGGCGACCACTTGAACATCGCCAAGGAAACCAGCCGGCTCATCAGCCTGGGGACCAACGTGCTGCCTAGCACCTCCCTGTGGCCAGCCTCGGCCCAGCGCGACAAGATGATCTTGGACGCGGACGGGTTCGCGCAAGTGCTCCCCAAGGACAAGAAGGAAGTGGTCATGGTGCTGCAAAACATGGGCATGGTAAGAACTTGTTCATCTTTTTCAGTAAATTTCAATGCTTCTCTCTTTCTTCTAGTTCTGACTTTCCTTCTTTTTTGTTTCCTTCTGTTTGATGAAAACGACTTATTTTCATGCTCATCCAATTCCTCTTTTTTTTTGGTCCAAATGAAGGTGGTGGGCATGACGGGCGACGGCGTGAATGATGCCCCAGCTTTGGCGCAAGCGCAAATTGGGATCGCGGTGGACGGCGCCACCGAAGCCGCCAAAGCAGCGGCCGACATCATCCTCACCACCCCTGGCCTAGCCGCCATTTTCGACGCCGTGGTGGAGTCCCGCAAGATCTTCCAAAGGCTCCAGGCGTATATTTTGTACCGTATGGCGGCCACGGTGCAGATCGTCCTGGTGCTCACCCTCCTCATTTGCATTTACGGTACGCCGAAGTTGTAACTTATTTTCATACCTCACGCCCCCTACTTCGAGGCATAGCATGTACGGTTTTGCAGTTTTTTTTTTTTCTCGTCGTGTTAATGGTGGTGGCCCCTCTTATACTCGCCTTGCCATCTTTACTAAACTTTGCTGTAGTCTTTTCTCTGTTTATCTCGCTCACTCTCACGTTTCCGCTGCTCCCCACCGGCCACTTGCGACCTTCGTTAGACCACATGATCGACCCGTTGTACGTGATTTTGCTGGCGCTCTTCAACGACGTGACCATGGCGCCCATTTCCTCCGACAACGCGCAGCCCTCGCGCAAGCCCGACGTGCCGACCATCAAGTATCTCGTGGGCATGTCCCTGGTGTTTGGGCTGCTGAGCACGGTGGAGACCATGGCCTACTACGAGTACATCAACCTGTGGGACCGGCCCATGACCACCAGCGGCGAGCCCCTGGACTGGAGCTCCAAAGAAGACCACGTCAAGATTCAGCTCGAAGACGGGCGCTCGTCCAACGTGTGGGAGCTGAGGTCCGCGGCCACTTACGTGCAAATCAGCATTGCCGTGGAGCTCCTCATCTTCTCCTGCCGCACCACTGGATGGTAAGAAGGAGAGACGGGCTAGAACTTTCATGAAGCCTTCTCCGTAATAATGTTGTCTTGTACATCATCTCACCATGTATCCTTTGCATACTAGCTCAACAGTCCTCTTTCACCTTACGCGAACGATCAAAAACTACCGCTACTTGTTGCATATTCCGTAGGTTTTTCCTCGACATGCCTTCGCTGGGGCTCATCGCGGGCGTCATGGCCGCCAACGTGATCGTCTCCCTCTGCGCGGTCTACGGTGTCATCGTGACCCCCCGCCTGCCGTGGGAATACGTGGCCAACATCTGGGCCTACGACCTCGCGTGGCTGGTGGTGATCGACGCCTGCAAGATGGCGGTGAACGCGGCCATCGGCAACAGCCACGACGACATCCTCGAGTACAGCGACCTCCCGGCCCACCTCGGGGTCCCGGCGGCTGCGGGTGGCGGGGGCATGCGGCAATCCAACGCCTCCACCAACTCCACCGTGAGCCAGCAGGGCCGCGAGTCGGGGATGAGCGCCCAGCGCCGCATCTCCCACGCCCAGGCCCGGCTCTCGCTGCGCACCAGCGCCGCCTACGACCCCGCCGGCGCGGCGCGGGCCTCGTACACTCCGAGGTCTTCCTCGCTGCGGCCCTCGCTGCCCGCCAACGTGGCGCGCGAGCAGGGGAGTGCAGCCGGGTGGGGCGCGTACGGGGCGGAGAGTGGCGCCATGCGCGATGCGCAGTTTGCGGCTGCTCAGTCCGCAGCGCAGGACGAACCCCTGGTGTCGCGCCTGGTCTGAAGAAAGGATGCTTAGACAAGTGCGATATTGCCATGATTATGCCCTTCCAATGCGCTGGTCTATTGGCATGGCCCTCGCGTCGCACTTCCAAGCACCTCGCCGCTAGCGCCCATCTTCGGTAGTTATGTTTGGCTTCCGATGAAGCAGCGATGGGATTCCTGTTCATTGTAGTGTGCGTTTGTTTTGTATGGCAGCTGTGCGAGGTATGTGATTACCCCCATCTACATATTTGGTAATATAATTTCGTTCCTTGTTTTTGCTGTGGTAATGCAATACTATCTAGCTATCTACTATGAAAATAAAATAAACTTACTACACTGAGTAAGAAGTGATGTGTAAAATGAAGATTACAGAATGAGTTATCAATTGCCAATTGCGATTTTAGTGGCTTCCAGGAGTCCAATCAGAAAGAGGGAGTTGCAGAGTTTTTAGTTTTAGTGCGCAAACGCTGAAATCCCAAGAAGATGGGTAATTCCATAGCAGAACCGTGGATAAGTAATGCCTAATGCTATTTAAAACGACGAACGGGGCTATAAAAGAATTCCTGGGATGTGTTTCAATGCGCCGCGCGACAGCCACGGCAGCGGCACCTTCTCGTTAAAGGTTTCAAGTCCGCGTGCTTACTCCCAAGCTGCTTTGGCCATTTTTGCGTCTTCAAACTTCACCGCAGGGCCGCCATTCTTTTCAGCCGCGTACAAGTAGTGCAAGTCGTTCACGTCCCAGCTACCAACTTTCACCCACCCGGTTTCCCTCACGTGATAAACGTTGTTGATGCCGCCCGAGTAGGCGTCGCGGTGCGTGGCGTGGTAGATGGCGCGCTTTCCCAAGTCAATCGCTTCGTCTACCGTCAAGTCAGGCCGCCAGTAGCTGTCCAAAATGCCGTAGGCATAGGTGGAGCCACTGCCTACTGAGAAAAGGTCGCCCTTCAACCGCGTCGCATCGTTGTCCACGTAGTAGAGCTGCGGGCCGGTCTTGTCCCACCCTGTGACCATGGTCCCCATGCTCAGGCCGTAGCCCCGGTACTGGAACATGGTGTTGGCCAGCAGCTTAGAGGCCGCTGCTACTGAAATGCGCTCCTTGTTGCGCAGCTCGAAGAGACGGCACTGCATGCCAAGGTTGCGTTCCCAAAAGGAGCAATCCGCAGCGCCACCAGCCATAGTGCCCAAGAGGTAAGGGTTGATCTCAATTACTTTCTTCACAGTGCCCGAAGCAATGTACGGCCCCATGGTTGACCGGGAGTCTACCGACACAATAATGCCGTCATTGAACTTGAATGCGAGCGTAGTAGTACCTTTCGCAAACTGCACTGCCTGCTCCGTGTCGGTGCCGTAGCCCACAGTAAAGTTGTTGCGGCAGTATGCCGCGGGGTCTGACACAGCAGGCAGGGTGAAGCCCGAGGGTGTGCCCATGAAGGCCGTGGTAGCATCCGACGTGTGCTTCAAGTAACACAGTAAATATAGGATGTTAGCATAAGTGGCGCAGGCTGAATAATGTACCAGTGTGCGCGTAGTGTATCACATAAGTGTATAACATCGTGTAGAGGCATAGCAAGGGTGATTGGGTGTGATCTCACCATGCTCGTAAGCCCTTCGTGCCTCGATCCCGTGTCGAGAATCGCGTCCATAATATAAGCTAAGGACTCCTGTAGGATATAAGGAAGCGAAATATCTATTAAGTTCTTCTCTGGTCGAATCAACGAGATAATGCGCACCAAGGCCTGCTCCAAAGCAATGACAAAGAGGTCACATTGCTTTGTGCTTTAGAGCAGGGATCAGTTCTAATACAACATGAAACAGTCCATAAAATTAGAATGCCCATGTTGCATGAAAACAATATCAAAGGGCGAAGCGCGCAGTCTTTTTTACCTTCTCTGATGAAAGCAAAGAGCAGGAGGAGCACGAGAGTACGGGCTTCCTTTGCTTTTTGAAGAGAGCTTGGGAGAACGAAGCCGGTAGCTATGAGAGGATTGGGTAGTTGTATATTTTCGCACTTCCACAACAGTGTACAGTAAAAATGGCACTCCGACACACGTTGAGGTAAAATATGCTTGTTCCTATGATTACGCTCTGATTATAGCACTCAACTACCTCTCGTGTTTCATGCTACTTTTTCAGGGTGGCTGCCCCATGCGCTAAGCGCTCGTTCGTCACGACGACCAAGCCCAAGAAGGACCCTCACGCCTTCGTTGTCTGGTCTTCGGTGCGTATCGCCACGAAATTATAACCGAGCGTATGCAGGAGCACTACACTTATACATTCTCTTTTATTGCGAGTGATCTCCGGCTAACTTTTGTAGCTGGGCGCAATCTTGTTGTGTTGCTGGATTTGATTTATCAGGTGGTGACTATGGCCCAGGTTACCAACAACGCACTCGGCAAAGGGTAAGCTTGTGCATCCGAGCTGATAACCATGTAGCACGCATCCTCGCATATCTATCTCCTTGTCCTCTGTGCCCTACTAATCTTGGTGATTACTTTACGTAGGTGGATCAAGAAGCTGGTTGAGGAGGAGCCCATCGTGTTCTTTTCCTGCCTCCTCGGCTTCGTTGGCATCCTCATGCCTGTTACTGTAGTCCCCATCCGGCGCCGGCTTGGCTACGACACCTCGCAGTACGACGGCGTTCCTTCTCCAATGGGCGGTCACTAAAGCAGTCAGGCGCTGAGTGACTGTGCGCTCCCGCTTGCGGCGACTCGCTCCCAAAGTTGACTACTTCTATCAGCCGCTTCTTCTTTGCAAATGCCCGTCGATATCGAATTGGCTTCGCCTCGTCCTAATAGTTACTGGCCATATCAAAGAAGACAAGTTTATTGTGCGCTTGTCCTCATTTCCAAATAAGTGTGGTGCCCTTATGAATCGCAGTTTTATTAATTTTGAGATTGGCATTTTAGTTTCAGCTTCGGTCTTCGGTTTTTCATTTTTTTAAAAACGACACAGCTAGAAAATTGGAAATCTAATCAAATAACGTCCAAAGTACAAAGTGAGGCCACGAAGCCCTAGCTCTTTAAGTAAAGAAGTACCAAGCACCAAAAGTCCCATAAGCTCAGAGCTGACTCAGAGCACGACTCGCTACGCGATGCTTATTCACTTATATTAAGATTAAGATTATCGAGAATCGAGTTAAGATAACACTGTAGAGTAGAGCCAAATCGCCAAATCCACTTCGAATTCCGAATGAACTCGATTATAAAGTATAAACAGAGCAAGGTATGAGGTATGGGTTTCCCTTTAGTCCCATTTTTCGGAAATCGCACTTCATTTATTTCCCTGGCGGTAGAATGAAATTGCTTTCGCTGCCGGTGACTCGGCTGGCCACAGCACTGGTGACTTTCGCAAGCCGCACGATGCTCGCTTGCAGTGTGGCAAGGCTGACGCTGGAGTCAGCATCACTTTCGTCGTTGCTACTGGCTGAAATCGCGGCGCTGCCTGCAGCCCCGAAGCCGGAGGCCGCATCCCCCGCAGCGTCGGTGGATGCCTTGAGGGCTTTGGCGACCTCGGGGTCGTTGAGCACCTGGTTCCAGGCCGCTTTCACCCACCAATCGCCGTCGCTCGAGGAGCTCGTTGCGCCGGACGCCTGGCCCTCTTTGCCACTGCCCGAGCTCGCTGTGCCCACGTTCTTCGTCACTGCGTCTTCCATGGCCCGATCCCACGCCGCCGACGCTGCTGCCAGCGCTGCCTTGAGGCCACCGACTGCAGCTCCAGCACTGCCAGCAGCCCCTTTGGCTTCTGAAGACGTAGCAATTTTCGCGGCTTTGCCTGCGAGTTGAGCACCGAGCTGTAGCACAATGCTGCCCACTTCCGACGCAGCTGCGGTGAGCTCTGCTGCTAGCTCGTCGCTCGTGGGGGGATCGGATGCCATGACACCGCTTACGCTGCTGCTGCGCTCTGTGCTCGACGATGAGTCCGTGCGCACCGAGGAAACGTCAAAAGATTCGCCGTCGGAGAGCTTTGGCTGGGTAGAAGCCAATGGAGGGACTTCGCCCGAAAGGACTTGCCTATGAATTGAAATTTAAAGATTAAAAAGATAAGAGGTAAAAACGATTGCCAAGCATAAGTGCGCGGCATGTGTTAGGTCCAAAGAATTGAAAGGGCGACGAAAGAGAGGGGGGGAGCGAGGCCAAATGAGCTCACCGGCGACGGTCCATGGCGTTGGCAAAGTCTTCTTTGATGGCCTCCACGGCAGCTTCGCGCTTCACCGCCGACGCAGCAGTCTCTTGCAGGACCTTGTTGAGGGCTTCCACGTCTTGCCACCCGTAGGCGCGCACGGCGGCGGGGTCCGTGGGGTCCGGGAGCTTGCTGCGCGCGTCGGCCATCGAGTGGGCGCGCTCGTTGGACTCCTTGAGCTCAGCCTGGAGCTCCGTGAGGCACTCTTGCATCTTGGCCATGAGCTCTTGCTCGATGGCGCAGAGCGCGGCCTTGTCCTCGATGGCCGACTCGAGCGTGCGCTGGATGGAAGACTCCTGGATCAAGCTCAGAGTTGACTTCATGTTTTCCAGCAAGGTCTCGTCGCGCTGATAGGTGGCACGGAAAAAAGAAAGCAAATTAAGTTGTTGCAAAATAAATCAGATTAATGCGCAAAAAACTGTACTGACGAACTGTACTGCATAAGTAATCAGTTGGCGCTGCACTGCGCGCTCACCTCCACTGTTTCGGCTTTCTGCGCGAGCACTGCTTCAAATTTGCTCGTAAGCTCTTGGATGTCCTCGACGCGCAACATCTCTGCCGCTACTTCATCATCGAGCTTCTCCATCACGTTCACGAGCTCCTCGGCGTACATCGACTCGACTTTGTCCTTGAGCTCAATGGTCTTCGCGAGCCGCTCTTGCACTGCCTGCAAGCGGCTCTGCTGCTCGGACTTGGCAACGCCTTCTTTGGTCACGAAGGTCGTCAGCTCGTACTCCATTTGGAGCTGCGGCAAATCGTCTTCCAGTGTGCGAGCCTTGGCTTCTTCAACTGGGGTTTCGGCAGCAGGAGCCGCAGGAGTAGCTGGAACTTCGGCAGCGGGCGCAGGCGCACCAGCAGGAGTAGCTGGAACTTCGGCAGCTGGAACTTCGGCTGCTGCTGGTGCTGCAGTGGTCTCAGCTGGTGTTGGCTCCATAGGCGTTGCAGTAGGAGCAACACCAGCAGCTGGTGCTGCAGTAGTCTCAGCAGGTGTTGGCTCCATAGGCCCTGCAGCAGGAGCAACACCAGCAGCTGGAACTTCGGCTGCTGCTGGTGCTACAGGGGCATCAGCAGGCTCAGTAGGCGCTGCAGCAGGAGCAGGAGTTTCGGCAACAGGAGCAGCCGGGACAGTCGGGGCTTCGGCAACAGGAGCAGCAGGCTCAGCAGGCTCAGTAGACTTAGCTTCGGCTGGGGCCACCGCAGGCGGCTCAGGAGAAGGCGCTGCAGGAGGCAGGATGACAGTGTCTACAGCGTGAATGACGCCATTCGAAGCCAGAAAGTCCGTCGCCACCACAGTGGCTCCTCCCACAGTGACTGTTCCGTCGAGCACTTCAAATGCGAGGCTCGCGCCATTCAATGGCAACGAAGATTGGCCATTCATAGTAGCCACAATTGCTGCTTTGGCAACACCAGGAACCACATGGTGAGTTAGGATCGCCGCTAGTTCAGCGTTGTTCTCCGGCTTCATCAACTTTTCCAAAGTATCGGCGGGGAGATTGGCAAAGGCCTCATCTGTGGGAGCAAACACCGTGAACGGGCCCTGGCC
>Ga0307982_1003433_pt1 | contig 12641 bp, 6 predicted proteins | sample OrgLakmetagen989_FD_201847 | JGI IMG/M metagenome (GOLD analysis project Ga0307982, IMG submission 201847) | Saline water microbial communities from Organic Lake, Antarctica - #989 | ecosystem: Environmental > Aquatic > Non-marine Saline and Alkaline > Saline | place: Antarctica: Organic Lake... | reverse complement strand
CCCCTCCCCCTCATGATACACTCCGCACTTGCTTTGTTTGCGCAACGCACGCGCATTCCAACTTCTGCCCGCAGCATTGGCTTCTGTGTCATTTGGGTTTGTATTAGTTCGAGTTCGATTTTTATCAAGTATCCGATAGTATCACGTATCAATGTCGTTTTTTATTTTTTATTTTTGGTTTGTCGTTTTATTTCGACGCACTGCTCGAATTGAATTGGGGGCTATATTAAGAACTAATTAAGATAACGAAGTTAGCAGAGCACAAGGCGCTATAACGCACAAGACTAAAGACAAAAGGGATGTCCGCACCGAAAGGCGCTTGGCAATGGCGATAGGCACTTATAAAAGATCGCGACCATCTACCTCGGGGATCGAGGTTTCCATGCCTCCGGCGACGATTGGCGGGGGTAAGGCGAGTACTGGAAGCCACCGGGCGAGGTGCCAGGAGGGCTCCGAAGCGGCTGCTGCTGTGGAGTTCTACTGCTAGTGGATGGGCCCGACACATGCACGGTCGATGCACCGCGCGAGCGAGGCATCGGTTGTGACGTGTCGTCCGGGATGAGGAAGATGCAGCAGCGCACGAGGAAGAGGAGGGACACAAGGAGAACGCCCAGCACGATCCAGGCTAAAGGCTCGTTGGAGGACGAAAGCATGCTCGGCGAAGGGCACGGCTTGTCGGAGTGAGCTGGTGGCGAGGCAGCGGTAGTAACGTTGGGGCAAACGCACACAGGGCATTTGCTAGCCGCACTACTATCAAGAGGTGGTGGCTTACGAGCTACTTCTTTCGGGCAATTGCAAGCTTGCTTGGATGGAGCAACACGACTACTAGCAGCAGCACTCTTGTCGTGTTGTTTAAACTTAGCCAATGCCTGCTCTTCGATCTCTTGGACGGTCAATTCCTTGACATGAATCTAATGGTCAAAACAAATACAGCAGAACGCACGCGTGAGAAGACAAGGGATAACAATTGAGGTGGGAACCGGAAAAACTAGTGAAAGAGAAGTTCCATGACAAGGCGAAGGGCAAATGGACAATACTAAAGCATATCTTACAACAACAGAGCAACTGTACCTCTCGGAACACGGTGGCTGCCTTGTTGCCCGCTTCGTCCTCCACGTTGAGTGGGATCTGCCACGCGAGCCCGCCGAGGTGCACCGGCTCCCCCACCACGATCTGCGAAGTCAGGTCCCTGTGGCCGGTCCCGTCCATGGTGGGGTCCAAGGCCACCGCACAAGGAAACTTGATGCCGTCGGGGCACAACTCGTCGGGGGCCTCCGCCAGCATGGTGCGCACCCGCGCCTCCCAGTTCACTGCGTCCTCGCTCGAGGAGGCGCACAGGGGGCCCTCGCACTTGCAGACCGTGAACGACTTCACCGGGTCGCCCTTCAGCTCGATGGTGGGCGCACACGAGTCCGCGCAGCCCGAGCCGTTGACGTACGAAGGCGGCATTTGCGGGTCGTCGAAGGGCATGCGCAGGAAGCCGTCGCCGCGCTGGCCGCAGGCTGGGCACACGCACGCGTAGGACCCGTCCTCGTCCGCGCAGGTGGCCTCGGGGGCGCAGCGAGGCCCGCACTCGGGGCACGCGGCGAGGGTGCTGGGCGAGAGGCGGCACTCGTTGGCGTTGACTACTTGAATTTCCCGCGTGACCGAGTGCGACGACCAGGGCTTGGCGTCGGGCCCTGTCCAGGTCTTGAACGCCACGTTGTGGGTGCCCAGGTGCATCAGGCGGCCCCGCGGCACTTCGCCTCGCATTTCAAACTTGCGCATGTCCGCGTCCTTGTTGTCGTCGTCGATGTCGTAGCCGAAGTCTTCGTAAGCCTCGAACTGGGTGATTTTCACCACATGTTTCCGGAGGCTGAGGGGAATGAACGACCCGTCCTGAGCCAGCAATCTGACTTTCGGTGGGGTGGGGTCCACACAGGCCCACTCCAGCGCCAAGCCACTCTTGGGGTCGCTCCGAATGGTGGTGTTCTCGAAGTCGTCCTTGCACTTGCACCCGTGGCCGTCGGTGGCGCACTCTTCGTTGCAAGGGACTTCGCCCCCGCAGCAATCGGAGCTCCGGCAGTGGCCCTTTTTGATGGGCTTGTGGCACCCACACACCCGCGATGGGTCCGTCTCGATGGTTTGATCGGCCACCGAAACGTAAGTGAGCTCACCCGTCTCATCGTCTTCAAAGACCGTGAACCCTTTCTTGTGGGCCGCGCTGCTGCTGCAGGTGTGGCCGTTCCCCACGAAGCCGGGCTTGCACGCGCAGCTGTAGCCGGAGGCGTTGAAGGAGTCCATGCACTGGCCGTGCACGCGCTCGCAGGTGTGGGCCTTGGCGCACGCGCTGGTGTAGCACGCAAAGTCGCGCTTGCACTGGCTGTGGGTTAACGAGTCGCGGTGGCCGTCGCAGCACTCTTCTGTGCTGGCCTTGCCCTGGCATGGCCATTTGCTCGGCACCGGAGTAGACCGCCGCCCGATGCTCTCGATAAACGGGCACTGACACTCGTACGTCCCTAGCAATTCATACACATATGAGTGAAGAGTGAACCGAAAAGAGAGGAGAAAAAATATTCATAGCTACGTCAGTACTGATCTGAAGTGCGCTTATGGTGGATAAAATCGCTCACCGTTTTTGTTCAGGCACTCGGCCGAGGAATCGCACTGGTGAATCCATTCCTTCCCTTGTGGAATTGCCCCACCGCTGAACCTGCCATGTAGCGAAAAGATTGAGAGGAAAAAATAGACAAACGCAAGACAAAGATTATTTCGCCCTTCGAAGCAAAAGTTATGACGAGTTCCTAGCACCTGCTCGAATCGATTGTGGAAGGCGCCTTCCCAGTCGCACATTCGTCCACGTCCTGGATAAGGTACCGGTAGCAGCGAGGCAGACCACCTACTTTGGCCACGATGAGGTACTCTCCAGGGCGCCGATCCTGCAAAAAAAAGAAAAAGAAGTGGAGCGGCTTCATTTTTGTGCGCGCGGGAATGTCTGTACTACTAGCTAGTAGAGCCCACACCCTACCTTGAAATCGCCAGTCCACTCCACCTCTAGCTTCAGCTCGCTCCCTGTTCGCTCTCGATTAAGAGCCTCAGTGAGGCTGCGGTGGACGTCGGACAGCTTCTGAGGAGCACTTTCCTGCGTGAAGCGTAGAGTCGTACACTCAAGCATCGAGGCGCCGTCAAGCTCGTCTGCATCTACTTCGACATCGAACGTTACTATCTTAGAAATGCATGCGTGCGGTAACAAAAAGCTGAGGAGCGACAATTTCCAGACTTTCATGGTGTGCCTTGATCGTCTGGAAGCCTACGAGACCTTCGAACAATTAAATTCCTTGAGCCTAGTCTACGTTCCCCAAGGTTTTAAAAAACGAAGCTAATTATGAGCTAAGTATAACTGGCGAGAGCTCAACCAAGTAAGTCGAAAGTCGACACCTGCACTGGGGTGTGGTGCCGGTGTGCCGGTGGGTTCGATTTCAAATCAAATAATTCATCATTTTACGTCTCATCACATCACAAACAGACCTCGCTGAAGTTTTCACATTTTTGAAGCAATAAGCAGTTTGCGAGACCCTCGCCTTGGGTGGTCAAAACATGCTGTCAAGGTTCGAACAGGCACCGCATGAACGATACTTACTCCAATAAATTGCTCTATGCATGATATGTTTCTAATACTTGTTACAACTGTGCAGGCATCGTACCAACTTGGTGGCTGGGCTTCTGGCGTGGGCGCTTTCGCAATCAAGCCCCGTAGTGGCCACGTGGCACTCGAGGAGCGCCCCAGCGAAATGTTTAGCTGAACCTCGTACGTCTCCGAGCTTAAGAAGTCGACGCTCATCAAATCTACGTGATGGTTTCGGATTTCGATCGCTGCTTCGCTTGCGCGGTGGAGGCCAGGAAGGTGAGGTGTAACCGAATAATTTCAAAAATACGTGAGGTTCTTTCACGGCTTAAGATTGTCTGAGGCAAATTCAAAACTATATCTGATCAAAACTAAGCAAACACGAGTCTGGGCTTCGTGAGCGGGAGCTATCACAGGGCCCCTGCTCCGACCCTCACTTGACGCGCCCCGAGGCCTTGATTGGCCACTTTCTGAGGACTAGCGCAGCGACAGACTCAACACGAACCAGGAGGAGTTTTTCGTATGAATTCTGAGCGACCAGTGCACTTTGCTTTCGCTCCTTTGAGGCGGCTTTCTTGAGCGCTCATGCGTTTGAGAAGGTTGCTTTTGAAGGGTTCATAGCGTGGCTTTGCCTGCACGGCCAGCTCCTCTCTTCTGGGGCTCTATATTCCAAACCTCTGGCCGCGAGCCTTGAACAGGCAATGGGGCGTTGGGGAACAACCATGGATGCGCACATTTCAATCCCTCAAAATTTTCTTAATTCTACGATATCTTATCTTCCTATTTCTTGATCCTCTGTTTCTTTTGCTGTCGGCGCTTGCGTGTGTGCAGAGGACGGCAAGAAGATGACAACCCCGTGCATCGGCATCGATCTCGGCACCACTTACTCGTGCGTCGGCGTGTGGCGCAACGGCCGCGTCGAGATTTGCCCCAACGACCAGGGGAACCGCATCACTCCGTCGTACGTGGCGTGGACCGAGGACGGGGAGCGGCTCATCGGCGACGCGGCCAAGAACCAGGCGGCTTCCAACCCCGCCTCCACGGTGTACGACGCCAAGCGCCTCATTGGGCGCAAGTTCACCGACTCGACGGTGCAGCGGGACAAGGCCATGCTGCCGTTCGGCATCAAGGAGAAAGGCGGCAAAGTGGTGATCGAAGTGACCACCAAGGGGAAGCCCTGCACCTTCTTGCCGGAGGAAGTGTCGGCCATGGTGCTGGGGAAAATGAAGGAAACCGCCGAGTCGTTCTTGGGCTGCGAAGTCAAGCACGCCGTGGTCACCGTGCCCGCGTACTTCACGGACGCGCAGCGCCAAGCCACCAAGGACGCCGGCAAGATCGCGGGCTTGGAAGTGGAGCGTGTCATCAACGAGCCGACCGCAGCCGCCATTGCGTACGGCCTGGAAAAGAAGGGCAAGGAAGAGACCATTTTAGTGTTCGATCTCGGGGGCGGGACCTTCGACGTGACCTTGCTGAGCATCGACAACGGTGTGTTCGAAGTGAAGGCGACCGCGGGAGACACCCACTTGGGCGGCGAAGACTTCGACCAGCGGCTCATGGACCACCTGATTGGGGTGTTCGACAAGAAGCACCCGGGTCTGGGGGACGCGGTCAAGAAGAGCCAGCGCGCGCTGATGCGCCTGCGACGCCAGTGCGAGATCGCCAAGCGCGCCCTCTCGTCGCAGACCAGCACCACGGTGGAGGTAAGCAATGTATGCGAGCATCCTTCTGAATTCGTTTATGGGACACACACTTTCAAGGCCGTTGTTTGAGAGGAGAAATGAGAGTTCTTTTTTAAGCACCACACCTGTGCTCTTGTGCTTCAGCCCATTGATTATACCAATCTGATAAAGTTTGAGAACTGACATTTTGGGTATGCCACCTCTTCTTCGGTTGAGTTGTGGGGCCCTTTCTGACGAGAAATTACGAATTGGACGTTCCATATGAGGGCTCATGTCGCATTTTTATGCACTTTGGTCGTTTTGATTTTGCTTTTGCAACAAGAAATTGCCCTGCTTGCAGCCTTTCGTTGTACACACCACACCACGCACACATCACACACGAGTCCGGGCTTCGTGAGCGGGAGCTATCACAGGGCCCCTGCTCCGACCCTCACTTTATGCGCCCCGAGGCTTTGATTGGCCACTTTCTGAGGACTAGCGCAGCGACAGACTCAACACGAACCAGGGGGAGTTTTTCGTATGAATTCTGAGCGACCAGTGCACTTTGCTTTCGCTCCTTTGAGGTGGCTTTCTTGAGCGCTCATGCGTTTGAGAAGGTTGCTTTTGAAGGGATCATAGCGTTGCTTTGCCTGCACGGCCAGCTCCTCTCTTCTGGGGCTCTATATTCCAAACCTCTGGCCGCGAGCCTTGAATAGGCAATGAGGCGTTGGGGAACAACCATGGATGCGCACATTTCAATTCCTTTCTTCTATTTTTGAATTGTTGACCTCAATTCTTTTTCTTTTTTTCTTCCCTTCTTTTTCGTGTGTTTTTACCCGATCAGATCGAGGCTTTGGTGGAAGGAGTGGACTTGAGCCACACCGTCACGCGCGCCAAATTCGAAGAGATCAACAGCGACCTGTTCCGCAACACCCTGAAGCCCGTGGAGCAGGTGCTGAAGGACAGCGGCTGCGCCAAGGGCGACGTGGACGAAGTGGTGCTGGTGGGGGGCTCCTCGCGCATTCCCCGCGTCCAGCAGCTCCTCAAGACCTTCTTCAACGGCAAGGAGCCGTGCAAAGCCATCAACCCCGACGAAGCCGTGGCCTATGGCGCCGCCGTGCAGGCCGCCATTCTGTCGGGCGACGAAAGCTCCTCCATGGACGTGCTCCTCTTGGACGTGGCGCCTCTGAGCCTGGGGATCGAGACCAACGGCGGCGTGATGACCCCCATCATCCCGAGGGGCACCACCATTCCCGTCTCGAAGAAGCAAGTCTTCTCGACCTACGCCGACAACCAGCCCGGGGTGCTGATTCAAGTGTTCGAGGGCGAGCGGTCCATGACCAAGGACAACCGGGTGCTGGGCAAGTTCGAGCTGACGGGCATCCCGCCGGCGCCCCGCGGCGTGCCTCAGGTGGAAGTGGCCTTCGACGTGGACGCCAACGGCATCTTGCAGGTGTCGGCGCAGGACAAGGCCTCGGGGGTGCAGCAAAAGATAACCATCACCAACGACCAAGGCCGCCTGTCCGAAGAAGAAATCGAGCGCATGGTGGAAGAAGCTGAGAAGTTCGCCGAGGAGGACAAGGAGTTCCGAGCCCGCGTGGAAGCGCGCAACAAGCTTGAGGGCTACCTGTACGGCCTCCGCAACTCGATGGACGAAGGCCTCAAGGGCAAGCTGATCGACGAGGACGCCACTGCCGTAAGTGATGCGTGCAAGAATACGCTGGAGTGGTTGGACGACCACCAGGACTCGAGCGTGGACGAGTACAAAGCCAAGCAGGACGAGGTGGAAGGTATTGCTTCACCCATAATCGCGAAGGCGTACCAGGCCACCCCTGGCAGTGGCGAAAGTGGAGGCGACTGCGGCGACGGAGACGAAGGCCCTCAAGGAGGCGAGGGGCCTGAAGTGGAAGTCGAAGAGGTTTGAGCTCACTATATCCGAGTTTATATTCCAGCTCAAAGGAATGCACGTTTTATATGGGCGTCGTTAATACTTAACACCTACGCTATTACGCCATGTGCATCATGAGTCATTAGCCCCGGGTCACAATCCTTAATTAAAGAAATATTTGAGTCTTAGTTCTTCTTTGAAGAACTCACATCTCACATGTTACACTGTTACATGAATTCATAGAAGAGTTGCGCATCGTGAGCATGTGTAATTTTCACATTCAAACCGCGATTGGCAGTCAGCAGTATTCTCGAATTGGCCAACAACCCAGCAATTATCTGGATTTTGAGTTCAAATAAATTTAAAAATTAAAATTTCCTTGTTTTGACTGTATTGTTACGAAGGGTTTCGCGATGGAAAAGCACGGAAAGTACTGAATTCCCTGAATTAATTTGGACGTCAGGAATACAGCAACAAGCACCAAGCAATAAGGGTGAAACAAAAAAAGTCACGATCAAAAGATTTGGTGATTCATTTTCCTCATGCGGTTGGCTGGTGCCAATGAGCCTAATTCTTGAAGCCCCCTCTCGGCACATGCACAGTCAAAAAGTCTTGCGCAGCAGCGACTGCCTTGCTCCCAAAAGCTTTGGCAGCCATCTGCACCAGCTGCCCTGTGCTTGGGTCGCCCGCTATGCGCTGGCCCTGTGGGGATTGTAAAGTCGCCGGACCATTACCCCAGTCGGTGAGGTGAACCTCCTGGGGTCGAAACATGCCGCGGTCCATGCGAGCGCTGAAGTGCGTCAGCACCAGCCGGCTCGCGCCAATGGCCTTCGCAAAAGCCCCCGCCATGCGCGGGGTCGAGTGCCCAATCTTCACCGCTTTCATGTCCTGCCCGTCCTCTACCGTGGCCTCGTGCACCAAAAGGTCGGCGCCTTGGGCGTGTGACGCAATCCTCGACGGGTTGCAAGTGTCACCGAGCAGCACCAGCTTTCGGCATTTCTCCGGCGCAGCCACCACGTCAGCAGACTTCACCACGCGGCCGTCTTCCAAAGTGACGTCGCGTCCCGCTTTCAACTCTTTGTACGCGGGCCCAGGGTGAAGGCCAAGGGCAGTTGCTTTGGCCACGTCGATGGTGCCTTGAACGGCCTCTTCTTCCAGCACATACCCCACAGTTGGCACCGTGTGCTGGATGCCCACCGCTTTGATGCGAATTGACCCAACTTGGCTTTTCGCAATTTTTGGCAGCGTCCAGGTGCCGTCGGTGGAGTTGAGAACTTTGCGCATTAACGGCGAGCCCAGCTGTAGACTATCAACCTCAGCGATAGGGTCTTTCAAAACATCGAAACGGTTCGACGACGTTGGATTTATAGACGAAAATGCCAACTCGTGCACAACAACAGGTACCATCAAGTGAGACCGCGACACTTTCAGCGACATTGCGAGGTAATTGTACAGCCCCTCGGGGCCATACACATGGATTGCATCAGAGTGAGCGTCGGGAACGCGGGCGGCATTCTTCCTGAAATTCATGTGCGCAATGCTCTTGTGTAAAAGAAATGAAGGAAGACCGAAGATGTGGTCACCGTGCAAATGCGTTATGAAGATAGCTGAAATAGCCAATGGAGACTGCCTCGAGTACAAAAACTGGCGAAGCGTGCCTTCAGCGCAATCAAAGAGTAAGCTCTTGCCATCCCAGTGCACAAGCATGCTACTTGAGTTGCGAGATCGTGTTGGGCCGCCACCCCCGGTACCAAAAAAAGTGAGATAGCAGTCTGACTCGACAACCGAAGGACGTGGCTTTTCGCCATCCCGATCATTGGAAATTGAACTTAAAGTTGCGACGGCGGGTAAATCAACTCTAGGCCTAGTAGCGGCTCGCCTAAGCCAAGGACAAACCACGCGCCGAAGCATGCTGGAAAATCCTACCTTACGGTATCAAATCCAAAGGGATGATATTCTCGAGTATGATTATTTGACGCTAGCAAGGATACTCTGTAGTCACTAGTTGAGCTTTTAGCGACGAAAGCTGTAGGCCGTAGTATGGTAGGAGCTTCGACACAAACGCACCAAACCGCAACCGCAACAACATGCAGCTTGGGTTTTATTGATTGAGTTCCGTGAGGCTTTCGCTTTTTAAAAAAATACAGGGAGGAGATGACTCAATAATATTTGATCTCCACCTCACACCTCTTTCTTTTTTCTCTTTCACTCGAGTTCACTCCTACCACGTACTGTAGCTAGCTAGAGCTACTACTGTAGTATGTTCTCAGATCTTTCTCTCTCTGGAAGTGAGTGTAGACGACTTAGTAATAGGAATACTTCATACTCCAAGACTACTCGGGGCAGTGTAACAATTTTTAGACGCAGTGTGAAAGATTATTTATCAGAATGAAACTAGTTTGCTTTTTGGTAGCAGCGTTTACATTTCTCACTGGCGTTGCTTTGCAGCTGCCTACACCGACACAATCTCATGCCCTTGCTCGGAGTCCTCCCACCCGCTTGACGCGCAGCCTGGCGTTGTCTGCAAAGAAACCAAATAGGAAGACTGAACAACCAAGTGATACCCCACCTAAATCTAATTTTCTTCAACTCGCGCTGACCTATGCGACTCCTTGGAAGAACCCCAACAGCATTTTCATCTACTTCTTCCTTGTAATATACGGGATCGATTTCTTCGGGCTGGGCCCCCCTCCACACGATTAAGAATGAATATTTGTACGCAATTTCATTGCGAATGATTTAATAAATCCTTCAGACCTTGAGCTCTGGTCCACGGTTTTGCGATTGGATACGTATGGCGAGAGCAAATCAAGAAATTAAACCCTCTTGACCACCTTGGCAGAGAAAGTTTGCCAATTGATGGATTAGAGCATCATACTATCGAATCGAAGAAGACACACCCAAACCTTGAGACAAACTCCAGAAATAACAAAGAAAAAAGTTGTTACTTTACAGGGGCATTTAACTGAAATGATAACACAACTCGAGGCTCAGCAGGAAATGTCTGCTTTCTTTTTACTAGCAAAAAGATTTTCAGCCTAGCGGGAGTAAAGGGAAGCAATTGGCGGTTGCCCATATATGAAGAATAGACTTCAGACCTCAGTAGACATTCGCTCTCGCTGCAGGGCGGTTCCTGTTCGTAGCATCAAGCATAACACAACGGAGAGTCAGGTGCCTCGAGAGACGAGAGAACGAGAGCCGCAAACGCAGAGGACCGGCTGATAAAATTACACACAACGGAGAGTCAAGTGCCTCGAGAGACGAGAGAACGAGAGCCGCAAACGCAGAGGGCCGGCTGATAAAATTCGTACCTCTACATCCCTCATCGACCCATTTTAAAGCAGTTAAGTTACGACGAAGGCATTTCCACGAACTTAAAATACCATCGGCGATCGCAGAATGCCCGTAGGGCGGCCAGTTAGTACTGAGGATGTGAATATTTTGTCTGCGTTCTCCCCGTGAAAAGATTGGAGATTGGGTTTAGTAATTTAATAAATTAAACATTTAAAGAGCAGGGCTGCGTCTACTTGATATCTTCAGGAGAAAAGACGCCAGTTGGTGCTTGAATTGGCCTTTTGGAGTGAATTCGCTAGCGCGTACGCAGCACAACATTCTATTTGTGCCTCTTTGACTACTTTATACTCGTTTTTCTTTGTTATTGGGAGAGTATTAACTAGACTAGAGACTTGGAGCCCCCGGGTCGGATAGAGAGCCGGGCTTCGATAAGTGTTTCGTTGTGCATTCAGGCGCGGGAATTCAGAATAACTCACGTTTAGCGATTTCCACAGGAAACAGGAAACCAAATGGTGCTGGTTCTGGTTTCTAGAAAGCAAGGCCTATCTGTCCTGCCAGTCTACATGTGGACTACGGAACTGAGGGGGGTGCTTTCGTTTTTCTGAGGTAGGGCCTAAGATTCATGAAGGTGGCCGTTATTTTGCTTTCTCAATGCCCGCAACTAACTAGGCTATCCCGTATCCTATAACTCGTTCTCCCAGCACAGGAGAAGGTACACCAAATTTGATAAAAGCCGCCCTTTCTGGGGGTTGAATTTTCAACAACTACTACTTTATATATATTATATGAGCTTTACCGTGGACTCTACCGTGCACAGCAACCTCTATCTATCCCCGGGCTACTCAAGCGCCAGCAGGGAGAAGTATTGAAAAACAATATGCAACGCTTTGTCGTCTCTCGCGCAGCTGCTCGGCTTGCAGCTCCCCGGCGAGGATTTGGCGCTCCAGCGGGCGCTGGATCGGAAGGTAATGCCATCGAAATTCTTCGGTTGTCATTACAAGTGTGCGTAACATTGTAAACGGCCTTGTCTGTCTCTTTTTGTTCCCGTCTGTCCAGCTTATCCGTTCGGCATCAAGCCTGGAACCTACGTAAGGGAAGGCTGGGAGGTATGCATCCGGACTGATCTCCGTTGCTCTTTCATCTCTATATTTGGCTGCTTCCAATAGGAGACTACTTATTAAACTTTTTAGGGATCGCTACGTTAACTCCTTGCACATTCATTGATACCCATACAGGGCATTACATACACGGCTTACGCGGCGAGCACCCTTCTCCTGGTAAGCGCGCTACTGTTTTTCGGCATGCATCGGGCTTAAGCCTTATGAGTGCAACGTGGTCCTTTATCGCCCTCTCAGGTGGTGGGCTTGGCCAACAAGCCAGACACGGACATTCGCGAGTGGGCTAAAGAGGAAGCTAAAGCGCGTAATCAGGTCAAGGCAAACGGGGGTGAAGTGGAATGGGGCACTCATTACAGTGGGATCGAGAAGTACACTTTCACGAAAGAGGATGTTGGTGAAGTCCCCGAGTTGGTGGTCGATTAGGTGCATCAATAGAAAAGGGGCATGGTGGTTGGTGGTGCGTCTATTTAGAGGGCGTTATGAGCCAGGAACCCACCTCGCCGAGGATCAGTTCTGTGATGGGTCCAACCGCGAAGTCGGTGCCTAAATTTTCTCTCATTCAGAGAATTAGAATCGATCAATTCTTTCAGTCGATGGGTATTTCGAAACACCAAACACGCTGAAAAGACGACCAAGAGTAGCGACCGTGGCGTTGATGGAGGATATATGGGTTAAGCTCTATTATAGGGACGGGCCGCTAGGCCACAAGCGGCCCGCTAGCACGTTGCTGTTTGTATTTTGAGGGGGACTTCTCTATTCACTGCCACTCTGCGGAAGAGGAAGGAGTTCCTGCCCTGCCAGGGCCTCTCATGGCCCGGGGGCAGAACAATAGGCGCTCTGCGCGCTGAAAGGCAGATTTTGACCTTTGCCAATGGAACTTCGTGTTCCGCACGTCACGAGCTACGCTCGCGCGCCTTCCTCTTTATTGTTTCTGCGGAGTGCGCGCTACCCACAAATGCCTCGCTTTTTTGGCGAGAATTTTGGCCAATGCCCCTCCCCCTCATGATACACTCCGCACTTGCTTTGTTTGCGCAACGCACGCGCATTCCCACTTCTGCCCGCAGCATTGGCTTCTGTGT
>Ga0307982_1003432_pt1 | contig 12641 bp, 16 predicted proteins | sample OrgLakmetagen989_FD_201847 | JGI IMG/M metagenome (GOLD analysis project Ga0307982, IMG submission 201847) | Saline water microbial communities from Organic Lake, Antarctica - #989 | ecosystem: Environmental > Aquatic > Non-marine Saline and Alkaline > Saline | place: Antarctica: Organic Lake... | reverse complement strand
CCCCCCCGCGTACCCAGCCACCCCCCGCACAACGCTGACTCCCTGCGGAAAGCCGGCAAGGTATACAGGGCAGCAAGGGCACCAAGCTTTGCTGCTCCCCGGCGGACCCCTTCCCACCCCGTCTTGCACCCTTCTGCACACGAGAGGAAGCAAGAAGAGACCAGTAGGGTAGCGGGGGGTAATGTTTTGGAGTTGCCCCCCCCTGACTGTGTGCAGGCGGTACCTGTGCCGGTTGCGCCAGGCAGCAGCCGCAAGCTGGTGGGAGTGGTGGCGCGTGTCGCCCGTCCCCGCAATCTATACAATACAGCAGCTCTACCAGATGACAGACACAGACGCCGAAATCAATCTGCTGGGGGGGGTTCTGCTGGAGAGCATGCTCGCCCTGCCTCCCGAAAATTCAGTGGGAGTAATAGCAGCGATGGTGCCACCGGTACCAGGTGACGCCCAGGCCCATACTCCCAGCCGTTGGCCATGTGTGCATCTCCTACGTTGGCGTACCGCCGCCACTGCTGCTGCACATGAGGCGCTTGGGTAGGAGCTTGGTGCGGCCACTGTGACAGTAGTTGATGTTGACATACGGCAGCTCATGTTCACAAGACGGGCGATCGGGGCCTGGTGCTTCAACGACACTTCAATATCACTTGAGCACAGCCCCCGCCCGCAGCGACGTCACTTGCCGGCGACTCTCTGCCGTATTACCACAAGCAGCAACTCAGTCTCTACATGCAAGAACACATTGTTGTTAAATTTCATAACTGGGAAAAGACAGCCTAGTCACTGCACAGCGAATCGGCTTGGCTTCTTCACCCATTCTGGCGTGTCGGTGGGGCAGGCTTCAAGCAAAGTCTGCACTGCCCAGGTGGCGCTCGTGCTGATTGCGAGCAGCCAACTCAACCCACCTCAGGGCATGCAGGTACAGGACGCCCCCGACACTTATCGTTTACGTTTCTTCCCACCGGCCTTGGCTGCTGTGATGATACCGTCGCGTTTAGACTTCTTGGTGAAGTCCACGCCACTCTGCGCCGTGGAGCCAGTACCGTACCCCTCCCCCATGTTGCCACCCAGGATCTGCTTCAGCGTTTTGACATCGCGGTCTTTCTCGCTGGCAGTATCCATGAGGCTGCGGCGGGATTTGCGGGAGCTGTACATGGGGCGCCCTGGCTCGCCGGACACCTTCTTGTCAAACTTGCCCAGGGACGCAGTGGAGGTCTGCACCTTGGCCAAACGGGCCTTCTTGGAGGCGATACTCTCCCCCTTTGGCTTGGCCCGGGCCTGCTTGCCTTGCCCAGTGAGCCCATTTACTGTGCCCTCTCCCATGTCCAGTTGCAGGGGAATGCCAGCCGGAATAGAGGGCTTGTTCTTGCCCAGGGTCTTGTTGGCCCGCTCCTGCAATGGGGGTGTAGCATGTATACATGTTCCGCTGTGTGGGAGTGCGGGGGGGTGGTTGCACTTACGATGTTTCGCATTTGGCTCATTTTGTTGTTCAGCACTCGTTGCTTCTTCTCCAGGTCGGCCTTCTCCCAGGGATCCACATAGGGGTTGTCGCTCTTTTTCACAGGCACCATCCAGTCCTTCATGTCATCCGCCCCTTGCTGCACACAAAACGCTTCGGTGAGGGCGGCTCAGCTCGAGAATTTTTCTGCTGGGAGTGATCCGGCTGAAGCCGCGTTTCACGACACCAACGAAAACGACACAAGATCATTGACAAAGCTCACAAGAGGACAATGTTGAATGCATAAAACGCATGCAACTAACCTTATATCCGTGGCGAGGCACCCAGTCCTGCACCTGCTCGTCGAAGGTGTGACGACTCTTCTTGCGCTTCTGCAGTCCCTTCTCGGAAGCAAATAGGTCCCACTTGGTGGGAGGCTTTGGCACAGGCACTGGCTTTGACCGTGGAAGCTTGGAGCTAGGCATGGGTAGTTTTGCCTGCGCGAATGATGAAGTGCTATTGTGGAGCAGTCAATCGAACACAAGCTGTGCGGATTTTGGACAGCAGCGCTTACCACCGGGGCTTGTGCTGTGACTTCCATTGGAAGCTCAAAGACGCGCTTCACCAGCAATTGCACATTGCCTGTTGTGAGCTTGTGCAGATAGTGTTCCCTCTTCTTCTGCATTTTCGCAATGTCCACCTGGTGAGAATCCACTGCAGTCAAGCTGCCAAGGTCATACGACAAATCATCTGCTTTGCCACTTCCATCCACACGCGCCCCTTCACCAAATGCAGAGGGCAAAAGGTCCTCTGCTTTCACAACTCCGCCAGATGCTACGGCACCCTCTGAGCTAGCTGCAGCCATTGTATCAATTTCCGCAAAAAGCAGCACCGAACTCAGCGCGACACTGATGCAGGCGAGTGTAGATTCACAAAGCAAACGTGAACAGTAATGTTGAAGGAATCGGTACGAATCAATTTGGCCCTGCAAGCACTCGTGGGAGGGGCATATTGGTCGAACCATAGGGGCTGCTTGTCAGACAATGAACCAAGAAATAGCGACCCAAGCAGGCACCCCTTGAATGCGATACTCGCCCTGGCGTCATGAGGATTGAGCAAGAACCCTCTCATGCTGTGCAACAATCTCGTTGGTAAATTATGTTCTTTGCGAGTAGCGCCGATTGTGCACTGCTCCGTTTGGCCGAGCCAGAATCAAATTCCGCCACAATGTCTACAGCTGCACATGCCGCTGCCACTCCTCCTTCCACGGAGGAGCTGGACAAGCTGCGAGCTGGAATTGCAGTCCAAGCTGAGGCTGTAAAGTCCCTCAAGGCATCTGGTGCTGCAAAGGTATGGGATTTGCACGGGAACTCATTTGGTCTGGTGCTTCCCTGCTGCTCTGGGTTTGCTTGGTGCCAGCTATACATCCATCACATGGTATCACGATTGCGTTTTGCAGGCTGACATCATGGCTGCTGTGCAAAAGCTGAAGGAGCTCCGCAACACACTGAAGGAGATCCAACCCGAAGACTCCGTGGGTGCTGCGCTCCTGCGCTAGTGTGGAGAAACAAGTGCACCTTCCCCCAACTGCACAGATTGAGGCATGGAAGGTCGACAAGGGCACAATGGACACTGTGCTTGTTCGCCGCATGTTTGTCGTCCCTGCTTTTGAGGTGCGTTCCATTGCCTGTTGAGAATGCTTTGAGTTTCTGTGTCTCGTTTTCCGCCATTCACGAGACAATTCTCACCGCTCTCCCTCCTGCAGATTTACTCTGGTGTCGCGGGTCTGTACGACTTTGGGCCAGCTGGGTGCTCTGTGAAGGAGAACTTCCTGGCTGTTTGGAAACGCCATTTTGTGCTCCAGGAGGGCATGCTTCAGATGGAGTGCACCACATTGACGCCCGCCAGTGTGCTCAAGGTGTCCGGCCACGTGGACAAATTCGCAGACTTGATGGTGAAAGACACCAAGACTGGCGAATGCTTTCGTGCCGATAAGCTGCTTGAGGATACCATCGATCAGCTGCTCACAGGCGAAGGCAGTGAAACCCTTTTGTCCGCTGAGCGCACCCGCCTCATGCAAGTCCGCGCACAAGCCGACGCCTTCACTCCAGCACAGCTGCACGAGCAGCTGACCCAGCTCAAGGTTGTGTCTCCCACGTCAGGTGCTGAGCTCACAGAGCCTTTTCCCTTCAACTTGATGTTCGCAACGTCCATTGGGCCTGCTGGGAACATGCCGGGGTTTCTGCGCCCAGAAACCGCACAGGGCATGTTTGTGAACTTCAAGCGCCTTCTCGAGTACAACAATGGCCGAGTACCCTTTGCTGCTTGCCAAATCGGAACAGCATACCGGAACGAAATCGCCCCCAAGAATGGCCTACTGCGCGTACGGGAGTTCACCATGGCGGAAATTGAGCACTTTGTGCACCCGCAGGAGAAGGAACACACGGCATTCGCCAGCGTGGCGGGTCTGGAACTGCAGCTGTTCCCAGCCAGAAACCAGTTGAGTGACGGCAAGCTTGTGCACATGTCAGTGGGAGATGCGGTCGTGGGCGGAGTCATTGCCAACGAGACCCTGGCGTACTTCGTGGCCCGAACAGCGTTGTTCCTAGTGAGCGTGGGCATCCGCCCTGAAGGCCTTCGCTTCCGACAACACCTCGCCAACGAAATGGCTCACTACGCGTGTGACTGCTGGGACGCCGAGATCTTGATGGCTAGCGGGTGGGTGGAGTGTGTGGGGCATGCTGACCGTGCAGCATACGATCTTGCGGTGCACAGTGCCGCCAGCAAGACCGACTTGGTGGTGTCACGCCCCCTGCCCACCCCCCTGGAGGTGCCTGTGGTGGTCATGGGGGGCAACAAGGGCCTCATGGGAAAGCACTTCAAGGGGGCCAACAAGGCGGTGCAGGCCGCCCTGGCCGCCGCATGTGACGCTGGGGCCCCCGCCATGGCTCTGCAGGCGTCTCTGGATGCCACAGGGGAGGCCGCGCTGGCCATTGAGGGGGGGGCCACAGTCACCCTCACCAAGGACATGGTGTCGTTTGAAGCCGGAACAAAGAAGATCCACGAGGAGGTGTTCCAGCCTTCCGTCATCGAGCCTTCGTTTGGCGTGGGGCGCATCTTGGAGGGCATCTTCCAACACACCTTCTACATCCGGCCAGACCCCGAAGCCGAAGCCGCCGCCGCTGCCGCTGCTGCTGCCGCTGGCGCTGGCGACAAGAAGAAGAAGAAAGGCGCCAAGAAGGACGCTAGCACCGACATTGATCGCGCTGTGTTCGCGTTTCCGCCTGTGCTGGCGCCCACCAAGGTCGCCGTGTTCGTGCTTGACTCCCGTGTTCCGCCCACTGTGGTGCAGCCCATCGTGGCAGAGCTGACTCGCCTGGGCGTCACATCCATTGTGGACAACGCGACCGCCTCCATTGGCAAGCGTTACTCTCGCTGCGACGAGCTTGGCATTCCGTTTGGAGTCACAGTGGATTTCCAAACCGAAAGCAGTGGACAGGTCACCTTGCGTGAGCGGGATTCCACCGCCCAAGTGTACTTGAAGTTGGCCCAGGCCCCCCGCATCATCCGGGATCTTGCGGAGGAGACAATCACATGGGCCCAGGTGTTCGCGGAACACGAGGTCAAGAACACGGGGGCCCCCGTGCACCCCCTGGCCATTCGCCCCCAGCCCAAGTGGGTGCAGGCGCCCCCCGCCCCCGCCGCCTCTGCTGCCGGAACAGCTGAGCCAGCTGTGCCTGTGGCTACCGCAGCCCCCCCCTCCCCTGCTGGGGGCACTGCGGTTCCCAAGGAGCCCGTCACAGTGGAGGGCGCAGGGCGCACCAGCGGGCACTTCACCCGCCCTGCCAACCCCATTGCCTGAACACATCAAGAACACACCAAGAACACTGTGGAGCCTTTCAAATACATTTCGCATGAGTGTACATTCACGCAGGATTCCCGCTGTTGGCTGCGCTGAACACACGTCGCCACAAAACAAACTACTGGGACAGAAGGAGGCGCCTTGCCTCACAACCCCCCTGCAAAGTGCATTCCAACAGATGCGTCATGTTATCACCCACAGGGCACCAGCTGTCCCCCTTGTGTGCAAGGCGGAGCTCGCCAGTGTGTTCCTGCTGCGTGCTGCATGCAGCAGTTTCAGTGGAGAGCAAGCCAACCCCCCTCCCGGCAGCCACCCGCGCTCCGCTCCACTCCACACACGCCCTCGTCACCTGATGTGTGCTTCAGCACAGTTTCTTTACTAGTGCTCATTGATCACCAGCAGCAGCAGCAGCAGCGGCAGCGGCCGGCACGGCACCAGCCTGCTCCTCCTCCTGTCCAGATGCAGCAGCTGCGCCCCCTTCTTCCGGCTCGTCGTGTTCCGGCTCATCCTTGTCGCCCCCGCCACCCTGCATGGCTGCCAGCAACTGCCGCAGCAGCGACCGTCGTTCACGTTCACGCAGTCCAAGTGTTCCGCGTTCCAGGCCCTCCAGTAGGTCGTCAGGCGTCATGTCCAGCTCAGCAAGTGCCTGCTGCAAAGGGTGGTCATCGGGCAAATCCAGATCCATGCCAGAACTAGAGTTGTTCTTGCTGTAGTTGGAGGAATGCGTGAGTAAACGGGTAACTGGGCAAGGCTCAGTGCCGGCAAGGCTTACCCATAGTCAGGATCCGATCGAGGCATAGTGCACTTTGCGCAAACTTCCAAGTCGTTCACACATTGAGTACACAGGGTGTGGTAGGCGGCTTTGACGTTCTTCTCCTGGCACCCATTGCTGTGAAGGGAAGTGACAGTGGGGTTTCAGCACGAAACGCAAGTAAAAGCGCCGGGAGAACTGGCGCAGTCCACACAGCTTTAGCGGTATTGAAGCGCTGAAATCAAACTTACCAGCGACCCATGACAGTTCTCAGTTTATACTTGCGGTATTTCTGCAAGCAGCACGGGTTCGAGGACTGAACGGAACGCGTTGCCAGGACATTTTTGGGGGCACAGCACGCACCTTCCTCCATTCCAGTTGGTCAGTACAGCGACGGCACAAATTCTCCAATGGAACAGCCATCACCATTTTACTTTTTTTGCTGTGCTTATTGTGCTTGAACGCATATTTGTTCTGGTGGGCTGGTGCACCTTTAACGTTGTTGCCACCTCGTCGGCTGATTGCATGAGGCATGCCTGTTAATCCTTCAATACTGTGCCTGTCAAGGAATACTAAAAAATCACAGCTATCAAAGCAAGCCAGTTCATGCTCACTGAATGTATGCTGTCAGCTGTCGTGGAAATGCTGGTTGACGAAGCTTGCTACATGAGGAAGTTTCTCGTCGTGCTCGAACGGCCCCCCACAGCTCTTACAGGGGATGAACTTGCTGCTGGCACCGCCTAGCATCCTGAAGTCACAATGAAACACTCTCATATAATGTGCGATGTCGAATCGCCAATGCAGTGTGTATCTGCAGGTCCGGGGTCACAAGCAGCTACTCAAACTGAGCCATCCTACCATTCTGCAATGGCTGCTTCAAGGAAACTTGGTTCAGGGCCAATGCTCAAGTTTCCCAGAACACACCATTTAGCAGATGCAGGAGGTTCGGCTGTTTCTCGTGACGACCTTCTCATGTCCAAAGCAGATTGCGAGCAATTTTTGTCGCTGGGCAAGTCCGTGGTAACCGTGGAGGAAAAAGTCGATGGGGCCAATTTGGGGATTTCAATTGATGAATCGACGCAACAAATAATGTTTCAGAACCGCTCGCATTTCGTGAATGCTGCAACAGCTTCACAGTGGAAGTGAGTTGCCGTTCCTGCACTGACTTGGCACAAGGCTCAGCGAGAAATTCCTTCATTTTTGTTATGTCCACTTTGCACAGGGGACTCAGTGCTTGGGTTGAGGAACATTCGTTTGAGCTATTTGATGTGATAGTTCCAGGTCGTCACATTATTTTCGGGGAATGGTGTTTTGCTCAGCATTCACTTTTTTACTCATCGCTGCCAGACAGGTTTATTGTGAGCCTTCTTCACATATATGTATTGCCCCATCCGCACTGCTGACGAGCACATTTGCAGGCTTTTGACGTGTATGACATGCAAGAAGGTGCATTTTACTCTGTCAAGAGGAGAAATGCATTCTTGGCCGACACAACGTTGAGCATTGTGCCGACGATAATCGCAGGTGGCTTTGAGAGCGCTGAGCAGCTCAAACCGCTCCTGGACACGCCGTCAACATATCGCGACGGGACAGAGCCCGTGGAGGGCATCGTTGTGAGGGTGGATGATGACTGTGATGCAACAGGCACGGTTGAATCTGGCGCTACTGCCCCCGCTGGCTCAAAAGGGCATTTGGTGCGGCGGGGAAAGTTCGTGCGAGCTGACTTTGTGCAGGGAATCGAAGACAGCGGGCACTGGAGCAAGGGCGCTCTGGTAAAGAATATTGTTGTACAATAGCATCATATTGCGGCTGAGTTGCGGCGCCAGGGGTCTGCACTTGCCTTGTAAAAAAATCCGTCACCACCGCCATCATCAGCCAGCGCAGCGCTGTGTGCTGCCGCTGTTATTCATATTCTGCTTGGACATCCGGCAAGGCTTCTCGATTACACCGAGCCAAACACTTTGATCTGACCATAGTTGAGTCAATTATTACCCTTTCTCTGCTCTGTCTCGGGGCGCAGGATGCCATTTTTGTGTGTGTGACAGGCGCACCATCTCACAGGGGGACAGGTAGCGCTGCAGCTGATGGCATCGCTGTGCCGCTGCTGACGGGGACACTGGCTCTGCAAGTCTCCGCGGGTCTGGACCACTCTTGTGCCGTCCTGGATAACGGGCAAGCCCAATGCTGGGGAAATGGTACAAATGGTCGCATGGGATACGATCAAACTGAAGTGAGCTTTGGGGCTAGTGTGGCTGCAAATCTCGGGGGGGCAGTGGGCACTTTGGGGGGGGCGTCTGTCCTGGCCGTCTCTTGTGGAACTCAAGTCACATGCCTGCTACTGCAAGGCGGAACAATCCAATGCTTTGGCTTTGGTGGCGATGGGCGCACTGGGCATGGGAACACCGTTGACACCGGGGTCTCCCCTGCGACGCCCTCCACTCAGCACGGCGCAGTGGGCTCTGTGGGGGGTGAAGCCGCCATACACCTTGCCACTGGATCTGCCCACGCCTGTATTGTGCTCGTATCAGGCGGAGTGCAATGTTTGGGGAATGGTGCTGATGGGCGTCTGGGCTATGGGAACACTGACTCCATTGGGAACGATGGGGCAGCCAGTGCAGGGGGGCTTGTGCCGCGCTTCGGGGGGTTGCCAGCTGTCAGCGGGCTGGTGTCGTGCTGGGGCACGGGGTTGAATGGACGTCTTGGGCTGGATTCCACAGCCAGTGTGGGTGCTGCCGGTGGCCCCTCTGATCACTTTGTGCGACTGCCCGTGCAAGCCGCCATCCAGGCAGGCACCGCCACTGCTGGGGAGCAAATCACCTGTGCCTGCAGCTGTTTGACGGCAGTGGGCAGTGCTTTGGAGCAGGAAATCAAGGGAGACTTGGGTAGGCTGGAACACAGGATAGGGGACGGAACAACGGCAACGACGCGGCATCTGGGGGCCCCTTGTCCTTGGTGGCCCCGTCCATGGGGATCCGATTGATTTCCAGTGGCTGGCAGCACTCCTGTGCTGTTCTTGCATCTGGCTGTGTCCAGTGCTGGGGGGCTGGCTCGCAGGGTCAGCTGGGCTACGGCAATACGAACAGCATTGGGGACGATGAAGTGGCCTCGGGGGGGAGCTGGTGCCGCTGGTGCGGGGGCAGGCTGCCGTGTCAGTGGGCGTGGGTGAAGCTCACTCCTGCGCTTTACTGGCGAGTGGGGATGTGCAGTGCTGGGGCGCCGGCTCCAATGGTCGCCTTGGCTACGGCAACAGCAATAGCCTCGGCGCCACTAGTGGCGCCACCGCTGACTCGGGGGGCGCAGTGATGCTGGCTAGCAGCGGGAAAGCACGAAGTATAGCCGTTGGCCGAACACATACCTGCGCTGTTCTGAGTGATTCTGCATTGAATTGCTGGGGGGGTAATAATCAGGGGCAGCTGGGCATCGGGAGCACAACATCAGTGGGGGAATCCGGCACGCCAGCTAGCTCCAGTTTTGTGTCCTTCGCCGGCAATTACCTTGTGCGACAGATTGCACTTGGGGTGGAACACTCTTGCGCCGTGTTCTCAGCTGGTGGTGTGTAGTGCTGGGGAAATGGGCAGAGCGGAGCCCTGGGCTCATCTTCCCAGACCAACGTGGGCTACACAGGCCCATTGAGCGGGGTTTTTTTTTCCTCCGCTGCTGACTGACTCCACTACGTATCCATATGTGTCCTCTTCTCCTGCTGCCACACCCAGAGTACCGCCCACAGGCAGCGGCACAGCCAGCAGCAGCCCAACTGGCATGTCCAGCCCATCGCCCACAGGCAGTCTCGGGACTGTGAATGTTTCACCCCCTCTGGTCCCCCAAACACCCACCCGGACACCTTCTCGTGCCCCCACCCCCAGCGGCACTGCGCGGCCCACACTTAGCCCTGGCGCGTCACGGTACCCCACTCCCTCCAGCTCCCCGGCGCCATCCGCGTTTCTTCGCAGCGACACTGTGTCCATTGTGCGCACCCTGTCCCTGGCAGCAGTGCCCCGGCAAGTGAAGGCGTCACAGTGGCCGTGTACGCTGCACCGCAGGCAGTGTGGTCTGTAGTGCTGTCGTCAGCTGCAGCGCCATGACTGGGGCTTGTGAGCGTCACAGGCACAGCGGCTGCGCCGGGGCAGCGGTATGGGCCTGCTTTGCTGCGACTGCGTGTGACCGTGCCAGCTGGGCAGGCCATAGCAGCACGCCTGCAGAGCACCATCAGCATAGTGCTTCTGCGATCAGCGCTGTCATCTGTGGATGGCCTCGCTCAGATCCTGTGCTTGGGAATCCCTGTGGTGCTGGCCATTGCGTCGCCCAGTATACAGGTGGCGCCCACGGAAGTGAGTCTGGAGATGGCCCCTGGCACAGCCAGCGACACGCCGATCCAAGTGCGCAGTGCTGGCCTGCTGCCATTGACATAGCACGCTGCAGTGCAAGCCAATGCTGATGGAAACGTCAGTTCGTGGCTCAGCCTCAGGTCGTCTACACTGACTGCCAGCCAGCCGCAGCTGCTGCAGCCGGGAACAGAAACTAATGTTTCTGTGTTGGTGAGCTTACCTAGTGCCTTTGCATTTGGAGTGTACACTAGCACTGTGGCTGTGTACAGCAATGACCCCGCCAGGCCAGTGGTGCTGCTTCGGGTGCACTTGCGGGTGGCAGCTTTGCGCTTCCTGCCGTCGGCTCCAGTGCTGGTGCTGGGAAGTGGTGATGTACCCAGTGCTGGGTCTGGGGCATCAATCATAGCTGTGAGTCTGTTGGAGCAGCGCACGACAGCCACAGTGCAGTTGCAGCCTCACGGCCAGGGCGGGCGCTTTGGGGAATGCCTGGCAGCTCAGTGCATGCTTGTGCGCAATGGATCCCCCCTAAACAGCACTGCTGCTGGGGAGCTTGTGTTCAGCAGCATCGGCGCGCTGCAGTGCTTCAGCATTGTCCCACGGGACAGCAGTGCACTTGTGCTGTCAAGGTGTGCGGGCGAAAGCCCCCGCGGAAACGATACTTCCGCCCACCAGCTGCAGTTGCGTGTGCGCGTTTTATCATCAATGGGTTTGCTGGACTCGATTTCCATATCAGTGCACGTACAGACACAGGCAGGGCGGTGCAGCACATCGCCCTGCGTCTGGCGCTGCCGTCAAGTGCATGGGGCAGCCTGATATCTGCAAGACTTGGAAGTGCACGCAGCACAGCAGCACAGCAACATAACAATCAGCAGTAGCAATGTGGCTCTGGTGTGGTGGCTGTGGGGCAGGGGGTGCCAGCTGTACCGGCATGCCTCACAGGACACCTGCGTGACGCCGCTGGCCTGCTTCCTGGCCGCAGCTCAACAGAGCGCCGACTACCAGTACTAGCTTACATGGGACAAAGCGGTGATGTCGCAAGCAGCTACTGTAGGCGGCTACTGCCGTCGCTGACAGCCCTGAATGAGTCACAGGCATCATGGGATGTGCGGCCAGTGCCCAGCTCTGTGCATTGGCTGCACGCCTCCATGGGGGGTCACGGCTTCAGGCAGGGTGGGGCCTCCATGCTACACGTCTCAAAGGCACCGCACTGCACGGCAGCTGGCATACAGCTGGCGCCTGACGGCCTGGCATGTCAGTGTGCAGCAGGGTTTGAGCGGGCCCGCGGAGATTCAGCCACGGCCAGCGGTGATGGCTTGCATTGCAGTGCATGTAGCGTGGGCGCCTTCCGCACAGCCAGCGAAGTGGACATGCCTGCCTGCCAAGCATGCACGGGAAATACGCGTGCTTTGGCGGGGGCGGGGGGGTGTGAGCCTTGCCCCTCGACGGAGCTGCTGTGTATAGGGGGGGTAGCACGCCTGCAGGCGGGCAGGTGGTGTGCCGTGTGCGCAGAAGCGGACAGCAGCTCAAAACTACTGCAAGACACCTTCGCGAGCTGGTGGCTGCACTGCCGCCAAGCACTGCCAGGCCTGGTCGCGCGCTGTCCACTTTGTCAGCTTCCCTCGACCGAGCATCCCTTGTGGCAAAAGACACCACCTTTTGGGGTTGTCTGCCCAGGGAAAGCTGTGGAGTGCGCAGCAACGCCACTGTGACTCAGTGCTCCCCAGGGCACCGCGGCGTGCTGTGCGGGGAGTGCGCTGACGGCTGGGCACGCAATTCCCCCACTCAGCTGTGCTCAAAGTGCGGAAGTGCAGGTCTGAGCGTGTTCGCGTTTCTGGCTGGCTTCTCACTGGTAGCACTAGTGGTGGTGGTCGTGGTGCATGGACGAAAGGACACTCTGCCTGGTGAGATTGCCCCTGCAGCAGTGCTGCGTATCTTCTCCGGGTGAGCCCAGGTGAGCTCCCTGCTGCTGCTTTCAGCGACGGCCAGCTCCGACACACCCACAGATGCTGTGGTACATTGGATGGGTGATGCACTGGATGGTGTGTCCATTTCCGCCAAGAACGGCGTGTGTGCCTTTGGGTGGCCCATCTACGGGCGTCTGTACTTTGCACTTTTGCTGCCGTTTGCGGCGATGCTGCTGCTGCATTACGGCACCCGTCTGCTGTCGCACTGCGAGATATATGCGCAGGAAGTCCTCTCGTTGAGCAGGGCAGCCGGGGTGCAGGACGTGGAAGAGCAACGGGTGGAGCGGTGGCGACGGCCCTCTGTGCT
>Ga0307982_1003429_pt1 | contig 12646 bp, 11 predicted proteins | sample OrgLakmetagen989_FD_201847 | JGI IMG/M metagenome (GOLD analysis project Ga0307982, IMG submission 201847) | Saline water microbial communities from Organic Lake, Antarctica - #989 | ecosystem: Environmental > Aquatic > Non-marine Saline and Alkaline > Saline | place: Antarctica: Organic Lake... | reverse complement strand
AACGCCGATAAAGACCAAGGGAATCTTGTGGAATCGAAAAAAACAATAGTATATAGCCCCAAATAAGCAACAAGACCTAAAGGGAAACACCAGGGAGGCCTAAATCAAAAAGATTGAGGCCACTTGCGTATGAAAAAGGTCGCGAATGGGCTCACAGACGGCCATTTTCGAAAAATGTCCCTCAAGAGGCTCGCATGAACGGAAAAACGTACAATTCTTGAACCGGATTCGAACACCTGACCTCCAGGTCGAAAGGAAGTCATCCTAACCACTTCACTAGTAATCCTCTTGACGGAGAACCAAAAATATGGCAATTTAAAGTCAATTACAAGCCAAAACCCCGGATTGAGGCTAAATTGCGCGAAAAATTCAAACCGTATTTTTCGCGGAAAATTGGTGGTTAGTGGGTTCCTAGCGCAATTAAAATCGTCAGACCGCCCGAGATATCGCCATTTCCCTTCCCTCTGATTGCCCTAGAGCACCATAGAGTGCTCAAGTCATCCTGAAAGACGTCGGAACCATCTACACAAGATTCCCTTGGTCTTTATCGGCGTTCTAGTAGTACAGTAGTCAAGCTAATAACGCCGAGGCTAGCGCCGCGCCTGAGGCCCGTCTGTAGCTACAGGGGTCGGTTTATACAAAATGGCTCGAGTGTCGGTTTTATTTTTCAGCACCGTCGCCGCGATCTCGTCACAACTTACTTCTTCATTGGTGGGTGCTGTGCGGTGAACTAAGAACTACTCTGAACTCAGAATCTCTGAAAAGCCTGAAGCCCACGCCGCGGCCTTAGACAAAATGTGAGTTGATAAGCGCACAATCACATATATGCAGTGCGTATTTATCTGTCCACGTAAACGGAGCTCACGATTCGTATATGGTTGTGTTCACAGGGGTGCTGGTGCAAGCATTCCAACTTCTCCCGAACCCAACACGGGAATGGAGGTAGTGTTCACAGAAAAGCTTACGGACTATCTCCTCAATTCAAAGCCTGCTCTCGTCCCGCTAGTCGTCTTCAAGATGTTAGATAACGATAAGAAAGGGTTAAGCTACGAGCGCTTTCAACAATACCTCGTAGGGAAGTTGGAGCCGAAGCCTGAAGAAATGCCGAGCTTTGATGCGGTAGTTACACGTGTCTACACATCCATGGACAAGGATAACAATGGGCGCGTTACGAACCGCGAGTTCACACAATGGCTCAAGACCTTCAAGCAAGCAGAGGGCTCCAAAAAGCAGAACATTGCGAAGGCAGAGGCAGCCAAGAACTCTGTCAAGCGTGCTGTCAGTATTGGCAGCATTTATGTGACACGTGGGCGACGCTCCACGATTTTCAGCGCAGTGAGCCCAGGGAGCCCTGCAGGCAGCCAATGCATTCCTGCTGACAAAGCTGATTTTACAGTTGAGCAGCAGCGGGAGCGGCGCGAGCGGCGAGCTATTCTGAAGCTTTCGGCGGCAGATCGCGCAATGCAAACCCTCGCGAAAACCCGAGAGGAGCTCGAACAAGTTCATGACGCATCAATTATCGAAACGGTTGCTGAAGAGGTGCGTGAATTTTACTTGTCTATTGAACGGGGCATGTATCGTAGAGTTTTCTTCGATTTATGGCTTGCTCTCCTGTCCTGCCATCTCACTCGAAAAACCGCCAAATGTTGAACGAAAACAGTTGAAGGCAGCGGCAAATGACTTGCGCGAAGCGCTTGCAGCGATCGAGAAGGAGCACGATCAAGCACGCAAGGCCGAAGACGAGGCTAGCGCACGAGAAATTGAGAGCTGGCGAGCCAAATTGGAGTCCGTCGGTGCACAATACGAGGAGCTTTTGTCGTCACCTCTTAAAGGCAGCCACCTCGAAGACCTCGACGACTTAAGCGTGGTGATGCGCGATGCGCAGAGAGGCTATGACAAGGCGACAACTGCTGCAGAGACAAACCGAGCGAACCGCCAGGGAGCCGCTATTTTGAACCCCGAGTTTTTATTCGATACCATTCACAAGGCGTCTGACGTTGCTGTCACAGCCAAAATTGCTAGCACTGCGCTTACTGCCTTCAAGAAAAAAGAAGTGAAAGGGAAATTCGTCACCGACCTTGAGCCCAAAACGGCAAAAGATCTTCAAGCGCTTGAGAAAGCTCTTTCAGACGCAGAAAACGCACTTGCAGAGGCCGAAACAGCGCACAAAGACAATGTGCGAGACTACGAAGACCTTCAGCGGCACCAAGCCAAGGCGACACAAATGCACTTGGACTTGCTCAATGAAGCCGGCGAAAACACCGTTGAAGAAGTCAATGGCTTAAAGAGCTGCACTGATGTTCGCGAAGAAATCGAAAAGTTGTATGAGCCGATGTCGGTAGAGCTGGTCGATTCTAGCCTGATCGATCGAGCCCAGCTGGGAGAAGGAGATGCGGCTTTCCACCCTTTTACTGACACTCGACTGGGTCAAGAGGTTTTTACGAGCCGAGATTCCGTCAAATACGAGTTCTGGGATCAATTGAACGTTTTGGAAGAGGTTTGTTATCTTACCTCCTATTACTCTCTGTCTACCGATATCCTTTATGCACCATTTTTTTGTCCTTTCACTAACCCCTTTGATTTTACAAATCTGTAACAGTTTTCGGATACCAAGCGAGGAGTTGCTCATCGGCGCGGGTATTCTCCAGCTTGGGGCGCGCTTCTGACTTCCTTTTTGAACGAGTTTGACAGGACGCCCACGCACTACCTCGAGAAGGCAGAGTCAGAATTGCGCTATATTGAACTGGGTGATTCAAAAGTCCGCCGTTTGGGTTTTGCTGCCCTTGGTCTCGGGGCCAAGACTGTGATTGCGCCTCGAGACAAACCCAAGCGTATCTTAAGCACCTTGGTGTCTGAAGAGGTCAAAGAAGAGTACCGTTCCTTTAAGCCGTTTGACACGCCAGAGCTTGAACAGAACTGGAAACAAGCAGAGGCACAGTACTTTATGTCACAAGCCCTCCCAAGCCGAGACAAAATCGGCATTGATTTCTACGTGTCACATGATGAAATGGACGAGGACAGTGCACCACAGCGTTGGGCAGCGATGACTCGATTGGCAGATCGTTTCTTTCAATTGCACGGGCGCCACGCTCGCTTTTGGATCGCAGACTTTTGCCTGTCGCCGTCTCGTCGCGCCAGCCCTGCTGCGCGCCTCGAAGTGATGGCAACCACGGTCATGAGCTGCAAGCGGTTTCTGGCTTTGCAAACGCCAGGCTATTTTGGTTGCTCGATTCCGAGCTTGCGGTGCGACCCGAATGGCTGGGCGCTCACGGAATGCTTTTCAACGTGTTGCTTAGCCCCCTCCGCCGACCCTACTCGTCGCATGATTTGGTTGCCTCTCTTTCAAGGTCGCACCGTGCCGCCGAAGCTGAACTTCTTAAACGGGTCTGTGACCATGCCTGAGCCTGCGAATTGTGAGTGGATCTTGCACAAGTTCGCGCTCTATCCCGGTGGGTTAGTGCTTGCGCAGCGGTGCTTGTCGTCCATTTGGATGACCAAATTCCGCACCGCGTATTGCTACTGGGCCCTGGCTGCGGACTGCGCTGCCACTGGCGATGCCATCAAGTTGGCTAAAATGGTTCGCGATGGCGCGTCATTGGACCTGCCACTGGATTGGGAACCGTCCGATGTCAACGTGGTGGCGAATTTGTCCGCTGACTTGATCCATGAAAAGTGGCGCGAACAGCTCGTCGGTGAAGAGCGAGCGAGGTGGCGTCCCGTAGACGTCGATGGCGTCGACAAGGATTGGTTTGACTCGGATCTTCATAGCGGCATTGTCCGCGGTGGAGGTATGGTAGCTGGAAATGGCAGCATTACTGAGGAGTCGAAAGAGGCTGCTGAGTCTGAAGGCAAAGATGCAGACGACAACGTCAACCGATTAGAAGTGAATTTAAACAACCCTTTGATCTTGCTCCCCCCGAGCTGCCGCCATGAAAACGAACACGCGGCTCGCGCATGCTTGGCATCTTTCAAAGAGTACCCCGAAGACAATGACGACCATTGGGCAGCGCTTCTCACAGTCGCGACTCAAGGCAAGACGCTCACACCAGCAGCCCGAGCGAAGATGTTGCCAGCAGTGCAGGAAGAGTTCTTCGGAGCGCAAGTGCACCATGCTTGGAAAGCTCGCCACCCTGATCGTGCGGACGCGCCCGCTTTTGAGGACATGTCCGCTTCTGAAAAGGAAAAGAACTTCGAAGTAGTGCGCATCATTCGCAAAATGTCCTCTCCTGCCCTTAACCCCGGTCTAAGCGACCACGATCGCACTCGAGAGTTTCTCTTGTCCGACGATGACGCAGCCTCTCAAGATGATGCGCCACCTTACGATGATGCCGCTGAGATTGCAGCAGCCAACAATTGGGACGACAGCGACAATGTGCCCGCGCTGAAGCAACCCTTGCAAGCTGCAGTGTGCCGCTATCTGGAGGAGATCAAAGCGTCAAAATCGAAATCAAAAGGATCAAGTGTCTCTTCCTCCTACAGGAAACAAAAGTCAAGTGAATCGAAGAGCGACGAGGGCTTAATCGGCGGTGTGATGAAGGACTTCAATCGCATGAGCTCGATAGATACAAGTGCGTCCATCTTAGCAGATCCATGCACGCGGCTACTGGTGGAAGCAGGCGCCGATGTGCAGGAAAGTGTAAACCAAGCGGCAATCGGCGATGAAGCCTTGAGCGACGCGGATGTCTTTCCTGTGCTAAAAGCACTCTTGAGCCCGCTTTTTGCGCAACCGCCCTGCACCATCAATCTCATGCAGAACAACTTGTCTCGAGCTGCCGCGGAGCGAATGGTAGGTGGCATTGAAGGAGATTTGATTTGCGTTGATGTATAAGTTTCTCCTTCTTTCCAATCATATACCTGTATCCTCCTAAAATGACCAGATATTTTATTTTTTTGCATGATGTTTATCGGGTGCGCGGACAGGTTCGTTTTGCTGAAAGTGAGCCAGGTTTGTTCTCCTTGGTGGGTCTAGACGACAGCAAAATTGCGGCACAAAACCGCACCGCCAATGAGAGCGAGGACGTTGTTGCCATCAACAGCAAAGGAGAAACCCTTCTCTTCGAAGGCAAGATCGCGGATTGGTGCACCGAAGGCCTTCCAGTGCTATACCGGCCTGCTTTTCCGAACGGCATCGCGTCACCTGGCCATGTGGACAGACTCTTACCCGGCACTCATTTCTCGTATCGCTCGTCACGACCAATGACGGTACGTCAGAGAGCACGTGCGCATGCACATGTGTCATTGTGTAATTGCATATGGTTTGGATGTATACATGTGGTACATGTGTGTGTGTGTGTCATTCCAATGTATGTTGGCATCTTGGGAGCAGGTGCGGTTCCGGCCTGAGCGTGGGGCGCTAGCCAAGACCTTTGAGACGTTGTTTTACGAGCTGGATGACCCTACGTTAGGGGGCGGGTGGGTGCAGGATTTCGAGTACCGCAGCCGGAAAGAAAACATTGGCCAGCGCGCCATCAAGGTGAGTAGGACTGCACCCGTGCAACAGAGGTCAACCTTAACCCCTACGAATGCGAATATTGCTCTCAGATGATAAAGATGACGTGCTACCCCTGAAGTCAACGTCTGTGGTCTTCCTTTCTTTTTGTACTTTTTTTTAACATTCATTTCTTGCCTTTCTCAATTTGTGCTCCCTTTTTGTGCTCTTGTAAGGTTTGGTCGAAAGGTCTGCAAGTGAACGATCGCGTGGAGTGTCGCAGCAGCGGCATCAGCGTCTGGGCTCCGGGTTTAGTGGTAAGTGTTGTTCTTATCTCCTCTTCTTCCACTCCTTGATTCCTCTACTCTCATTGCATGTACAACTGCAAGGATAAAGCTACGAACCTCATCTCTACCAGAATTTCTATTCGCTGAAAATCATCTCTCGTTTAAAACCTTCTTCCTCGTTTGGTTCAATGCTATTCTATAGGTGAGCTTTAGGCCCGACGGTCAGCCAGTGGTGGCTGCAGATGGCTGGGCCTCGAAAAACGGCCAAGTTTGGGACGAGTGCTTCTCAGAGGGTACTAATGCGGCGAAAGAACTGAAATTAAAACGCAGCGACAGCACAAGCAACACACGCTCGAGCATAACTAATTTGCCCGCTTACGCCGAGGGCGCGGCAGCAGCGGCAGCACCTGCAGCTGCTACAGGAGGAGGAAGAGAACCAGTGACTACCAACTTCCAAACACCCATGCATTCAAATAACGGGTCGCGCTCGGCACATGTAGACGGAGGCGGAGGAGGCGTCGACCTGCACGCTTCGTTCGATCGACTACAGGGAGAGATGCGTGGCTTGACGGGGTTCGAAGCGCAGGGGCGGCACGACCTGCGGGCCACCTCCTTCTTGCTCTTGTGCCGCGAGCTGGCGTCTCCTCGTCACGTGCGCTGCCTCCAGAGCCTGGATCTAAGCTCCAACCCCCACTTCGCGGGCACCCTGCGGTATTTCTCGCCATTGGTACAGTTGCGCTCCCTGAATTGCGCTTTCTGCCCCAAGCTGCGAGGACCTTTGTCGGAGCTCTTCGCACCGTACAAGAACGATGGCGATGCTTCGCCGCAGACGCAGCCCCTCGCTTTTCCGAAGAAGTACAGTAGAAGCCGCGAATCTGGCAGCACCAGCAGTGGTGGTAGCGGCGCTGCTGATGATGCCAGTCGAGACGAATCGAGAGGGCCGTTGCAGTTGACGCATTTGAAGCTCAACGGCACTTCGATAGGGGGCGATCTGGCTACATGTGGCCACCTGCGCGCTCTCAGAGTGTTAGACTTGACGCGCACCAAAGTGGGCGGAGATTTGAACGAGGTGAGAGAATGAAAAAAACTCATCGAGCTCATTGCTTTTCGTCACTCTTTGTGCGCGCCCACCTTGAAAACACTAGTCAAGCATGCTGTTGTCTATCACGTGCTGCTTGCTCTTTTTTTTTTAAATTCAGACTCACTTTCTCTTCTCACATGCCTAACAGTTGTCGGAGCTCGATAGCCTTGAGTCCCTCAAGTTAGCGGGTCTGTTGCGTGTGCGAGGCGACCTCTTCCCCTCTTTGCGGCGGCTCCGCAAGCTCGCTGACCTCGACCTCCAGCGCACCAACGTGGGCATTGGCTCTTCTCTTGCCTCGCCGTCGTCAGTGCGCAGCTCTGCCGATGGGTTCAACAATCGCTCCAACATTGCGACGGCGAGTGGGCTAGACGGGTGTGAAGCGTGGGAGAAAGTGGCCAAGATCAACCTGTCGAGTTGCACTTCCTTGCGTGGCTCCATTGCTAGCCTAGCGGCCTGCCCGCAGCTCGTCGATTTGAACGTAAGATTCAAGGGAACGGACAGTGCATTTCAAGAGTATATTTTTTTTTAAAGTAGATTGGAGCTCCAAGTTATAAGACATCTCTTAGCCGACCGAGGCCTTCGCCTTGTCCTTCGCTTATCACGTTGTCTTATTTCTTTTTCTGCAAAATTGCCTCTGTCACCACTATATAGTTGAGTTTCACCTCCCTGCGCGGCGGCCGAGATTTGGACCTGTTCGTGCAGCTCAAGCAGCTCAAAGTGTTTCGCGCCATCTCTTGTCCGGGCCTCTTTGAGAGGTCGCAGCGACAAAACTCCGGTAGCCTCTCAGACGCCGAACGACGGGTAATTATGTTTTTATTGCAAACGTTTGGTGTTCTATAAGGGTACTTAATCTGTATCAGGGCTACTTCTTGATTGTTTTTTCCTTTGAAGCCTCAACCACCGCAACTGGGAGTGCACCTGAAAACAAAACGAAAGAAACATGAAATTCTAATCCACCTTCATTTAGTTTCCTTTTTTTTTCCTAACTGCCAGGCGCGTGTGATGGCACTCCAAGGAGCGGAAGCATTGCTCGCGACCGCCGACGAGAAGAAGCAGCCCTTGCCCACGGTGCACTACACCGCGGGCTCCCAAGGCGATAACAACGACGATGCGAAGCAAGGCGCGAAGGAAGAATTCGCCCTCCCTGTGGAGGCAGCGGCAGCAGGTGGCGGTGGTTCAGTGGTGCTAGCTGGCGCAATGCTTGGAGCTGACGGAAGAGCTAGCCCCACCACAGCTGAGAGTAAAGAAAGTATCGAAGACACAGGGGAGGCGTTTGATAAGGCAAAGGTTATGCTGGACCTCCAGAAACGCCTCCCAGACCTCTCTTTCTTGTGGACCGATTGAGAGCTGCAAGACGGAGCAATGCCATTTCATTGCCCATGGATTTCACGTGGGAGTTGGCTTCTAAGGCACAAGGGCCTTCTCATGGTTTTGTTTGTAGTGTAGACCCAAAGCTCCCTAAATCCCTAAATTCCAGTAGGGCTGGCCTGAACATCGAATTAGCCATAGCGCTCCGGCCTTGGTGCCTGATAAGCCATTCCTCCTTGTGTTCGTTGCTTTGAATTCCCTGTTTTCCTGTTAGCCTTCTAATTTCGGCCCCTCAGAGCCTGTGTCAAAACACCGGATTCATGGAAGGTTTTTGCTTTTGGGTTTAGTCCGTGAATCGGCGAGCCTACTTGATTGGGGGAAGGAATCCTGCACCTTTGTGGAAGTGATGTCAAGAAAAAATCCAGGGAATTGAGTAGTCCGGACATCAAGTCGGAGATGACAACTGCATTTCGCCCCTTGGCGTCAGCGGTGGCGGTGGCGATCCTGTCGGTCGTTTTATGGGACGTATATCCACACACGGAGTTACCGTGCGATCCATTAAAACCCGACTGCCCTCCGTTTAGCGAAACGTATTTTCATGCGCGTCAGGCTTTTCGCAACGCCGCCGCATCTGCCGGCGCCGCACAGGAATCTCTGTTGGTGTACACGGACCCGGCCTCAGGGCTCGACTACACCATGGATGTTGCTATATTGTCAGCCTCGTCAAGCGACTCCCCGAGCGAGGCTGGGGCTAAATCGCCGCCCACTGAAACTCCCCTGTTGATGCACATGAGCGGAGTTCACGGAGTGGAAGGGTTCGCAGGGTCAGCGGTTCAAGTAGCAGCGCTCCGCGAATTTGCCACAAGCGGTGGGGCTCTGAACCAGTCAAGGCCTTACACCACATGTTTTGTGCACGCTGTGAACCCTTATGGCTTCGCTAATCTTCGGCGCTTCAACGAAAACAACGTCGACCTCAACCGGAACAACCTGACGCCGGAACAGTGGAAGCAGGTGCATACTCGTATTGTACAAGCCAATTTGGGCGGCATCTTCTGATTGAACAACTTTGCAGCAATGAATTATGTATTTGAGCGCGGAAGTGTGCGTGTCATACAATTTTGGCTTCTTTAATACTTAATTTTCTTTGCATGCACGGATGTTGTGCTGCACAACAGGCCCTCGCCCGCCCTCCGAACTTTGCTCGCTACCAAGACTTCAACGAGGTCTTCAACCCGCCCACCGTGCCGCAGTGGCACGACCGCTATACGGTGCTTCTGAGGGCGGCCGCTGCTCTCTCGGTGAACGGCTTCGCGGCCTTAAAGCGCGCCATCGTGACGGGCCAGTACCACAAGCCCAGCGGAGTGTATTTCGGCGGTCGAGGGCCCGACAAGGAGGCCTCCCTGCGCGTGCTGCAGGCGTTTGTGGCGCGCACGTTTCCGAGCCCAAGCCAAGTGGTGACTCTCGACGTGCACACGGGCCTGGGGCCTACAGGGATGGACTCGATGATGGTGTCGTCGGAGCAGACGCGCGCCAGGGCCGCCGCCGTCTTCAAGACCGCCTACACCGTGGAGTCCCCCCTCTCAGCAGGGTCCAACGCGGCCTCGGGCTACCAGGACGCCCTCGGGGTCTCGGTGCTGCGCGGCACGTGGCCGCATGTAAAGGATGTGCTGGACGTGACGCAGGAGTTCGGCACCGTGGCCGGAATATTCGTGGCGAGAGCGACCATATTAGAGAACGCGGCCTACCAGAATGCCCCAGGCTCCCCACAGCATGCGGCCACCCGTGCGATGCTGAAGGACGTGTTCATGGTGCCCACGGCAGCGTGGAAGCGCAGTGTAGTCGAGCGCGGATTAGCTGCGTTCAAAGAGGCCGCGAACCATCTGTCGGGGCGGTAGCCGTGCAGAAAGAACTGTGGCATAGAACGAGCGAAGAGACTCCAACGTGCAGAAGAAGGGAGCAAAACACCGTAAAATTTGATGGAGTGAGCGCAATTATTTTTATGTTTCGCATGGCAAATCCAATTGTACATATTTATGGGTACGTGCCGTGAATTGGCTTTTCGTCGGTTGTCGATTGCAAATTGCAGGCTGCAGGGCGAGATAAATTTAAATTTATATATAGCTATGGTCTATAAAGTAATACAGCTTAACAACCAATAAGCAGCCAGCAACTAGCTCGGTGGCCGAACACCTAAGGCGCACTTGAAGTCGCCGGGCTTAGATTCCAAGGGGGTTATAGCTATCTTTCCAAATGACAACCCCACATTAACCCCTGGAATTGCGAATTTTACAAGCGCGTTGCGCGCTAAGATGATGTTGCTCATTGGGGTTTGAATGGTTAGCTGGTATGTGTTTATGAAAAAGTACTTCGAGATGCATCCAGAAGTCGAGCTATCAACGAGGTGGTGTCATGCCAGGGACATCGAGCACAGTCACTGGCGATGGCCCCTCGTTGGGCTGAATCTTGTTGTGCTGTAGGGGCGATCGCATTGTCGCTTCTGCAATTTCGCCTTCATTGTCCTTAAGTGGGATGGTCACCTTCACCTCGTCTGAAATTGACCGCTTGCGCATGAGGTTTGAGGAGCTCGGCTGCTGGATGGCTTTGCTCTTCGTAGAAAGCGCTCCCTGAGCCAGGCAACTCTTGAAGTTGGCTCGAAGAGCGTGTCGCATTAGGGTAGTCATTTGCGCCTCGGACGAGAGCCTCGAGGCACGCGTTTCCCGGTGCGATGCCGGGTCTCGCCGGCACACAATCGTCACACCGTAATTCGGCCGCTTGGTGATGGTGAAAGGAAGCGGGTCGAGCGGCGCTGCGCACAAAGGGCAAGTTGGGTGCATGCCAATCGTGAAGAGAACAGCGGCGCAGTCAGCATGGAAGTGATGTTCGCACTGCGCGTGCAAGAAGGTTGGCGAAGAAGTCGAATCTTTGGAGCAGATAGCGCAACAAGGCCGCTCCGGTGGCGTCTCTTCGTGTGCAATTTTCTTTTCAAACAAGTAGCGCCTTAGTTCCATTGCCTGCCGTCAAAATACTCAAGTGAATGCACATGATATGCCTTTCATACGGATCAGTACTAAGGATAAGAACAAAATACGCAACGGGCTGAATTCTTACTTACCATGCTGGGGATCATGGCAAGAGGCAGAAATACAACGAGAAAGAAGAATATGACGGCAATGAGCGGAGCTTCATCATCGGCAGCGACGGCGGCCCGATATTTTGCCGCGTCTACGTACATAGCCTCCACAGGTATCTGTACAGAACGGAAGAGGGTGTAGCATATTTCAAAGATCAAGGACGTACATCAATAAGATTTATAGTATTTGATGATATAATAATGTATAAAGAATTCGAAACATTAACGCGCTCAAAGGTCTGCGGGGAGATCCGCACCATGCTGCTATCCTTCAGTACGCGTGGTGCAAGTGTAGTAGTAGTAGCCTCAGAAGTAACGCCAAGACGTCAAAAAGCGATTGGAGCATCGCAGAAATTGCAATCAACCTCATTAAGAAAACGGATCTATGTCATGGACGAATAGAGTCAGTCAGTTGATATGACTAGAGACAGTACAGACACGCAGCACGATGAAGATTTCGGCCGGGGTCTCTTCTCTCGCTTACCTGCCACTATAGTTCACTTCCGTGGCCACTCGGAATGCTTTGTGAACGGGCATGTAAGTGAATATCTTTTAAAACGAAATTCCTATGTTGGCTTAAAAACAGAAACCAGCGCAATTTATATTATCAGAAGGAAATACTTATCAGGCACAATGGCTGGAGTGGCCATGGGAGTAATGATAGCGGTCCAAAGTAACCCGCTCTTCGACTCCCTAAGAATCTCTTACAGAAAAAGAATTCCACCCTCGGGGGGGGTCTCAGAAAAAGAATTACTCTGTAGACGCCGATTAGATGGCACCCTGTCTGTTAGTAACAAAATCCAGTCCCCCCTCTGGGGGGATCAGAAAAAGAATTACCACCCTCAGAGCAGGGGACAAAAAGAAGTCTCTGTAGACGCCGATTAGATGGCACCCTGCCTGTTAGTAACTAAATCCAGTCCCCCTCGGGGGGGGCTCAGAAAAAGAAGACCCTCAAGCGATCCATGTAGACTAGTCTAGTCTAGTTAATACTCCCAAAAAACAAAGAAACGCCCCTGTAAAATGCAGTAGCAGAAAAAGTGTAACCTTCAGAACAAGCCTGACTGGGCTTAGTGTCCTTGTTGTATAATGCAATTGTGACCATTTACTCTCAAGTTGTCCATCAGCCATCAGGCATCAGGAGGTTTTGGTTTGGAGTGAGTCTGCTGTCTCCACTTCGGCCAATCCTTCGCAATGGCAATCCATTCCTTAAATTCTTTAGAAATGCCTTTACTGGCGAGCGCATTCTCCAGCGTCCTACCCCACGTCATCTGTGGGCAACCGACCGGCCGAGGATGTGCTACCCAACTTTTCAACAACTGCCGTGGTGCCCGGCTCATGGGCATACGAGCAACGTGGCCAGCCCAACGAAGAAGCCGATTGTGATAGTAGCTGTTGATGTCAAGAAGATTCAA
>Ga0307982_1003428_pt1 | contig 12647 bp, 20 predicted proteins | sample OrgLakmetagen989_FD_201847 | JGI IMG/M metagenome (GOLD analysis project Ga0307982, IMG submission 201847) | Saline water microbial communities from Organic Lake, Antarctica - #989 | ecosystem: Environmental > Aquatic > Non-marine Saline and Alkaline > Saline | place: Antarctica: Organic Lake... | reverse complement strand
CCAAGACACGAAGCCCCTGATTTTCTCTGGACAAAGCACCAGCAAGATATTTGACTGAAGATTATCATGTACACATTTCATAAACCAGCTAGTCTGCCGCATTGCGCGTTGTGGACGCCTCTGTACCTCACTCGGCTCTCGGTGTGTTTGCATTTCAGCGTTGTCATTGCCCGGGGATAATAATATAGCAACGCCGTATCGAGATCAGCCCTGACGCTCACAGCATAGACCACCTATTTCCACTTATTTCTTGGACTTTTTGATGGGTCTGTAGGTCCCAACGACGACAGCGTGGTCTCGCTCGTACGGCTCCAATGTCAGCTGCTCCAACGGCTTGAAGTTCTCTTCCTGCAACTTGGCGACTTCGCGCGCAAACACCGCCTCGGGCGACGCTGTGGAATCAATGCATGACGCCTTGATCGAAATTACAAAGTTGCCCTGGTTTTTCAAAAAGTGGTGGGCGTTGAGAGCCACGATGCGGCCCTGGTCTGGCTGCGCGACATCGGCGAAGACCACATCTACCATCCCCACCAACATGCGGTACTTGAGCGGATGGCGCGCGTCCTCAATAATGGGGATCACGTTGGTCCGGCTCTTGGCCATGTTGATCAAGTCTCGCCCTGGCCGATGCGAAAACTCAACGGCATAGACGCAACCAGTAGGCCCTACAATATCGGACACGTGTGACACTGTTGTCCCCGCCGCTGCACCCAGGTACAGTACTTTCGCGCCCGGGCAAATGTATATGTTGTCAACACCTACGAATGAAGGGTGCAAAACAATGACATAAGTAAATACAGTGAAGCAGGGTACTAGTGAGGTGGCAGGAGATGCTGTTAAGTTGTTTTCAAATGATCTTGCGAACTCACCGCCTAAGATTGCAGCAGCAATCTTGGAACGGAAGGGGTTCCACACGCGGTATTCAATCTTGGCTCCTGGAGTCCCGTCCTCGTTTGGAGGTCCATCCACCTGTAGAACACGAAATGCGCTCATGAATGGCTGCATCCCGAAGGAGTCAAAACAGTTTAATTCTGAACTAGTGGGCAGCAGTAATACCGAGATGCGTTTCTCGCCGTAGACATCCTTGCCCGGCGTGGAGTTGAGAGTGCAGAGGGCGTCCTCCTTGGCACGGGCGATGAAGATGCCTGCATGCCGGTGCTGTTCCACTACAACTTTGCTGCCACCTTTCATGCCTCCCTTGCCGCCTTTGCCTATTCAAGACACAAAGACACGTTAAAACATGTAGCGCAAGTCGCAGGCCTGAATCACACTCATACCCGGCAGATCACAGCTACTTTTGCACTATTCGTGCCAAGACTCAGGAACAAAAGCGGGCATGAGGTGCAGGGAGAAAAAATCCCTACACGAACCACGAACACGAACCTTTGCCTTTTCCTTTGCCCTTGCCTTTGCCATCACCCTTGCCCTTGCCGCCCTTTCCACCGCCTTTGCCTTTACCGCCGTCGCCCTAGGTTATAGAGGCAAGTTGGTAAGATGAAGAGTTAAGAGAAAAATTGCATGGATATGTGTTGAATAGCGATCAGTGTGTACCTTGCCCTTGCCGCCTCGGCCCATAGGAGAGGACATGCCTTTTCCACCCTTTCCGCGACCGTCCATGTTTTGGCGAGCTTCTCTCGAGTTGTTGACTACTTGTTATCTTGCAGGAACAGCGAGAAATATATTATGCAATTGGCGATTCGTTAACCATAAAATCCTACGAGCTCCGGCGGGCCAATCGGGCCAATGAGAGACGAGAAACTACTGCTACCTTACTACACTACAGATACGGTCGGTCCCTTGGTCGGTCCCGTAATCGTTGTGATCGCTCACATTTAGACAGACAGCACACATCAGCACATCAGCCGTCAAGCCACTGATCAAGCTGGTGCTGCTTGGGAGCCTATTGCCGCTGAACCCTGAAGCTTGCTGTGCTCCTACACGATTCTTTTTTCGCCTCTAGGAGTGCCAGTGCTACTGCAGCTATGGCGTCTGAAGTGACTGTTGATGCACCCTTAGAAGCCAAGCCGCTCATAGATAACCAAGGATATGTTGCGGTGAAACCAGAATTTGTAAAATCTCCTGCAGCCCCATTAGCTGCTCCTGCTTTGTCTGCTGATGGCGTTTCTGCTTCCGATACTAAAACGAGGTTTGCGAAGCGTCCGCGTGACGAGGTTAAGCCTCTTCACGAACGCATGTGTACAGGGACCGTTATTGGCACTGGCTGTCCATACGGTGAAAGTTGCAAGTACAGCCACGACGTGAAGGCATTTATGGCGGAACGTCCACGGGACCTAGGCCCAAGGTGCGTCACGTATGACCTTTTCGGCCACTGTCGCATGGGAGCGATGTGCCGCTTTGGGAGTGGGCACATCAATCCAGTGACTGGTGAAAACCTCACGCGGCCGCCAGAAGCAGGTGGTGTTGTTGCACCAGTCGAGGAAATCAACGAGCTCAGCAAAGAAGCGCAAGTGGTCTTGCGCAAAAATAAGTTTCCTTTTAAGACAGCTCGCAAGAGCGCTGGCGATAATGGAAACGCCCCTTCCACCACTCAGCAGCAGCCGACTATGTCGCTTGAACCCCTGCCGTCACGTCCAGTGAAGTTGGTTGATTTCTCAAACAAGGTACTTCGGTAGCATATAAGGGGGAGAATTAGGCTTTAGCATTATAAGTAGCGGGATTTCTCAGTCAGAGGTCAGCTTATGCTTGAGAAAGATACTTACGGTGGCTTGATGATTGTCAGTGATCCGATCTATGAATATTGCGTGGTCGTGTAAATCTTTGGTGTCTACTTTTCTTTTTCGTGCGAAAAGGTGTACATTGCGCCGCTGACTACGGTGGGCAACCTACCATTTCGGCGCATCATGAAGAAGTTCGGGGCTGACATCACTTGCGGGGAAATGGCCATGTGCACCAACTTACTCGCAGGCCAAGCTTCCGAATGGGCGTTGTTGAGGCGGCACCCTTCCGAAGACATCTTTGGCGTTCAAATCGCGGCGGCTCACCCGGACCAGTTTGGGCGATGCGCGGAGCTCCTCGAAGAGTACTGCACTTTGGACTTCGTAGACGTGAACTGCGGCTGCCCCATTGATCTCGTGTGCGACAAGGGCGCCGGAAGCAGCCTGATGACGCGGCCAAAGAAAATAGTGGGCCTGGCTGATGCGCTCACCAAGCAACTAACTTGCCCCATCACCATCAAAATGCGCATCGGGTGGAACGAAAACAAGCCAGTAGCGCACCAAATCATTCGGTCAGTCGAAGAGCTCAGGACAGGGCGCATTTCGGCCTTCATGATCCACGGGCGATCGCGCTTGCAGCGCTACTCGAGCACTGCGAACTGGAATTACATTGCGAGCGTTGGCAAGGTTCGCTTCCGTTCAACAACCGCTCACGAGGCATCTTGAAGGTGTAACGCATGCGAATTATTTTTGATATTTGTTCTTGAACAGGGGATGGCGCAGGCCGAGATTCCACCTCCTTCGATTCCCATCATTGGCAACGGCGACATTTACAACTTTGAGGAGTGGGAGGAGCACGTGTCAGCTGGGGGCGTGAGCTCATGTTGCATGCTGGCGCGAGGCGCTCTCATCAAGCCGTGGCTGCCCACCGAAATCAAAGAGAAGCGCCATTGGGACATCTCAGCCTCGGAGCGGCTTGATATGTTGAAAACGTTTGCCAATTTCGGCCTGGAGCACTGGTGAGCTTAGAAGGCATCATTCTTTTATCAATGAACTTGGCTTCTTTTCTGTGGCACTGACGTGTCATGCGAATTGTCGCTACTCCCTCTTGAATATCACTTTGCATGAGCTTTATCTCGCCGATGTTTCGGAAACTTGCAGGGGATCGGACCAGAAGGGCGTCAACAATACGCGCCGCTTTCTTCTCGAATGGTTGTCCTTTCTGCACCGATACATCCCAGGTCACTCTCAAGCGAACTCTCGAGTTCATCTTATTTTTGAACGCCCTTCTCTGATACTTTTTCCTGCGCCTTCACACTGAGTGCAAATATGCAGGGAGCCTATAACTTGTTTACGTGCACCCTTACTTGGAATTCATTGCTATATGCGTGCCACAGTGGGCGTGCTCGAAAGGTTGCCGTCTAAATTGACCGACCGGGCCCCGCCCTTTTGCGGCCGCAGCGACTTGGAAGTGCTGATGGGGTCCAAGGACAGCGCAGACTGGGTGAAGCTCACGGAGATGGTGCTGGGGCCCGTCCCGGACGGCTTCAAGTTTTTGCCCAAGCACAAGGCCAACGCGACGGTGGCCACCACCTCAGCAGAAGCAGAGGCCAACGGCTAGATGAAGCTTAAGAAATGTAAGGTATGCACAAGGGGCATCGTGGAGTTGTAGTAGCTGTGTTTAGGGCTGTGGGTGCATTAGCACAAAGAGGGTACCTGAGTCAAGTGACAGGAAAAGGTATCGCGAGTGGGTTATCCAGCGAAAACATAGGCGTTTTTCTATTCTCGGTTTGCAGTTGAAGAAAAAGCCGGCTGCTGGCTCTTCAGCTCCCAAGGAAGACTCCGATCTACGAGCGCTCGCCTTCTTTAGTCGAATCGGCGTTTGGCGCTTATTTGTTTGTTTGAATGGGTTTGAACTAGAGAAAAGTGTTAGGACCAAGGACTACTAGCTATCATAATGCGAATAGCGAGCACTCGGACCTAAGTATATCCCGTATTCCGGTTGGTAAATGGGATCGGTGAGCTGAATGATATCGAACAAATAGGGATCTGAAGCCGCGAAGCCCAGAACTACCTCAAACTCAAACAGCAACCAGCAGAGATTCGTGCTTTCTTGAGAGACATGCCCTGTAACCCTTTTTTATTTGAATCAGCCTAATCAACGAATTATGGAAGTAAAGGGAACTCCTGTATGCCCAACTTCATGGGATTCAACCATTGGCCATCGCCCTGCTTTCTTGGCCCTTCATCTTCACGCCCACTATAGTTGGGCGACCGCAACCGCGAGACTTCCATTGTTCGTAGGTTATGAGCCGGCACGAAGAACGAAGACAGCGCCCACAAAGAAGAAATCTAGCGGTAAGCATGCTCCGACGCCAGGTTCTTTGCGATAGCCACCTCCCACTTATCACCATTGGCAAGCAATTTTTCCTTGTCGTACAAGAGCTCCTCGTGCGTCTCCGTCGCGAACTCGTAGTTGGGTCCCTCCACAATTGCGTCCACTGTCCCATTCAAGATGGCGAACGATGTCAAAGCAAAGTACGAGACACTAAGATACAAAGAGAAACTTCGTTTGAGCGTAGCGCGCACTTGGGTCCATGCCAAGGTGGGCGTGCGGCGTACCTGGGCAGGCCTCCTGGCAGAAGCCGCAGTAGATGCACTTCGTCATGTCAATGTCGTAACGCGTCGTTTTGCGGCTCCCATCCTCGCGCGCTTCCGCCTCAATGGTAATTGCCTATGGGATAAACAAATGTTTGTGAATTGTAACTCGTAATAGAATCGTCTCCTAGCCAGTGTGGCGACTAGCTAGCAAAAGGCGTCCTGTCTACCTGCGCAGGGCAGATCGCTTCGCAAAGCTTGCACGCGATGCAGCGCTCCTCGCCGCTCGGGTACCGGCGCAGCGCATGCTCTCCACGAAAGCGAGGGCTTAAAGGGCCTTTCTCGAATGGGTAGTTGATGGTCACCTGCCGTAGGTACGGAAAAAAAATGCCTCACCATCCATGTGTGAAAGAATTGTATGAAGACTGATGGAAATCTGGAAGAAAACCCGCCTACCTTCGGCTTTGTCATGACTTCCGCCGTCAGCCAAAATCCACGCATAATCTCGGTCATGAAAAGCATCTTCGCTGAACGGTCCAAGAATTCGCTGACGCCCTTCATGGAAGTCAGACCATCCTCCTGTTCAGCACATATCATGGCAGAAAAAAAATCATAAGCATGAAACTTGGCAGTGTTCGAATCATAGAATCTACTGCACATAAAGCATCAGAAACAACTATATCAACAAATTGGAATGCATTTATTCCATCTTGGAAAAAGATATAATGCTGGTGCCGTCTACCTTGGTGGATGGCTCGGTCGAAAAGGACCGAAGTGCAATGGACGCCGGCCGTGCGGTGGAGGTCCTACGCAAGGCTGCTTGAAGAGCCATGAGAACAGTCTGAAAAAGGAAGGACGTATGTTAGACTACCGCCGAATATTCTAGCGCTGGTAATTGATGAAGATTCCCCAGCAGAAGGGCAGCGTATGTATACACCTGCGTTGCCCGCTGAGTAGGAAGCAGGTGGGGCACTCACTCACTGGCTCACTTTTTTTTCTCTCTTCCTTTCACTGAACGAGTAAGACTTTGTAATTTACCGTAGATATACGTGAAGGAAAACCGTTGAGGAAAAGACAAAACAAAAAAATGGAGCCGATCACGGACGCTCATGGGTCTGGGTCTGGCTTCAATATGCAGCTCGAGCTTGAGCAGCTCCAGGCAAAAGTACGACTGCTGGCAGGTGGAACTGATGGTGAACAGCTTGCAGAAGTGCTTTTAGATCGCGAGGAAGAATTGCGCTCGAAAGAAGGAGAAATCCTCGAGCTCCGCAGGAAGCTACAATCCATGTCGAGCGACATAGTAGCATTTGAGGCAGACCGCACCGAGTATGAGGTGCTCAACAAGTAATTTTAAAGTTTTTAAAAATTGCCGTGAGCGGACATCATCGAACCAGGCTTGATCCGAAGGTTTACAGGTCTTCTTCTCATCTCAATTCCTTCCTACATTGTTGAAACTTAGGGAATGATCCAAGAGCTCGATCAGCAGCTGAAAGACGCAAACGACCAGCTTCGTATGGCGAAAGAAAATAAAGAAGCGATGCAAGTAGAGCGAAGCGGTCTAGAGCAACTACTGAGGAATGAACAAGAGGCAAACTCGGGCCTCAAAGTAATGAAAGCATCGACTCAACTATTTACTTAAACTCATCTGCTTAGCTAGGCGCACACTCTGGACACAAATAATATATCAATTCACATACTTCCGCCTCCATAGGGGCAATTACACCAGAGCACCTCTGCAAAGGATGCTTGTGAGCGCGATTTGTCAGCGTTACGAATGGAACTAGACGCAGAGCAAGTTGCGCGACGCACTGACGTGACTTCCCTCGAGACGAAGCTCCAAGGTGGGTGTTGCCCCGCTGGGAATCCTAGCAATTTAGATTAATGCATCGTGCTCATTCGAATATTCTAAAACCTCTGTATCTCAGAAGCACTCGTCCTTGAAGAGACCCTGCGCTCGGAAGTAACAGAATTAGAACAGCGAAAAGAGGACATAGTGCTGCGCTCCAGGTAAAGCCTCTTTAATTCTGTGAAGTTGTGCATGTACTCTCAAATAAACTCATACTGGAATGCTTGCGCAGGGCTATTCAAGATGAAATGACTGCTGAATTGGCGACTGAAAAAGAAAGCCATCTGTTAGCAGCTGAAAAGGTGAAGTCGCTTGAATTCGAGGTTGAGTCATTACGCCACAATTTGGCCGATGCAAAGGCACACTTGGAGCAGTCGGAGAGCAGTCGAGTCAGTTCAGAAAGGGAAGCAGCCGAATTAGCGACTAAGTTGGGTTTTTCTGAGGAGAAACTGAAAGCACGTGAAACAGATGTGGAAGCGCTGAGATTGGAGAAAGTGAATGCGGCTCAAACTCTCGCAGAATTACGCACTCAGGTAACAAATCACCACGTGAGACTAGTATACAAAGTAGTTAAATGCATATTGATGCTGGGAATGGTATCATTATGTAGAAGCTGTGGTTATCTTAGCGTGTTGGCTGACGTGTCTTGTGCTACGATTAGATGGAGGTTCAGCAGCGGGCCCGCAAGACAATAGAGCAGCAAGGCACATGTAGCACTGAGGCGACATCGGAGGTGGAGGCCGCGCTTCGAGCTGAATTAAAAATTGTACAGAAACAGCTGGCTCCGGCCACAGAGAGGCGAAAGGAGCCGATTAGTGCTCCGTCTACATCGGCAGCGAACGTTCAAGGATCTACGCAGGTATCTCCCCACTCGTAAATTAAGGCACCCCATTTCAATAGTTCATTACCCATTTCTGAAATACGTATATTTTTGTCGCTATGCCATCTCGCAAAAGGGTCATGCAGAAGAAATTGCGAGAATCCGAGCGACGAATGAATTTTTAGTCGAAGAACTGAACCAGCTCCGGCTGGCGAGCTCCGAGGCCACTCAATTGAAGCAGCAGAACACCGAACTCAGAGCAAAGGTTATCAGGCAAGACGCTGCTTGGAAGCGAAAGATTGAAAGCGAGCGCCGAAGGGGGCACATTGTGGACTTCGGAAAGACAGGAAAGAGCCTCCCGCTTGGAAATTGTTCTGATTCAGCGAACATCGCTTTGAATCGGGAAGACCGGCCAAAATCGAAGGATTCTGTTCGAGCGTCTCGTCGTGGTGATGAATCAAAATCAGGGCAAATGGCCCGCTCTCAAGACCTGGAGAATGCGGATGGGAAGGCATGGCTATAGGACCACACCAATAGTAGAGTTTTTTTATTTGTTTCGTCATTCGCGCGCGCATCTATCATAGATTCAGACAAGAGGAGAGTAGGTATTCGGGTCTATTCCTACTATCAAGATAAGGATGCACGTATAATAGAATAATAGAGGGCGATTCGGCGATTCGGCCAAGGTGGCTATCGGCGCATCGGCGCAGACGCACGGAGCTGGGTTGGGTTGGGATTACTTGGGGCCGGCGAGGTCTGGGTCTGGGTCTGGGTTTTCTTGAATGCGGCGGAGCGCAGAGGCAGAGGCAGAGAGTTAAAATTTTTAGGAGATTGTTATACGCCACACGTCACACGAGAAGCATAAAGCTGAAGAAGGATCCAATATGAAACAACCACATAACTTCACCGGGAAAGTGTAGATCTATATACATGGTTTACGTTTGTATTGAAGTATCTCTGTGTATCAACAGAGGCAAGTACAGGCACCCGTGCTATGCACGGTTGAGGGGCAATACCTTGCTGCGGCACAGTTGGTGTGTGTGTTTTCTAAGCGCCTTGGTGCGCGGCCTCGAGGTGCCCGTGAGTGAGCGCCCTGTGTAGTGCCCGTGGTGCGGGTCTCTTCGTGTGCCCGTGTACCGCATATTCTTATCTACTGCACATATGTGATAAATTTGTACTGCAGTGCAGTAGGTATACAAAAAAGGGCGGACACGTACGAACCAACGTACGAAAACGGGGTCTGGTTGGCGCTGGGGAGAAAGATGAAGAAGAAGCTGCAGGCCGCGAGTGAGCGTTGTCCGTTGGGCAGTAGTACCAAGGGTAGATGTAGATACCCTTGGTAGTACTGTACTGTCATCTATCAGTATACAGGGGCCAATGTTAACTATCCATCGGTTCAAAAAAATGGTCAAAATCTATTACCTTCGAGCTCAAATAAATCCAGGGGATCGCCGAGTTAGTTCCATCCGCGGTCATGGGAGAGAGATATAATGACTTCCATAATACGTACCAAATTTGGTGCAATTCCACCCGGAAGGTCATGAGTTACATCGATATAACTTTCGGATGTAAAATAGGCATGTAAATTAGTGGTTTGATTCACCGAAGTATACAATTTTGCGCATCAAGAGCGACCTCTAGCCCAACTAAACGCATTAGGATGTTAAAATGGCCTTCATAGCTATCTAATGTGGCCTTTCAAGCTTCTAAGGATGCTATTTGGCCGTCGCGGTGGCGTTTCACGTGGTGGGGACAAAAATGCACATGTCGCGAAAATGTGCATTTCTACGTACATTTTCGCACTAAAGTCCCCGGAAAGTACATGAAGACCGCCAAGTTAGTTCCATCCGCGGCCATGGGAGAGAGATATAGTAGTGATTGTGGCGAATCCAAAGTTTCAAGCAAATCCACTCGGGTCCTCGCGAGTTACAGCCCATGCCCCTAGCCGATGGGAAGTTAACACTGGCCCCTGTACTGTCAGTATACAGTAACCGTCGAGAAGTCAAGTCTAAAAGCGAAACAATGCAACGCCTACGATGCGCGATTCGCGTCCCTTGCTAGATAACACTCAGGCTCAGACTCTGAGGCTGGAAAGTGATTTGCGTCGTCACTAAAGTTTAAAGGATGAGCTCTGTCAGTGATGATGATGACGAGGACGATGAGGTAGACTTATACCGCCAACGCAAACTCAAAGGCGACGGTGACGATTCCGCTAGCTCTCAGGCCGTCTTGCTGTATCAAGGTGTTGCAAGGCTCCCAAACGCCGATGCAAATATCAATAAGGAATATGTCCTTACTGTTGTCGAGGACATTTTCGACACAACTCGTGAGGTCAGTAAACTTTTGTGTCTATGTAAAATCATTTCTCACCTCCCTTGTTTCTTTGCTCCATAGTGCCACGTCCACTGTAGCCACATTGACGGGCAAGGGAAGTATTACCGCTGCTGCTTGACGCCTCATCTCCCAACTGCTTCCATTCATTCGAACGTTGTGCGACTTTTGATCAAAGGCCTCCTGTCTAGGTAATTATCTCTTCGCGCTTTATCCTTCGTATATTCGACGAGAGCTGTCAGGACCAGAACAGTACTCTTCGTTTTGACTTGCATACCTCTTAATGCTCAGGTTACAAATAGTGAATGGCAAGCTTGTAGTTGGGCCTTCGGTAGAGGACTTGAGCGCGGTGCGTGACATTGTGGCCGGTCTTCCAGAGCAAGCACCAAACGTCGACACGACCTCAGTTGCGAACACCCCACGTGTTGGCTCCTGGGATGACGCGTCAGCTGTCCTCACAAGTGTACAAAAAAGTGGGCGAATTCGCGTGCGTATCGTTACGTGGAACATGCAAGCAAAGGCCCCGCCGTCGATCGACACTTTACGTGCGGAACTGTTCCCAGAAGAAAAGGTCAGATTAGTCGCACTCCTTCCTGCCACTCCCACTCGTTTCCTGTAGAACATGAGCCCCCGCCCCAGGAAGCACCACTCGCCTGTTTTCCTAGAGTCTGACGCCTCTCTATTGAATTAATTTTTAGTTTCATATATACGCCATTGGAAGCGAAGAGTGTGAAAACTCCATCGCGTGGAGCGTCGTGAACCCCTCGAAGGCGCAGTGGGAAAGCATTTTACAGCAGGCACTGGGGAGCTCCTACGTCATGGTGTGCGGGCACACCTTACAGGCTACGCATTCTATTGTCTTTGCTCATGCAGCACTCGTGCCATTTATTTCTGACGTGAAGTCTCACGCCGTCAGCACGGGGGTCAAGATACCGGGGTCCAGCCGGCTTGGGAACAAAGGTGGAATTGGCATCTCGCTAACTTTAGGTGCCCACAAAATGGTCTTCATCAACGCACACCTAGCGCATGCCAAAAAAGGTAAGCACTCAGGCACATTTGGCTGCTTTGTTTATGCCCCCTTGCTTTGAGGACACATTGGCACTTAAAATGTTGGCGTATGCGTTTGTTTCCTCAGGTTTGTCGAAACGAAACGAAGAATACCACACCATCACTTCACAACTGGGCCGGAAGTTCGCTCCCCATGTCGCAAAGGAAGGACAGCCTGCAGAAGCATGCAAGGCCCTACTAGAAAGCGCACAAAGTTTATTCTGGGCGGGCGACCTGAATTATCGCTTGGAATGTGATCGGGCATCGGCAGACGACCTCATTGCAGCAGGCGACTACTCTAGCCTTTTGGAGCACGACCAACTTTTACACGCGCTTGCGAGGCAGCAGGTCTTCTCAGGATTGTCTGAGGCTCCCATCACCTTCCCACCTACGTACAAATTCGATAGCGATTCCGATACCTACGATACATCCAAGAAGCAGCGAGTGCCGTCTTGGACCGATCGAGTGCTGTTTAAAGCCCACAACGACCTCGTCGTGCTCTCGTATGCATCGGCACCGAACATTCGCACAAGCGACCACCGAGCAGTGCATGCGTCCTTTTCGCTGGCTATTCAACTAGACGTTGACGAAGCACCCGCGGAGAAAAATAACACCAGCGGGAAACCTGATATTGGTCAAAACACAAGTCAAGTATGCACCGTGATGTAACGGGGCGGATGTCGCAATTAACCCCGGAAAAACTTTTAAAGGATTATGGATTACGGCGATTTGGTTTGTAACGGCTGTGGTTGTTTGCGCAGTATAGCCTAGGTTCCAATGAAAATAGTTCTGGAACCTAGGCTATTTCTTATAGTTCTCTGTTCATCGCAGATAGGGGCGGAATATAACGACAACTCTTCCATCTGCCATCTGGCAATTTGGATGTCCTATTCTGCTGGTACTGAGAACACTTCTTAGTTTCTGACTTCTAACCTGAACAACTTAGAACCTTCACCTCCTCTATCCTCTATCTTTAGAAAATACACAAAGCCGATTAGATGGCACCCTTTCTGTTAGTTACTAAATCCAGTCCCCCCTCGGGGGGGGCTCAGAAAATACACAAAGCACAAAGGCTGCTGCACATGAAGGATTGAGGTCGGTGATGCAATTCATTTCAGGGGTCTACCAGTGTCACTCAGAGTGAATTGTGTCCAAATCTTCTCGAGGCATGTATGCGTCATGAGTGCTCGTGCTCCATTTGCGATTTGCGTGTTTGCGTGCTCCTTTTGAAGGTGTTAAGTATGATTATGATGTGTTATTCGTTATTCGCACGAACAAAATATTAGTGTATTCGCTGAATTCCCTAAATCAGCGAAACTTGGCGAAGAAG
>Ga0307982_1003425_pt1 | contig 12655 bp, 12 predicted proteins | sample OrgLakmetagen989_FD_201847 | JGI IMG/M metagenome (GOLD analysis project Ga0307982, IMG submission 201847) | Saline water microbial communities from Organic Lake, Antarctica - #989 | ecosystem: Environmental > Aquatic > Non-marine Saline and Alkaline > Saline | place: Antarctica: Organic Lake... | reverse complement strand
GATCAAGGCATGACCACGGCGATGTGAAAGTTTGAGAGAATTCTACCGCGGCGTTCTAAAGCTATGACGCGCGCCCCGTGCTAGTCGGCAACAGAAAATATCCCCTGTATAGGTGAACTAGTAGAAGGATAGCCTTTGTGTTGGCCTTCTAATTCCGGGCCTTCGAGCCTGTGGGGCCTATGTAAGGGCATTATCAAGCGCACAAGCCTGAGTGGCAATTTTACGAATCTTTCTGTGAACGGAAGTAGATTTAAACTCGAAAAATCCGCGGTTTTCGCGGTTACTACTCGTACTCGTCTCTCTCAAACACATTCCTAATAGGTAAGAAAGTTGCTGATTTCTGATGCTATTTTCTGTATATATCACATCAGAACACTTTTTTTGCTGTTGTTGGAAGAGATTCGATTCGGATCTTGGATTCATGCTTCTGTGTCTTCGACAAAAAAAAGTGACTGTCCTCCGTCTGTCTTGAGACCATGAGCAAACGCCCGCTTGACGTTGAAAGCAAGCCGCGAAAACGATTTGTGTGGCCAGATTCGTTGCATCGCGCCTTTATTGGCGCCGTTCTCGAAGTTGGCTTAGACGCAAGTACCCCAAAACAAATCAGTGACGCCCTTCCAAATCGTGCGGAGAGCAGCGTCAGCTTGGACCAAATCAAGGCTCAGATTCACAAGCTGAGGCTTTACCGCAGCACGGTACGACCTTCAGAGCGCTTTAGACTGCCGAGGCTCTACCCAGGCATTCTTTCTCCTGTGTCTAATTTTATACTTCTATTGAATTCCCTTCGAATACAGCGCGCTCCTGACGAGGATGACGAGGTCGTTTTGGATGGAAATCCGCCAGAAGAAGATGACGACAGTAACTTGACTGAATTGGAGCGCTTAGAAAAAGTTGCCATGGAGAGGCGGTCTCGTGTTGAGTCAGCCCGGACTCTAGCGTCAAAGCAGCATGCTTTAGTAGACGAGGCTGTGGCAGAGTTGACACGGCTACAGACTGACGTCGAAGCTGCCATGGCACAGCAGCTTCGTTTGAGAGACACGCTTCGCGGCCTTGCTTCAGGCTCCGTGCCGCCGACACACTCAACTCCAAAGGTAGTTTCATCAACGAGTTCTGCGCAAAACTCATCGCCCTCGCATGCCTCGCCCGACGGTGGATCTTCTTCCATGCCTGCACGGGCTAATCCTGCGCACTCAGCCGTGGTGATGGAAAGAAGAGCTTCGTCATCGTCCTCGTCGTCGTCGTTGGCGCCGTCAACTTCACCAGTCGCTAATCGTATGCCGGATACAACTCGGGCGCCGCTTGTCTCTTCACTTCCACTTCGGGTCGAGGTCCCTTCTCGTGGAGACCCAAAACTGGCAGGAAATGCACGAACTATGGTAATGGAGCGCGAGATGATGGAGCACATGCGGATGCATCGGACTATGGTCAGCCATATGGACAATCAAGTAGCCCTTTTCGAGGACAACGAACAGGCAAGAATGGCAGCGCCAACTGGATCTGCGCCATCTGCGGCAACTTGTGTGGGTTCGCCGTCCCAAGCAGGCGACTACCTCACGAGCACGGTCGACTGGAATGCCCTCGACGAGAACGTCCTCGAGAACCAGCTCTTCGAGTTCCTCAGGGAGTAGTTTAGGATTAGGGTTGGGGTGCACAGGAAAGTGAAGAATATGCGCATGTGGACTTCAATAGCTTCATAAATTATTCGAGTTGCTACTCTATGGTATCAACAGCCAACACTTAAAATAGGGGGAGTTCTAAAGAAATTTCTTAGAAATCAAAATCGCCCCCTGAGCCCGGATTGAAGTGAAATTCGCACTTGAGACCGGATTAATAGTCCTGTGTAGGCATGGCATCGCCCACGCCCGCACCTCTGAGCAAGCCGAAGGAGCTACAAATTCAGTTGAGACAGACCTCGCTTGACTCCCGAAAACCGAAAAGAGAAAATCGAGTGAAAAGCAGACATGAGAAGTCAGTCATTACCCCTACCCTGTAGGCCTTTGGAATTCCCCCTACTTAAATAAAATTGAAATCGTAGATTATGAAATTACGAACCTTTAAAGTGTAAATGGATTTGTAAATGGAGTAGGGTTTAGCTTTCCCAGTTCGAAAACCGAGGTCTACAGTCTGCAGACACACAGATCACCGCGCTCGCAACTCGCAATTCGTAATGTGCAATGATTAAAATTATAGTGCTTTCTGCAACTCACGATGATTAATGCAACTGCAGTGCTTTCTAATTCCGCCGTAAGTGGTTTCTACTCGTTTATTCGTAATCAACAGAAATAAGAAAAACATACAGCAAGGCATCAAGGGCCAAAGAGATAGTTCCATAGTGCCGTGAATAAAGACAAGAGATGGTGAGCTCTCAAGCGCAGGAAGACGAATTTCCAAAATGACACTTCCCACCTCATCTTGGAGATTCTTTCTCAAGGGACAACGAAAGAGCAACACGCTTATTTCATGGGGCCTTTGTCGCTCCATGCTGAGACTTCTGCCTGAACTTCATCTAGCCTGCCGGCTTCCTTGAGAGCGCGTTCTGCGAGCGGCCCCCACGCCTGGGCTAAATCTCGAGGCTGCTGCAAGGCATGGCCGAGGCCTCTCAAGTAAAGGCCCGTCATAACTACCATGACTGCATCCTCGATCTCTGCCAAGGAGCCTAAAGGGTCGGAGGTCTGCATTGCGTCGGACCACTGCACGAAGTTGCGCGGATAGAGCCAAGCCTCGTCGTTGCGCCCGAAGTACACGCAGCACAACTCGTACATCGTGTCCTCATACATGTGCTTCGATTGGAAGCCTATTTCTGTCATGTGTTTTGCGAGCGAGGCTTTGGCTCTCGCGTGCACTTCTGGGTCGTAGGTTACCGAAGACTTGGCTGTCTTGGCTGAAGTGCTCTTAAAACTCCGAGGGTCGACCTCGATGGCTGCTCTCGTGAGGTAGATGCTTTTTGCGAGCTGCAAACGAAACGAGTCTGGCAGTGTTTTCACCTGCCCGTAGTCAATGAGGCCCAACATTTCGTCTCGACCCATGGAGCCTGGCGCGATGTACAGGATGTTGCCAGGATGCGGGTCGGCACTAAAGATGGAACGAGGGAACAAAGGAGAGAGTAGAAAAGTAGACAGAGGAAGAGAGTACGAAGTCATGGAGATTCTCAATTTGAAAAGCATTGCAGGGCTGTCAACCGTAAGGGTTATGACTATTCTAGCATCAATCGTTGGATGCGTATTGACGCAAGTGCCTTACTTGAAGCAACCGTCGATTAAGACTTCGTGGCCATGCACTGCCAGCAAATCGTCGACTAATTTCGCGGAATTGATGGGCACAAATACATCGCTGGTCGCAGCCACTGACGACGATTCAAACAACCAAGCAGGCGCAACCCACCCTATGGCAGTGCCAAAAGCTGCATAGAGCCTTTGGCGCGCTCGCTGAAACGCGATATACCTAGCGAAGCTCGCGGAGTCTACTGCTGTCGCCATTTGGCCCTTGGCGGCTGCTTCGGCTACCCAAGGGGCGTTGCGGGCGGATTCCGCAGCCATGAACTCTTCAGTGGTGCCTTCGAAGCCTGCGCGTTTCGCCGCTGCCTCCGCCTGCTGCTCGAGGGCACGAGTCAGAGGCACCGCTGGGTAAATTTCCTGCATCACCAGGAGCCGTTTCGAGCAGAGCTCAGAATAGACGTTTGGAACCACTACATTCGGGAAATGGGAGGCCAGGTTTGCAGCAATTTTGGAACCATTCGAAGCTTCCAAGCGATAGTCGAATTCGGACGCGAACTGCCTCTCCATTTCATCAAACGCAGGCACAGCTTGGGGTTGAAATGCCGCACAGAGGGCCTTGAGGGCGGCCACGTCACCTCGAAACCAGCGCTCGGCCCTCGGGTCCTGCACTTTGATGACCACCCGCTCCTTCGTGCCTTTGAGGATGGCGCGGTGAGCCTGGCCGATGGACGCACACCCTAGCGGCTCTGGCTCCACCACACTGAAGACGTCCTCCAAGGGTCGGCCCAACTCAGCCTCGATGGTTGGTTTAATCACCTAAAAAAAGAAGCGAGTGCTTTGATAAGTGCAACAATGCGGCGTTGGTGTAACTTCAATTTGTATCCTCGATTAGATAGTCGCCTACCGTTTCGAAGTCACGAGGTGGGATTTGGTCCATGAAGGGTGCAAGGGCTTTCTGCCAAGTCGCTGGAACGAAGCCGCCCATGTTGCCTGCTCCACGCTGCAGACAAAAGACATAGCCAAAGTCACTGAGAGACGCTTTCAAGCGGTGGGGGAGGGCCATGCATTATAGCCAAAACAGCGCACCTGGCCGTTCTTATAGTAAAAGCCGCCGAGTTCAAAGAATTTCGCTCGGATGACGGGAGCCCACTTAACATGGAGAGGTTCGAATAGCGACCGTTCCTCGTCCGCCGTAACAGCTGGAAACAAGGACGGAACATAAGTGGGCATAGTCTCGAGCTTGAATTCGAGTATCTTGTACTCCAAAATCTGCCGTGAGGTGGAGATAGACAATGAGACGAAACCACATAGTACAATGGTACGGAGGAAGAGCCTATTTACCATGGGAACAGCTTTGCTGTAGAAGGAGACAAGCCGATCTAAGGCCTCTTCGCCGAGTTCCCTTTTGGCCCATGATTGAGCGACAAGAAAGCACGACCCACTTAGCACCGTCACGCCTCCTAACGCCTTGAAAGCGCTCATTGGGCTTGTTAATAACACCGCGAGACGATCTGAGTTGATGTCCTGTTAAAACGCACATTCAAGTCGAGTGGAGCATAACCTAACCTAAACACGCTCTTAAAAAAAAAAAGAGCCAATTTTAGAGCTTGGTATACAAATCAAAGATGGCGGTGGTTGATGGCCAAGACTTCAAGCTACTCATCTGACGGTATACATGGGTGGATTCGATTTGAACCTCTATCTGAAGTAATCTTGATGCTGGCGAGCTAGAGAGCTAGAGAGAGAGATGCGAGGATGCGAGGCACAAGAGTAGAGGCTGCGAGGCGAGGTGACTGATGAGTTGATGAGGAGTGAATGAGGAGTGAGGAGTAGTGCAGGGCGGGGTAAATAACCCAAATGAAATAAACCCAAATAATTGGGTTATTTACCCCCAAACAAACCCGGCCTACTATTTCCTCGATTTGAATTAAACCCCTCATTTATCATTCTTCCCCAGTGCTTCGACCAAGTTTTGGCGCCTGCTGGAGAACTTTAGACTTCATTCGGCGTTTCTGAAATTCGAATTAAACCGAAAATAACCCCAAAATAACCTAAAATAACCCAAAATAACCCTTGGCCTTTCAATTTTTGGGTTAGAAACCATCACTAGCTAGTGAGGAGGGAAGGAAGGATGATGACGACATCGATGACCACATCACAACATACGGAATATACGGTCATAGCCAGCATACTACATACTCCTCTATGAACTCTGAACTGGACTGTGATTGATCCAACTGTCGGACAGCTTGTTCCCAAGATCATTTTAGAGGTGCGCTCCTGGAGCTTGGAGCATGAGTGCAACGGCTGTACTGCCGGGCAATCTGAACCACATCACCGTTTAGGGTTCTTATCAGCTGCAGCGGACGTGGAGGCCAATTTATCTCTGGCTTGGATGAAATCGCGTTTGCTGGCCGTAATTCTCGGCGTAGCTCTTGCATCATCATTAGTTGCAATCTATAGCACCATTGGCGAGACTAGCCTAGATAAGACTTGGGAAATAGAGACTGGGTCCAATGAGGGCAGCCATGGAGGCCAGCGACGGTCTCTGCTGATGAAAAAATGGAAGGCTCGCAAGATGTGCCCACCTGGTCTCGACATCTGCAGAGACGAGGAAAAACGCAAGGCTGAAGAGATCGCGGAGCGCCACAAAGCGAAAGAAGAGCGCGAGAAGGAGGATGCTAAAGAGCTAGAGGAGTTATCTGATAAGGTTCTCTCCTCTAGCTCTTCAGTTCCTTTCTTCTCACACTATTCCTCCTATTTTTCATCTGTATTTGTTGATGAAAAATTGAATTTCCTTGTGGGCGGCTGTTTTCTTCCACTGTGCATCACTATACTCTTATTGGGCTGTTCTGCTCTTCTTGGTATTATTATTTCTCAATGACAGACAAAAGCTGAGCGAGATGCAAAAAAGGCTGAAAAGGAAGCCCTCAAGGTGGAAAAAGAGCTGGCCAGGGAAGCGGAGATCAAAGCCAAGCAGGAAGAAGAGAACCAGAAGGTTAAGAAAGCCAAAGGCCTCTTCAAAGGATTTATGAAAGTAAGTGGAAGCTGAATTCATGAACAGTTAATTGATCCACAGCACGACCGTTGTGCCAAACTCTTTGGCTATCTTCTTTACCTGTAGGTGCGTAAACGAGAGGCTCCGTCTGCAGAGGACCTGCGCCTACTGAACTTGGAGTTGAAATACCGCGATAAAGCTGAGAAGACGCCTTTTGGAGGAAACAAAGGAGGTACTGACTCTGCAGCCGACGAAGTAATCGACGAGGTAATTCTTGGCTCATTGATAAACCCATCTTTCAAACATGTTTTAACTACCTCTGATGCGTTCTCAATGTAATTGGGGATTCGTAGGCTACGAACGAGCCGAAAGGTTGGAAGAAGAAACGGAAGAAGGCAGTGCGAGTCTCCTTTGATTCTGCTGGAGCTAGTCCACCCGAGCCTGCCGAGTCAAGTGCAGCTGCCTCCACGTCGCCGGTGGCTCCGCCAGCTGCTGACGAAGAAACCTCCACCAGCGGCGTGGTGTTGCCGGTGGTGCCTACGCATTGGGGCTCGGGCAAGCCCGTAGACGACACCTCGATTCTAGCCATCGGCCGCGCGGCAGAGGCAGCGTCGAGAAAGCTCAAGAAGGGCAAGGGGAAGCCCGGCGCCGCAATTGCTGACGCAAGCGAGCTCTCGGCCCCCGATCGCCCCAATGCCATGCACGCTGGCGTGAGGGCTGGAGCTCGCCCCAAAAGCGCTGAGGAACTGCTGAAAGAGGGCTTGGCTGCCGGCCGCCGGATTCTCATTTACGCGCCAGCCAGCAGCGGTGGTGCACTCCTTGCATACATGCTCGCTCAGCTACCTGCCTCGGTCGCGATCCTCAATCTTCGCAACTCGCAGCTCCCGCCCACACCTGAAGAACTCAGCGACGTGCCGTCGGAGTCGAATGTGATTGTGAAAGCCTCTTCCGACAGCGACTTCTCGCTGTTCGATCACGTGAAAGCTTTCCGGCCGCACATCAAAGTGCTCGTCGTGCGGCACCCCGCTCACATTCGAGCGGGCCTCTTGAGGGCTCGTCTGGACATGTACAAGGAAATGCCAGGACCGGACGTGGTGAGTTCACGAGCTTTCGATGAGATCAGCATGGTGGATGGTCACTTCATGCTTAAGTGGATCTAGCTGGTTTCAAAAAAGAATAGAGCCAGCCAATTCTCGCCATCTTCTTTACTTAGTTTTCACGCTTATCGCATGCGATGTCTTTTTCTTTTGAAGATCAGCCTCTGATATTACGGCATTCTCACAGGTGCTCCAGCGGTTAGAGGAAGCGTTTAAAGGCAGCGACAAGCGCTTCGACGCCGTTTTCTTGTACGAAGAGCTCGTGTGGAACAAGGTTTTAACCGCGGAAAAGCTCCGAACCATCGGCTTCTCCGAAGCGCAAGTGCTGAAGATGAACACGTTTCCGCGGCCAGTGACGGCGGTGGTCGCCTGGTCGCAGCAGAAGTCCAAGTGGGTCATGGCGCACAAGCAGGTGGGGTGGGACGCCGGCAACGTGAAGAAGCTGGGGTCCGGCGAGAAGACCATGCAGGCGTCGTTCATTGACCGCAAACCCACGCTCGAAGACCGGGGCAAGGCCATTGCCAAAGCCCCCCTGCTCACCAAGCATTACCGGACTTTTTACCCCGAGTTAGACTCCGAAGAAGGGGTGGGCGAGTGGGTTAAAACGGTGCAGCTTCTGATGAAGGCCGTGGCCAAGCGGAAAGACCCCACCACCAATAGCGTGATCTTGACCGTGGCTGACCACCGCTGGCAGGATTTAGTGGTGAATTGGATGGCGGCTCTGCATCGCTTGGGCTTAGCCCACTACCTGGTAAAAATGCGAGTGAATTTCCCGCTCATTTCCCTCTCTATTGGGGGGATGTATAACCCAGAGTCTCTAACTCCCTTTCTTAATGTGTGGCGTTACTCTCATCTCATTTATGCACTCCCTGTGTCTTCACATTTGTAAACCTCATGGTACAGTGCCTCAAGTGTATTTTTCTTCCTTTGCGTGTTAACCCCCCAAGGTGGTGGCGGCGGACGCGCAGTTGCACGATGCCTTACACCGCATCGGGGCGCCCTCGTTCTACCACTCGGTGTTTTTCAACCCCTACGGGACGCAGCACGCGGGGTGGGACGGGAAGGAGAAGAGCGAGGGTGAAGTGGGGGCGCGAGCGGAGCGGTATCGTGGTGCCATGTGGTCCTACAAGTGGCAGTTGGTGGGGGCAGTGCTGAAGCGAGGAGTACATGTAGTATGCATGGATGTCGACGCAATTCCAGTGCGAGACTTCACGCCTCTCATTCAGGTATGAAACCACCTCAATAGAAGGGTACAATCCTTCTAAATCATCTTTGCTTGCTTGGTTGCATTTTTAGTAGCCTACTGACTTGTTCCTTCGCGTTTTGGGTGATCTCATCGTTAATTAATTTTGTTTACATCGTGAACCTTCCTCGTTTCCGTTTTGGTGCTCTTGTGAAAGAGCCATCAAGGTTCCCAGCTCTTAGTGGGTCGTGGGAGCAAATTAGCGCAAGACGTCATCGGTGGTGGCTTCACTTTCCTTCGATCTTCGCCCGAACTCCTCACTTTCCTGCCCAAGTTCATTGCTCTCGCTCAGAAGGTTTTCCTACTTTGCGTTTGTGCTTAGCCTTTTCGTGTACTATTGGTTGTAATTTGAGCTGTCTTTCATTTCTTGTGTTCGCCTATAATGTACCTCAAGACTTAGACCTAGCATAGATGTAGTCCCTCATTTCACCTTCGTTTCTCAATTTAAAGGTGCTCGACGACCAGCGCGCTCTGAACTTGGTGCTCAACACCGGCTTTGTGAAGTGGGCTAGACCGGTTCTCGACGACTCCGCCAGCGAAGCGATTGACGGTCTCGCGAAATCAGGCCTGAAGGTGACGCTCTTGCCCAACTTGCAAGTGCGAGCCCACTGCGACTCGGCGGAGTATCCGGCGCAAACCTCTCATGTAGTGCACTGCAAGATTCCTCGAACCACAAAGCCTGACCAGCGCCTCGAGCTCTTAACCAAATACGGAGTCTGGTAAGGATTCAAATGACGTCTTTGGGTTCGTTATGAAGCCGTTGGCGACGTAATTACCTCTAACAAATGTGCACTACTTTGTGTCCAGGTTGCTCCGCGAGAACTTCCAATTCGTTGAATTTCCCGGAAACTTTGAGGCTTGGCTTGACGTCATCATCGACACTCGAAGCCTTGCGTACACGGTAATGACATCGCAGAAGAAAAACTTGTTTTTGCTAGGTCGTAAATCCCCAGCTACCATGGTGGACATGAATCGTTCACCATCACTGCCGATAAGACCGAGCTCTGCAGCCTCAGTTCGCATGGATCGCGGTATCGGCTTCGGCTGAAATGATTACATGTCATTGGCCATGTCGATTCGACGTACAGCTTGCGCGTTTCCTTCAGTTCTCTTCTTGTTTCGGAACCGCTTGTGGGTGAACTTGTGGGCTGGTTTAGGTTTTTTGCTTATCAAAAGTGGGAGATCTCTCTATCTGGCAGTAGCAAGGGCGCGTTAATTAACCAGACTGGCTGGAGGTAGTTGCGGGTATTATGAAACGAGAAAAACGGCGACTCCCCTTCTTTCTTGAATTATTTCTTATAGATCTTAGGATCTTGCGTGGACTCATCAGTTTCTCAGCCCTCCTAGGTAGTAAGAATCAGTACTTAGTAAGAACACCGCTGTTTCTAGTGATTTGAAGCAAGGCCCCTCGGTTTATTGTAAATATTACTACACCCCCCCCTCAAATTCTTAATGTGGGTGTTTCCAGATGCCCGCAAGCCGCAGCTACCTGCAGTTCCGCCGTGTATCTCATTAAATTTAGCGATACGAATCGGTTATTTACACTAAAGTTCCTCAACAAGCAAGAAATGAGCAGAACCAAAATCAGGTCAATTTACCATACCACACCCCAGTCGAACTAATTTTGGTTTACGCTTGGTTTACAGGGTGGGGTTAGGGTTAGGGTTGGTGTTTATTTTTGTCTAAATTGAACTACATGTGGCTTAAAATAAGTGCTTATTCGGATTTAAGCCCCACTGGGGTGTGCTCTCCAATTTACCTCTCTTTGAATATTAAAGAGAGTCAATTTCCACGAGGCTTAAGCGAGTGTGTTTGTGAGTTCTTTGAGTTACTCGTGCCTGTAGCCTGTAGTTCAATTGAATCAGAAATCCATGGGCAGACCAAGAGCTAGACTTTAAGCTTACACAGCTCTGAACATTTACATCGCTGTAGCCGGAGCTCTGTAGCTACAGAAGAAATACATTCTTCGTCTTGTCAGTTTCACTTCATTCCGGATCGAACCGAGTTGCGAGTTCTATTCTTAATTCTAACCCATCTTCCATATTAAGAAACTACAGAAGCTCTTACCAGGGTCTCCGTGTTCTAAGGCAACGGTGAAGCATGTCATACACTGCACCACATCACATTCGTTTTGATCAGCAATAATGAATTGTTTTATAGTGGAGGATTAATGCACTGAGCAGAAAACTTCAGATGCAGCTAAAGCCTAATTACGTCACCAGAGCGCACTTTTGGGTGCCGTCACTGCTTTTTGGGATGAATCGAGAACTCCTTGAGAACGTACGTGGAGTTGACTCGAGCAAACAATTTCATTTTGAATTACATTTGCTGTAGGGCATATTTTGGTGCGAGTAGCGTATTACACATTGATAAGTAAGCGAAAAAATATATTTATGCAAGCGTGTGTGTAGGTCATGGGGTGCGTTGATTTATACTATTTATGGGTTCATCAATGCATGCTGCAATTATCACGCATATTTAAAATCAATGACGCTATAAAGTGTTTATGTTGTGCGTCTTTGCATAATGTATTTTTATTTATGATGATAGCATGAATGAGTTCGTGACATTTTACATGAAATTCATTGAAGTATATATGGTAATATGGTAAGTGCGCTATTACTTACGTCTTTTTTTGGCACAGCGTCAGATGGTTCCAAATCTTTAAACTTCTGGTAGAAACATTTCGTGGTAGCGACGTTTTCCCAATAATAATGAAGAATGCTTGAAATTTCAGCCAATCCACATCCTCAGCAAAACAAAAAACGAGGATTAGGTAAAATAAGAGTGGCATTAATTGGATACAGCATAATTATAATAATTTCTACTAAATACCTTACAATACCCACTATAATGGATCACAATACAACTTATGATGACCTCCCTGACATGGAAGACTCATTTGCAGTAGAAAGATGGGCTTGGGGTGCTCAATATGGTGAACTTCGATACGAAATCAAGGAGCTTGCTATTCATCTCCAAAAACTGAAAGAGGTAAGTGTATGTTATGTGGTAGAAGCAAACTCGATTTAAGTTTATTTAAAAGTTTTAATATTTGCGGCTGTGCCTTCTTAGGATTATTATGATCATCACATCAATGTGGCGAAAGTTCCTGAAGAAAAAGTCAATCATGCAAACTGTCCCAAGGTATGTTTTCCTAGGAATCGTGCAGTCAGCTCCTTTCAATCGCCGAACTTCTGAAGCGAACCACTTACACTTGATTTCGAATTTCGACTTCATTGTTGATTGTAAAGATCACAGATCACGCAGGAAAACTTCATGCGTTAATGGCTCGTTATAAGCATCAAGCTCAATCGGATAAAACAATCTAAATTGAAAATGCCTGATGATTACTACTGCTGACTGCTGGCAGAGTGAGAGCCGCTTCAATGTCAGATACAGCCCCTTGTTTGTGCAGCAAAATGAGATTTCGATCAGGACTACGAAAAATCATATGATAAGTAATGTCGATATTTCTTTCAATATTAATAGAGGCCTCGTCACCTAATTACTATAAATTTTTCAATCTCTATCTCCACGCCCGTTAGTTAGTGGGATCGAACGTCAAACATCAGCAGAATTTGAATCTTACCGAGCTAGGAACGAGCTTCATCTGGATTAGGGAAATGGCAGGGTGCTTACTCGTTCCTATATCATGCTGCCCATGTGGTCACATTAAAAATCGCATGGCACTGGGCCTTAACCTATTCCTTAGTGCCAGATGGAGATGAACTAGCGAATTACTATTTCCTTGTCATCGCCGAAAGCTCGTTTCATTTCCAGCAGCAAACTCGAACTTCTGTATAACTAAATCAGGTATAGCTGCGATGTTGTTATTGTGGCAGATTTCTGCACCAGCACACAAGCACACCTGTATCACTGGATTGAGCTAGATACCAGATATCAGAACCGGAGAGCCGGGTACTGCAGCGGGGGGGGAAGGATACTTGTAGCTGCTATAAATTTTAAAGTAAATTTTTTTATTCAACGCCACAGGAACAATTCTTTTGGGTTGAGATCAAGTGGCCTTCGAATTTAATGTATTATACATTTTAATGTGGTGGGATATGGCACTCAGCTATGTTCGGAGACATCGGGCTTT
>Ga0307982_1003423_pt1 | contig 12658 bp, 5 predicted proteins | sample OrgLakmetagen989_FD_201847 | JGI IMG/M metagenome (GOLD analysis project Ga0307982, IMG submission 201847) | Saline water microbial communities from Organic Lake, Antarctica - #989 | ecosystem: Environmental > Aquatic > Non-marine Saline and Alkaline > Saline | place: Antarctica: Organic Lake... | reverse complement strand
AGTTGCGAAGTTGCGAAACAACTCAGGCGTTGAGCCTCTCTGCTGGTGGAACGGCCTGTTTAACGAGGCTTTTGAAAAGAGCTGGCACCGCAATAACCAAGGCATTGTTATAGTCTTTTAAGTGGTCGCTACATCATGCTCGCCGCGGCGAAGTTTGAATGGCAAGCGCCCAATTCGCAGGACGCGCCATCTCCGCGCAGCGGGCACACACTCACGTGCACGGCGAACAATACGCACTACATGTTCGGTGGCGTGACCAAAGAAGCAAAGGGCCCGACGAATGATATGTACAAGGTTAGTTGTGACAAGAGTGCGCACCCCTTGCACGGTCCCTTGAATATGTTGTAAGTGTTCTCGAACTTCGCTACTTCATGTTTACACCTCCCCGTTTCTGTGCGTTTCTCATGCATTAGTTGGACCTCTCCGACAAAAACATGGCGAAGTGGACTCTCGTGAAGGCCAAAGGTGCGCGGCCAGATCCACGGTGGCACCACACGGCCACTTTCGACGGCCGCAACACCATTGTCTTGTTTGGGGGCTACACTGCCGATTTTACCGGCACTTTTGGTAAAAAACGCCCCCTTCGCCGCTACCACCAAGACGTGTGGCTCTTCAACACGCAGACGGAGTCGTGGTCGCAGCCAGCGCCGGGGTTGCTTGACGCAGAAGGCGACCTGAAACGGCCTTGGAACGACCTCCCTAGTCCGCGAGGTGCCCACGCAGCGTGCCTGGTAGAGCAGCAGGTGGCGACGGAGCCCGAGGAAGGCGCAGAGGCGGACGCAGAGCCTCAGACAGTGCTCAAGCGGCAACTCTTTGTCTTTGGTGGTCAGTAGGTAGCAGTGTGTGTCGCGTTAAAATGGGAGAACATAGGAGGGCCTCATCAAACAGAGAAGCTCAGCTACCTACTTTCCTGTCTCCATTCTTTCTCCCTTACTGCAACACACCTCACCTCTTTCTTTCTCTTCCCAACTACTGCACACGGCAGGCTACGGCGGCGACTCGCTGTCGTTTGCGCGCACCGACTTCAACGACCTGTACGCGCTGGACCTCGACACGTGGCAGTGGGAACAGCTGGAGTGCGCGGCGGGCCTGCCGTTGCCGGACGAGCGGTCTTCGGCCCAGCTGGTGTTCGTGCCCGGGGTGGTGCCCCCCAACGAGCCTGCCACGCACGCGCGGCTGTACATGTCGGGCGGGTGGAACGCCATGCAGCAGTTCGGGGACGTGTGGTCGCTGGACCTGGAAACGATGGCGTGGGTGGAGGTGGAGTCGGCCAGCGGCGAGAAGTGGAGCTCCGAGCGGTGGGAGCACAGCATGGTCGCGGTGCGCTGCGTGCCGCACTGGAAAGTGTTCTGCTTCGGGGGCAAGTCGGGCGACTTGAGCTACGAAACGGGCATCCCTACGGGGAACTTCAACAACGACCTGCTGGTGCTGGAGACGGGCAGCGCCATGCCCGACACCTGGGTCTCCCCCGAAGTGGAGGGCGATCTCCCCCCGGCGCGCGCCGACTCCCCCGTCACCTTTGACCCGGGCACCTCGAGCTTGGTGATGTTTGGCGGCTGGTCGTCTCGCTGGCTCGGGGACTTGTGGGTGTGCCGCGTCCGCGACGTGGTCGGCCCCCCGTACTCCATCTACGACAACGCGCCCAAGATTGGCGCGGTCACGGGCGGCACCTCGATCACGGTGCGCGGCATGGGCCTCTCGGACACCAAGGGAGACGTGAACGTGAGCGTGGCTTGCGCGAAAGGAGCCCTGGAAGTGCCTGGGGAAGTGCTCTCCGACACGGAAATGCAGTTCATCACCCCGGACTACCGCCAGTTTGGCCAGGCCCAAGACGTGCAGTGCCGGCTGAAGATCTCCAGCTTGGGCTTAACCAACACCGCGATTGGGCTCAAGCTTTTCGAGGTCACCGACGCCAAGGAGTCCCTGGTGTTTGGGCCTGGCATTTTGAACAAATGCGCGGCGGGCGCGCCCGTGAACCTGGTGATTCAAGCCAAGGACCAGCACGGCAACGACCGGTGGTGCGGCATGGACGAATTCGTGATTTCCGTGGTGCGCACCCTGAGCAAGGAAGAAATCAAAGAAGGCGTCGTGGACGACCCTGTCGACGTGGCCATCGTGGACTCGGGCGACGGCACGTACGTAGCCACCTACACCTTGCCCAAGTCGGGGGAGTACACGGTGTCGGTGAAGTTCGAAGGCACCTTCCAGGGGGAAGCGGGCCACTGCTACGGGTCGCCGTTTGTGTTCAAGGCCAAGCAGAGCAAGGAGCTCGCTGCCAAGGTGGTGGGGGAATTCCAGGCCACCGAAGACGCCCTGGCCAAGGTCACCGCGGCTGCCAAGCTGAAGTGGCAAGAGGCCAAAGAAAAAGCCGACGCGGACGTCACGGACGACAAGGCGTCCAACGCGGAGATTGAGCTGAAAACCAAGCTGGAAAAGGCCGAAGCAGCCAGCGCGGAAGCGGCGAAGAAGCTGGCCGCCGCCAAGGAAGAAGCCACCACGGCGGTGGACAAGGAGGTGAACGAAATCGACGGGCCACTGGCGCTGGAAGCCCTGCGGGTGTCCATCAAGAACACCAAGAACTTCTCCACCACCACCTTGGGCCAGCTCAAGGAGGGCAACCCAAAAGACGAGCTCGAGCCGCTGGTGCGGGTCAAGCGGTCGGTGGCCGCAGTCGAGGAGGCCAGGGCAGCCCGGGAGCTCGCGCTGGCGTCGGACCGCGCTGCGCTGCGCTACTTGCGCCGCGGCGAAGCCGCGAAGAAGCTGTCCAAGGAGAAGACCAAGGACGCGGAGCGGATGGCGAAGGAGCTGGAGGTGGCCCAAGAAGCGTGGGATGTGACCAAGAAGGAGCTGCCGCTCACGGTGCGGCGGATTACGGCGTCGAACAACAAGTGGACCGACAACGTGGAAGCGTCGGTGGAGTCCTTCACCAAAGACATGGAAAACCGCACCTTCGAGTACAAGAAGCGCAAGATGTGGTCCTTCGATGTTGGGGTGGCGGAGGCCGACAAGGACATGGGCATGGCCGACTACTGGCTTACTCAGCAGCGCGAAGACCTGCGCAAAAACGCCGAGCTCTGCGCGCTCTTCGAGTTCCCCGCGCTCATCAAGCGCGCCACGGAAATGGTCGACACCATGTTCGCGCGGCAAGCCGACATGCGCAAGCTGTGGGCGATCGCCAAGGACACGGAGGACTTCATCCTGTCGGCCAAGAAGCTCAAGTGGGTGGAGATGAACGTGGACGACCTCGAAGACGGCTCGAAGCGGATCATGAAGGGCATCAAGTCGATCAACAAGGACGTGCGGTGGTCGAACGCGTTCGTCGAGCTCGACAAGGCGGGCAAGGCCTTTATGAACACGGTCCCGCTCATTCAGAACCTGGGCAACAAGGCGGTGCGGCCGCGGCACTGGGACATGATCATGACGGTGACCCACAAGAAGTTCGTGCCACCTCACGAGAACCACGACATGCTCTTGGAGGAGATCGTGGCGTTGAACTTGCACGAGCACACTGCGGACGTGGACGAAGTCTGCGACCAAGCTTTGAAGGAAGACAAGATGGAGAAGCAGCTGGTGGAGCTCAACAAGCGCTACAGCACGCTGAAGTGGGGGATGGACCCGTACAAGAGCGACGCGTCGGTACCCATGCTCAAAATGGACGGCGACGAATTCGAAGCCCTCGAAGCCGACCAGGTTAGAGAGAAAAGAGAGGCGTGTTGTGTTGTGTACGGATTTTAGTCGCCACGCTTCTTGTTGCCCCTCGCCGTGCTTTCAATAAACTTCCCAAGATATTTTTTTTGCCTGACCCTCTATTCCTATGTTTGCGTGTGCTTTTTATGCTGTCTTTTTTTTTGCGTTTTCAACAGCTCGCGGTGGGCGGCATGCTGGCGAACCGTTACGTGGCGCACTTCCAAACTGAAGTCGAAGGCTGGAAGCACAGCTTGGGCAACATTGCTGACGGGTACGGGATGATCAGCGAGATTCAGCGCACCTGGTCCTACCTCGAGCCGCTTTTTATTGGGTCCGAAGAGGTGCGCAAGGAGCTCCCCGAGGACGCCGTGCGCTTCGCCGCCGCCGACCAAATCATCCGCGACACTCTCAAGTCGACCTACAAGATCTTGAACATCAAGGAGTCGTCGGACGTGGAGGGCCTCATCAAGACCTTGCAACACGTGGAGGAAGTGCTGACCATGTGCAAGAAGGCCCTCAAGGACTTTTTGGAAGGCCGCCAGCGGCAGTTTCCCCGCTTCTTTTTCATCGCCGAAGCGGACTTGCTCGACATTCTGTCCAACGGCTCCGAGCCGCGCAAGATTTTGAACCACACCCCAAAAGTGTACTTATGCGCGAAAACTTTCACCATCGCCGACCAAGACGCGCCTTCCGGACGACCGATTGCCACCCAGCTCATAGCGGGCATCGGCAAAGAAGTCACCAACTTGGAACCCCCCGTGCCTCTGGAGGGCAAAGTGGAGCAGTACATGGGGCGGCTCATCGACGTGATCAAAATCACCCTGTTCGAGAACACCAAGCGGTGCTTGGCCAAGTACGCGAGCATGGACCGCGTGGAGTGGCTGATGCACCGCATGGACGGCTCCTGCAAGCTTTACTCGCCGGAGCGCAACGACAAGTCCGAACCCTCCGACGCGGCCCAGATCATGCTCCTGGTGCTGGCGGTGTTTTACGCGCAAGAAGTCGAGGAGGCGTTCGAAGGCCTGGCGAACGGGGACGTGAACGCCATGAAGGAGTACAACCAGAAACAAATCGTGCAAATCAAAGCGTGAGTGATACACACAGCACACTTTTGTTTCGTGTGCGATCTTATCTCCTTTGGCCCAATATTTCCCATTTTATGAATGTCTCACGTGTTATACTTCTCTCTTCGTCTGTGTATCCGTATTCTTGTCCATACGCGCAGGCTCATTTCGATGGCGATCAAGGTGAACACCAAGATGGACGTGATGCGCATCATGGTGGCGATCACCATGGACGCCCACAACCGCGACTGCGTCCGGAACAAGCTGGTGCTTTTTGACATCCAGGAAGTCGGCAGCTTCCAGTGGCAGTCCCAGCTCAAGCACAAGTGGCGCGTGCCGCCCCCCTCCGCCTCCTTCAAGACCCGCGACCCCCATTTGCGGCCCCCAACGGGGGAGCGCGCGGAAGTGGCGATTTGCGACGCCATCATTCCCTACGACTACGAGTACCTCGGCAACGGCTACCGGTTGGTGATCACCCCCCTGACCGACCGCATTTACGTGACGGCCACCCAAGCCCTCAATTTGGCGATGGGTTGCGCCCCCGCGGGGCCGGCGGGGACCGGCAAGACGGAGTCGGTCAAGGACCTCAGCAACGCCCTCGCCAAGCTGGTCTACGTGCTCAACTGCTCCCCGGACATGGACTACAAGAGCCTGGGCGCGGTGTGGCAGGGCGTGAGCTCCTCCGGCGCGTGGATTTGTAAGTTATTAGGCCTCACAGTTTTGCTTTGTTTGGTTGTCTGTTCCGTTGAGGCCTCCCAATGGCCACACTGAATTGTCGACTAGTTCTTCGTTCAATGCTTCCGGACCAAACCAAACCAACAGGCTTCGACGAGTTCAACCGGTTGATTCCGGAAGTGCTCAGCGTGTGCACCATTCAGTTCAAGGCAGTGTGCGACGGCATCAAGGCCGACGCCGCGCGCATCATGGTGGAAGGCGCGGAAGTGAGCTTGGACCCTACTTGCGGCGCCTTCATTACGGTCAGAGATAAGAAAGCCTTGAGCTAAACGATTCAGTGCATATTGGTATAGGAAGCTGCAGGGCCACGTCTCTTCTATTCGCTATATCCTCGTCTCTTTCCATTGAGATGTAAATGTCATACCACATCATTCATCTTTTCTATTTCTCGCTTCGAGTCTCAATGCACCTACCTGCCTCCTCTAGATGAACCCCGGCTACCTGGGCCGCAGCGCGTTGCCTGAAGGCCTCAAAGCGCTCTTCCGCCCGATCACCGTGATGGTCCCCGATCTGGTGCTCATTTGCGAAAACTTCCTCATGGCGCAAGGCTTCGAAGAAGCCCAAATTCTGGCGTCCAAATTCTACGGCCTCTACAACTTGCTCAAGGACTTGCTCTCGAAGCAAATGCACTACGATTGGGGGCTGCGGGCCGTGAAAGCCGTGCTTTACGTGGCGGGGGGCTTCAAAATGATCGAGCCCACGGCCAACGAACAAGCGCTCCTGATGCGCGCGCTGCGCGACTTCAACATCCCCAAAATCATCAAGGAAGACGAAGTCGTGTTTTACGGTCTGCTCAGCGACCTGTTCCCCGGCCTCAACCCTCCTCGTAAGGTCGACCCGGCGTTCGAGGAGTACGTCAACGAAGCGTGCGTCCAAATGGGCTTAGACCCCGACGAAGTGTTCCGCCTGAAGGTGACCCAGCTCGAAGAGTTGGTGGCGATTCGCCACTGCAACTTCATGATGGGCCCGAACATGTCGGGGAAGTCGACTTGCTGGCAGGCCCTGGTGAAAGCCCGGACTCTGGAGCCCGGCCAGCCGCGCTTGACCTACGTGCACGACATTTCCGCCAAGGTCATGCTCACGCAGGACTTGTACGGCTACACGAGTTTGGCCACCCGCGAGTGGCAAGACGGGGTGCTGTCCAAAATTCTGCGCGACTTGAACCAAATGGACGACAAGCCCAAGTGGATCATGCTCGACGGCGACTTGGACGCCAACTGGATCGAAAGCATGAACTCGGTCATGGACGACAACAAGATCTTAACTTTGCCGTCCAACGAGCGCATTCCCCTCATGCCCAACATGAAAATGATCTTCGAGATCCGCGATCTGAAGTACGCCACCCCCGCCACCGTGAGCCGCGCCGGGATTTTGTACATTTCCACCGACGACGGCACCCAGTGGCGGTCGTGCATCAACTCCTGGCTCGCCGGGCACGCCCCCACGTCGGTCTGCGACTCGGAGTCCAAGGTGCGGAAACTGACCGAAGAGCAGAAGGGGTGGCTTCGGGCGTGCTTCGACCGGTACTGCGCCACCACCCTGCGGTGGCTGAAGATCAACACCATCAACGTAGTGCCCCAAGAAGACACCAACCGCGTCGCCCAGCTCTTGTTCATGATGGACGGGTTGCTCAACGACAAGAACCTCGAGTCGGCGGAGACCGTAGAGCAGCTCTTTTGCTTCTGCTGCGTCTGGGCCATGGGCAGCGGCCTCACGGTGGCGGACGACGGCACCGACTACCGCAAGATGTTCAGCGACTGGTGGCGCAACGAGTTCAAAATCGTCAAGTTCCCGCCCCGCGACACGGTGTTCGAGTACTGGCTGAACCCCGACGAGCACGTGTTCGACCAGTGGACCAAGAGCCCGTACTTCTTCAGCATCGACTACCACTCCACCACCCCCATGGGCAGCGTCACCGTGCCCACCCCCGAAACTTGCAGCGTGACCTTCTGGATGGCCATGCTGCTCAAGATGCGCCGCGCCATCATGCTCTGCGGCCCCGCGGGCACTGGCAAGACGCAAATGTTGAAGGGCCTGCTGACGTCGCAAGACCCCGAAGAGGTGATCTACCAGCCCATCAACTTTTCGTTCTACACCACTTCGGACGTGTGCTACACCAACATGTGCGCGCCGCTGGAGAAGAAAATGGGCGTGACCTTTGGGCCCCCCGGCAACCGCCGCTTGGTCTACTTTTTGGACGACGTCAACTTGCCCGAGGTGGACGCGTACGGCACCCAGCGGGCCATCGAGCTGTGCCGCCAGCAGATGGTGGCGTGCATGAACCCGACCGCGGGCTCGTTCTTGATCAACCCGCGCCTGCAGCGGTGGTTTGCGACCTTTGCGATTGGTTTGCCCGGCCCCGTGTCGCTCATGACCATTTACCAAACGGTGGGGACAGCATTTTAGTGCTCTCATGCGTGCTCTCACATTCCTTGATGATAACAGCGACTGTAGATAGAGCTGAGCACGCGTAATTTATAAGGGCTTCCTTTTCTAATTCGTGCCAACGCTAAATTCTCGCATTCCACTTCCTTTGCTCATTTTCTCATATTTTCTTTTCTCGATTTCTTCACTACCAGTTCCTGGACGGCCACTTGCGCGACTTCGACGCGAGTTTGGACGACAAGTTCAGCATTGCCCTCATCAAGGGCGCGTTGGCGCTCCACACCTCGGTGTCGCAAACCTTCCGCAAGACCGCCGCCAACTTCCACTACGAGTTCAACATTCGCCACATCGCCAACGTCTTTCAAGGCCTGCTGGTGGCGCGGCCCGAGCAATTCCTGGAGCCGGAAAAGTTTGTGTTTCTGTGGGTGCACGAATCCGAGCGCGTGTACGGCGACCGGCTGGTCTCGGGCAGCGACCTGGAGAAGTACAACGTGCTGGCGCAAGCGGCGTGCAAGAAGGCCTTCCCGAACGTGAACGTGGCGCGCTTCTACGGCAAAGAAAAGTCGGACCCGCTGGTGTTTTGCCACTTTGCCGCGAACATGAACGACAAGATCTACGACATGATTTCGTCCGTGGACCACATGTCCAAGACCTTGAACGAGGCGCTGCACGAGTACAACGAGACCAACGCCAGCATGGACTTGGTGCTGTTCGAAGACGCGATGAAGCACGTGGCGCGGATCGTGCGCATCATTCTGAACCCCTCCGGCCACGCCTTGCTGGTGGGCGTCGGCGGGTCGGGCAAGCAGTCGCTGACGAAACTGGCGTCGTTCATTTGCGTGTACACCCCGTACCAGATCCAAATTTCCAGCACTTATTCCATCAACGACTTCAAGGAAGACCTCAAAGTGATGCACAACAAGGCGGGCGTGAAGGAGGAGGGCATTACCTTCTTGCTCACCGACTCCCAAATCACCAACGAGCGTTTCTTGATTTTCGTGAACGATTTGCTGGCCAGTGGCGAAGTGCCCGACTTGTTCGCGCCCGACGAGGTCGACGCCCTCGCCAACGCGTGCGTGGGACGCTGCAAAGCCGCCGGGATCGTCCCCGACAAGAAAAACTTGTGGGCGTTTTTCATCAACGAAATCAAGTGCAACCTGCACGTGGTGCTGGCGTTCTCCCCCGTGGGGGACGACTTCCGCAACCGCGCCAAGAAGTTCCCCGGGCTGGTGTCGTGCACCGTGATCGACTGGTTCCAGCCCTGGCCCAAGCAGGCGCTCTTCGCGGTCGGGCAGAAGTTCATGTCCGAAGTGGAGATCAAGCTCCCCGCGGTGCGCAGCGCCATCGAGAAGTTCTTGCCGTTTTCCTTCGGGGTGGTGCAAGAATTGGCCGAGAAGTTCAAGCGCGTCGAGCGGCGGTTCGTGTACATGACTCCCAAGTCGTACCTGGAGCTCCTCAAGCTGTACGGCGGCTTGCTGGCCGAGAAAAGGCGCATGCAGGACTCGGGGATTGAGCGCTTGGGCAACGGTTTGACCAAGCTCAACGAAACCGCGGCCGTGGTGGGGAAGCTTCAGACCGACTTGGCAGTCATGGTGGAGGACGCCGAGAAGAAGAAAGAAACCGCCGAAGGGATTGCCGAAGTGGTGAGCCGCGAGAAGGCCATCGTGGAGGTGGAAACCGACAAGGCCCAGAAAGAGGCCGCGCTGGTAGCCATCGTCGAGAAGGAGTCCTCGGCGATGGCCGCCGACACCAAGGCGGACTTGGACAAAGCCGAGCCCGCGGTGCAGGCAGCCATGGCCGCGCTCGACTCCCTCGAGGTGAAGGACATCTCCAGCTGCAAGGGCATGAACACCCCCCCTCCGGGGGTGGGCGAAGTGTTCGGGGCCACCATGGTGCTCCTGTCCAACATTTTCCCGTTCGTGCCGGTGGGGAAGACTGGCAAAGTGAAAGAAGCCGACTTGGGCTGGGGCCCGGCCAAGAAGATTTTGCTGGGCGACATCAAGCAGTACATCGAGAACTTGAAGCACGTAAAAGTGGTGGTGGACAATTCCGAGTTCCCGGAAATCAACCGGGCGGAAATTCAGAAGTTCTTGGACCTGGAAACCTTCGACCCGGAAGTGATCAAGGGCAAAAACTCGGCCGCCGGCGGTTTGTGCAGCTTCGTGATCAACATCATCATGTACTACGACATCGTGGTCACGGTGGAGCCGAAGCGCATTGCGCTGGCCAAGGCCAACGCGGATCTGGCGGAAGCGCAAGAGAAGCTCGCGAAGGTGAACGCGCACGTCGCGGACCTCGAAGCGAAGCTCGCCAAACTGACCGCGGAATTCAACGCTGCCAACGCGGAGAAAATGTCGGCCATCAACGCCGTGGAGTCGGGGAACCGCAAGTTGGACCTCGCCCAGCGGCTGATTGGTGCCTTGGCGGCGGAGGGGGAGCGGTGGGCGCTGACGGTAGACCAAATGAACATGAGCCGTGACTTGCTGACTGGGGACGTGCTCCTGGCGTCCGCGTTCATTTCTTACGTGGGGCCTTTCACCAAAGAATTCCGAGCCGAACTGATGAACACCCACTTTACGCCCTTCTTGCTCAAGGAGTTCAAGTCTGCCGTGGGGGAAGACGGCATTCCGCCGATCAGCGAAGCTGCAGACCCGTCCAAGATTCTTACCAACGACGCTCAAGTGGCTACTTGGAACTCGCAAGGCCTGCCCTCGGACCCCGTGTCCGCGGAGAACGGGTGCATCGTCACCAACTCGGCCCGTTGGCCGCTCATGATTGACCCGCAGTTGCAGGGGATCAAGTGGGTGAAGAACATGGAGGCGGACCCCGAGCGGGACTTGCAAATCGTGCGGCTGGACCAAAAGGACATGCTCCGGAAGATGGAGCGGGCCCTGGACTCGGGGAAAGCCATCATGATCGAAAACATGGGCGAAACCATGGAGGCCGTGCTCAACCCGGTGATCCAGCGCGCCGCCATCAAGCGCGGCAAGAAAAAGTACCTCAAGCTGGGGGACACTGAAGTGGAGCTGCACGAAAGCTTCATGCTGTACTTGCACACCAAGCTGAGCAACCCGCACTACCCGCCCGAGATTCAGGCCGAGTGCACCCTGGTCAACTTCATGGTCACCTTCAGTGGCCTCGAAGACCAGCTCTTGTCCCTGGTGGTGCGCAAGGAGCAACCGAAACTGGCAGCCTTGGGCGAAGAGCTCATCACGCAGCAAAACGGGTTCAAGATCAAAATGCGCGAGTTGGAAGACCACATTTTGTACAAACTAGCGACCGCGGAAGGCGACATCACCGAGGACGTGGCGCTGATTGAGGGCTTGGAAGAGTCGAAGCGAGTAGCGGACGAGATCTCAATCAAGGCGGCGAAGGCGCACGAGACCCAAGTGCAAATCAAAATCACCTCTGAAAAGTACCGCCCGGTGGCCAACCGCACGAGTTTGCTGTTCTTTTTGATGGGCGACCTGGTGAAGATTCACACCTACTACATTTACTCCTTAGCTGCATTCACAAAGGTGTTCTTCCGCGGCATCGACCTAGTGAGTGCCAAGGTGCAGCAATCCCGCACCAACACGGCTGCGGAGGGCGACGGCGAGGGCGAGGATGGCGCCGCCGCCGCCGCCGAGCCGGCCGAGGAAGCAGAAGACGAGGAACCGGTGATGATGTCAAACGAAGAAATGGCGGCGCGCTTGGTGGTGCTGATCCAATCCATCACCAGCACGGTGTTCGACTACCTGCGCCGCGGCATGTTCGAGCGGCACAAGCTCACCATCACCACCATGCTGGTGTTGCGGGTGGGCGCGAACGACGGGTGGCTGGACGGCGAAAAAGTGTCGTATTTGGTGGAGAGCAAGATGAACTTGTCCCCGGGGGACATGGGAGAGTTGTCCGAGTGGATGACCCCCACCATTTACATGAAAGTCAAAGCCTTGGAGGGCTTGGAAATCTTCAAGGGTGTAACCGACGCGATGAAAGAAGAAGCCGAAGAGTGGCAGAACTGGTTCTTGAACGGCAAAGCCGAAGACGTGAAAATGCCGTCGGGGATGGACAAAGCGCTGGACGACTTCAGCAAGCTCACCTTCATCCGCGCGATGCGGCCAGACCGCTTGCCGTCGGCCCTCACCAAATGGCTCGGCAACGTGATGGGCAAAAACTACGTGGAGCAGCCGCCGTTTTCCATGGCGACGACGTACGACGAAACCAGCAACACTACGCCGGTGTTTTTCGTGCTGTTCCCGGGGGTGGACCCAACGCCGTGGGTGGAAGGCCTGGCCAAGACGCTGGGCTTGACCATTGCCAATGGCCGGTTCACCAACATCAGTATGGGGCAAGGCCAAGAAATGCCGGCGGAAGCGCTGGTGCAGAGGTTCGCGAAAGACGGCGGGTGGTGCCTCCTGCAAAACTTGCACTTGATGGAGTCGTGGGTGCCTTCTCTGGAGCGGCTTCTGGAAGTGGTGCAAGAAGACGCCCACGAAATGTTCCGGTGCTTCATTTCCGCCGAGCCGCCGCCCGTCGACTACTTCAAAAACATGCCCGAGTCGCTGATGCAGTCGTGCATCAAGGTGGCCAACGAGGCGCCCGCCGACGTGAAGTCGAACTTGAAGCGCGCGTGGGACAAGTTCAGCCAGGACCGCATCGATGCGTCCACCAAGCCCACTGAGTTCAAGACCGTGCTCTTTGCGCTGTGCTGGTTCCACGCCATCGTGTGCGGGCGCCGCCGGTTCGGCCCGCAAGGGTGGTCGACGGCCTACAGCTTCAACGACGGCGACTTGACCATTTGCGCG
>Ga0307982_1003422_pt1 | contig 12659 bp, 13 predicted proteins | sample OrgLakmetagen989_FD_201847 | JGI IMG/M metagenome (GOLD analysis project Ga0307982, IMG submission 201847) | Saline water microbial communities from Organic Lake, Antarctica - #989 | ecosystem: Environmental > Aquatic > Non-marine Saline and Alkaline > Saline | place: Antarctica: Organic Lake... | reverse complement strand
GCCTGCAGATTCACATCCAGCACAGAGGTTAGCTGGGTATCCTTCATTTTCTGCAGGGTGCGGTCGGCCGTGATGCCGGCGTTGTGCACGACGATATCCACCCCCCCGTACAGCTCGCTCAAGGCTGCCACCAGCTCCGCCCTGTCCTCCGCGCTGGTGACACTGCCTGTGAACTGGGAGCCCCCGGCACCCAGCAGCGCCGCCATGGACTGTCGCAGGGCCAGCTCATTGCTGGGCAAATCCACGCCCAGCACGTGTGCCCCGCTGGCAGCCAGCTGCCACGCAATGGCCGCCCCCAAGCCCCGGGCTGCACCTGTCACCAGCGCCACTTTGCCGGCAAGGGCAGTGCCACAGGGGGTGTTCGAGGGGCCCTCCACCCCCCGCTCACTCCCCTCCACCGCCATCCGGAGCCCAGGCGGCGGCTGCTGTGTGCCCCCCTGCCCAGCAGGCTGCACAAGCCCAGAGGCCGCCTGGGGTAGAAACCTTGCAGTAGCAGAGGACACGGCAGCCGGCAGGGCCACCTGGCCGTCAACCCCCAGCGCCTGGGCCGTCACAAACGCGGACTGGGGGCGGCACAGAAACGCCAAGGGGCCCCCCAAGCGGTGTGCTGCAGCTGCTGCACCCCCCTGCAGTGCACTGCTGTGCACATGCACAGTGTTTGCCGTCACCCCCTTGAACCCCGTTTCCTTCGCAAGTGAGCGCACAAAGCCTTGCACACCTGCAGCGAAGGCAGCGACGCCGGGGGTTGACTCCGCGCCTGGGGCTGCATCAGCCAAGAACACCAGGCGAGTGTTCTTCTTCAACTTGGGCAGGGCTGCTTGAACAGTGCGGAACAGTGTGTCCGCTGCATCCTGAGAGCTGCCAATGCTGGTGGCGTCGAGGACAATGCTGCGGCCTTGCTCGGCGGCGGCGGCGGCGTCGCCCACAAACACATCGGCACCGTGGTGCTGCAGGGTGCCCACCACTGCCTCGTGCAGGGGTGAAGAGCTTGGGGCGTTGGCTGCCGGCACGAAGGCCACTGGCTGACGAGCCAACAGCTGGGCTGAAGCATACCCGGCGTGAGCATACAATCCCCGGTCCAAATGTGAGGGCACTGGGTATCCCAGGGACCGGAGAATAGTAATTTGGGCGCTGTCTGCTGCTGCCTTGAGCAGTCGATCGCTTCTGTTTCGCACAACTTCCTGCATGATGTTCACACGATGCGGAAATTGTTTGTCCACCTGGCCTTTCGCCTAGGATATTCTCTGATGGTGAATGGTGGGAGAGACTGCTTTCCTTTCAAGAGTGTTGTGCTGCTTTTTGTGCTGAGCTGTTTTAGGCAGGCGCTGATTTAAGCGCAGCCGGCTGAACTGTCTTTGGGCAGCGCCAGCTAGTGACGCCCCCTCTGTATCAACCAGTGGGCCTCACTGCATCGATCACTTTCGAGAATGTTGACACATGTTGGCTCTGCAGCGATGTGTGTGTGCCTCTACCGCACGACACAGGCGCTCGCAGCTTGAGGGTAACTATCATGGCAGATTCCGCAGGTGAAAAAGTATCGGTGGTACGTTGAGCTTGCTTAGGCATACTTAGATCGCCCAAATCCACTCTCCATTGTAGGGTGGCAAGAAGCGTGCACTTTCTGATGATAGCACTGGAGCACCACGCGATGGCAAGCGCGCACGGGGCGAATTAGAGAGCAACGGGCACGGGGTAGCTGCTGCAAATCCCGCACCAACCTCAGACCCTGTGCCAGCAATCAGCCAGCGAACGCTGGCGTACCAGGTGGCACTTCAGCAAGATGCGATTACCAATAAGCAACTTGTGCAAGCGTCTGAGATGCGTTTCACCACCCTGGGTGCGCTGCTGCAGTGGATTTCTAGCATGCACCTGCCTGGCATGAAACCCTACCTCATGGAGGCAGCCTTCGGCATGTACTCCCTATTCACAGCCCAGCTTCTGCGCAGAGGCGATATGAACGCAGCTTTTTTGTTTGCAAAGCGCTTCGCACCTTACTTTGTGCACGCCCACAGTGCCGAAATCGACGCGCTGTTTGAAGCAGTGACGGTGGCAGTTCAAAGCGGGAAAGATGCTGCTATGCAGTGCAAAGCAGTGCAGTTGTGGTTTGGCAGCAGCACTGGGGTTGTGATTCGAATGCCACAGGCTGTGTTGCAAACGCTGAATCGCTACATTGGGCGTCCAGAGTGCGCTTTGCTGCGGGAAGTTTCTCAGCATGCTCTCGTTTTCCGCACTTTGGGGCCGAAGCATGCCCTTCAGCCACCAGCAGCGCAGCTGGCACGCGTGGAAGAAAATGAAGCCCCTGCAGTGCCTTTGCCAACAGATGCACTGCTAGCTGCTCAAGTTCCCCCAACACATGCCGACAAGCTGCGTGCAGTGAATGCGCTGGGGCCCGTTTGGTGGGCCTCCTTCCACGAGGCTGCCCTGCTGGCGCATGTGCTGGAGAACAACGAAGCCTCCCTCGCCCCTGACGTCATTGCGCGCCTGCGTGAAGCCCTGGCGGCGCTGCCCACCGTGGCCTCCCCCGTACCCTCTGTCTCCCTGCTTTTTGCCCGGGCGGGGGGGCAGGGGGTACACCAGCAACTCAACGCCGCATTCGTCCCCACCATGGCGCTCATGGCAGGATCCGCGCTGAACAATGTCGCCTTGCCCGGCTGCAGGGCGTTCTTCAACAACGGCGCGTCCACTGCTGACCTGCGCGGCCTGGCGGTGAATGGCGAGTCCAAAGTCAGGGCCGCCCACGGCAACAGTACGACGCTGCAGGCGGTAAAGCATGTGGCAGACTGCGAAGCTGCTGCAGCGCGGGGCAACCCCCGCCCACAACTGGACTCCCACCTGTTCAGCCTGTTGTTCAGCGCTTCGGTGCAGTGCGTGAAGAGCATGACCATGTCAGCTACCAAGCTGCACGCACAGGGCCTGCCCCCCTCTGCTGCAGTGGAGCTCATGCACCAAGCTGCATTCACCTCCCGCCCCGACCTGAAGGAGCTCGCGGTGGGGCACGGTGTGGGGTGGTACGTGGCGGCGGTGGCGCAGGCAGGTGTGCCCTGTGTCCCCCCTGCTGTGCTCGCGCCCATCACACAGGCGTGGACGCTGCTGCGTGGCAGCGTGTCACGTGCCTTTGAAACTTCCTCAGATGTGGCGGATGCGGAGCTGTCTGTGGCCGTCACCCGTGCCCAGGGGGTCGCCGAGGGGCTGCATATGTGGGCCGCCGCCACAGGGCAGCTGGTGCACCTTCCGTGGCTACTGGCCCCTCTGGCAGCTGACGCCAGCGGGCGCACCGAGGTGGCCCTCGCCACCCCCGGCAACCGCGGCAAGCGGGTGCTGAAGCTGCCCCCCCACGCGGCCACCCAGACAGACCTGGCTCGCATGGCACTGGCACAAGCCATGTCCCGTGCCCCCCACGCTGCCCTCTCAGATGCAGTTGTTCGGGATGTGTTCTCGCGTCTCCTGCTGGGCAGGGCTGGGGCGGGGGGCACCCCTGACGCCACGCCAGCCCTCCCCTCCATCGTGAGCTACACGTACGTGCCTGGCAGCACAGACGGCCCGGGGCGCAGCGTCACATGCATGGCAGTGTCGCCTGGTGAATGCGGTGGGCGCGACGGCGGCACTACCAGCATCACCGGGCGCACTGACGGCACTGTGCAGCTGCGCATGTATGCTGCAGCAGCTGACACCCCCCAGAGTGACGCCGGCAACAACACGCCGCACACGCAGGCAGCGGTGGCTGCGACAGGCATCGGACACGCTGCCGCCGTCACCGCAGTGGCAGTTGCCCCCGGTGGCGAGGCTGCCCTGTCCTGCGACGCGGAGGGCACGCTGCTGCTGTGGGCCACGGGGCGCGCTGCGGCTGCCGCTGCCATGGCCACAGCCAAGGGCACCGCAGGGGATGCCAGCCCTGCGGTGCACCCCGTGTGTGCCTACCACTGCGCGGCTGGCGTAGGGGGGGGTCTGGGGGCCCCCGCCACCCCCTGGTGTGCCGCCTGGAACCCCGCAGTGCACAGCTTGTTCGCCACGGGGGGGCGGGGGGGGCTGGTGCGTGTGTGGGGCACCCACCGTGTCACCCCCCTGCGGGAGCTCCTGGGGCATACCGAGGACGTGACATCCCTGGCGTGGCTGCCTAATGGGATGTACCTGGTGTCCGGCAGCGCCGACGGCACCCTGCGGCTGTGGGACGTGGCCACAGGAGACTGCATGCGCGTGATGGTGCCGGGCGTCACGCCCGCTGTGCAGGACGGCCAAGCCGGCATCGTTGCCTCCGCTGCTGTGGCTGCCCTGGCCGTGTCCCCTTGTGGACAGTGGGTGGCAGCCCTGTACGCCTGTGGGGCCCTTCGTATCTGGCACAGCGATGCCTGCGTGGCCATTACCACAGTGCCCTATGCACACGTGTCTAGCCCAGCCACTTCCGTGGTGTTCTCAGTGTGCGGGAACATGCTGGTGACCTCGGAGCAGAACGGCACCCTGCGGGCTTGGGAGATGAGCGAGCTGCTTGTGTCCAACACCCCCGCCGGTGCAGCCGCCTACTCCAGCGCTGCAGCGCCTGCCACCGCAGTTGATGCAGCGCCGCGCAAGGAGGTGTCGCTGCACGCCGCCCAGAACGGCACGGTGGGCACGGTGTACTCGATGGGAGGGGTGCACCCCCTGGCCACGTGGCGCGCTGGCAGCATCACCCCACACGCCCTGGTGTTTACGCCCCGCAACCTGCTCATCTGTGCGGGATCTGCAAGTCACTCGTAATATGAGCATGCTGACAGGGCCGTGTGCAGGTGATGCGCGGAGGACGAAGCCTACGGCTGCGAAACCCTCGTGCAGCGCCGCGAGGGGGTCATCTCAGACGAAGCAGATGCTTCCAACAGCAATCAACTGTTTTACAAATTGCGCTGAATTTTCATCTTTGTGCACCTGTGCTGTTGTTCGCAGCATTGTGGTGCAGTAGACACAGCCCAGCGTGTGAAGGAATTTCTTTTGCCGGTCACCCAGGTTGAGCGGATTACAAATACGTTGGCACTGTCTGCCCATTTCTGGCATAAGATCGCATGGTTAAACAGATTAATGGATGCAATGGACGCTTCAGGTATTGCTGAGTGCACTCCCAATGCAGTTATTGCTGACTCCACAAGCTTGCCGACGACACAAGCTGCCGCAACGCTGGGCAACGACATGGCACCTGCTCCAGCCCAAACCTCCCTGCACGTCCAGCCGCAGTGGCTCCTGGACTCCAAGAAGCAGCTAGCCGCCTTCAACAGCACCCTGGCCACTCTGCAGGGCAGCCTGCGCAGCCTGCAAGCCAACATCGCCAGCATGCATGCTCGTGGGGCGGCAGCTGCACGGGCGGCTGCCGATGCCGCTGCTGCCCGCGCACTGGGCCCACCAGACTCCACCGCCGCATTGCCGCCGGAAGCATTACAGCTGGTGCTGAGCATGCTGGGCCCCCGGGACATTGCCGCGGCGGCGTGCTGTGACTGCAGGTGGCGGGCAGCGTGCAGTGACTCACAGCTGTGGGCGCAAGTGGCCAGGGAGCAGTGGGTGGAGGGGCCCTCAGAAGGAACACCCTCGGTTGACCACCGGCATGTCTCGCGTGTTCTGAGTTGTGCCTTTGCAGCCACACTGTTCCTGGTTGACGCATGGCTGCCCAGCGGGGACTGCGATCGAGTGTGGTACCAATTCACAAAGGACAGCAAACGTCACGCCCGCAGCAAAACTGTACAGGTGCACAGCCAGCTCCAGGCGGCTTCGGCAGCAGGAAGCGCCTTGTCGGCGCTGCACCTTCATTTTCCGCACCTGCGGAACGCCAAGGGGTGCGCCGCGGTGCCTTCCCAGCGACAAAGCACAGTCCACCCCAGCGCCATCTGGCGCTCGGGCGTGCAGCGTGCAGCGTGCGCCGCCCCGGCTGCAAAGCCTGCTGCTGGGCCTCGCACTGCACATGGTAGGAGTGCAGGTGAACACAGCTTCAGGCAGCAGCTGCTTGATTGCCTACAGCTCACCTGCGTGGCCGTGGCCACCCCCCTGCAAAGGACCAAACTGCAGCAGCTGCTATCGCTTGGGTTAGTGCCCACCCTGCGTGGGCTGTGTGAAGACGAGGCCTCGTCAGTCAGGGAGCTGGCCGCTAGAGCGCTCACAGTGCTGCTTGCACACACGGAACACAAGTGTACTGACACGACCGCGAAAGAGCTGCGTCTAAGGAACACACATGCTGCACTGCGCCAGCACTTGAAGTTCACACTGCAAATGGGCACACCCTTCCAAGGCGCTGACAAAAGGGGTGCAGGGGCCCTCCCGTCACCCTTCCTGGCTGCGCTTCTGCTCAGCTTGGCGCTGCCGCCGGCGGCGATACTGCCCACCGTGCCCTGGCTGGTCGGTGGGCACACCCATGGGGCGGCACAGGCTGCAGGTGGCTGGATGTGGGTGTACCTGGTGTACCCATCTGGAGGGCTGCGGGTGGCGCCCCCCCCATCGCAGGCAGCCCTTTCAGGGGCCAGGCAGCAGTACGGAGTGCAGATGCCCGAGGCATGGGAAGGGGGGGTGTATGACGGCGCCGCCCTCCTGCGGCTTGTCCTGCTTGAAGACGGAACAGCCGTGGGTCAGGGCTTCGACGGACGGCCATTCACAGTGTTCGGACAGCTGGAGGCTGCCCCCCCTCGCGACCCTGCAGATACTCTGGGCCCCCCATTGAGCAGTGCTGGGGTGTTTCGGCGCCAACTGAGCTGCAGGCTGGCCCTGTCCTGCTGCTACAGCCGGCAGTGGGACTCCTCTGCTCGTGCTGAAGTCAGGGCGGAACAGGAAGCTGGTGTGTTCGCAGGCGCCGTGCCTGCTTCAAATTCCGCACCTTCTGCCCTGGCATCAGCAGCAGTGCATTTGGGGGAGCAGCACTTGCATCTGGGCAGCGACTTCACCTGGGAGGTGCACTGCGATTCGATGGGAGGGCTGATTGACGGCAGGGGGGGTGTCGGCGTGTGGCGCACAGAGCAGGCTGCAAGTGCCGTCACTGCCCAGCACTCAGTGTCGCTGGGGGCTTGCGGGGGGGGGCAAGGGGTGGGCACGGGTCACCCTGATGCCGGCCTTGCGCAGCTGCTGGCCACAAATGCGGCTGCAGGCAGGGGTGGGGGGGGGGGCGGCAGGCAACACATCCGAAACGCCGCAAGTGGTGGCGCTGCTGCTGCTGCTGCTAGTGGTGGTGGCAGCTCTGCTCTTGGGCTCATTCGCCTTCAGCCCTGCGCGTAGTGCGAAGCATGAGCGAGAAGGGAGGAGGGCACCGAGCAGGCGCACTGCTAGAACTAATGTATTGCGAAGCCTAGTCCTCGGCACGGCGGATCTGGGGGCGCCGAAACGTCACTTCGAAGATCCACGTTTTGATGATTTTGTTGTGCACGCGCTGCCCCGACATGTCCCCAGGCACTGCTGGCTCCAGGCGCTCCGCAAAGCGCTCCCGAGTGATGTCCAGTGTGACGTTGTACCCGCGCTCCGCCAGAACGTCCAGCACCATGTTGATGCAGATTTTGGACTCTGTGAAGGGCAGCGTGAGAGGAGGAGGGGGGGGTGAAAGGAGGGGGGGGGGTACGTACCAAGCAGCGGGCTGTTGCTGCGAATGATGGCCTTGCCAGCCAATGCTTGCCTCTGCAGAATGTGCAAGAAGTCCTGGTTGATGAGTTCCAACACCTGCTTGAACAGCTCCGTGTGTTCACTGCTGTATGCGTTCAAGCGCTGCACCATGCGCTGCCTAGCGTGCCGGATGATCTCATGAGCGGGGGTCACGTGTCGCACAAGCTCGAAGGTGGCGTTGCTCAGCTCCATGCCGCTTTGGTACTTGAATTCAGCTTTCACCCGCTCAGCAACCTCCTCAGGGGGGCCTGCAGACATGGGGGGGGGTCGTGAGTACGCATAGCGTAGGGGCAGATCACACAAGGGGCTGGAACTCACCGTTGGCGTCAATGAAGTGAAAGTGGAAAACGTCACGGATCTCCTCCAGAGCTTGGGAGACCTCCTCTGTGAACACCTTGTACCGGTGTCTGGCCAGCTCCACATCTGTGTCTGTCGCTCGTGCCTGCATTTTCTTCCCGATGCCGCTGGCCTGCACTCGTTTGTTGTATTTCTCCAGGAGCTCCCCCCTGCTCAGCTGGCGCTTGATGCTTTCTTCCTCGTCCACCCACAGCACCGCGATGTGGAACTTGGGGCGGGGGAACAACTCGTTCACGGAGGGGTTGTCCTTGTTGGCGAACCGCACTGCGCGCATTTTATCGTACAGGAGGCGGATCATGGTGGCTTGCACTGCCGTGCGCGGGAAGCCGTCCACCACCACGCCCTCCGCAAAGTCCGCATCCAGCAGCTCCAGCAGCATCACCTCCATGACGTCCTTGTCGCCCACAAGCTTCCCCGCGTCCTTCATCGCGGTGAACTTGGGGTGCTTGAGGAGCCCACTCACCTCGATGGGCCCAGCGGTGAAGTCACGCTCATGCATGATGTGTCCCGCCATGGTGCCCTTGCCGGCACCAGGGGCCCCGCAGAAGAACACCAGCTCCTTGGGGAAACGCATGCCTGTGACTCCACGCTCGCGCTCCAACTTCTGTGGTGAAGGGGGGTGTAGGGGAGGTGCAGGGGGGGCGCTGCCCGAGACGGCACCGCGGCAAGGCAGGTGCAGCGACGCAAGCAGAGCAGCGGGGGTGACTCACATCCCACACGAGATTGAAAACAATTTCCGGGTCTGCGCTCATGTTGGACTCGTTGTAGCCCGCAGCAGATGCTGACTGTGCAAGGAACGGCCCCGTGTACATTTTGCAGACCACCGCAGCAAAAGCAATGGGTGCAGTGAGCCGCACTTACAGGGACAGAGCCAGACACAGAGCAAAAAGTTGCAACTGTGGGCGAAGTGATACAGTGTGGTGCAGTGCAAAGCACTGTGCGCCGCATACCTGAACTTGGCGCAGACCATCTTGGCGTGGTCAGTGGGGATGTAGCAGCTCCCGAAGTCGCTGCGGGCGCCTCAAAAGCTACCCGTGAGGCACCCGCTGCAGCAGTTACCCGCCGCAAGTGTGCATGCGCACCCACTAGTGATTTTAAGCTTGACAGCATCGGTACAGGCCACACTTTTCAACGGCAGTGAGCAGGTTTGCTGCAAAGCAACTTCTTGCTGCAAACTCGCTGCCGGGCAACAAACGAAGGGTACGACCGAGGCACTCGGTGTCAAGCACATAAAGACGCTAGAAAATTCCATGAAATTGATTTTTGGGGCACTTGCGGGAATCCACACGGCGCGGAGTACTACCATAGATACACCTCCCCTTCACACAGGCAGTGCCAAAAATTGCTCAGCACAATCTGCACTGCAGGGGTCTGGATAATGCCGAGTGGCATTGCGCGTGTTCACTGCCAGGCTTTCCAGCAATGGTCCATATTGCATTCGTTTGATCTTGAATACTAGAGGCTGCTGTTTCAGCACTCATACATTCACGCAAAACCTACACACAACCATGGCTGAGGCAGCACGTGTTGCCCTCCGTGGCCTTGCCGCATCTGCCAATGCGTTGAACCAGAAGCAAGCAATGCACACTCCTTTGGTCCTTGGTGGCCTGGGTGCTTGCTGTGTCCTTTCGTGGGTGTACGGCGCGTCATTCTATGTCGACAGTAAGTAATCTGCAGACAAAAGCTCAACTCGCGTCACCAGCAACCTCATCCATCGAAAAATTGTTTACAGACGCACACAAGTACAAGACCAAGGATCAGTTGGTCAAGTACGGCATTGGAGAGCTGGAGCAGCAGTAAGCGTTCTCAAGTGATGTGATGGGATGGCGGTAATTGAGCGCTGGAAATTCAGCTCTGTCTTGCTGAGCAAGCGCCCGCGCCTCAAACGATAGAATTAACTGGAAGTAATGAGCGCAAAATATGATTTGTGTTTATCGACTAATGCTTGTTTTTTTTTGCTTGCTTCCACACAGTCCCTGGCTTGGCAAGACCATTGGGCTCATCCGCACCTGAGTGCTCTGTTCACGATGCTGCTGGGCCAATCCACGCCTGGCTGCCCTATATCTGGCGGAATTGTACCTATACGCATCACCTCCTCCACTGTATTGCGTAAATACTGGATCCTCGCCTTGCCTGGGCTAGCTCACGCCGCACGCTTGCGGCCCGCGCTCCAACTGGTCCACCCCGCCGCTGCCATCCCACGCCCAGCATACAGCACAGCGCGGCACCACTGCTTCTTGCAGCTTGCATGTGCGCTGCTGCAGCTGAGCGCTGGCTCCTCACAGCAGCGAGACAGGTGCCCCGCTGTAGCCGGCACAGTGCGGTGCCCTGGGGGGCGGGAGCCCAACGCGCCCAAGCTGCACCTGCATGAACACATGGGCCGTGCTGTGCAAGGCATTTGGTTGGTCGGTGCATGCTTGACAGGTTGTCTAGCCACATGTGCTTCATGTGCACCCCCCCTCGTCCACGCTTGCTGCGTGAACCACAATGTGTGCAAACTCAGCAATTTGCTTTTCACACGAAGATGCTGATTGAAGGGCGTTGTCATTGTGAACAGTGCATATTTTTTGTGGCTAGCTTTTACAGCTGTTGGTCTGTTTTGCCCAAAGCACTGAAAGGCATGAAGGGAACATTCCGGGAGAGTGCTCAGGTCAACGCGACACGACAGTCTCGGGCTGAGCGCCTGGCAACCGCTTTGTACAAGACAACTGAACGATCCATAGTGCGACTAATGGATGCTCCCCGCCCAATCCAGCTGGCAGTTGTCTGTCTCGCAGCAGCCGCTTCGGTGGGCGCAGTCGTGCTGGCCGTCAAAGGTTCCAGGAAAGCAATCGAACGGCACTCAAACCCTCTTTACGCCTTAGCAGAGCACGGTGAAACCCCATCCGATACAATGTATCGCTTAGATAAGCATGCCGCGGAGCGACGCGGCCAGCGCTGATGACCTGTGCACCGATTGCATTATGAAAAGGAGAACCCTACAACGGCAGGGGCAGGGGCAGAGCTAGGAAACGTTCCTTCCGCTGCCTCGTTCCCGCTCGCTATGCTGCTGCTTTGTGTGGCTAATATGCTGGCTGCAGCCGCCATCGCTGCTCGAATTTGCACCGCCGGTGTTCCCTCTGGCACAGCAGCACTGCCCCTCACAGCCTGCACGATCAGCTGCACCATATCTGCATTGGGCTGGGCTGTCCTGCTGCCCGGCACGGGCAGGGGGGAGGTACTTCCGCCCATGAACCCCCCCAGCAAGTCCCCCGACGCTGAGCGGCGCCGTGTGCTGTGAATGTCCTCCTTCAGGCTGGCGGTGGCGGGAGCAGTTGAGGGCAGGGCTGCCACGGCGCCGTCACTGCTGCCGCTGCCGAACAAGTCGTCCAAACCGTCGCTGCTGCCTGCTGGCGGCGCCTGAGGTGCGCTGACGGATTTTCCCAGGGGGGAGGGGGGTGCCACCCCCCCCCCAAACGAGAAGCCCCCAGCCGCGGCCTGCTGCCCCTGAGGCACAGTGGATGCAGACGTCACAAATGAGAATCCACTGGCTGCTGCAGCAGCAGCAGGGGGGGTGCCGGCAGAGGGGGAGAGGAAATCGAACCCCCCTGCACCCCCTTGCGACGCTACGCCGCTGGGCGACGGCGCCGCACTGTTGGCATCTGTGGTGGGGCTGCTGCTGCCAGTGGGTGTGCGGCCCAGCCGCGCCAGCCGCCGAGCCACGGCTGGGTTGAGACTAGGGGACGTCTGCCCAGAGTCACCCTCGGCCGGGGTGGAGATGCTCAGGGCTGCACTGGTGTGCTCGGCTGTGAGGGGCACTCCCAGGCGCTGATTTGCTTTGATGGTGGAGGCAGCCGTGGGCGCCCCACGCCAAGTGCGGCTTTCGTACTTGGAGCGAATGAATGACTCCCGGGCCCTGAGTGCAGAAAACCGTGGTGTGGCACGGAAACAGTCAACAAGGAGAAATACACTCACGATTCTGACGCTGTGGGTTGCAGTTTTTTTGCGTCTGGCAGGTTGGCTTCAAATGTTGCGTTTGCAATCACATTGCCAGCGCCCTTCATATGCTGCACCCAATCCATGCGCCACGCGTCGAGTGTGGTGCTCTTCACTTTGCTGATGTGAGTGCCTAAACGGCGATGCACACCTGAACAATCGATGCACATGAAAATTCCCAGATTCAAGCTGGCCCAGGTTGGTGCTGCGGATGAGCTGCTGGTGAGGCTTGCAAAGGCGGATTTTGACAAGACTAGCTGTGAGTACCTTGCAAACTACAATCCACGCATCTGTTGTTGCCGGGCTGCTGTAATACTTGCTGCAGTACCTTGTGTTCCTTGCTCAGGGCCATGACTCCGGAACTAGTGGTGCTGTCAGACACGGGCCGCACAAAAAAGGCCGGGAAACCACAGCTGCACTGCACTTGGGCGTAGCGTCCCAGACTTTTACCGGGCGCAAAACGAACTGGCACAGTATTTCTCCACAATTCACTTTGTAACAAATCAATTGCAACCGTATTCCAGACGCAACTCTATTCACAGCTTTTGCTGTGAAAAGCTGGGGGGGGGGTGCTCAAACAGCTTTCTCCGAGCAATCTGAACCCCCGTTGTTGCCTCCCAATTCTCAGGGGGGTACCTTCGTACACTTGCATGACAAGAAATGGCAATAAAATTTGAGGTGCGCTTTTCCCTGCGCACCTCTCCTCCACCATCTCTTCATCCATTTCTTGTTTT
>Ga0307982_1003421_pt1 | contig 12661 bp, 1 predicted proteins | sample OrgLakmetagen989_FD_201847 | JGI IMG/M metagenome (GOLD analysis project Ga0307982, IMG submission 201847) | Saline water microbial communities from Organic Lake, Antarctica - #989 | ecosystem: Environmental > Aquatic > Non-marine Saline and Alkaline > Saline | place: Antarctica: Organic Lake... | reverse complement strand
CTCTTTTGGTCCGTGCTGCTGTGCGTACTGAAGCAGCTTCGTAAAGCTGGGAGTACTGGTTTGGAGCACTGCTTGTGGCCCATGTCGTCGGAACGGCCACTGGCTTGGAATCGAGATTCTGAGGGGAAGTGGTTCCGAACAAAGCTGCTGAAGTCTGTTGCTGAAGCCATTCTGCGAGCTCATTGGTATCCCACTCATGAACAGCTGTGGAGGTGGGCTCTTTTTCGAATGAGGACGACCCAGCTGGGCTGCTCCTCAAGCTGGTCTCAACAACATCGGGTTTTGGGGCATGCAGCTCATCTGAATCGGCACCTTGCTGCTCCGGTTTGAGATGGGATGAGCTCATGAGTTTTCGCTGGATGTCGTCGACCGCTCTACTCATAAAATGCTTCAATGACAGCGACACAGGACTTCCGCGCAAACGCGCAATGCTCGGCGATACTTCATTGCGAATGGAAAAGACGAGAGCTTTGGATGGGCTGTCTGCAGATGAGGTAGGTGCCCATGCCAGAGGCGTTTTCAATTTTGCAGACAGAACGCCAAGTCGCTTCCTTGCGTCGCTCAGGGACGTCACGCGCTGAGTCTGCACGGGGCGACTGCGTCTACCAGGCGACAGCTGTTTATCAGAAGAAGCCAAGATTGTGCGGGAATTTGACGCATTCTCTTGGCTGAATGTAGACGGACTTTGTTTCATGCGGCGCAGGCTTGCGAGCTGGTCAGCCAAATGACCTGATGCGCCAAAGTGGCTCACATCTGAAAGGGGTGCAGCCTGCTTGGGCGCTGGGCTGTTGTAGACACCGCCAGCAATGGGTGTTCGAACACTGGGTATGATACCAGCAGGAATATCCAAGTCCGGACAATCATCAACGATGCTTCGGATGACTGTACTGAGTGGGTTTGGTGGCTGCTGTCCAGTGCTAATGCCAAGCGCCGCCAGCGCGCCAGCTTTGGCATCTGCAATAGCATTGCTGAGCCCCATCAAGTCCCGCAGAGCTGGTGGGAGCACTTCATGTAACTCGCGCGTGAAAGCTGAATACATGACTTGCACCTTGTCGAGAACGTGCGGTACTCTGCGCTCGATTTGCTCGAGCAGGGTTTCAAGGGGGCTGCCCTGCAAGGCCTCAATCTCGTGAATAAATGCAGCAATGTACTCCGTTCCAAACACTTGGTCCAGCTTCAGAGCTTCATGAGACTCCCTTGAGAGAAGTTTGTATTGGGCGGATCTGGCCGCACTCACCAGGTGCCTTACCACTTTTGCCTGATCTGCTGTGCATGCGCTTGCAACTGATGACAGCCTTTTGTCCAACATGTCAAGTTCTGTGGCAGTCAGGTGCTCAATTGCATGTCTGGCCAGCTCCAGGGAGCGAGTCAAGTACCGAGACCATCGCTGTGGTAAGTCACACACCGCACTAATCAGTGCAAATGCTGTTCGCTGGGCGGATGCAATCAGCTTTCTGGAAATATAGGCAGCACTGGTAGAAGGCGACGCGGTTCCCCGTGCTTCAATTTCGTCGAAGCGTCTTGTGTGGCCAACGACAGAAGAATCCACTAGTGCATCAATAGTGTGCTGGCTCAAGCTGAGAGCCTCAATGATATGGTGGGGGAGGAGCCCCCCCGTGACACCAGCTTGAGCCAGCTCCTGCTCTGAATGCTGCAGAGGTCTACCGGACGAAACAGCATCTGCAGCTAGAGCTGACAAGTAGACACCATTTTCGAAATCTGCCGCCGTTTGTGAGTGTCTGCCACCGCGGTGGTGTCCCTCGAACTCCCTCAGCCCAGCCTCGTGGTGCTCCTGCAACAATATTCCAAGTTTCTCAACAGTGAACACTGCCACATTGTGCATGGTTTGAAGCGAGCGGATGGCCTGAGCCAATGGGTTGGTGCTGAGCCCATCGCCTGCTGCTTCACTTGACAGCAAAGAGTACAACAGCTCAGCTTGCTCCACTGCGGCTACAGCATGGTTCAAATTTGCTTGCAGCCGTTTATTGTTGGTTTCTGTTGGCTGCGTCTGTGCAATGCAAAGGTGCTCTGTAACTGAGTTTAAGCCCACCTCTACCTGATGGAAGATGTCGGCGAGCTTCGATGATCCCCGCACTGGCAAGTCTTCTTGTTCTCGGGCAGATATAAGCCGTGTGAAGCGCTCTTGCAGTGACCTTACGTCAGTCTCCAACACTGCCGTTTGCTGAAGCAGCTCCTGCAGTGCCTGTGAGCGCTTTTGGGCAAGCATCTTGGCTGCTTTGGCTTCACTTTGCCTTCGTTGCTCCAAGTCAGCCACAAGTCGAGTGACTATTCTTTCCAAGCGCGCAATTCTGCCGGCGCAGCGATTGAGTGTCGTCGAAATGCAGGACTCAGGAATGGCAGCAAACACTTCAGTGGGAACAACCCGCAACGTGGCAGATATGGCTTGAATGCGCCGATTGAATGCCTCCAGAACCTGGTCCCTTCGCAGCATTGAAGTGACTCCTGAAGCTGCCTCTTGCGTGGCTTGCCGCATGGCCTGCTTACTGTTATTGCGTAGACGTCGTAAAAGCTTGAACATTTTGTTCTGCCTTAGGCGAGCCGACTCTCCGCAGTATAAGCACTCATTGGAGTCAATGAGAATGTGCTCCGCTGTTGAACTGGCTTTTATTCTCATGAACTGCAGCAGGGTGTCGTCGCACTCGTCCAGTGTTGAGGATTGCACCCAGCCTGTCGCTTTGAGCGCATGCCACAGGCGGCGAGACAGGTCTGCAATGGATGCCACATCACTTGTTTCGTATTTCAAATGCTGCATTACTTTGGCAACTTCTCTGCGCTGGTCTTGAGATTCCAGTAAAGGTGCAGCCTCGTGGATCAATTGTTGAACATGATCCAGGCGGTGCTGCAGCAGAAGTACATCGTTCGCTGCTTCGGACACTAAGGAAAACTTGGTGGCTGCAGACTTTCGCTCTTTGACAACAAGTTGCTTCAGTGAATCAACCCCCTTCTGAACACCAGATACGAGGACTTCACATTCTCCTAGGCCAGCAGATTGCAACGGGATCTTCTGCAGTCGGTGGAGGGATGATTCCCTTCTGCCACGACCAACAGATACTTTCCCGTTGATAAGAAAGTCTGTTTCAATTTCAAAATCGTCTGGAAATGCATCATCCTTGTCTGGCTCCAATGATGAGATGCTCCCAGAGTCTCCTTCATCATCTGTGTCTGAATCTGACTCAGATCCGGTAATTGTGCTGATAGAAAGCCAGTTTCGAACTTGTAGTCCCGCAAAAAATTCATCAGCTCCAGCTATACCATCTCCTTGTGGTAACTGTTCTATACAAATCCTGATCATTTCAAAAACATTAGCCCAGTCAGCTCGGAGAGTTGCTTTCAGTTGGTGATTTGTGGAAACCAAATCGGTTGAATCAGTTGAGTCTGCGATTCCTGGAACCCCCTTTGGCGTTTTGACGACATCGATGCTGACTGCGTCTCTGGCTACATCAGCGGCGTCCACAATACTGTTGAAGCACGAAAGCAGGCCAGTCGGGAGATGATTTGAGCCCCGCTGAATCTGTTCAATCAGCGTTCGCGAGGACGCGAAGATGACAATCAGCTTTTTCATCAATCGGTTGCGCCCCATGATATCTCTGTCAATTGCAGCCCGGAGCGGAGCAGTTTCAGCAGCCGCCAGGGCCAACGCCTGTCGAAGAAGTTTGGACTTGGCTTCTAGAACAGCCACTGGGATGATAGAAGTGACAGATGCAATGTGCATCGTGGAATTGGTTGCATTCACTAGCTCATTTGCTGTGGCGAGGAAAGTCTCACATGAAGCCTTGTGCTGTGTTCCCAATGCTGCATTTTGCAGGCACGCAGCCACTTCCTTGGTCCAAGAGCCGAAGCGCTGCACAAGGCCTTGCAACGGCAGCAAAGTACTGTCGACGAAATTTTCGCGAGTTGTCAGATGAGTCTGTTCTTTTACTAAGAAAGCCTTAGATGCTTCTGTGAACTCAACAATTTTTATTCTGGCTGCCTTGACCAATATTTGTGCATCAGCAACGTTTCGCACCGAAGGCAATCCAGCATGTGATTCCATCAATCGAGAGAGTGCGGCCACCAAACTGTCCTGCAGTTCATACGGCTGTCGCACATTTGCAAATAGCTCTTTGAGGGGTGCGGGGTACAGCTCCATATCGATCGACTGCGCCATGGTCGGCGTTTGCAGTTCATTGAAAGTGGATTCAACAAAAATGGAGTCCTTGTGCAGCAACCCTTGATGTTTTACGTAGGCTTGGATTTTAGACACGCTCGTTTTCCACTCGTGGGCTTGCTGTTTTTGAAATGCAACCCACGCTGAATGCTGGGCGTCCCCGAAGGTTGAAGTTGAGGAAGCAGCAGCTGCTAAACGACGCTGACACTCTTGCAGGGCTTCTCTGGCAATCGCTTTTGCTGACATAAGCTGACGGGCTTCGTGTAAGTGGCGCTTCAGCTCTTCCTTGTTCTCCTTGAGAATTGTGGCGAGGTGCTTTGAGTCAGATGCCAGCTGGTTCCATGCTGTGGGCTCAGTACCCATACTGGAGGGCTGCTGCTCTTGGGCGATTTGCCGAAGCTGCACGAATAACTCGTGTTTTGTCAACCCCAAACCCATTGATCCCTCTTGCGTGTAGGCAGCTTTTTTCGATGCCAAGGCAGCAGCTGCTGCATCTTGCACTGGGCGTAAATACTTTTCAAGGCCTGGGTTCTCACCAAAATCTTTCACCTCAATCAAGATTCCACTCACATCCTCGTAAGCAGACTCAAAATACCAATAAGTGCGCACTGCATGCTGCCTTCGCGCAATTTCTTGTTCAACTGCGGGTTCTATATCTGGGTACAGTTCTTGCAGTTCTTTCGTCAAACTGTGACCCCTTTCAATTTCGCGCTTTGAGGGGAGCTCTGAAACCCCCCCTAGAGATTGTTGTAGAATCGTGGCCTCGTTCAGAAGTGCACAGGCTTTCTTCAAACACTCACCGGCAACTCCTGCGTTTGTGCTTTGGAGCAGAACGTCATCGTCGCCGCCTTGGTTTGTTGGCGGTACAAGCAACCAAGCCTTAGCCCCTGGCAGCACACTATTCACTGCAGATTGCACTCCCTGAACGGCCTGTGCCAATGATGATTGCAAACTTCGAGAACTTGCAATGGCTGCTGAGGCACCAGCTGAAACTTGCTCGGCTTGCTGCAGAAACTTGGTGACTTCCTCAATGTTGTAGTCAATAGTATCTTGTGATGGTAAATGCTCTGCTGAGCTCTGCAAAATGGCTATTTTTTCTTGAAATGTTGATTGCGTCATTTCATCTGACACGGCCTTGAGGAGCTCGGATGCATCATCCAGAGATTGTGAGAAGTCAGTTAATTGCTGCCGGGCCATTTCGACCGCCTTCTTCACGTCCGGGCGCTCTATGGATTTCGACGCTTTTGCTGACTCGTACATCTTTACAAACTTCGCTTCAAGCTCCCTTTTTGCACCGAGTCCTTTTACAACTCCCTGGCGCTTCGCCAAGGCTGCACATCGAGCAGCATGTTCTTTCCTTACCAAGCTGCCACGCCGCGCTGCCTGAAACTTGACTATGCTAGTTCGTGCAAACTTAAAAGCTGACTGATGTTGGTATCGGCGGAAGTGTTTGCCAATAAGTGTTGCTGCGCTGTTGAGTTTCCTTGAAGCAATGCTGTCCAGCTGGCCCAAGACATCGCACTTCAGAAAAACCTTCGTTCGTCCGATTGAAAAATCTTCTATTCCAATCCCCGCTTGAATTACACAGTCTGATGTCATGATGAGTTGGCACAGCTTGACCATTGCTTCCTTTCCGAGCTGCCCTAGCTTTGAAGGTGGCGAATAGGAACGTCGCTGCCGAGAGCCAAGGAGCAGCAGGTATCTTTCAGCAAACATGGGGAAGATCAGACGAGAGGGAAAACCACTGCGCCTTGTTTCAAGAGCTGCTATTACACCAGCGTAAGCCAGCTGATTTAAAACGTCGAGCCGCTCGATCACGCCCGGCTTCAGCTCAGAGTTCGTTTTGATGCACCTCACAAACGAGCTCTCTGTCGACCTGAGGCTGCTAACCAGTGATCCAAGTGCTGTCTTGAAGCGCGAGGCTACTGTTTTATGGCTGCTTCTTGGAGCACTCCGCCCGACAAAGGCGGGGGATCCTGGAGTGGAGCCTGCCTCTTGGGGATGCGCCTCCAGAAGAGCTGAAATGAAGGAATTTCGAGATGATGCCATTGCTGCCGGAAGTACAGAATGAAGGGTATCCTTATTCTTTTCCACGAAGTCTTGACACGTGTACAGAATGGGCCCTGCAAAGTGTACAATCGCAAACTCCTGTGATGTTCGTCGAAAGCTTGTTGACGGCCCAGCTGTTGCATAATGCGAATGCTTTGAATGCTGTTTGTGCATTTTTGAAATGAGCTGCAGGTCTGATCCCCGGGAGCCAAGGATGCACTCTTCGTTCATGAGGTCCAATATGCCGCCACGGCTTTCAAGCAGCTCAATACACGCCGTATTGTCTGGCATTTTAAATTGTTCGAAAGGAACCCCTTCGGCTTCATACTCCCGTTTCTCTGTAGTGAACACGACGAAGTTGAAGATTTGCTGCAGTTTCTCGTTGGCATAGTTGATGAATAGCTGCTCAAAGGCGTTATGCTGCAGATTCTCCAGGCCGAAGACATCCAGGATACCAACTGAGGTGGTGTCAGGCTTGCTGGATGCGCCTGCTGCTGATGCGGCTCCTGCAGAAGACGAGTCTGAATCAAGCGCTGCGTTGACGCGAATGACCACCTGATCAAACAGGGCTGAGTAAAGGGCTTTAGAAAGTGCGTCACGGGCCGCAATTGCCTGCTCTGGGCGCTGGGATGTAGTCAGAGTTTTACCCGCTGTTTTAATTTCCCTTGTGGTGAGTGCTTTGATAAGAGCCTCTGGGGAGACTTCAAATAGCCCGGCTGCAGTTTCTATGCTGTCGCGCTCGGTGGGCTCGCTCGACTCCGTTCCATCGGTGGAGTCAGAGGCATGAAACTGTACGTTTCCGAGTTGCAGTATTCCAGACAGGACTTGTAAAATTGGTTTGAGCTCGGATTGTGACACACCAAGTCCAGCAAACCCTTGCTGAGTCGCAACCCACTCGGCTGAATCATCAATCCCTGGTGCGACATAGCAGCTTGACTGGTTCAAGTATGCATACTTCGAAGGCTTCATCAGTTTCAACTGGTTCAGTATGTCCTCATCTGTTGTAGACAGCATTTGATAAAAGATGTGGAAGTTACGCTCCATTTGGGGTTGAAAACAAGCTCTTGACTTTTCCAACAGGTAGTTCGTAATGGTTGCCCCTGCGACTGTCACAGCTCCGCGATCAAATGAAGATGCCTCCGGGATGTTGTTCAAAAGCACACGAATCAATTTGCCAAACCTTGATGAATTATGGTTCCGTGTTGTCTTCGCGTTGCCGAAAGCTTCCAGAACTGGATTTGTTTCCATGATTCGCGCAGACATGCTGTCGCCGCTTGCTGAGCAAACTCGTGACAAATAAGACAGCATAAGCTTAGTTGTCTCTGTCTTTCCGGCACCACTCTCGCCACAAATGACAATACTCGCATCCGTGGCAGCCTTCCCTGTGGCAATGCGCAGAGCAGCCTCTGCTGTCTTGAAGCAATGCGGAGGCAAGGTATCAAGTGCCAAGCTTTCATGGTAAATTGCGCACTGCTCATCACTGTAAATACCCTTGATGGTTTTAAATGGGTTGAGAGCGATAAGGATTGGCCCTGTAGATGTGTAAATGAGGTCCTTCTTGAAGCGGAGAGATACATTGTGCAAAATTGCCCCTCTGCAAATTGAATGACTTTGCCAAACGAGCACAGGCTTTCATGAAGAGCAAACTAACTCGTGTAAATGTAGCATGTTATCCATATTCTCGAAGCCAGGATGCAACTCATCAACACCCCATTGATCCCTAGGAAGTAGCATTGGATAGTCAGGGCTGGTGACCTTCACCCGTGTGCGTTTTTTGGGCGCTTTGAGGTCGATTTGAAGGGTGCTACCGCTGGCTAGCTGAGCAGTCACCAAACTCCCGTCGACATTGTGAATAGTACCGGGTGCATAGCCCTGGAAGACAGCTTGTCCGTGTTGTTGTGACTAAGATGCAGCAAAAATTGGACTTACACTTTCAGTCTGCAAAACCCAGACGCTATCACCAGGTCCAACCTTGTCTGAGAATGTTAGTGAAGTCGCTGCTTTCTGGCGAATAATGCTTTGCCTTCGCATTGTTTTCGCTATTTGAAGCTGTGAGTATAAATGCGGAATTCGATTCAGTCTCAGAGCTCAACCAAGGAATCTTCTTTCAAAGGCCTGCTCCGTTCAAATCTGAAGTGCAATGACACATGCGTGTAAAAGCAATTGTCGAAGAGTGCTTTTGAGCATGCTGACGCTGATGCTAGCTTAGCTGTCACTGAAATGGAGGCTAGTTTTTGGAAGCAGCCCCCTCACGCGCAGCAGCTGCGAAGAGATTGTAACCAAGACAACAGATTTTACATTTTTTGCAGCACAGTCTCTCCGCTGGGTATAACACCGCTCAGGGTGTACGTGCCGGGCTGCGTGGCTTTCACGATGGCCGCAGCCTCATTCACGATGTCGAATCCCCGGATGGCAAGCGCTTCCTCGGCGTCATCTGCAAGCGACATCACTTTGTGCCCAGCGTTGGACACAATTGCATCCTCAATAATGACAGTGGCACCAGGAACAGCTTGGATGATCAACGAACCCTCCAACCTCAAGCTGCGCAGGTGGATGTCGTCACCCTCAACCACCAGAGTGGAGCCCTGAGACACAGAGACCTTCTGTCCGCCTGAAATCTTCGAAACGGCGCCTGCCCACGTCGTGGTGAAGCTGGGATGCAGCACCACATGGGGGGGGTTCGGAAGGCTGAAGCCTGTCACCTGCAAGTCGGCCGGCGGTGCAACGTCGGCGCCAGCAGCCCGCAGGTACCTGCAGCCCAGCCCGTAATACGCTAACTCCCCCTCGCTTGCGCAGCGCATGGGAACACCGGTGCCCGCTTTGGAGGCAGCCTCCGCCACGCTGTTCTTAACAGGAACAAATGTCCACTCCGCAAACGTGGTGAAACCGACTTTGGCAGCGGGCCCCAGCATTTTGGGGTGGTCCTGCATCATGCACTCTAAGCGAGTTGGCTTTTTGAACTTCGTCTTGGCGTCGTCCGCATACTTGGGGTTCACAAACTCCGGCACCGAGCCGCCCTTCGCCGCCAGCACATCGGCGTACTCGGGAATTGAGAATACAAGCTGGTTGATGTTCCCTGGGAACATGGAGAATCCACTTGCATCGTTCACATCGCCCTCGGGGAATCCCGAAGCCAGCAGCAGCGGCTCCAACTGGTTGTATTCCACGTTGCACGTCATTGATGTTCCATCTTCCCGTACCAATCGCGCAATGGCCCCCATGGCGTCCTTTGCTTTACGGGGCACAGTGACACTGTTCACTTCAAACGAATGGGTGGCTGACACGCCAATGGTTGCAGTTGTGACCAGGAAGGCAAGCGCATTTGTGTCTTGGAAGAACACAAGGTACTTGCGCCCTTCGTCCGCCCACTTGCGAGCCAGACCTGTGCTGTGCAACAGGGAGTGCACGTCACCATGTCCATGAGGCTTGGTTGTCAAGGCGTACGGGTCACTCTCCTCTGTGGCGAAGTGTGCATCATTGTCCACCAAGGCGGGCACCTTTTCCTGCTTCATGACAACAATCTGGCCAGGTACCATGCCAAAGCAATTGTTATCCGCAATCAACTTCAGTGTGCGCTCGTGTGTGTCGTCAGATGTCATGATGGCAAGGGGGATGATGCGCTTGGTGCCAGCTGCGGCATTTGATGCGGCTTGCAGCGCAAGGATGTGCTGGCAGTAAACCTCCAGATACTTCCGCTTGGTAGTGCATTCAACAGGAAGGGAAATTTTAATTCCACCGTATCCCAGGCGCTCACCCAGGCCGCCAGCAACCAGGCAGAATGCACAGTCTGTGAACTCTGATGTGCAGAATTAGAAGCAAAATCCGCAACTCGGCCACATACCCTTCATGAGGTCCAGGCCTTTAGCCTCGAATTCCGAAAATTCAGGAGAGCCCACTTCAAGTGTTTCACCAGTGGGGACCTGTGACATTATAGTTCATGATTGACCAATCAGCCTGACCGGAGCAGCGAACCAAACAGGGCACGAACCTCCGGCTTGAATCCATCGAATGGATTTGCACCGACTTGAGAGCTCTCAAGTAAAGCTTTGGCATTATTCACATACGCCTGAATGCCACCTGGGTATCCATTCTCAACAGCATTCACCTGCACCCGTTGATGATGTACGAGCAGGCTGTCACAGAAAGGCGTGTTAGAAAGCAGCTCCGCGTTTGATCCGCACCTGCTCAAAAAATGCGTGCTTTTTGTCCTCGTCGCCATCTACTGCCCATTTTGCGAAGATATGGCCTTGATCCAAGCTGAGTAGTGTTGTCGCAAGGTCCTTCTCAGCTGGGCTGATCCAGCCCCCGACAAGGCATTGCCAAGATTCCATTGTAGTTTTGGCTGCAGCCATATTTGAATAGAGATGCGGTTGCTTGTTGCGCTCTACAAGCAGCATGTGGTGTGATTCTGGTTAGTTTTGGTGCTTCACTGTTCTCGTCCTCGAATGGATTTTCAGGAGGCAGGCCCCGCCTGCAGGCCTGACCACCCCAAAAACATTTCGTAGGGTTCAGAGCAAGGCGCAGCTATTTGGTAACCCGCAAGCAGCAGCTACAAAAGCAGTATTTCAGTTACATGACTTCAATGTGCGGTTGCTGACATCAAAAGGCGCGTCCTAGCTGAAGCATCGATTGCCGCTAGTGCCAGGAGAAGCCTGTGCCTGTCGAGGTGCCCCCCCCTGAAGGGTGCACTCAACCCCCTTCCAACTTCCAACTTTCTTACGCACGTAGGGCATCTATATGCTTGCCCAAGGTGTCGTGTGTGTTCAGCAAGCCGTCCTGTGGAGTGCGGTGGTCCGACTGCCCCCGCCGCAGTCCACCGCCGCCGGGGCTCCACAGCAACTCTGCCAAATTCCGCATCACTGCTGTGTCCTGAAAGCGGCTCTTCACCCCAAAAAAAGCATCAAACAACTCAGTGGCCACGGCTGTGGAGCCCCCGAGGTCGTGCCGGGTGGCTGCCGCCCCAAGCAGTCTTCGCAGCAGCCCGGGAGAGCAGCCGCGGCTGGCGTGTAGGCGACTCTGCAGCTTTCCTGCATCTCCCGGAGACAGCACACCCGCTTCTGCCAAGCACCGCACCCAGCAATGACTGTGCCAGCCATGCATTTCGAAGTGGTCTGCGTACTTGCTGTCCTCATGTGTTTTGCGGGGGTGCCCGCCCACAAGCTGGGCAGTGCACACAACACCTGGCACCACCCCCCGCGAAAGAGCATCAAGCAGCGCATCTGTCACCAGTCCAGGCTGCTGGGCCCGCTGGAACACGCCGAGCAGAGAGCCGAACAGACGCTCATTCAATAGCAAGCCCCTACTGCTCAGCAGCTCAGGGCTGGGTGGAGGGGGGTGCAGGGGGGGAAACGGATTTCTAACACCCCCTCGTTCATCCCAATCTCCTTCCAGGGGGGAGGGCGCTTTGGGGGGCCCACAAAGCAGCAGGTGCAGCTGCCGAGCGGCGTCAGCGTCCCCGGCGTAATGCGCTGCAGTCATCACCTGCGTGTACACAGCGTTGTCTGGTGTTCCTCCTTCAGCCAAGAACACATCCATCATCTCCAGTGCAGCACGCGGATTTGAAGGCAGAGCAGCTTTCATGGCTGTTGTAAACTCCCGTGCGCCTGGCGCCAGACCCGCCCCCCGCATCGTCGCCAGCACTGTCTGCGCTGCATGCAGGTCGCACTGCGACGCATGCACGGACAGCAACGCAGCGTACTCGGAGCGTGTCATGTGCTGTCGCCGGCGAAACATGCGCTCAAGGGTGCTGACAGCGTCGGAAGGCTGGCCGCTGTCAAGTTGAAGTGTCGCCAGCGAAGTGTGCAAGTGGTGCAACCCGCCTTTAGCCAGGACGCTGCGGTCGCCTGCAGCAGTGGCCATCCCTTCATGCGCTGCCATCGCTGACGACACCAGCCGTTCGCCCCGCCGTACAGCGTCCCTCCCCCCCCCACTGCCGCCGCCGCTGCCGCCACCCTGCTGATCAGAGCTCCTGCGAGCTGACTGTCGCAACAAGGCAAGCACTTGCACTTGTGCATGCTCCGAGACCACAACATGGGCAAGCCGCATGTCTGCTAGAATGACCTGGGCCCATTCAACATCTCCCGACACCACAGCTGACCGAAGCGTGACTTCGTACAGGGAGGGGTGCAGGGGGGGAGGGGCCCCCTGAGCCACAGGAAGCCCCCCCCACTCATGCGGCACGGGGGTTCCCGGCATGCATGCAGCGCATGTTGCTTGCATATTTTGTTCTGAAGGTGTGTTCTTGCGTGCCGCCCGCCCCGCAGCCTGGCAGGCCTTGTGCGCAAACGCATACAGCTGCTGGACAGCGGCAGGGCTTTGAAGCTCGTGGGCAGCCAGCAGCGCCGCAAATGTCAAGCGCTGAGACACGCGGGGAAAGTCCGCAATGCGCACTGTGCAGGGGACTGCTCTTTGCGCAAGGGCCCTTCGCCGACGTTTGGTCGGCTC